>Ga0209341_10001901_pt1 | contig 20284 bp, 34 predicted proteins | sample RifCSP13_2_FD_184020 | JGI IMG/M metagenome (GOLD analysis project Ga0209341, IMG submission 184020) | Soil microbial communities from Rifle, Colorado - Rifle CSP2_sed 13_2 (SPAdes) (version 2) | ecosystem: Environmental > Terrestrial > Deep subsurface > Rock core/Sediment | place: Rifle... | reverse complement strand
GGGACGGGTCGCCGATCTTGCGTACATCGAACTGATGATGCGCGAGCGCGACCAGCTCGACGATATCTAGACGGGCGCCAGGAGCGCGGCTAAGGTGGGGCCCTGACCCCTCTTGCCGCGCCTCCTGTCCCCTGTTCGCACTAGGGAAGCGGCATCGCAAGAAGGGGTCTTTTTTTTTGGCTGGTCAGCTCTCAAGCCCAATGGGCAAACCGTTGCAGTTCAGCGCCGATGACGTGCTGTGGCTGTCGCGTGCTGTCGAGAGCGAAGGCGAGCCCCGCGATCTGGTCGCACAGGTGCTCGTAAACCGCTGGGCCTGGCTCAGCGACTATCGGCCCGGCGCGTACCCACGGCTCGCTGATCTGGTGCGCGCCTATGCGCAGCCGGTCAACCCGCGCTGGTTCCCGCAAGGCGATCTGTTCCTGGCACGGCTCGAGAAGGCGCCCACCAGTGAGCGCGCGGCGTTGCTGCAGCAGGCGACGCGAAGGCAGGCTCAGCATTCGACCCGCGTACAGTTTTCGGCCGCGACCGATCAGGCCGTGCGGCAGGCACTGACGGGCCCGATCACCATCCCCGCAGGCGCTCTGCACTACGCAGCGCCCACCGTGATCCGAAAGGATCTGCCGTTGCTGCGCCAGGGCAGGCCCGGGGTCAACACCATCTGGGGCGAGAGCGACGGCCGCGGGGTCGGCGTGCTCTACAGCTTCATTACGCCGGGGCCATCCTTCCCGCGCGCACAGCTCCTCGAGGGCCGTCCGCATGCAGTGGTGGCGTTCCTGTTTCTCACTGGCGGCGCCCTGCTCGGGCTGCGCAGCCTCAGGCGCCGCAAATAGGTGAGCGCTGAAGACTGTGAATCTTCAGCGCTCGTGGAACCGGCCCGCACGCTAAGCAGACGAGGTTGCAAGTGTCAGAATACAGCCAAACCCGCAAAAAGCCAAGGTCCCCGCTGGGGGTTTTTATCGCGGGCTTTTTGGCACCCGAAAAAGACAACCGCGTCAACGCGGTCGAGCTGCTCGGGCAGGAGCGCGCCGATCAGGTGTTTCGCGCGCTTAAGCGGCTGAAAATTCGCGAGCTGAAGCCCGGCAAAGGGGGGCCCCTGGGGCCCGAGGTCCACGACGAGAACGACCCCCACGTGGGGCGCTTCCTCGCCTACCTGACGATCCAGCTCGAGCAGATGAGCCCCGAGAACGGCCGCGCGTGCGGGCGGGCGCTCTGGCAGGGACGGACGAGGGTCTGGGACAAGGAGCAGCAGCGCCCCCGCTACGTGCCAGCAGCGCAGGCCGGAGGCGTCGCAGCGCGCCTCGGCCTTTCGCCGCGCGAGGTCCAGCGCTTCGCGGCGTTGGCCGAGTATCTGGGACTGGTCGAGCGCTGGCAGGTGAAGAGCCCGCAGGCGGTCGAGCAGCTTCCCAAGCGCATGCGCGGCAAGCGCTGGTCCTACGGGATCTACCGCTGGGTCGGCGAGCTGCCGCGCGGCGTGGTGTCGCGCATTCAGGCCTGGTGGCGGGGCAAGGCCCCAGCGTCGCCACAGCAGCTCGTTGCCGCCGCTCCAGCCGAGCGGGGCGCCTCTCGGTCGCTCACGACCGATCGGGCGCTGCAAGAGGCGCTCAGCAGGTTTGGGGAAGCGATTCTTCCCCGGCCGCTCCCTTCGTGAGCTCACGGCCCCAGCAGCAGCCTTAGAAACCCGGAGCGCAACGCCGCCTGGGTGCAGGGGTGCGCGATCCGTGTCGGATCACTGCAGAGAGGATCAGTGATCCGAAAGGGATCAGCGGTGAGGCACGCGGCGACGGCGGCAGTGAGCGCGCTTGCAGGCGTGGCCCACTGGCCGAACGGACGTGGCAAGGGGGCGCGCCCGTGGCGTTTGTGATCCCCGTGTCGTCCATGAGTTTCGGTCCATCGCTGCTAACGCAGCGCTGAGGAGCTAGCTAGCAAGAGCTTCGCCTGCTTGGCTGTGCCCAGACGGGGGGCCCGGTGGGCGGTTGGAATTACGCCCCAGCAGTGGCGCGCCGCTGCGTTGAGGCTTCTTTCCTCCCGCTGCGCGCGGTGGGGCGCTTTGGGGGTCCCCTGGCCTGGTGATGGTCTGCCAGCTGCGCAGCAGCGCCCGTGTTGCGGGCGCGGTGTGCTTGCGCTGCAGCCTCGGGCCCCCCCCCAAGCGACGAAGAGCCGAGAGGAGGGGGGCTCGAGCTGCGCTCAGACTCCGACGATGGTCACGCGCCACTGACCGCTGATCGGTACGAGCGCCGTGTCGATCGTCAGGGTGGTCGCGTTGCCGCTCCCGTCGTCCGCCGCAAACCAGGTGGTCGAGCTGCTCGGCAAGTTGATGCCGTTCTCATCGTACACCGCGACCACGACACCAAAGGTTTCGAGGTCGTGTTGTACCGTCAGGATTCGATCGGCTAGGTCTGCGTCCGTGAAGGTGCGCTGATACACGCGCGCCACGAGCCCGTAGGCCGCCTCGCGGTAGGCGCGGAAGCCCTTTTCACGGGCCGGGCCGGCACCATCCTCGGTGCGCAAAAACAGATCCCCTTCTTCCGGGGTGGTCACGTCCTCAGCGGCTGTGACGTTGTGGAGGCGCAGCGTGCCGCGTGGGTCTTCGCCAGCCAATGCGCCCGTGTCGTTCTTGCGCAGCGTGATCCGGCCGTTGCCTTCGATGCGGAGACCGCCGCTGATCATCTCCAACGGGCCGTAGCCCGAGCCGTTGGAGATGCCGATATCCACCGGGGGCGCGTCGAGCCCGACGCCCCCGACAAGGCCACGTCCGCCACGCACCGTGAGAGGGCGTGCGTCGCTGCTCTCGACGACGGCTCTACTTGTGTCGGTACCGTCTCCGCTCGCGAACGTCAGCACCTGGCCCGTCAGCAGAAGCCACATCTGACTGAGCGAGTCGAGCAGCCGCACAAGCGGGATGCTGGGCGCGGTAGTAGGGTCCGCACCTGTCGCCTGATAGGCCGCCACGCTGCCGGTGATGTCGTCAAGCAGCGCGTGAAAGACGCTCTGGCCGCCGCTCGGAACAGTCGTTGCCAACGTCGCCTGCACCAGCACGTTGTCTGCACCGCTCAGCAGCACAGGCCCAAGCGCGGCCGTGTCGATGCTCTGCCCGTTGTCGTATGCGCTTTGCAGAGTCACAGGCGCGCCCGGTCCGCCCGAGCTGCTGGACGAGACGTGCAAGCCGCCGATGCCCTGTTGTGCGCTGCTCATTGGCCTTGCAGCTCCGCGTATACCCACCACGCGTCAGCGCTCACCGTGTATTCGTCGCCAGTGCTGCTCACTGCCCAGCTCATGGCAGGCGAGAAGGGGCGCCCGGGTGGCGTGGGACACCAAGAGAAGTTTCCGAGCGCGGGCACCGCGATCGACTGCACAGGCACAGTCAGCGCTGGTGGTGCAGCCACATCGAACAGCAGCAGGAAGCCCGCGTTTGCTGTCGGGTTGAAGCCGGTGATTTGCAGCAACGAACCCCCATCGTTGCTGATCGTTCCAGAGGCCGCATAGCCCCCGCTGTTGTAGTACTCGCGTCCTGGCATCTCGCCACAATGCCGGCCCGGCCGGCCGGCGGCAAGGGTCAGTGCTGCGTGGGGAAGCGGTTGCAGGTCAGATAGACCGTCCCGTCATCCACGAGAGCGCCCGCAGCGTCGCGCAGTAGGATCTGCACGTCGCCCGGAAACGCCGCAAGCGGCGTGTAGATGAGCGCGGTGGCGTAGGCGCCAATGCTGGGCAGGATGACCATGGACGGCCGCGCCACCCCGTCGATGATGTCGTTTGCCGGATCGTAGGTGAGCTTTTCCGCGAGGATCACGCGGTAGCTACCTTGCGCGACCCGCTCGACGCCCAGGATCCCCGAGCCACGCACTACGATAGGCGCCACCTGCAGCTGCAGGAGGCCAAAGGCAGAGAGCCAATTTGGATTTTCGACGGACATAAACCTCGACTTTCTGCGTCAGAGGGTACGCCGCCGGCGGCTACGGAGGACAGTTGAAAAACGGGATGCACGCATCCGCGGCCGCGCCATCGCGCGCGCCTGCGTCGCTCGCTGCCGGGGCAGCATCGGCGCCCGACGCGTCGACAGGTGGTAGCGCAGCATCGAGGCGCAGCGTGCCGCTATCGGTCTGCAGAGTGCCTGCGTCGAGCGCTTGCCAGCGGCTCGGCACCTTGCGGGTCTGACCGGGCTCGAGCTGCTCGGGCTCAGGCTCGAGCTGCTCTGCGTCCGGCTCGAGCGCGTCGCCCGTGACTTCGAGCGTGCAGGCCTGCAGCGCCAGCAGCAGCGCCAGTTTACGGGCCAGGTTCCAGATCGTCTTTGTGGTCGTGCTTGTCATCGGGTGCCCCTGCGCGCAGCGAGAGATACGTAGACACCCGCAAACGTGCTCGCCCGAGTCGCGGTAACCATCTACCCGTCCGCTTGCGTCGCACCGCTGCAGAGAGTCCTAGCGTGGACAGTACACCGATCACGGCCGCAACTATTTCGTGTTCCTCCATCTATCGGCTGCGCTTGCGAGCCAGAAGACAAACGAGGCCGAGGGAGACGCCGAAGGCCAACAGCGCCGGTGGCGTTGAGCTCAAGACTGCCCCCTCGCTGTCGGGCGCGAGCACAGGCACTGGCTCGAGCTGCATCGGCGGGGGAGCTGGTGGCGCTGGCGGAGCGGGCTCGACGCGCTGCCGATCACGTTCGATCTCCGCACGCCAAGCGGCGTCATGCTTGCCCATCACTTCCGCCAGTAGAGCAGAAGCCCAAGCGCCGCTCCGGCCCCCACTGCCCAGGGCAGCCACGAGCCCGCTTTCGGCGCTCCGAGCGGCGTGTATTGCATCGGCGCGGGGGCAAGGTTTGTCGCAACGTCCGGGTAGGTGCGGCGCAGCCACGTCTGCCAGTCGCTGATCTCCTGTTCGTAATGGTCGAGCGTCGCGGCCGTGCCGGACCAAAGCCAGGTCGTAGCGCCTGCGTCGCCATACCACTTTGCCCACGCTTCGAGCGTGCGTTTCCAGGCCAGCCAGCGCGATCCGGTTGAGCTGAGACGCCCCGCTTTTGCGAGGCGGCTGATCTCATCGTTCACGTTGAGTAGGGCTGCGTGCACGCGGCGTGCGCGGTCGTGCAGAAACTCTGGGGTCTGGATCCATGGCTCGGGCGAGGGCATGCGGGGCAGTCTATCAGAGTCCCGCGGGCGAGCCTACGGTCCGGGATCGTCCGCCAGGCGAAGCACGTTGCCGCCGTGTGTCGCGCCCGGAAGCTCCAGAAACCACACGAGCCAGGGCCATTCGATGCCGGTCACGGTGAGTGTCTGCACGCGCCCGCTGCTGCTCGAGGAGCACCGCACCACCACGCGCGCACCAGCCACCAGCCACGGAGGCTGGGTCAGCTCTTCGGCCGGCATCCGCACTGGGTGCAGCGTCGCAGCACCGCCCATCGATGGCCGCAGATCACGCATGAGTTCAGCACGTAGTTGGGCGCTGGTGGTCGTCCCGAGTCCAGTCGCACGGTGCACACGTCGCATGCGTAAAGGTTCGCATTTCCTGCGCCGCCTTGCGACTTGGTCTGCCGGCTCCAGAGGCTCCAGCGTGCTTGCTCCAGCAGCTTTAGGCGCGCGCTCGCCACATCCTTGGGCGAGCCAAGCAGGGGCGGAGACCTTCGGCCGCAGAGGTCGCACCCAATGTATGCGACTTGCTGATCCGTGCTGACTTGTACCCATGCCATTGCAACACCCCTCTACTCTGCGGCACGCTGGGGCTCATGAGTGCCCTTGCCCGACGCCAGCTCAACCAGACCAAAAAGGAGCTGGAACGCGACCAGCGAAAAGCCGCGCGCGCCAAGCTGCAGGCCTTGCGCGCCGAGATCCGCAGTGCGCGCCAGCGACGACGCGAGAAGCTGCGCGCGGTGGGCACCAGTTGCCGCACCGCACGCACCGTGATCAGCGAGCGCGCAAAGAAAGCGCGCGCCCGGCTCAGTGACTCGATCAAGCGCACGCGCGACAAAGCGCGTTCGCTCTGCAGTAGCGCGCGGGGGTCCGCACGACTCGAGACGCTACTGGACATCGACAAAGCAATCGGAAAGCTCCAAGAGGAGCAAGCCGAGCAGGCCAGGCTGCGCGCTTGGACGGACCGACGTAAGCCAAAGGGGGCGGTCGTCCGCAGCGCGCGGGAGGTCCGTAGTGAGTCCGATGATGAGGTTTTGGCGAACCTCGACGATCCAGGGCTCCAAGTAGTGTGGGAAAAAGTAAAGCATCGGATCAAGCCCGGGAGGCATCGCTCCAGGACGGAGGCCTTCGCCGAGTGGGCCGCGGAGCATGTCTCCGACGTCTATCGAATCCAGGAGGCTGATGCCGAGGCTCATTTGCTCAAGCTCGAGCGCGACGAGCGCCGCCTGGCCGGCGCACTCGCTAAGCCAGGTCGCTACCGCGAACCTGCAGGCCTCGAGGCTGTGCCGTTCTAGGCTCATGCTGGGGGCTCCTCAAGGCGGAGCGCGACGAGCTGCGCCACGTGGCGCACCAGGCGCACGTACGACGTAGCTAGCTCTCGATCCTCGCGCGTCGAGCCGAAGGTGATCATGCGCTGCGCACGCTCAAACGGCGTGAGCGCCAGCGCGGCGCGCAGCTCATCCAGGGTCGTCGCCAACAGCAGCGTTGCGACTGCGCTCGCGGTTGGCTCTGCGGCGCTGGCGCTCGTATCAGCTTCCAGGTTGAAGCCAAGGGCTACGCACAGCTTAGCAGTGCTGATCGGAGGTCCCCGGGGTGGTGGCTCGGCGAGCACGACGCCACAGCATGGGCACTGGTAGTCCTGCCCCAGCGGATCACGAGCACGCACGCGCCAGGCCGCCCAGGTGTTCGTGCCGCACTGCGGGCACTGGTGACAGGCGTTGGGCCACTCGGGCGGATCGACAAAGGGCGCCGTGTTGTCGGTCATCCCTGGATCTCCTCCAGTAGCTCGCGATCACACTCTGGGCACAGCTCCGCGACGGCACCACCTGACGGCACCTGCGCAAGCGAGGCGCCGCATTCGCAGCGCGAGGGATCCTTGGGCTTCGCTTCGAGGGTGTCGGCACACGCGACAAGCCAGCGCGCTACGTTCGCGCAGTGTCGCGCGCCCTTTGTGCTCAGCTCAGCAGCAGCAAGCCGCATGTCTGCCGCTGTGACGTAGCCTGGTTGTACGTCGACAGGCCTGATCGGGAATGTGGTTGCGTGGCCACGCTCGAAGCTCTCCACCAGGTGGCGCAGTAGCTGGGCCTGCAAGCTCTCGCTGAGGCTGCTGCAGGTCATCACGGGGTGCTGGGCGCCCGGATGGACGGCCAACACAAACGGGACTGGTCCGAAGGTCTCCACCACCAGCACAGCAAGCCGTGTAAGACGTTCCTGGGGCGTGTCGTGTTCGCTCATAGGGGTTGTGCTCCGAAAGAAGGTTTAGACGCTCGAGATGGCTTCGAAGTGTGCGCGGAAGTCCTGCAGGCGAGCCCCGGACACCGCGACGAGATAGGCCGCGAGGTTGAGGCACTCCGCTTGCGTGAGGCGTCTGCCGACCGGAGGCAACACGATCACGGTGCCGTCTCCTGAAGAGGCCACGGCAAAACAGTTGAGCGTAGTGACCGGCTCGGTCGGGCTCGATGGCTTGCGGCTCGCGCGGCTTTCCTCCAGCAGCACCCGCGCACGTGTGGCCGTCTCCTGATATGCGGGAGGCAGGTAGGGCGCGCGACAGATCGGACAGCGCCGCACGTCGTCCCGCCCCCCATCCGCGCGCCAGTGTCCAAGGCTCATCTGGTTGCATCGCGTGCAGTGACGCGGCTTGTGCTCACTCTCCATGTGACCTCCTGCGTTCAAGACATTGTTCGAGCAGCTCACCGGGTGTGAGCCCGAGCGCATCCGCCAGCGCCGCAAGCAGAAGCAGTGTGGTCGTGCCTCGCTGGCCAAGCTCGAGCCGTGAAAGCTGCGCCTGGTCGGTGCCGACCTGCAGCGCCAGCTCGCGCTGTGTGAGGTGTCGAGCCGCGCGCGCGGAGGCCAAGCCCTGGCCTCGCCAGCGGTAGCTCGAAGGCTGTCGCCAGCGGGGCATTACTGCCAGAGGGCGCCGCAGTCGCGGCAGACAAGGGCCGGCACCCGTAGCGAGCGCTCGCTGTTGGTGTGCTGGCACGCTCGGCGCGCCTCCATGCGCCGCGTCACCTCAGCACGATAGCGCTGGGCCAACTGCTCGTGCTGCTCTGCCATCCGTTCCAGGTCGCCGATCGATAGCTCTGCTGTGTCCTGCATACGGGCTCACTTTCCCGGTCGCCACAAACGACCGTTTGCGGCGCGCTCGAGAGGAACGCGCCGAAACCTGTTCGCACTAGGTGCCACAAAGGGCACCAAAAATATTGCATGAACCAAAACTCTCGTCTACCTTTTTGGTGCGAGCAGGGAAGGCCAAGCAGTGAACGCCGAAAGAGAGAGTGTGTGGTGCAGACACGTCCCAACGACAGGCGCCGAGTACGAGGTGCGGATCCGTCGCATCGGTCCCGAAGCGGCGCCCAAGGACGCGCCGTGGGTCGAGCTACGCGTATGCCGGAAGTGCTACTTAGCCGCCCTGCGCGCAGCAGTGAAGCCGTGAGCGATCAGCAGATCGATGATTGCGCGCTGGCCGCTGTTAAGAAGCTCGCGGCCGACCACCAGGGCGACCCGCGCGACCTCCCGTCAGCGCCTACGGTGGCCTGCTGGCTGATGCTCCCGAGCGTGCTCGGGCGAAGCCCCACGCCCGTCGAGCGCGCACGCTTCCGGCATCGGTGGGCAAACGCGATGACCTGCGCGTGGGAAGGCTGGTGGCGCAATGAAGACAGGTAGCCACGAGGTGATCGTGTTCGATCCGAAGGTGCGTGGGCTCATCGGCTACGCGCGCGTCAGTCGACAAGATCAGAACCTCGACGGGCAGCTTGACGCTCTTCGCACGCATGGCGTGGGGCGCGTCTTTGCCGAGCGTGTTTCGTCGGTAGGCTCGCGGCCGGGCTGGGCAGCGCTGCTCGACTCGTTGCGTAAGGGTGACGTGGTGTGCGTGACGAGGCTGGACCGGATCGGACGACGCCTGTCTGAGGTGGTGGCCAGCGTCCAAGGTCTCGTGGACGAGGGGATCCATGTCCGCGCGCTCGCGCAGAGCGTCGACACGAGCGCACCAGGTGGAGCGATCATCATGGCGCTCTGGGCGGCGCTGGCCGAGACGGAGCGGGAGACGCTTCGCGAGCGCACGCGCGAAGGGCTCGCAGCGGCCAAGGCGCGCGGCAAGCGCGCAGGTCGTCCGGTGGTGCTCGACGCAGCCAAGCGCGAGCTGGTCGAGCACCTACGCGCGAAAGACTACTCGATCCAGCAGATTGCAAAAGCCGTCAAGGCGGGCGCGACAACCGTACGGCGTGCGCTGCGCGACTCCGAAAAGGGCGAGCCGCGTCAGCTGCGGATCGGTGTGGTGGCTGAGACCGAGCCGCAGCACCTCACCGGAACCGATGCAGCGGAGCAGCGCTTTGCGCAGAAGGCGCGGCGCTGCAAGAAGGCAGGCGGCCATGCGTGGCGACCGACCGACAAGCAGGGCGGTCAGATCTGCTCGCGTTGCGGGCTCGAGCAGTACGCGGGCCACGTGCCGCCGTCCAAGGTCGTGGCGACAAAGAAGCGGGCGCGCTGATGTTTCAGCTTCGCTTGGGGCGCTGGGAAGAGGTGTTGGCGGACGTTGCCGCGTGCGACACGCTGATCACGGACACGCCCTACAGCGCGAAGACGCACACAGGGCACGATCGAGGCAGACAGCATGACCGGGCCGCACGCAAGCGGTTGAGCTATCGCGCGTGGGGCGAGCCTGAGGTGCGGCGCTTTGTGGCGCACTGGGCGCCGCGCACGCGCGGATGGTTCGTCACGATCACCGATCACGTGCTGGCTCCGCTGTGGTCGCTCGCGCTCGAGCAGCTCGGACGCTACGTGTTTGCGCCGTTGCCATTCGTTGCGCCGGGCTCGCGCGTGCGCCGACAGGGTGACGGTCCCGCGCTTTGGGCGGTGCAGATCGTGGTGGCGCGGCCGAGGTGCGCCCCCTGGTGCCGCTGGGGCGCGCTGCCAGGGGCATACGTGCTGCCCAAGGGCGAGGCACGCGCAGCGCTGATCGGCGGCAAGCCTCCCTGGCTCATGCGTCAGTTGGTGGCCGACTATTCTCGCCCGGGGGAGCTGGTGGTGGACCCGTGCGCCGGAGCCGCCACGACGCTCATCGAAGCCGACAAGCTCGGGCGCCAGGCGCTCGGGGCAGAGATGTCCGCGCGTGCGTTCGCGCGCGCGCGCGAGGTGTGGCGCAACAACAACCAAGGGGTGCGTGATGCAAGTCGAAGGCGATAAGTTGATCTGGACGCATGGGGCCTCGATGTGCGTGGAGATCGTGGAGTTCGTGCGTTTCGGCTGTCCGAGTCGCGTCGGAGGTACACCGCCCCGCGTGGTCGTGCGCACCTACGACGGTCGAGAGTTCGCCGTGCATGCACAGAGTGTGTGTACGCTCAAGATCCCACTCGAAGCGACGTCGAACCCGGAGTCGCTGTTGCGCGCGGTGGGCCGTTTTGTCGATCTCATGCCGGCGTTTGGGCTCAAGGCGACGGACGATCCGCGCATGCACGCGCGGGCCACGGTGGGCCTGATGGCGCTGCTGATCTACCTCGGTCGGTTCGAGCGGCCCGGGTCGGTCTATTGGGCCACGGTGCAGCTCGTGGGCGACGAAAAGCTCGCCTACGACTGCGGGCATCGCCATCGCCTGCGCGGAGACGCGATTCGGTGCGCGCTGGCCGGCGGTCCCTCGCAGACAGTCGTGCGCTGGTCACGGGGTACGCTCGATGTGCAGGCGGACGCCGAGGTAGCGTTGTGGCTCTGGCTGCAGTCGTATCGCGAGCCGATCGAGTGGACCCACCTCCGCGAGCGCTGGGATGAGCAGCGCATAGCTCATGTTTTTGCGTCGCACGCTGGCGGTGTGACGTACAGAGACGGTTCGCAACTAGGAGGCCCAAAGCATGGCACAGTGGAAGATTCAGAGAGACATGAAGAAGGCGCCGGAGCAGCATCGCGCACAGCTCAAGGTGACCGCGACGGCTGAAGGGATACGCCTTGAGAGCGCGTATCCGTTTCGGCAGGGCAGCATGGCCGCCGAGTCGATGGCGTTTGGCGATGGCGCGGCTTCGCTCGAGCTGAGCCGCGCAGAGCTGCAGCAGGTACGCGCCGCGCTCGGGGCGGGGTTGATCCACGTGAACAATGAGACGGGGCTCCGCCTCGAGGTGTCGGTAGCAATCTCCGAGTCAGAGGAGGGCCAGCCGCTGTATCAGCTGACGCTTCAAGAGAGCGTTGACGATGAGCCGCCCGAGATCGCGCCTTTGTTTCAGCAGTTTCCCGAGGGGGTTCCGCGTAGCGGGCTCACCGCAGCAGCTGTTGACGAGGGCGGCCGGTTCGTCGCGCCTGCCCGCAGGGCACGGGGAGCCGTGGTAAGCTCGGACCATGATCGACCTAGCAAGCCTTCTAAGAAGCGCGGCCGTCCTCGTGGAAAGCGAGGACGCCCGCCAAGCGTTCGTCCGCCGAGCGCGTGAGGCAGGCAAGGCTACGGCGGTCGAGTTTCTCGAGCGCGGTGGTGCGTCGCCCGAGCTGGTGAGGCGCGTTCGCGAGGACCTCGAGAAGCTCTAGATCCCGAGCGATTTACGGATCCGCTTCTCTTCCAGTGCGCGCATTGGCGACACCTTCGCCTCTGCGCGCTTTTTTGCGGCCGGTCGCTTGCGCGCTGGCGCCCGTCGCTTGGCAGCCCGCTTTGGGACTGCGCGTTTGGTGGTTTTTTTGGCGACCTTGCGGCGCACCTTGGGGGTTGACTTTTTACGTTTTTTCTTTGCGGCCATGCGGGCATGATGGGGCGATCGGGCGCAAGCGCGCAAGAGAAGAGGAGCACCACCAGATGGCATCGAACGAAATTGCAGAGCGGATGATCGCGGCGGCATGGATCCGCGTGGAGCCCGTCTCCACGCTGAACCAGCAACTTGATCCGGCAAAGGTCAGCTTCCGGAGCGCAGTGGGGATCAAGACGGCCCGGATCATCACCACCGACGCGCCCACCGCGTTTCCCTTGCTGGTCGTAGAGCTGGAGGTCGAGGAGAACAGGCAGGAGACCATCATCCACTTCAACAGCATCTCTTCCGTCACCGACCCGATCCCGCCGGCCGGTGGGCTCAACTATCCAAACGTAAATGTGGTGTTCGCCTCACCTCAGGTGTACCCAAGCGCGATGGCGCTGCACACGGACTGGTTCGGGCCCGATTTGGCAAATCCGCTCTGGGTGCCGTTCGCCATCGACACGTCTCTACAAGAGGTCGATCCCGCCTTTGGGTTCAACCTGGACGTGTACAACGCAGTGGCGTTCTTGCTGCCGCAGAACGAGGCGCCGCCGGTCGAGGCGCAAGATATCTGTTTTTCCGTCTGGAAGCTGCCGCGCGCACAAGGAGTCGTGACGGTGTTCGAGCAGGTGATCGTGATCCCTGACTAACTTTTGAGAATCGAGGGGGTGTGTCGCTGAACGAAGGGCTGAAAAATGAGTGCAAACGAGATTCAGAATCGCATACAAGCCTGCGCGCTGATCGTCACCACAGACGCCGGAGCGGTGTCGATGGGACAGCAGGGGGTTGGGTTTGGGACGCCCGTTCGGGTCGGGGTGGGCTCGTACGAGGTGCCGCTTGAGGTGCCGCTCAAGCCTTACACCCTGCCGGGCACGTACCCGGAGGCGCTGGCGATCATGACGCCAAGCGCGCTCGGACTGGTGCATGGCCTGCTCAATCCCGACGGAACCAAGGTCAGCTTCATCACCGCCAACCTCGCAGGCGCACCGACGGACATGACACAGGTCGTCCAGCTGGTGGTGCTGCGTCTGCCCACGAATCAGAGCTGACCATGGCAGTCGAAATCGCAAATGTGGTTCACGCCCTGGGCGCGCTGGTGCTCGCTGGCGGAGGCGTGCCGAGTCTCGGCGCGCAAGACGGGTTCACTTCGATCGTGCGCACTGGGGTGGGTGCGTTCTCGGTGGGGCTCGAAGAGCCCGTGAGGCCGCTTGTCGGCCCGAACCTGCCTGATGTGGTGGTGTTGCCGTCGCTTGGTGCGTCGGGCTTCGTCGTGAGCGCTGCGCCTTCGGCTGACGGTCTGTCGATCTCCGTCACGATCTTCAACAACGGCGTGGCGGCTGACATCGCCACCGTGCTCAATCTCGCTGTGCTGCGGCTCCCGACGCAGACCTAGCAGGGCGACCGTTGTTGACGCGCTGATCGACGAACAGGCCGCGCACGCGCGCGCCGAGCTCAGGGTCTTTCACGAGCGCTTCGATGATGCGGCGCAGCTCGCGCGGCGTGCAGCGCACCAGGCCGAGGCGCTCGAGCCAGCGTGCGTAGCTGCCGCGCGGGCCCTCGACGATCCACACCCCGGACAGCCGTGCCCAGTCGAGCATGGTCGCGCTCACGTCGCGCATGGTCCAGCGGGAGGGCGCCCCAAGGTAGATGTCGAGCGGGTGCGTGCCGGCCACCAGCTGGCGCGCGATCTCGTGCTCCCGCTCGAGCCGCTTATAACGGTCTAAGTCTCGACGTGTGAAAACCGAGTATTTGCCGACCCGCGCCGGGCAGAGTGCTTTTTGTGAAACTGCCTGTCTTATCCGGTCGTTTCCGATCTGTAGATAGCGGGCTGCCTGTTCGCCGGTGAAAAGCTCGCGGGCATCACACGTGACCTGCAGAGGGGGCTTTTTTGCGGGGTTGTTGGCCTTCATGTTGATTGTTTTTTACGCCCCACAGGTCCAGCCGGGGCAGAAAACGTCGCATGTTGACGCGTTCTGCGGCGCTGTGCATCATCACGGCTGATCCGCAACGGAGGCCTGTAGCAATGAAACTCTCCCTCTCTCAGCTGTCGAACATCGAGCAGAAGTACACCGCCGCACAGAAGCGCGTTCAGCGCGTCCGCGAAGAGGCACAAGAGACCGTGATGACGGTCGTGCGCTCGGTCGAGGTGGGCGGTACCGCTTTTTCGCTCGGAATCGTCAACGGCCGCTGGGGCCGCCCCGAGCTTGTCGGGGTGCCCGTCGACCTGGGCGCTTCGATTGCGCTGCATGGCCTGGGCTTTCTCCTGGACAAGGATGTCGCAGGGCACCTGCACAACATGGGCGATGGTGCGATGGCCTCCTACCTGACCGCCCTGGGTACCGGCATCGGTGCCAAGATGTTGCAGGAAAGCACCGCCGCACGCGGCGCGCTGCCTGCTGCCCCCTGATCCGCAAAGCTCCCGCAGAACGCCCCCCGTTGCCTGCCCTGCGCGCTCGACGCGCAGGAGGGCTCACGGCCACTACCGGCCGCGGGCATTCCCCAAGCTTTGAGGTTCAGCAATGCGACGTAGTTTGATCGGTCGATACGACATCATGGGCGATGATCGCTTGGTCATCGGAGACGCGGCAGACGAGATCCTTGCTATCGCTGGCGACGATTCGGGGCTGACGCAGGACCAGCGCCGACAGATCGTGACCCGGGTCATGAGCGAGAACGCGCTGGTGGTGAAAGACTCGATGCCCACGAAGGCGCGTCGGTTCCCGCTGGGCTTCGTCTCCAACGGGACGATCCTCGCGGGCGACTCTGCCACCATCACCAGCCGGCCACAGGTGCTCTTCAAGGGGCAACGGCTCGTGGTGCCCTCGGACGTGGCCGGTGACTTCACGATCGATGACGTGAAGGTGGGCAAGGACAGCCAGTTTGTCGCCGAGGGCGCGATCCCCGCGCGCGTGCTGCAGGAGAACGCGGTAGATACCGCGTTCGAGCTGGACACCGCGCAGATCAGCCAGGACATCTCGATCAGCGTGACCAACATCGCGGGCGCTCCCCGTGTGTTCCGTGCCGCGCTGATCGGCAAGGCTGCCGAGTAGTCCTTATCGGCCGCCGGGCAAGGTGGCCACTGGAGACCGAGTGTCGAACGTAGCGCAGCGCTCCGAAAGCTTTGGTGAAGACGAGCGCGCTACGTTCGGCCTCGGTCTGCTGGCCTATCCGCAGCTGCGGGGGCCGCAATGAGAGACGTTGCTTTCTGTACCGACTCCTTCGGCTCGAGTGCCACGCGCGAGTACTCCGAGCTGACGCTTTCGTGTTTTCTGTGGGCGCTGATCTTCGCCGATGAGGCGTACCTACTCTCTGAGCGCGGCGCTGCAGCGCCAGGGCTCTACGATGCGGGGATCGTCTGGAAGGCGGAGGAGCCGACCGGCAAAAGCGCTTGCGAGGGCGGCAACGGCCAAGAGCAGTTTCTTGGCGTGCGCCAGGTGATCCGCCAGGGCTGGGCAGACTGCGAAGATGTCGCCTCGTGGCGCGTCGCTGAGCTTAGACTCGGGCGCGTGCCTGCAGTGCGTCGCATGGGCCCCTTTGCGGGCCACCCAAAGGCCACGGTGATCCCGTGCCCCTGGCCCGGCGTGGTGAAGCCCCGCGGGCCTGATGTTCTGCCCGCTTTTTTCTCGCGCGAGATCTCGCCGGGATCGTGGGTCTATCACATCGTTGTTTTCTGGCCGGACGGCACATTTGAGGACCCGTCACGCGTGCTCGGCATGGGCGGCGCGCGGAAGTACGGATGAGGGGGCTACGATGCTTGGTGCAGCACTAGGGTTGTTTGGTTCGGGCGCGGTCTACCTGATCGCGCGCATCGCGTCGGGCGGTCCGACTGTGCGACGCACGCAGCCACCGCTGCCGGCGCAACCCGCGCCGCAGCAACCAAGTCCTGTCGAGAGCCCCAGCCGTCCAGCGCCGCTGCCGATCCCCGAGCCGGTTGCAGCCCCGGAACCGGAGCCGCCGCCACCGCCGCCGCCGCCGGTCGACGTGCCGCAGGCCAGTGTGCCCACGCCTCGCCCACCCATCTCCGCGCCAGCGCCGGTGCAGTCCATGCCGAGTCACCCCCCGGCGCAACCTGTACCGGCGCCGGTGCCGGTTCCTGTCGCGACTGTCCCGCAGCCACTGCCCATTCCCGAGCCTGTCGTCCGGCCTGAACCTGCTCCGCCGCCGCCACCACCTCCGCCGCCGGCCGACGTGCCGCAGGCCAGCGTGCCGACTCCAGCGCCGCAGCCAGCGCCACAGCCAGCGCCAGGGCCCGCGCCTGCTCCGCTGCCGGCCGAAGGTCCGCCAGCGGGATTCGATCCGGCTCTTGCCCGGACGCTTGCGCCCCAGCTGAGCAGCTCGCTGCGCGCACGCTCGTACGACTACGACCGTGCCCTAGCTCGGCGCTGGCAGGTCGCTGCAGGTCTGCCCGCAGACGGTCTGTATGGGCCGGACAGCTGGGGCGGGCTCGACTTCTATGCGCCCGGTGCGCCTCGCGCGCTGTTCAATCCGGACGGCCGGCCCATGACCCCCTATCGCTGGGCGGTTCAGGCGGGAGGCGTGCTCAGCGTCCAGATGGGTCCCGCCGTGATCACGAGCCCCCAGGACAAGCCAGCCCCTGGCTCTCTCTCCGACGTGGCCACGGCAACCCAACCACAATCCGCGGTTGGCCCGGTGGATGGTCCGCCGGCCGGTTTCGACCCGGCCAAGGCGCGTCGGGTCGCAAAACAGGTTGCCGCAAACCTCGATGCCAAGGGCCGTGCTGGCTATTCGCGTGAGCAGCTGCGGCAGTTCCAGCTCGCGGCAGGCATCGCGGCGGATGGCATCTACGGGGGCGGTGCGCGTGGCGCGCTCATCTTCTTTGGCGTGCCGCGTCCGCCTCAGCCGTTCTTCAAGCCCACGGCAACGACGCCCTACCCGTGGGCCGCACAGGCGGGCGCCTGATGTGCAATCGGGCGGCCGGTGATGCCCGCAGCTGCGGCTGCGGATGTGCTCGAGGGATCTCGACAGGAGCTGATCAGATGGAAGAGCAGTGGCAAGACGTATCGCTCGGGGCCGATGTCCCGCAGCACTCCGCGAGGCTGATCCTCTCGGAGCGCGGCAGCTACCTACACGGTTGGCTCAAGTTCCGCGCGGCGGGCGGCCAGGCGTACATGGTGACGATGACGATCGACATGAAGCCAATCGAAGATGCGCTGGCGAGCGAGATCGAGAGCAAGAGCCCGGGCGCTGTGTCCGGCGGCCGGCTTGGACGCAAGATCAAAGGCAAGCTCAAAAAGGCCGTCAAGAAGATCGCCAGCAACAAGCTCGTGAAAGGGATCGTCAAGGTCGCCAAGAAGGCGCTCGACAACCCGCTGCTAAAGGGCGTACTTGCCGCTACGCCAATGGGCGCGAGCCTGCTCGCGGTGCGGGCTGCGGCGAAGGTCGCAGCGAAAGCCGTCAAGGGCTCGCAGAAGGCGAAGAACTTCATGCGCAACGTTGCGCAGCGCGTGCGCCAGGGCGATCGCGGCGCGCTGCAAACTGCGCGCTTGCTGAAGCAGGGGATCAAGGCAGCGGGCATCTCGCGAGGGCTCTCGCTTCCGGCCAGCGCATCGGCGGGCTCGGAGGAAGAGTTTCTCTCCACGGTGCTCGGCGCGTGCGTCGACTGCTACCACCCACACGCGATCTCGGGCGCGAGTGAGTTCATGCTCGTAGCGGGCGACGATGCCGACGAGATGCAGGAGATCGAGACCGTCGACACGATCGCGACCAGCGGGGCCTTCGAGGGCGTACGCTGGGCGGCGAATCGGCTCGGGCTACATTCGATGGTTGCGCGTCCTGACGAGTTCACCACGCGTAACGCGCTGATGCTCGGGCACTCCGCGATGTCCGCGGCGCGCAACTAACCACACGAGGGGCGGGGGTGATCGGTGGGTGTTGAGCTCGAAAAGATGCTGGCGCGTGTGGGTGACGGCTGGGCCAAGGTCACGCTCTACGCGATCGCGCAGAACGCCACGCGCCAGCTGTGCGCCACTTGGTCGCCTCCGCTCGAGCAGGTCGAGCTGCTCGAGCAGATCGAGGAGCGCGCGCTGCGGCAGGCGAACGTGCTCGGCGGGTCGCACGCGTTTCTGGTCGAGTCGGCCGACAAAGCGGATCGTGTCGTAGCGACCGAGGTGTTTCGGGTGAGTGCGGAGGTGCTCCCCAACGGCGTCTCGATGGCGCATGAGCCCGCGAACGAGGGCGGGCTACTTGCGCAGATGATGCGGCACAACGAGGCGCAGACCCGTACGGGGGTGCTCGGCTTCGAGAAGACGACCAACGCAGTGCTTCGCGTGCTCGAGCAGACGACCAAGCACACAGCCGCCGTCGAACACCGCTACGGCGATCTGCTGCTCCGCCTCGAGGAGATGGTTTTGGGCGAGCGGGAGACCCGGGTAGAGCTGGCCCGGGTCGAGTCAAGGGCAAAGGTTCAGCAGGTCTTTGCGGAGCGCGTGGCGGGCATTCTGCCCGAGGTAATCGGCTCGATCACGGGGAAGGTCAGCAAGACGGCAGGTGCGGCGGCAGCGATCAAGGCACGCGGCGCGTTCAGCACGCTTCGGCCCGAGCAGCTCGAGACGATCATGGGGGTGCTCGACATGGAGCAGAAGATCGCGGTAATGGGGCTGCTGAAGACTCTTGCGGCGGATGAAGAGGGGGTGTCGAGTGACGCGCACTGACGACGATGGCGCGTTCTGGGCCCAGCACGGTCCGCTGGGCCTTGCCAACTATCGCCGCCAGCTGGGCCGCTCCGAGCAGCTCGGCGATCCGGTGCCTGCGGGCGAGAAGCTACGCGTGATCCTGCTGCAGTCGGGCGCCACGGGCCGCAACGATAACCGCGCGCTCGGTGATGCGGCTGCGTCGAGCATGACGATCACCTGTAGCTATCGCTCAGACAATGCAGCCAACGATGCCCGGCCTCTGCAGGTGCGCGGGCTCGTGCAGTGGGGGACCGATGGCCACCAGGCAAGCGCGTACTTCGACTGGCTGAACGGCACGACGCTGCATATCGCGTCGAGCTTCGTACGTGTGATCGCTGAGGTGGTCGACAACCTCACGGCTGCGGAGGTGACGCCCACGCACTCAGCCGAGGCGATCTGTACGGTCGGCGCGTTCCTCGGCTACTTCGCCAGCTCGCAGCTCTCGCCCACGCTGACCGAGCAGGTGCGCCTTGAGGAGGATGGTACCGAGATCGTAGAGATCCCGCAGTTCGCGCGCGAGCTGACGGTCTACGGCCCGCAGGTCGACAACGCGCAATGGTTGCTCGGGCCCACGCTGGGCCTTGCGTTTGGCGCCGTCGACCCGGCGGGGCTGGCCAGCTCGCAGCGATACGTGCGGCCCGGGCCAGCAACGCACGTCGCGCTGCAGGCGGATCTGCCCGGCGTGCGCACGCTGGTCTGGGGTCTGGCGCTATGACCCCAAAACTGAGCCGCTGGATCGCTCGCGTAATGCAGCTCGACGCGCTCGAGCTGCAGCCGAAGGCGCTGCGGCTTGCGGCGCTCGAGCTGCGCCGCAACGTCAAGGCTGAGGTCGAGACGTTGTTTCTGGTGCTGGCCGAGCTGCTCGAGGCCGTCGCCGACGTGCTCGAAAATTTGCTCTCGCCTTCCGAGGGGGTCTAACGTGGACACTGCGAACAGGGATAAGGCGTTGCGCGTGAACGAGCCACTACGGCCCGATCTCGCGCCTGGACGGTCGGTAACGGCTGTGCCGGACATGTGGTGTCCGTACTGCGCCAAGGCGCGGGGCGGTCGTACGTGCGGCGTCTGTGGCAGTCAGACCTGCTCGCCACCTGCAGGGGAGGCGACACGTGTACACGAGCAATACAGAGCAGCAGCAGAAGAGCCGCGCGAGGCTGATGGCGCTAGCGTTGGCGCCAGAGTTGGAGAGGTGGACGAGAGGCCCACAGGCCGGGCTCGTCTCCCTTGGCTGGTCCGCGCTGCGGAACGGCCACAGCGGGCGAGCGTCGCAGCTCCTGTCGAGCGCGTCGATCCGAGCCCGGACGAGCAACCCACGCTCAGCGAGCGGCCTCGCTCTCTGCGCCTGGGCAGCAATGAACAGCAACCGACCCGGGGGTCAAACATGAGCAGAGACACGTTCAGCAGAAAACAGGACTTCGACGAGGGCGGCCGGCCCATTCATCGCGTCGGGGGCCGTCGCTCTCCGCAGATGTCGGCCGACAAGCTCTATCGGCAGCAGTGGGCCGAGGACAAGATCGACAAGAACCGCTGGACGCGCCTGATGGCCGGTGCGCTGGCGGGCGTCGAGGCCACGCCCGAAGCGGTCGCGCTGGCGGGACGGGTCGCCGATCTTGCGTACATCGAACTGATGATGCGCGAGCGCGACCAGCTCGACGATATCTAGACGGGCGCCAGGAGCGCGGCTAAGGTGGGGCCCTGACCCCTCTTGCCGCGCCTCCTATCCCCTGTTCGCACTAGGGAAGCGGCATCGCAAGAAGGGGTCTTTTTTTTGGCTGGTCAG
>Ga0209341_10001898_pt1 | contig 20298 bp, 28 predicted proteins | sample RifCSP13_2_FD_184020 | JGI IMG/M metagenome (GOLD analysis project Ga0209341, IMG submission 184020) | Soil microbial communities from Rifle, Colorado - Rifle CSP2_sed 13_2 (SPAdes) (version 2) | ecosystem: Environmental > Terrestrial > Deep subsurface > Rock core/Sediment | place: Rifle... | reverse complement strand
CTCCGGCTGCTCCGAAGCTCGAACTGCCCGCCGAAACCGTGCAACTCAATGCGCTGGTCAAGGAAATAGGCGGCGTGGAAGCCCTGAGAACGCTCTTGCTTTCAGCGGCAACCGTCACGGCAAATGCCTTGCAAAACGAAGAGGCCGAACGCAAGAGCTTGACTGAAAGCATCAAGGCGAACAGCGCGGACTTTGCCGATAGCGAACTGGCAGAGATGACAATCGGTACTCTGCGCAAAGTGGCAAACATGGTCGGCGCGCCTATCTCGGTGGATTACAGCGGCCTGGGCGCTGGCGCTATCAAGACTAACAAAGATGACATCGCCGTCATGCCTGACATTTTCGCCGCCGAATTTTGGAAGGAGCAATAATCATGATGGCTAAAACCAATCCCTCCACCATCAATCTCGTTAGTGCTGGCACTCCGCACTATGAGAATTTCCGTCTGGCTCCGCTGGACGCCTGCGGTAACGGCGCGATCACTCCCGGTATGTTAGTCGAATTGACCGCCGGGGAGGTCCGCCCGCACTCGACGCAGGCCGGTAATGTCACCCCGATCATGGTAGCAGTTGAGGGTGAAAACCTGGATGCAAGCTCTATCACCCTGGGCGATATCGATACCGACTATGACGATGACAATGGCAGCGTCAAGGTTTGGTTTCCCCGATCCGGCGATGTAGCTTATATGCTGCTGGGGGCCGGTGCGAACGTTGCACAGGATGGCCTATTGCAATCCGCATCAGACGGGTATCTGATGGCCTACGGGGCCGTTGCCAACATCCACGAACAAATCGTAGGACGAGCAGTTGCCGCAGTGAATAACTCAGCTGGTACTTCTCCCGCTCGCGTGAAAGTGAGGGTAGCATAATGTTGCACCGATCAAATGTCTCTGATGTCATGGCGCTCTTTGGCCGCGATGGTCTAAAAGCTGCGCCGATCCTGCGCCCTCATCTCGGGATGCACCATAACGGCCTGCTCCGCAAGGATGAATGGCTCGAACTTGACCGCGTAGTGCTGGAAACGGCCAAGACCGAACTGAACGGCGTGCAAGACCTGATTTCCCTGGGCCTGACCAAGCGTCTGGGTGGCCTCGGCTCGAAGGTTTCAGCTTACGAGCAAATCGGGGAAATGACCGCTGCGACTGTCTCGATGTCTGTCGATGTTCCTGGCGAGAAAGACCGCCTGGAATACACGATGGTCAACGTGCCAATCCCGGTCATTTTCAAGGATTTTGCCTTTGACTTGCGCGACCTGTCCGCCGCGCGTCAATCCGGCGATCCGCTGGAAACTGATCACGTGGCTGCCGCTACACGCGTTGTGACCGAAGGCATGGAAACTATGCTCTTTGCTGGTAGCACGGTGCAACTCGGCGGATATATCATCTACGGCTACACCACTCACCCCAACCGCATCCAATCAACCGCTGCGGCTCTTGGCGGCGGCGATTGGGGCACGCCTGGCAATGCCTACAAGACCATCCAAGGTGCCTTGAACTCTCTCCGCGCGCTGGGCTTCCGTGGACCGTTCATGGTCTATGCTGCCGCAACCCAATACGGGCAAACGCTCAACTACATGGACCTGACGAATACTCAGTCAGAAAAGGCCGCGATTTTGCGCAACATGCCCGAAGTCCGAGACATCAAGCCATCGTTTGAGCTGACGGCCAGCCACGTGGTCGTTGCGCAAATGACCTCGAATGTGGTTGACCTGGCCGTAGGATTTGCGCTTGCGCCTATTTCCTGGGTCGAGATGGGCGGGATGATTACGCAGTATCGCGTGATGACCGCTCTCGCTCCGCGCGTCAAGGCCGATGCCAGCGCTCGTTGTGGTGTAGTCCATATTACGGCTGCATAGAAAGGCACCGAATCATGTCCGAGAAGAAATATACCTACCGCGTCAAAGCGGGTCGCAAATGGGGACCGTATCATGAATACGGTCCCGGCATGACCATCGAACTGACCGAGGACGAAGCGGGCGGATTCCTGGATACCCTGGAATTGGTGAAAAACGGCAATGTCATTGTGGAAACCAATGAAGCCGCTCATCTGGCTACGCTCACTGTAGGTCAACTTAGGGAACTACCCGAATATGCCGAAATGGAAAACCCGAAGCCGAAAAGCAAGGCCGACATTTTGCACGCTATTCTTGAGGCGCGCGGCCTGCTTGAGGAAGATGCCGAGTGAGTTACGGTTCAGCCGCCGGGGTTGCCGCTCTATCGTCCATGTGGACAACGGACGGGGCATTTACGACCACCAGCCGTGTAACACTGGCCTCGGTCACTACCTGGTTGGATCAAGTCTCTAAAATGCTGGATACTGCCCTGTCAGATGAAGGTTTCCTAACCCCCGTGACGGTGGTTGCCGTACTTGGTGAGTTTGACCTGCTGGTCGACGGAATCGTCAAAGACCTGGCGGATTATTCCAAAGGGTCTGGCCGTTTCTTTACCAAAAAGGCTCTCGATTCCGGTACAAGCCCATTCATGACCATCGACAAAGAAGTGCATGAATGGGTCACCCGGAAATCCATCGGCTTCGAGGCGCAAGGTGTGCCGAGGCGAACGGATTTCCGAGGCCGTCATAGGGCAATCTTCGAAGTGTTGTGAAAACATGCCTTACATCTCTTTCCAGGTCAAAAATGCCAAGATCGTAAAGGCTGGCTTCGAGCATCTGCGTAGGGCCATTCCTGAAATCAGCCGCCTGCGTTTGTATCAGGCGGCGGTAGAAATCGTAAGGCGCATGAAGCAACCTGGAAAGCCGATCACTTATCCTGTCAAATGGGATACACTGAAACAAAGACGTGCTTTCTTTGCAACTGACGGATTTGGTAAGGGTATCCCGACCAAACGCACGGGCGCGTATCAAAAAGCGTGGCAGGTGCGAGCCGTAAGGCAATCACCGGCGAATGTCGGTTACGACGTAGGCAACCCGCTTGCTCATGCCCGGCATATCGGCGGACGTTCCACAGGCGGCGGGCAGTCCAAAATCCACAAAGGCCGTTGGCCGCTGTTCAAGCGTCAAGTTGAAATCGTGGTCAAGAAACTGCCGAAACTTGTACGTGATCATCTGAAACAGGTAGCACGGCGAGAAGGCTTTAAGGCACGCGACTGATGGCCGCTGATTATTATGCACACGTTGAGTCGGCCTTACGCACTTTGATAAAGTCCGAACTACCGTCCTACTTTCCATCAGGAACGGCTGACGACCAGGTGACGAAATCGGACGATACGCACTACGATGACGGTTTTGATTATTTCTTTACGACCTACCCCGGTGCGTTTCCGATGGTCAATGTCGGAGCGCAGGTTGTTGAGACTGCCTGGGAAATCGTTGTGGATATAGTCACACGCTGGCGGAATAATCAAGAAGATAGTTTCGAGTTATTTACGGCCTACCGGTCTGACGTGTTCAATCTGCTCAACCTATCACTGGTTGGCCGCAATCTAAACAGGACAAACGGAGTCCGAGGCGTCTCAATGCTCTCTGAAGAAAGACCGCGCTTTATCCCGCTCCGGGCGGATGACCCGAATAGCCCCACTTCTCACATCGGGCAGGTCTGTATAGTGACCGTAAGGCACGTAGCCAATAAGGAGTAAGTCATGGAAGGTTTGATTGAAGGCCGAGTAATACATTACGTTTTACCAAGCTGGCACGCAGAAGAAATCAACCGCCGCCGAATAAACGATGCGGGACAAGGTGAGAACTGGCCGAAGGGGACGCAAGCGCATGTAGGCAATCCAGTAAGTTCCGGTGAGCACTGCCCGGCAATCGTTGTCAAAGTTTGAGACCATGATTCAGACGGTAATGGATGTTGCAATGCTCAGGTGCTTCTGGACGGCAACGATTCCCTTTGGGTTACAAGTATTGTGCATGACCCAAACGGCGAACCAGGTTCTTGGCATTGGCCCGAAAAGGTTTGAACGTGAGCGATACTGTCAAATGCCCGCTCAAAGGGCATGACCACGAAATAGAACTCGTCCCTCACCCGGAAACGCCGGGCAAGGTGATTGCATATTGCGGCAAGCGCATTGTCATTGAAATGGACGCGCCGAAGCCAAAAACCAGTCACCGTAATTATTCGCGCAAGAAAAATAAATAGGAGTCGCTATGGCAACTATACAATCCGAACCCTTCGTATTTTCAGGATTCCATAAAGGCGTAGCATACGCCTTGAATGCTTACGGGCGTCCCGATCCCGCCTCCGCAGATCCGTACATCGGTCCTTACACGGGATTGGAAATCTACGCAACCAAAGCATTCTCCCTGACCGTCCCTGCTACCCGCAAAGTGGCGCATATCGGCAATGACCGTCTTTTGAAAACTCAGCAATTCCCGCCGCAAGAACCGGTTGTAGGCGAAGTCGGGGCAGGCGCTGAGGATTTGGATTTGGTTGCCCTGCTGACAGGCGCTACGGTCATCACGAAAGCGGGCGCAAAAGGTATAGTCTACGCCTCCGACCTGCAAGGGTCTGAACCAAACGTCGGCTTTATCATGCTACAGGATGCGCTCGCAGAGAGTGGTCCACAACGTTACCGCAATTTATTCATCCCGTCTACAAAGGCCGTTCCCCGTACCCCCGGGATGGGCGCTGACCCTATAGATATGGTTTTTGACCTTGCTCCCGATACGGTAGATCACCATTTATGGGGTGAACTGCTTTCCATTCTCTCCGATCCGTCTGACCCGTTCTCTGGGGTATCTGAGAGCGGTGCGAATACGACCGCCTTTGAGGTCCTTTTCTCAGCCTATGAATTGCGCATTTGTTCTTTCCTCGCGCAGGCTGCGCAGGTCGCATTCACGTTCCCGGAAGATAAGCAGGGCGTAAACGCCGTAGACATGGAAGTCTTTGTAGGGGATGGACCGGATGTTATCGAAGTGACAGCCGGGATCACGAAGGCAGTAACCGGCGTAACCTTCAACACCGCCCCGGTCACGACCTACGGCGCGGGCGCAGAAGTACACGTGCTCTACCAATTAGCATAAGGATGTCATGACGAAACCGAAAACGCTTGACCTGGCCGCACTCAAAAAAACTCCCCCGCAGGTAGTCGACGTCCGCCTGTCCGCTGAAGGATTGGCGGAGGTCGAATTACTGTTAGGCAACCGTAAGATCATCGTGAGTGAGGCGGACGGCCTGTCTGATTACAAATTAGGTCAGGCAATCAACCAGATCATCGAGAATCCCCTGCCTGACGCGATTGCTCAAAATATCGTCTTGAATATCTACCCACAGTTGGCTGCCTGTTCTTACGGTGACCTGCCTACTCCCGAACAATTTCAGCGCATGGGCAAGGAAGCTGTCAGGTTATGGATTGAGAAGGCGCGGGAGCTCAACCCGCACGAGAAAATCAACGGCGAGTCGTGGTGGGCTTTCTTCGAGAGCATCGAAAAGATGGAGGCCGAAAACGCTAACGGCGGCGGGGCCTTGGAGGACATCAAAAAAAAAGAGCCAGATTAGAGCAGTATCGCAAGGCGCTCGAGCCGAAGAGGCCTGAACGCCCGGTAGCCAGGAGCGATATTGAGCGGCAACTGCTGATGCTGGCGCGGGATGAGTCGTTCCTGATAAAGCAGGTCTTGTTCAGGAGTGCACCGAAAAAGAATCCGGACTACAGCCTGCCCGAATTTCTGGACATTGATTTAGAGGAGTTTGCCGACGCTTATCCTGATTGGCTTCGCTGGCGGGCGCTGGACAGGAAATACCCGCCTACCGTCATCCGCCAACAGCCGAGAAAATTACTGGATACATTCATCTACCTTGACTCGATCGTAGAAAAGATGTCGGGGGAATTCTACGAAAAACTGCGCAAAGAGACTGAGATGAAATAATGGCAGATAAACTTGACATAATCCTCGGAATACTGCTAGACAATCAGCAATACCAGACCACTGACAAGAAACTCGATGCGCTTGGAAAGCAAATCACGGAGTTGGATTCTATTGAATTCAACGAACTAATTGGGGAATTCGAGCGGCTCGAAAAACATCTAGAGGAATCGCGCGAACGCTATAAGCGACTTGAAGAACAAGCTAGACAGTCTAGAGAAACCTTCAATCAAATCGCATCCTCCGCCGCGCAAGGCGCGAGGATTTCTCAAGTGGTCTTAGGTGCGGGGGTTGCTACAGTCGGCGGGATTTTCGCGGCCGCGAATGCTTACGTGCAGAATGCCGAACGAGCGACAAACGTAACCCGCGCATGGCAGGCGGAGATGGATTTGATACGTCGCAACGGGGAGCAAATAGGCGCGGTTCTGGCTAAGGAAGCCCTGCCATTACTCACGCAGGCGGCACGGATCACGGGAAAGATTGCCAGCTTCATTGAACAAAATCCCGGCCTGATAAAAGCGGCGATTGGTTTCGGCTCTGCTGCTGCTGTAGTGGGCGCAGTTGGAACGGCGGTATTTCGCGGGATTGAAGCCTTCGGGCGGATAGGCTCGCTCATCGCTACTGGGCAACTGGCAGCAGCCAAGATCATGGATAAGGCAGCGGATAAGCAATTGCTGGCTGCTGCGGGAATGAGCAAAGGCGGATTGACCGCAGGCGCGGGAGGTGTGCTTGGCAAGGCCGGGGGTGCGGCTGGTGCTGGCACTGGTTTAGCAGCAGCCGGTCAATTTGGTTTGATTGTCGCGGCTGCGCTTACTGCCATCGCCACTACAGCCGGAACATTTACCGCACAAAGGCGAGTTAGAGGAGAATTTGGCGATCAAGCCGCCCGTATGTTTGGCGGTTTTGTGCAACTCTTGGGGCAGGCTATCCCTGTATTCGGCGGATTTGTGCGCGTCGGCTCCCAATTAGAGCAGGGTTTCAATGACCTGATTCCTATTCTCCGCCGTTTTGGATTTGATGTAGGGCAGGCAGGCGAGAAGGCCAAAAAGGGCGTTGCCGGTACAACTTCCTTTGGCGGCGGCATTTCTCAGGATGTACTACAGGCATACATTCAATTCCGTGAGACTGCCTTAGCCATTGAAAAACAATTTCAGTCAGACCGCTTGCGGATTATCCAGAATTACAACAAAGCGGTATCCAGTGCCTTGAGAGACAATCAATCCTCTATCAACCGGATAAACGCGAATTATCAACGCACCATTTCTAACATCATGCGGGATGCTCGTAAGGCTGACATCGAAGCCGAGCGGGACTATCATAGACAGCGCGCCGAAGTGGTGCGGGATGCCGGCGAGGAAGTCCTGCGGATTGAGGAAGATTTACAAGAGCGCCTGCGGGAGATGGCTTTAGAGCACGACCAGCGCGTTGACGATTTGGTTGCTGCCCGAGACGCCCTGGGGCTTGTGCGCGAACAACGCCGCTATGACTTGGAACGGTCTGAGGCTGAGCGGGATGCCAATATCGAGATAGCCCGTCGCAGGCAGGATTTAGCGCAAAAGTTGCGCGATATGCAAGTTGAATTTCAACAGGAACGAATACAGCGGCAGGAGCAATTAGCCGAACGCTTGCAAGAGGCCGCTATCCAACATCAGGAAGAATTGAAACAACAGGCTGAGGCGAACGCCGAGAGAATGCGCCAATTGCAGGAACAAAAGAACGAACAGTTACGCGAATTGGATTACCAGCACAATGCTGAGCTTGCCCGCAACCGAGAGCATTTTATCGCTCGTATTCGCGATTTGGATGCAACTCTGTTAGGCGAACAGCAGTTCCGATTCGCTTACTATGCGGTCATGATCCGGGATGCGCAAGCCTTCTTTGCATCCTACCGGGCAGCCATGACGGGCGGACGCGTGGCAACCACGACCTCAGGCAGTATTACAGGTAGCACTGGCGTTATTCCGTCCAGGCAAATGGGCGGATACACCGGCTCGGGCGGCCTTATCCAAACTCACGCTCAAGAATATGTCATGAACAAGGAAACAACCCGCGCAATGGAAAACCTGATAGGCGGGCGGTTGTCCGAACAGGCGCTAAGGGCATTTGCAAGCGGCGGCGGGAAAGGCAGCGTAGTCAATATGAGCTTTCCGGGCGGGCTTGTCACCATCCCGATGCTGGCAGACATCCTGGATGACCGCGAATCCAAACTCGTTAGAACACTCACGGACGGCCTCGGATGACCCTTACCTATTGGGAAATCGGACCAACTGTAGCGGACATGCTCAATATCCGCTATGACCTGGGGTTGGATGAACCATTTCAGGATGCGTTCAACCCGTACAGCGTCAACGTGGATGCATCTGACGCGTTAGTCTATGGTCATGGCTGGGGCCTGACCGCTTTCCGTTGGGGCTTGATTTCTCAGGCAGATAGAAATATCCTGAAATCCTACTGCCCGAATAAATCCGCAACTGTCTATGTCCGATTGCGTGACGATGATTGGAATTGGGTGTACTGCAAGGCCACGATGATATGGCCTGACCGGGAACTACCGCCTAACAACGGCTGGATATTTGATTTAGTTATCAATTTTCGCATTATCGAAAATTACGGAGCATCGCCGCCATGATCCCGCACCTATTATTTGATTTGATGGAAGGTGCGGGATGAGTTTGAGCGCCAGTCAAATCGAACTGCTGCGAAGCGAGAATCAAATCTCCGTTTTGGGTCTGGCGGTCTTACAACCTAAAACGGTATTTGCCTGCCGCATTAGTGAATGCGTGGTAGGCACGGATATGGTCACAGAGTTTGATTACGATACTGTGACGGTTGGGGCTTACGGGGATGTCATTCCCGGGCAGATTGCTTTTATCGGTACAAGCGCGGGCGCGTATGACGTGGGGATTTGCCGCATACGAAAAGCCTTGATTGCTACCACCATCTACATCGGAGAAACCTCGGATATTGTTTTCGACAACGGCCTGTACGTCACGGTCGTGGATGCCTTTGACGTTCGCCCGAAACATTTAGTTGTAACCGAAGATGAAGTTTTCATGGACGTAGATGTTGATTATTCTGACCAACATGAGAATTGGGACCCAATGCCGGTCATGGGCGGGCAGGTCGTTTTAGATGTAGAGAGTTATCCTGTTTCGGTGAACTTTCCCGGCGTGGTCGATAGTTGGGTATTCGATAGCACCATTTCGGCTCGGGCTTTCACGGCCTCTGAAGGGGTGGTCACGAACGGCACGACCACCAACCCGACATTGACCATATCCAGTTATCCGATCAATGGCTATGTGCGCGTAAAACTACAGGTTACTGTTGCAAACGGTAAAAGTTTTTCAGGTTATCGCTATGTGTTCGTCTTTGACGCCGATCACCGCCCTATTACTGATTTCATCCTTGAAATGTGTATCGCCGAGCGAGAAGCAGGCGCGTGGTCTGCCAGGGTCGTCTTGAATGACGAGAATGACATCGACCTGATGCGCTTCGGGGGGTTGGCCGTAGTATTTTCTAAGGATTATTTCAATGGCTCCGAGGGTGTGGTAGGTCTATATCCTGGCCGTGAGAATGTCTGGTTATCTGGTTGGATTTATGAACGCTCCAGCATGAACGACCCGGAATTCCAACCTAACGCTTTCGAAATCAAGAGCGCGGCGTTCTGGATGTCTAGAATGTCCAGTTTCCCAACCGGCGTAGAGCTTTCCACCGCTGCCCCGACCGCCTGGACTGAGATACAAAATCTGACGGTGGACAAAGGACTTTTTCATTATCTCCACTGGCGCACCACTGTTACTCAGGTCATGGATGTCTACCTGACAGATGATACGCGCTATTCTCCCGCCTGTGAAAGCGCGGGCACGAACATCTGGGCTCAAATCTCGGATATTGCCCGCTCTCAAATCCTGGCAGAACCTGCTTGTAATCATAACGGCAAGCTGTTCGTGAAAGTGCCTTATAACCTGATGCCGAGCGCTGACCGGGCAGCGAATTCAGAATTGGTCATGACTCTAACGGCACAAGATTTCGCGCGCCGGGTGGAAATTCCAAGACGCGCGCCGAAAGTCTCGCAGGTGGTTTTATCCGGCGTGGCTTCTGATGAGTTTGGCAACGGCACGGCGATTTTTTCCCTTTCCCCTGGCCATGTGCCGGGTCTGATGGGAGAAATCCTACCTGCGCCTAATTTGCTCTTGGAAGATCAAACGCAATCGAATATCCTGGCCGGGCTAGTCTATGCGCGAGGGAATAATCCCTATGATTCCATCCCCTTGACTTTGCACGGCAACAATCGCGCCTTTGACATCGCGCCTGTGTTGTACGGGACTATCACGGGTCTGGATGAATATTCCGGGGTGATTATCCCCATATCTATCAGTTGTTCTCATGACCGCAATAGCGGCAAGAATCAGGTCGAGATTACCTTTGAGGGGGAAACATCTGAAACGGACGCGATTTATATCAACGGCGATATTCCAGACGGTCAAGGCGGATTCGTACCCATTCCTACACTGGGTAAATTGCCGCCGATCAGGCCTATCAGCATTCCACCTATCCCGCCAATCAGCTTCCCGCCGATCATCCCTGGGGGCGTGACTACACCATGCGCAGATTACCAGATGAATTTTTTCAGTATCGCCTGGTCGAAACCGTTGCTCAAAGGCAACGATCCTACTAAACTGATTGCGAATGCTTATTTTCCTTGCTACATTCGCGCTACCCCGCAAATTCAAACGTACATTGACTTGCACGGGAAATGGTTCGGAGATGCGGCCTCTAACTACACGGTTTACGGAGTCCTGGGCGGTACGCGGGTCATTGCTGGCGTGATCGTAGCGCAAAGTCAGTATGGGGCGCGTGTGGAATTCAGCCCACTCGCCCACACACAAGTAGACGGTTTTGAAATCGAGTTGAATTCAGGTTTAGGAAGTAGTCTGACGGGTTCGGTTACGACTCCATTGTCATCTGGGTCTGTAGTGATTACAACCACAGCAGGCACGACTGTTGGAGGAATGACTATTGGGAATCACTACGCGGCGCAAAACACGGGCGGACCGTGGTACGGCTATCCGGTTGGTCATCCTCTATATGCGCCCTTGCATTACATGTCAGGCAAGAACCATAACGGGAAAGTATTAGGAACAATTGGCGATGGATTTGCTGGCCTGGGCACTCTTGGCTTATTGAGTTATGTCCTCAGCGCGGAGCAATCTATTGTTTATTTCGTAGCGGAGGCAGCAAGCATTGATTTTTGGACCACCGACCCTAACCCGTCAGACAACACCGGCTCCTTATCCTATATTCTGTGGAATGCGGCGATCATTGGTAGACAAATCCAGTTGAGTCCAGCTACCCTCCATAACGTGTGCGCGGGTTGATATGGCGATAAAGAAATCAGACCTTCGGGCATTCGGGCAGGCCGTGAAAGGGGGCAAGGAAAAGGCCAAGGGTTACTTTGCCATCCTGGGCACGCTGCAGGGTGAAGTGCTGACGGCTGTCGAAAATCTGGTGTATGTCACCACATTCGAGGGTCAGACACAAACGGTAATTAATCGGCGCGTGCCCAACCTGCCCGGCTCGGTGGTCTTTATCGGCTCAGACGATTATTCGGCCAATCGTATCGAAATCCTGTACACTCTGAACGTTCACGGTAGCACCAATGAAGGCGTTGGCGCTTCTACTAACATAGTCCCGCCGCATAGCCATTCCTACCCCGGCGAAAATGCAACCTGGGTCTACGACGGCCAGATCATGCCCCTGAACGTACTGCCGATTGAGGGTACGCTCACGGTGCAGGTGTATCCCGGCGTGGTGCGCAAGACCGCTTCTGCTGGCTGGAAGTACATCGCGGAGCAGGTACTTGACCTATCCGGGGATATGCCGGGGAGCGGCGCGCTTTGGGTGACATTGCAAGCCAATGACGATGGCACAGTAGATTATGTGATTGGCTCTACACAGGCAGCGCGCGCCGACCTGGACGAAACGGACATTCCTGAAGCAACCACAGGTCGGGCGATCTTCGCTATCGTTCTGGAGGCGGGGTATCAGGAGCTATTTCGCAATAACGTGAGGAATGATTTCCTTGACTTGCGCTTCGACCGGGGCGGTGATGGAGGCGGGTCTGTGCCTGGGCAATATCGGGAATTGGTCTGGGATGTCATCGGTGATGATTTGGACTTCCTCACGGAAAGCGGCGAGGCTTTGTATGAACTTAGAGACTTGGAGTAATAATGGGCGCTCATGAAGATTCGGTATTAGCGCATATCCCTTACCGTTGGTCTTATGCCAATGCTGCGGCCAGAACGGGCGCGGGCGGTTTTGTTGCCGGAGATGTCGGGAAATTCGCACGGCAAACGGACAATGACACTATCTGGATGCTGATTGCCACTACCCCAACTTGGATACTGATCGGCGGCGGGGATAGTTCTGATTTGCCGTACACCCCTGCCGATGTCAACGATTGGGATTATTTAGCAGATCCTGGAAATGTACCAGACGCATTAGACCAACTCGCAGATAGGGTTACGTGGCTGGAAAGTGTTGCTGTTGACGTTACTTTACAGGTCTTGTTTTCAGTAGAAGGCGTGTTGACCGTAGCTTCCAATCCCATAAGGATTTATAACAATTATGGTGCGACAAAAACCATTAGTAAAGTGGCGCTGGCCGTGAACACTGCCCCTACAGGGGCGGCGATCATCGTAGATGTCAACAAAGGCGGTACGACTATTTTCACTAATCAAGCTCATCGCCCGCAGATTGCAGCGAGTGCCAATACAGGAAATACTACTGACATAGATGTCGCATCGTGGGCAGATGGGCAATACCTGACGATTGATGTAGACCAAATCGGCTCCACGATTGCGGGCTCTAACCTGACTGTCCACATTATTTTCAGCTAAGGAATTGTCATGACTACTACTCATAAATTCGCAACCCCGGAAAGTCCCACCACATTATTATCCACTGGCTTGAATTCGCTTGCTAACGGCGCCCGCGCGGTTTCTGGCGACGTGGATAACGCGTCAGGCCTCTACCTTTATGCGGATTTTGAGTGCAGTTTCGCGTCCGCCGTGTTCCCAGCCAATGGGTATGTGTCGTTGTATCTGTTGGAAAGCATTGACGGGAGCAACTACGAGGACGGGGACGCGTCCACAACCCCAACCGCCCAAGCGTTGATTGCAGCTATCCCCTTTCGGAATGCGACGGCGGCGCAGATCCACACCGTTAGGGGCATCGTTCTGCCTCCCACGCATTTCAAAATTTTGGCAATCAACAATACCGGCGTGGCGTTGGCTTCCAGTGCCAACACGGTGAAGATGATCCGTTATAACGAGCAGGACGCATGACCGTCCATTCCTACGCCACTCCCGAAAGCCCGACTACGCTGCTTTCCACGGAACTCAATTCGGCGAGCGCCGGGGCGGTTTTCACATCCGGCGTTATTGACAACTCCGTTGGCCTGTACAAATATGCGGATTTCGAGATGCGTTGTGAGTTTACCAGTGCGGCGCTTGGAAATTATTTCAGTCTCTACTTGTTGGAAGCAGCGGACGGGACGAACTATGAAGATGCCGCCGCCTCCCCAAACAGCGGCGAAGCCCTGCTGACCGCTGCCCAATTCCTGGGTAGTTTTATTTTTCCAAATGCTGTGGGACCATTCCGTAAAATTCTGCGCGGGCTTGTCCTACCCCCGACAAAATTCAAGATCGTATTGTGGGTGGATTGGGCGCTTGTTGCGAGCGGCAACACGCTCAAAATGATCCGGTACACGGAGCAAACGGCATGAAGCGCAACGGGCGTGCCCTTTCGCAGCTCCCGCCTTCGCGCGGCTTGCGGCTCAATCAAAACTCCATGCAGCTCGCGGGGCTGCGTGGGGCCTGGGTGTTCAACGAATTCGCGCATAGTTTATCCGTGCGAGATATGCTGGATAGGAATAACGGTTCGCTCATCACTGCCGGGAGCGGTTTCGGTTGGCAACCGACTGACAACGAGATAGGCATGGGGCTATACTCACCCGGGGGGGTAAGTGGCAATCTGGCTTTGACAGATTGCGGCAACGAAGCGACGTTGCAGGTATCCACGACCGGATTGACGATTTGCATTTGGCTGCGGATGTATCAGAATCTAGGTGGTACTAGCTTTCCAGGCGTAATTGGCAAGGGCAATTCCGACTCCAATAGTAGTGGGTCATATCTGATGTATATTGCCGGTTCTCCCCCCAAACTCAACTATTTCCACTGGTCTGGCAGCGCTCGCAAGAATGCATTAACTGGAGCCACGTCGCTGGATTTCCAGAGGACATATCATCTGGCAGCCACCTGGCGACCATCAACACGGGTAAGCATCTTCGTCAACGGCCTGCGTGACGCCACGACCACAACGAGCGTGTCGGCCACGCTTGACAATCCAGCCTACAACCTGCTCTTTGGTTCCAATCAAGGGAATACGGGCAAGGGAAATTATCCCTTCCGTGGTGTCGTACATGAGGGGCGGCTTTACGATCGGGCGCTCTCAGAAGATGAGATTTGGCAACTTTGGAATCCACCTACCAGGTGGGAATTGTATCGAGCGCCGCAGAGGTTCTTTGGTCTAAGCCCCGCTGCTGCGGCTGGGCGCGTGTTCGGGCCGGCGGTTCAATGAGCAATCGTCGGAAAAAGATCATGAAAACTGTCTTGCTTGTTATGCTCCTGTTAGTTTTGTTCTCTGTGTGTGTGGCTTACGTCTACTCCACGTTGCCCGCAAATATGGATCAGGGCTTGACCCGGCGCGATAGGCTCCTGGGTTGGGATTGGCGGCACGTGTTCCAGCCGGGCACGTTAGCAATTCTGCGCGGGGAATCGCCTTATACTATTCAGTATTTCTATAGTCCTCCGTGGGTGATTATCCCGCTCATCCCCCTGGCATTCCTGCCGACTGAGTTTGGGATTGCTTTCTTGTACGTCCTAAACTTCTTCTGTTATCTGATAGTAGCCGCAAAACTCCGCATGAATCCGATTGCGTTCGTTGTCTTTTTGCTATTCTCGGGCATGATTCCTAACTCAGCCAATGCCAACATCGAAGGGATTATCGCTCTAGGCTTCATCCTCCCCCCGCAATTAGGATTGTTTCTGTTACTACTCAAGCCGCAGTACGGGATTGGGGTAGCCGTTTTTTGGCTGGTAGAAACCTGGCGCGAACAGGGCGCGAAACAGGCTGTACTTGTTTTTCTGCCTGTGTCTCTTGCCTTTTTGCTCTCATTCACGCTGTATGGGTTTTGGCCTTTGCGTGCCTCCACCGATGTCATCGGGCAGTGGTGGAATGCGAGCATCTTTCCTCGTGGCGTGCCGATTGGGTTATTATTACTGGCGTTGGCGATTTACAAGCGAGAGATGCGTTTTGCCATTGCTGCCAGCCCGTTCTTTTCCCCCTACCTGACCGGCCATACCTGGTCAGTGGTCTGGTTCGGCTTACTCTTGTTCGTCCCTAACAAAATACCCGACAGGATACTTGATGGAATTAGAAAACTTTCTGCGCTTTCTAAATAGGCTCGCCCTCCGGCATGATCCGTATGAGAACGACCATTCGGAAAATATAGCCATTCTAGCCAGAGGTCTGGCGGAGGCGGCGAATTATCCGATGGCGAAGTTTGACTCCCTGATATTGTCTGCCCAACTGCATGATGTTGGGAAGTTGCTTATCCCGGAAAAGGTACTCAATAAACACGGACGATTGACCGTTGAAGAAATCGCGCAAATTCACCGGCACGTTGAAATTGGGTACGATGCGGTTTCGGCACTTGGACTTGACCCAATCGTATCTCAGGTCATTTTAGAACATCACGAATGTTGGGATGGCACGGGCTACCCGCACGGCCTGAAGAGCCAAAACATCAGCCTGGAGGCGCGTATGATTGCCGTCTGCGATGCGTTCGAGGCGCTAACATCAAATAGAGCCTACCGCCTGGCTCTTACACCTGCCAATGCAATCCAGATCATGCAATCTGGATCAAATTATGACCCTGAATTATTGGACATTTTCATCAAGAAAGTGGTACGTTTATGATTCTCATTCCTGCCTGGATTATCGTCATTTTGATGGCAATGGTTTCTGTTGATAATGCACTAAGATACAGAGAAGAAAGGAATTTGTTACTACTTGGCAAAGTCCTTTCCTGGGGCTTAGGCGCGGTGATTTACATCTTCATTTCCCTGAACTTTTGGAACATCACAGATGCGCGGGCATTTGCCAGAATTGCGTTAGTGTTGATTCCGCTCACTGAATTGGCTTACAGGTATGCAAAGGTAAAATGGAAAATCTGAACTGGCTTGAAAAAGTTACCGGGCTTCTTGCCCTGCTTTTGCCCTCCCTGGTTACATTGTGGTTAGGCAGGATGCAGGCTGCCAACCAGCGCAGAAAGGATGAATTACAAGGGCGGCTGGACAGCGAGCGCGGAAAGGCTGACAATTTGCTTGATTTTTCAACCGCCGCGAAAAACATGGGCGAAACGTGGGATGAAATCGTCTCCGGTTTGCGGACTGAAATTACACGCATAAAACAGACCGCAGATGAGCGGGAAAAGAAATTACTTTCAGATTTGGAAGGTCTGCGTAGGCAACTACAGAATAACCAGGCGCAACTTGATTCCGTCATGGAACATGAGATGATACGAAAGCAAGCCCGTGATGAATTGGAGAAAAGGTTGACCACTGTTACCACCGAGAATCGTCAACTGCATACTCAAATCGTTGAGTTGCAGGGTGACAATTTGCGCTTGCAGACGGAATTAAATGATACTCGTGATGAGGTAGGCCAGCTGCGAGTTGAAAATGGCCAGCTACGTGAAACTATCCGCGTTTTGCGCAATGATATGAACCGTATCGAGAAAAAGGTGACGGGGCAACTGCCCCCTGCCCCGGCGAAAGGGCAGCCATGAACCGCCCAGATGATCCGCTGGCAATGAAACTGCATGAAGGCCGTTTCTACGGTGGCAAAGCCCTGATTGTTTTAGGCGGGGATTCCGGCAAGGATTGGCAGAAATTACGAGATGAAATCAAGCCGGATGTCATTTTAGGCGCGAATGGAGTATGTTTCGAGATTGATGATTTAGATTATCACGTGGTAACTGAAAATCTCCACATGGCCGCTGGACGTGCCGCAAAGGGTGATGTGCGATACAAGCGAATTATGGAGATCATATCTCCAAAGAATACAGCGAATGTCAAGTTGATTTCGTATCTAAATTGGCAGGGAGTCCCGCTTGTTGACAGCCGAATACAGGCGATTAAAATCCGCCGCTTAGGGGAACTCGGCGCGGATTACGAAGCGCAGTTCAAGGCTTTTTCCTTCAGGGAGTACAGGGAAGGGTTTTTGGCCGGGCCGATGTTTGATCATCCAGGCGCGCTGACCAGCCCAAAAATAAAATACCGAATTGGGACAGTGGCAGCCCAACTTCTTCACATGGCCGGGATTTTGGGAGCAGCCGAAGTGCATTCGATAGGCATGGATTTCTGCTTTAAGGATCCAACTAAACATCACTGGTATAAAAGCGGTTATCCGACCTATCAGCCGGATAAATTCAGGACCGGTAAGATGTTTTTGGAACACAGGGGATTGCAAACTCAGCATGATTGGCTGGCTGGTGCCCGATGGCTAAGAGATGAAATCGAGTCGCTCATGAAACGTGACGGTTTGAAATGGGTAGACCATAGCGATGGATTATTGAAAGCGAAAGGATTGGAGTGTGCGAGGTGAAAAAGGATTTCTGGGAACAAATCACAAAAGAATTGAAATTTCTGGATGAACATCCAGAATATAAAAAGAAGCATGAACATTATTGCAAATTATTAGATTTTTGGTTTGTACTTCGCTTTCTAGATCCAGGAGGCATTATTTACGATACTGTAGATCGAGCACATAGGCGTTTTTTGAACAGTATTGGTATTTATGCTCTTACTACTAATGTAACACTTAGAAAAAAAGAAGATGAGTAAATTAGATTGGAGTGTGCGAGATGAAATATTACAAAGCGGTTAATTCGCTCACCAGTGCGGTTTATTGGATACAAACTGAAAATAAACTGTGGGAAGCCGAAATGTCAAGAGATGATATTCAAAGCAGACCTGAAACAGAGGTTGTATCTCTGAAAGAGATTTCCAGGGAAGAATTTGAGAAAAGTCAGTGAAGATTGGAGTGTGCGAAGTGATTGCAGACCTCATAAACTCCATTCCCGACATGCGGCACAAATCCTACCTGGAACTTGGCGTAGGCAATGGCCGCAATTTCGAGGCGGTCAAGTGCCGCCTGAAAACCTCGGTAGACGTAAATGAGCGCGCATTTTTTACAGGCACGACTGATGAATATTTCGCACAACTTCCGAAAGATAAATTTTTCGATGTGGTTTTCATCGACGCGAATCATGATTTCAATTTCGTCCTACGGGATTTCAACAATGCTATAAGGCATTGCCTCCAATGGATTCTCATTCACGACCTTATCCCACCGTCTGAGAAATACACAGCACAGAGGTTTTGCTCGGATAGTTTCAGGTTGCTTTATCTGTTCTGGCAAACGGCTAAATTCAAGTTCTATCCGATGGCAAGTCATTACGGCTTGGCCTTCGTAAAAATGCCCGCTCATCCTATTGTTCCGGATGCGCGATGTCAAACTTTGACATTCCAGGAATTTCAGGAAATCGCCGGAATGAAACAGCTTTATGATGAAGTTGAAATTTTGCGGATTTTGAATGACAATCTTAAATTTGAAAGGAGTGTGTGAAATGGTAGACAAAACAGATGCTAGGGTAATCGGCGGGGCAGGCGATACTGGCAATGAAGAAATCGCCAAGAAATATATTGAGCGCGGGGATTATTATGGTGAGGCTTCTGGCGAGTCGGCTGCGGAGCATGTATTTCTGATTACGCCTCATGATGTCAACGACCTCGCTCACCCTACGGTTGGGATATCCTTTGCTGCTGCTGGGGCGCTGAAAGTGGATACTGTTGGCGGGGAAACGGTAACAATTCCATCAGGAACGTTAGCTGCGGGTGCCATTCATCCCTTGCGCGTGACGCGGGTCTATGCAACTGGAACGGGCGCAACTGGAATCATTGGAGTGTACTGATGAAAATCGGAATCGGGATTGGATTGGGTTTCGAGAAAATCGCTGCAAGCCCTGAAGTTCCAGGCGATCCGATAGGCGATGCGCTGCGGGCCAACTGCGTGGCCTATTGGAAAATGGATGAAGCATCCGGTCCGTGGGCAGATTCTACGGAGGGCAACCATCCGTTATTTGTCTCTGGCGACGACCTATTTTCTTCAGATGTTGGCATTGTTGGAAACAGCGTCGGATACATAGACACGTCCTCACTGTCCGGCGATCTGGAATCAGACAGCATCGCTACGCTGGAAAACTGGTCATGGTCGGGATGGGTCAAATTCCACACCACCGCCGGGCCAGGAAATATGTTCACGCTCGGCGCTTTGCCAAACAATTCGTCTTATGTCATGTGCGATGGGGACGATTCAATTGCCTTGCAAATCATCGACTCGTTCAGCAGCAGCTATCCGGTTTCTGCCGGAAATTGGCATCATGTCGTCGTGACAAGCGACAGTCTGAACCACAGTCTATACATCGATGGAGTGTTCAAGGAAACGGTAGAGCGCCAGCAAAATTTGGTGACGTTTGCCGGATTTTTCTTGGCGACTGGCGGATGGAACGAAACAGATTACCTTCAGTTGGATGAAACCGGTTTTTTTGATGTCCAATTGACTGCCGAGCAAATTGATTATCTTTACAACTCCGGCAGCGGGAGAACGCTATACCCGTGACTGCGATGCACGCTCTGGCGGTATTTATTTAATGGCTAAATTTTTCATGTTCGAGAATAAAGATGCGGGCTGTATGTATGAAAAAACTCTGCTTGAAAACGGCCATTCCAAACTGGACAGATGGGTGTACATGAATAAAGCAAACTTCGGCCTGATAGACCATGAACATGCAGGGAATCGGGTCAAACTATTGCGGGATTTCCTGGCAACCCGGCCATTATTCATTTATCCCCATACACCCTTAGCCTATTTCATTTGGGATGAAATCCCAGACGTTCTGCCTGTTTCCTGTAATTTCGTGGCCGGGAACGCTGCGGTCAATTCTATGCGGGCTTATGGTTACCCTCATCGAGTAGAGGCTTGCGGGTTTGCCAGATGCGAAGTGAAGCCATTTCAGTTAACCATCGGAACAAAGTTACTATTCGTGCCTGCTCGCTTGCGTGGTGGGTCTGGAGGCTATGCCACTAAGGAATATACAGAAGCCACTCCAAAGGCGTTTCAATTCGTGCTAGATCACCTGAAATACTTCGAGCAAGTGACGATTTGCTACACTCATGATTTTGTGAATGAAAGCGATTATTTGACCAGTGGTATAAAGTTTGTCAAGACCGATCCGAGACTAAGCCCCTCTCCCACTGCTGACATGCTTGAAAATATCGATGAGGCGGATATT
>Ga0209341_10001897_pt1 | contig 20300 bp, 12 predicted proteins | sample RifCSP13_2_FD_184020 | JGI IMG/M metagenome (GOLD analysis project Ga0209341, IMG submission 184020) | Soil microbial communities from Rifle, Colorado - Rifle CSP2_sed 13_2 (SPAdes) (version 2) | ecosystem: Environmental > Terrestrial > Deep subsurface > Rock core/Sediment | place: Rifle... | reverse complement strand
GCCGACGGCCACGGCCACGCCCACGCCCACCGGCACAGCGACGGCTACAGCCACGCCGGCGGCTACCGCTACCGCAACGCCGACGCCGACGTCAACGGCAACTCCCACGGCAACGGCTACCGCTACGGCTACGGCTACGCCCACGCCTACGCCCACGCCCACGCCCACGGCGAACACGGCACAGTTCCTGGTGAACAAGGACTTCTCGCCGAACAACCCGGCCTCCCCCGACCCCGACGTCACCATGGCCCTCACCTGCACCGGCGGCGGCACCGTGACCATCGTGGACGCCACCGCCAACGAGCAGGCCGCCGACACCGCCGACTTCACCGTCAGCGACTTCTCCACCCCCGCCACCTGCACCGCCAGCGAGCCCACCACCCCCACCGGCTACACCAAGAATGAGTCCGCCTGCCTGACCGTCGCCATCTCCCCGGGCGACACCTCCGCCTGCACCATCACCAACGACCTGGACAGCGATGGCGACGGTATCGCTGACGCCAACGACAACTGTCCCGACACCGCCAACGCCAACCAGGCGGACAACGATAATGACGGCCAGGACGGCGTGCAGCCCGGCGTCAATGACACCTTCGGCGGCGACGCCTGCGACCCCGACGACGACAATGACGGCATAGACGATGGCGTTGACGGTCAGCCTCTCACCTTCAGCAACGCTTTCGATGATCAGCCCAGCGGCGCTACCTTCGGTAGCATTACCGATCGCGCTGGCCTCACCCTCCGCGTCCGAGACGAGACCGACCCGACCGGGGTGCGCATCAAGGCCTCGGGGATCGGCGGCCCCGCGACGGTCAGCGTTTGCGGGCTGGGCAGCCTGTACCTCAGCCCGGGGGACGAGGTCGTAGCCACCTGCAGCAGCGTCATACTGGCGGTGCTCTCGGGCCCCGTGGAGGCCACCTTCGGCACTATCGAGATTACGATGCCCAGCGGCGCCGCGGCCACCGTATCCGAGACCTCGCCCGGCGTGTTCGAAGTCGTCAATACCGACGATAACGTAGCGATAGACGTCGGTGGTATCTCCGTAGGCGCGGGCCAGACTGTGACCGTCACCGACGGCGACGGCGACGGCGTGCCCGACGCTATTGACGAATGCCCGGGGTTCGACGACAACGCCGACGCCGACTTTGACGGCACCCCCGACGGCTGTGACACAGAGGGCCCGCCCGGCAATACCAGCGGCCTCGGCGGCCAGGACGATTGCGAGGACGGCGTCGACAACGACGGCGACGGCGACATTGACGGCGACGACGACGGCTGCCCCTCCGCAGTTCCAACCTGCGACGGCAAGGAGGCCACCAAGGTCGGCACGGAAGGGAACGACATCATCTTCGGCACCAACAAGGATGACGTCATCGTCGCCCTTGGCGGCAACGACCTCATCTTTGGCCTCGGCGGCAACGACACTATCTGCGCCGGCAACGGCAAGGACGTGGTGTTCGGCGGCCGCGGGAACGACAGGATCTTCGGCGAAGGGGGCAGAGACTTCCTCTTCGGAGAGCAGGGCAACGATCGCCTCGACGGCGGAGACGGTCGTGACTTCTGCGACGGCGGCAACGGCCGGGATACCACCACTAAGTGCGAGGTGAAGGACAACGATCGCCTCGACGGCGGAGACGGTCGTGACTTCTGCTACGGCGGCAGGGGCTGGCATACCTCCACTAAGTGCGAGGTGAGCGGCAACATACCCTGACGGCCGTCGGGCACGGTACGCCCAAGGAAGGGAGAGCGCGCCTGCGGGCGCGCTCTCCCTCTATGTATGGCCCTAGGCAGCCTGCCGTCAGGGCTGCGCCGGGGTGGAACAATCATGCTAGAATCACAGTAGGTGTGGATCAAGGTTCTAGGAACTCGCCCATGACGCGCGTCTTAGTGGTAGAGGACGAGCCGAACATCGCGGACTTCATCCGTCGCGGCCTGATATACAAGGGCTACGAGGTGGAGGTCGCCCACAGCGGCGAGGAGGCGCTGGCGAAGGCCCAGAGCCGCCTGCCCGATCTGGTCATCCTCGACCTCATGCTCCCGGACATCGACGGGGTGGATGTCTGCCGCCGCCTGCGGGCGGCCGATGACCTGCCCATCATCATGCTGACCGCCCGCGACGCCGTAGCCGACAAGGTGGCGGGGCTGGAGGCCGGCTCCGACGACTACATGACCAAGCCGTTCGAGTTCGATGAGCTGCTGGCGCGGGTCAGGGCGGCTCTCAGGCGCAGGGCCGGCGGCGCCGCTGAGACGATACATGTGGGTGACCTGGTCATCAGGCCGGCCAGCCGGGAAGTTGTGCGGGGCACCCGCGTCATCGATCTGACGGCCCGGGAGTTCGAGTTGCTGGAGTACCTGACCCGCCATGCCGGGCAGGTGGTGACGAAGGAGACGCTGTTCGAGAAGGTCTGGGGCTACGACTTCGAGATCGAATCGGACGCTATCAAGGTGTACGTGAGTTACCTACGCAAGAAGCTCAACGCCGCTGGGGAGCCGGACCTCATCCACGCCGTCCGCGGTGTGGGCTATATCGTCAAAGCCTAGGCATGTCCCTCAGCATCCGCTGGCGCTTGGCCGCCGGCATAGTCCTAGCCTTCCTTCTGACGATGGCGGTCATCTTCGTGACTGTGCGTCTGTCGCTTGAGCGCATCCTGACCGATGACTTGGACCGCGGGCTGTCCCACGACGTGGACCGGGTGCTGGCTCAGGTGACCCTGGTGGGCTCCCTTGAGGACCGGGCCCGCCTGCAGGAGATCGTCCAACGCAACTCGATCAGCAGCGAGGGCCAGACCCCCTTTATTACGGTGATCCGCGACCTCCAGGGGCAGGTGCTGGCGGCCACGCCCGGCGTTACGGCTGACAAACTGGCCCTCGCCCCCGGCGAGCTGGAACGGCTGCTGGCGGGAGGTCCCCTGAGCCGGGAGGTGGACCTGCCGGGCGGCCGCGAGTTCAGGGTAAGGAGCGAGCGGCTGACGGTGGCAGGCGAGGTTGTGGGTGTGGTGCAGGTGGCGGAGGACACCGGAGCGGCAGCGGAACCGGTGGACCGGCTGTTGGTCATCCTGATCGCTGAGGGCATCGGGGCCACGGTTCTGGTCGTTGCGCTGGCCATCTGGCTATCGCGGGGGGCCGTAAAGCCCCTGCAGCGGGTGATCGACGTCGCCGCCGAGATCGAGGCGTCGGACCTGGACCGCCGCATCGGGGTCAAGCGTCAGCCGTCCGAGGTGCAGAAGCTGGCTGATACATTCGACGCCATGCTGGACCGCCTAGACCGGGCGTTCCAGGAACAGAAGGGCTTCGTTACCGACGTCTCCCATGAGCTGCGGACGCCCCTCGCCGCCCTGCGGGGGAACATCGACGTAATGCTCATGGACGACCAGCTTGACCCGGAGACGAGGGGGCTGCTGGAGCGCATGTCCTCGGAAGTGGGAAGGCTTATCCGTCTGACCAGCAACCTCCTGTACCTGGCCTCCGCCGACATAGGCCGGGAACCGGAGCGGCGGCCGGTGGAGCTGGACGTGGTCTGCCTGGAGGTGTTGCGCCAGGGCCGAGACCTGCGGCCGGACGTCAACCTTCGGTTAGAGCATGAGGACCAGGTGACGGTGATGGGGGATCGCGATCAGCTGAAGCAGATGGTGCTCAACCTGGTGGAGAACGGCGTTAAGTATACGCCCTCCGGTGGCGACGTAACCTTATCGCTGTATAAGACGGACTCCCTGGCCCGCGTCGTGGTTGCGGACACGGGGCCTGGCATCCCGCCGGAAGTTGTGCCCCATATCTTCGAGAGGTTCTATCGCGGCCGCAAAGGGGGCACCGGCCTTGGGCTCGCCATTGCGGACCGCATCGTCCGCTCCCACGGCGGCAGGATCGACGTAAAGAGCGAGGTAGGACGGGGCAGCACGTTCACGGTAACCATGCCGCTCCAGTGGGAGCCGCTGCCGGGATCGCCTGAGCCCGGCTCACGCTAGGGGCTACGGCAGGTCAGGCTTGATGACGTATGTCTTGCCGGGTTCCGGCGGCGCACTGTCCGCGTGCACAGGGCTGGCGGCCATGAGTATGAGATACACTACGTCGTCGTCACCGACTTCGGCGGCGGCCACGGACGCGCCCAGGCCATCCCTTTCCCCGACGCCTACTACCGTCAGGTCCTGCTGGCCGGTGAGCGACCTTCCCCCTGCGATGTCCGAACCGCCGAGGATGATGTAAGCACGGCCGGCTGCCCTTCGGCCTTCGGGAGCATCGCTCAGGGGTGAACCGATGATGAGGTCATCCGCCCCATCGCCGTTCAAGTCGGCCGCGTCCATGGAAGTTGGCACGAGCTCCCCCGGCTGGGAGCCTGTGATGGTGACATCGGCGGCGGCTTGGGCCAGGTCAATGGTGCCCTTGAAGCCGGAGCCGCCGAACAAGATGTGGACGGCGCCCAAAGCTGAGAGTTGGCCGCTGTTCTCCAGGCGAGCGCCCAGGGCCACGTCCGCAGTCCCGTCACCATTGAAATCGCCGGTCACGATCGGCAGGCCAAGGCTGGCGTTCTCCTTCCCTAGGATCGTCACGCCCTGCTGGTTATCGGCGATGCTGAGGCGGCCTTTGAGGCCGCTGCCGCCGAAGAACACGTAGGCGGCCCCGCTGGCAGGCCTCTTCCCATCAGGTCCGTTCGATCGGTAAGCGCCCACGATGATGTCGTCAACGTCGTCGCCGTTGACGTCGGCGCTGGCCACGGCGGCGCCGAACTGGCCGTGGAGGGGCCTTCCTTGGGACCCGCTCAAGGTAACGTCCTGCTCCAGGGTGGGGATACTCACCTCGCCGGAGAGGTCACCGGAGCCGAAGACCACGTAAACCTCGCCCACTTCTGTGCGCTCGCTGCCCGGCGATGACCCCGGACGGCGGCCGGCGAAGGGGGCGCCCAGCACCAGGTCCCCCTTGTCATCTCCGTTGAAGTCGCCGACGGCCATGGCGTGGCCGACGCGGCTGAACCCCTCTGCTCCCGTCACTACGAAATCGTACACTTCTTCCTTCAGGTCCACCGTCTCCTTCAGGCTCCGTCCGCCGAAGAAAACGTAGGCTCGCCCCTGGTCCGTGCGCGGGTCCTCCCCGGCCGTCACACCGGGGGCTCCGATTATGATGTCGTCGACGCCGTCCGCGTTGATGTCGCCACCCAAGACCGAATAGCCCAGGTTATCTCCCTCCGAGGCGCCGAGGATCGTGACGTCGGCGTCCTCTTCCGCCAAGTCAAGGGTCCCTTCTAGCGGCCCGAAGATGACGTACGCCTCGCCGGCCTCTTTCCGGGAGTTGTCGGGGCCATCGGCCAGGGGGGCCCCCGTTATGAAGTCGCCGATGCCGTCGCCGTTGAAATCGCCGGTGGCCAGGCTGCCCGTGCCGGACGCCAAGTCCTCGCCGTCGGCGCTTGTCGCCGTGAACAAGAGCGACTGGCTCGCCAGGTCCTGGACTCTGCCGGGGATAGGCTCCGTGGTGGGGACGATGGTGGGCTGGACCGTGGGACTGCCAGAGGGGGTGGGGGAAGCGCTGCGGGTTGCCTTGCCGCCGTCGCCCCCGCAGGATACGGCCAGGACGACAAAAGCGGCCGCGAGAAGGGCCGCCGTCACTAGAGATGAAGCGTGGCCTCGAAACATTCGTAGCAATCGTAGGATACGCCGCAGTTCAGGTCAAGGGAGTGTACCCACCCGGTCCGCCCGCGCCTGGACACTACGAGTAGCGGCTGGTATATCTAGGACCATGGGCCTACGGCGGGCGACGTTTGCGTTCACTGCGGTGCTTCTCATCTCGAGCGGCTGGGCCCTGGCCTGCGACGGGTCCGGCCCCGCCGCCCCATCGCCTTCCCCCACCCCCACCCCCACCCCCATCTCACCCATCCCCTCCACCTCGCCCCCGGCGGGTTCCGCCAATCCTCAGAACGCGGATGCGCAGGTCCCCATCTTCCCCGGGGCTCAGCCCACATCCGGCATCGATGCCCAGCCCCGCTATGACGCCCCCGGGGTGAGCAGGAGCGACTACCCCTCGATATTCAGCGCTCAGTACCGGGTGCCCGCCGCCCCCGTTGACGTCATCGGCTTCTATAGAATCGCGATGGCAGAGGCCCCGTTCAGCTGGGAGAAGTTCGACGTCATCGGCAGCGGCGTCCTTTACAGGGCCCTGTTCACGAAGAAGGGCGGCAGTTATGCGGCCTGGGTCATGGCCTTCAACGCTCCCACCGGCAACGAAATGACCCGCGTCGCCATCGATGTAGGCGAAATGGCCGCCGCCCCTTCGGAGGCTGAACCCACGGAGGCGCCCTGATGGACTTGTCCACGGTCAGGCGTGGTCCCCCGAAGTTGTCTCTGAAACAGACGGCGGCGGCGGCAGTGGTCCCGCTGGCGCTGGCGGCGCTTCTCCGCTGGCGGCGGACGAGCGGGACGAATGCCGGGACGTGCCTCTTCTTCCTTGAGTTGGTCGTTGTCCTGGCGCTTCTTGGCGCCGCCTGCGGAGGCGACGGCGGGTCGGAGGTCTCGCCCGGCCCCACTTCGGAGGCTTCAGTGACGCCCTCGCTGACGCCTTTCGCCAGCCCTGTTGCGGCCTCCGGCAAGATCGCCTTCATCGATCTCGAAGGTAATCTCGCCCTCATTAGCCCCGACGGCAGCGGGCAGGAGGTGCTGACCGAAGGTGGCGGTGTGAAGGGCTTCCGCTGGTCGCCGGACGGCTCGTTGATCGCCCTGGAGGGTGGGGAGGGGGCGGGTTTCGGCCTGCGGGTGAGCGGCGTGGACGGCGAGGTGTTGTTCGAGCTGGAGGACGGCTCCTCGCCGGTCTGGTCACCGCAGGGAGACCGGCTGGCGGTCAGCCAGGGGTCGACGATCGCCGTATACGATAAGGCTGGCGCCAAGGTGCGGGAGATCGCGGATGCCCAGGGCGCGGCCTGGTCGCCGAACGAGCGGACGCTGGCCTTCCTGCGCCCGGAGGGGGATGGGGGCAGCGGCGTTCCCCTACTGGCGGACGTTGCCACCGGAAGCGAGTCACCCCTCTCTGAGGAGATAGAGCCGCACGATCTGGTCTACTCCATCGCCTGGCACCCGGACGGCAGCGCGATAGCCTACCGGGACGGGATCTATGAGGTGGCCAGCGGCCAGAAGGCCGATCTGCCGGGGGTACCGGTTCGCTGGTCGCCCGATGGGCGGCTCCTGATGGTAACCCTGGAGACCGACCCCGAGTCCAACTCCACACCGGCCCACCTGCTGGACCTGGCCCAGGGGAAGGCCGTGATAGGCCTGGACGTACGGCCTTCGGCAGATGGCACGCCTCCCTGGCTTTACGTTCAGCGCTGGACGGACTTTAGCCCCAACAGCCGCTTTCTGATCTATCTCGACCCCCTCCCTTATCGTCTGCGCGCCCGCATCTATGACACCATCGCCCTCAGACAGTACAAGTACCCGGACATCCGCGGTCAGGCTCCCAGCGCCTCCCCCGATAACGCGCACGTGGTGTTCATGGACGCGGGCAAGGTCTGGGTGATGGTGCTGGACGGCTCCGCGCTGAAGGATATTGCTCAGGGCTCACAGCCGTCCTGGCAGCCCAGCGGTCAACCAGCGGGCGTTCCCTAGGTGGCGCCGCAACTCTGCCCCGTGCCTGAAGCTCTGGCGAAACGCTGGCGGCCGAGGGGGGATGAGGCCGGGCGGCGCCTTACGGGACCCGCCGCTGTTGTCGCTCTCCTGTCCCTGGCGCTGGCCCTCCTGGGCGCTTGCGCCGGCAACAGTGACACGCCCACCCGGTCTCCCCCTCCTCCATCCCCGAGCCCGGCCCCGAGCCCCTCTCCGCACCTGCCCACCCAGGCGGAGTTGCCTATGGCCGTCGCCGTCACCCTGCCCCTGTTCGCGGACTTCGTCCGCGAGATCGGCGGGGACCACGTGGAGGTGTTCTCGCTTATCCCGCCGGGTGCCGACCCTCACACCTACGAGCTGAGCGCCGCCGACATCCAGCGCATCGGGGAGGCGGACTTCTTCTTCATCAACGGCCTCGGCCTGGACAGCAGGATGGAGGAAGTCATCGAGGCCAACCGCAACGACGACGCGAAGGTGATCCTCTTCGCGGCTAACATGAGCTCGCCTCGAGCTGTAGACCTGGGCGACCCCGGAATCACGGCCGAGGAAGCCGGCGATAACCCCCACCTGTGGCTGGACCCGATCCCGGCCCTCTCCTATGCGGACTTAGTCGCCGACATCTTCATCATTTACGACGGCATTAATGAGGGCTTCTATAAGACCAATTTGGCGGCCCGCAGCGGCCGTGTCGGTCAGCTAGATCAAGAGATCCGTGAGCGGATACAGGACATTCCCAAAGAGAAGCGCAACCTGATCACCTGGCACGACTCCTTCTCGCTGTTTGCACGCCGGTATGGTCTGAAGCTGGTGGACTTCGTCGTCAGCCGTCCGCTGGACGAGCCGACCTCCGCCGACATTGCGCGGGTCAGGCAGGCCATCGCCGAGCACGATGTCCCCGCCGTGTTCGCCGAGCACGGCTTCGCCGCCGACGCCCTAAGCGATATAGCCGCCGATAGCGGAGTCCCGGTCTGCACTCTCTATAGCGATGTCCTCGGCGAGACAGTCCAGACCTACATCGACATGATGCGCTTTAACGTCGCCGAGATCCGCCGCTGTCTGGGGGCGGCCGGCGACGAGTAGGGCTGCGACTAGGGCGCGCTCCGCCGGCGAATAATGGGAGCAGGCTTGCTGGCCCACCTCATAGAGACGCCTCCGCTGAGTGATTACTGAACGGGAATGATATCACCCGGGTCCCCTGGGCGCCCGGGTTGCGGGCGGCAGGGCCTCTAGTCGGTCGCCGCGAACAGGAGATAGGCCACGCCGCAGTCCCGGCGGCGGTTCCCCGGTCCATCGGCCAGGGGAGCGACGACTAGAATCTCCTCGGCGTCATCCCCATCAAAGTCCCCGGTCTGGAGCGCCGGCCTGCCGAAGATCGAGGAAGCCAGACTGTCACCGGCGTCATCTCCAGCGTACAGCAGAGCCCCCTCCGGCAGCCGCGTCACCGAGGCCAGGACGTCCAGGTCGGGTAGGACGTACACCTCCCCTGACTGCGGCGAAGCGTTGCGTTCGCCGTCGCCGTCGGGGGCGCCCAGTAGCGGCTCCGCGCGCCCGTCGCCATCGATGTCGCCCAGGGCGGCGCTGCGGCCCAGACGGTCTATGCTGTCCGCGCCGTAGATGAGAAAGTCTTCGTCTCCGGCGGCCATGTCCAAGACATCGGGCAGCTGTCCGCCGAGGACGAGGACAGCTTCTCCCGCTAGCCTCCAAGCGTTGCCTTCGCCGTCCGAGCTCACCAGCCCCATAAGGATATCGCTCGAGCCGTCGCCGTCGGCGTCGCCCACGGCAGTGCTGTGGCCAAGCTGGTCTCCCTCGTCCGCGCCGTAGATGGTAATGTCTTGCCCTCCCAGGGATAGGTCGACTTGGGGCTGGCCCGGAGCGTGGATGACGTAGGTCTGCCCTGCGCTGTCCGCGCCGCCCAGGGCCGAGGCGAAGGGGGCAGACAGCACCAGGTCGTCCAGGCCGTCGCCGTTGACGTCCCCCGCGTCAACGTTCTCACCCAGCCGGTCGCCGGCTGAGGCTCCGTACACCGTCGCGTCCTGCTCCCCGGCCGCGAAGTCCACCATGCCGGCGAGGTCCGATCGGCCGAGAACCACGTAGACCTCGCCGGCGTCGGGGCGGTCCCTTAGCGGCCCGTCGGCCCAGAAGGCACCCGCTATCAGGTCGGCGGCGCCGTCAGAGTTGAGGTCGGCCGTGGTCACGGTGAAGCCGGCCAGGTCACCCTCCCCGCGTCCGTAGAGGGAGATGTCGCTCCCCTGGCGGAGGTCGGCCGCTCGCAGCTCTCGTCCCAGGCGGGGGGAGCCGAAGAGGACATGGATCTCGCCAGCGTCGGCACGCTTCCCGTCCGGCCCGTCCCCGAACGGCGCGCCCAGGATGATGTCGTCGATGCCGTCGCCGTTGACGTCCGCGGCGGCGGCGGCGCGGCCGCTCTGGTCTCCCTCGTCGGCCCCGTAGACCGTGAGGTCCTGCTCAGCGGCCGCGGCATCCCGCGTCTCGCCCGGCTGGAAGGGTCCCAAGAAGACGTATGCCTCCCCGCCGTCGGGCCGCCGGTTGTCCGCTCCATCGGCAAAGGCCGCGGCGAACAGCACGTCTGTGAAGTCGTCGCCGTTGAAGTCGCCGCGGGCCACCGTACCGCCGCTGTCGCCCGCCTCGGCGGCGTAGAGCGTGACGCGGTCGCGGAGGGCCAGGGGAGTGGCTTCTGCCCGCAGGGAGACGGACGGCGAAGGGCGTGCGGTGGTGGTCTGCTCTGTCCCGCCGCCGATGCACGAGGCGAGCGCGATCGCCGTCAGCGCCGCGGCCGCCCATGTAGCTCTCATCCTGTCCAGTTTAGGGGCCTGCCTGCGTAGGCGGAAGGCGGCGAAGTTCGCGGTCTGCTATTCGAACGGCTCGTACAGAAGCCGGCTGCCGTAGGTCGGGTCGGGGCCCACTTCAGTCATGGTCAGAGTCACCGCTTCTTCCGCTGGCTGGCGCTCCAGCGTGAGGTGGCGCAAGAGGTGTTCGGTGGCCTCGTCAGTGTGGACGGCAGACACGAGTCCGTTCCAGCTGATGAAGTCGCCGGCGCCCCTCTCGGCGAAGGCGGCGAACGCCCTTTCGTTCACAAACCCTTGACACCCCATCATGACGATGGTACTGCCGTCGAACCTCCCGTTCATGCTGAAGCGGACGAAGTCCGCCGTGACCCCGAAGAACTGAGAGCCGCCCTCTTGATACTGGGCGAAGCCTATGCGGCCCGCCACCTGCTCATCGTAATAGCGGTCCCGGCTGTACGGCTCGTTGGTGAACAGGCTGACGGATTCCACCTCTTCCTCGCCTCTGGAGATAACGGCCGTGGAGTGAGTGCGCAGGACGATGAGGTCGTAGTCCCCCCCGGGCAGGCTACGATAGAAGTCCACCGTGACCGCCTCTGGTGGGTAGTAGTCCACCCGGTAGCCGGCCTGCTCCAGCGTGTCGGTAGCGGCCTTCACGAAGTCCGGGTTGGGTTGGGTGGCGCCCAGTTGGTCGACGATGGCCGCCGTGAGGGGCGACGGCGAGCGGCCGCCGAGGGCCGCGAGGTCGAGGGCTGGCGAGGGGAGGAGGAGAACGGCGGCGACGACGATGGCTGCTGCCGCGGACATGAGCACAGCCCGCAGCCGGAGTCGGCGCCGGGGGGTGCTCCGATCGGGAAAAGGAGCTGCTCGCTTGACCTTTTTCTTCCGCGGTCGCTTCATTTCATGGAGCTGTATCTATCGCGGCGAGCGTTGGCGGCGGTGCCAGACGTGCGTGGCCACGGCGACGAGCGCCGCCGCGGTGACGATGGCAGCTACCTCGGAGCTGGGCGTCCCCCACCGCCGGAAAAAGGGGAGCAGCGGAATGCAGTTGGCACACGCCACACCCCCGACGTTTGACCCATTATTGATGGCGGGCGGGAATTTGTCAAGTGGTGGCCGCTAAGCGACGGGACATCAGGACTTCCGAGTTCTTGCACTCTCGGGCCTGCTCCTTGCCACTGGGTGGCGGTAGCGCCCCGTTGCGGTCAACGGTAGAATCGTAGCCACTATGGCTGGCCGGCTGATCGTCGTGGCTGCCGCCCTCGCCCTGCTCGCCCTCGCCTGCAGTGGCGATGGCGGGCGGGGGGCGCAGCCCCCGGGATCCCTCACGCCCGTGATTTCCCCCAACCTGCCGCCCAGCGGTCGGGCCCCCGTCGAGGCGCTGCGCCTCTACCTCCAGGAGACCGGCCTCGACGCCGACAAGGGCGACCTCACCGACCCCGTCGACTGCCGGGTGGCCGAAAGCGTGGGGGCCGACGGGGAGTTCTGCATCGTGGTTGACGCCGGCCACTACGCCCCGGCCCTGGCCATCCTGTTCGTCACCCGCCGCGACAGCGGCCTCTCCTGGGAGGTCCGTGTCAACCTGGACGTGGAGGAGGACGCCTGGGAGGTGACGAGCGCCGACCCTCTGGGCGGCGGCTAGGCGCGTTGGCCTATCTTCATTCGCCCCTCCCTGAGGCGTCACAGCACTGGCGCGGCGGCCGCCGGTGTGGTATTATCCAAGCCACCTGCCTGACATCTTCAGCCGTATGCTTGCGGGGTGAGGAGACATAAGATGCGCGCTGTGATTGCGGCCACAGTCGTTATGGTTGCTATATTGGCGGGCCTCCTAGCTCCTCCGGCGTTACTGGGCGGGTCACTCTTCTCCGGCCGGGCTTCTGCGGGCGGCGCGTCCATCGGCATTGATGCTGACCCTACGGGCAACGCCGCCACCCTTTTGGACACCACGGACACCTGCATCGCCGTGGTCCAGGGCGACTCCTTCCAGGTCGACGTGATCGCGCGGGACGTGACCGACCTGCTTGCCTGGGAGGCGTATCTCTCCTTCGACGGGAACCTTCTCCAAGTCACGGACCGGAACGTGCAGCAGTTCCTCGCCTCCATTCCGGAGGGCGATGTCTTCGATCTGTCCGAGTCCGTTCCCGATGACGACGGTATCTACCGCGTCGGCGCCGCCAGCATATCGGATCGGCCCCAGGGCGGGAGCGGCTCCGGGGTCCTGGCCCGTGTAAGCCTGCAGGCGCTGGGGCCGGGCTTGGCCACCCTCAGCCTTGCCCCTGTGGAGACCGAGGTGGGGACGGTAGAGGCCACTCTCACAGCCGCCGACGGCTCCCGTATCGGCGACAGCGACGACAACGGCTTCTACGACGGCCCCGCGGAGGGGGCCAAGGTGGCGATTGACCAGAGCTGTCCCGCCGCCAGCGCCGCCAGCATCCTCGGCGGCAGCCTCAGCGTGTGGCTGCTCCTCGTGCTGGCGCTGGGAGCTGCGGTCACCGGCGGCCTGGCCGTCCTCGCCCGCCGCCGAATCTCCTGACGCATCGCGGAGAGGTCACAAGCAGCTGCCTCGCTTAGAGCAGCGGCTTCGCTTGCGCGATGACCGGCTCTGCCATCTATCGTCACCGTTGGCAGGTGCCGGCGTCTCTACGGCAGCGCTGACCAGGCGGGATCCCTGTCGATGGCGGGGTCACCGGTGAGGCGGGCGAGGCCGGAGCCATCGGCGTGGGGTTGACGGCACATAGATCTCTGCGTTGCCATCGCGGAAGGAAAGGAAGGCGATCTTGTCGGTGGCATAGAGAGTGGGCGTGGGCGTTGGCGCGGCGGTGGAGGACGAGGGATGCCGGTCCGGTGACGGCGGCAACGGGCGCGTTCCCCGGCGCCGGGCCCGGCGTGGAAGGCAATGGGCCTGAAAGACCGCGAACCGCTGCTTTTCCCTGCCGGCGCTCGCGCCGCCGATTCCCCGCCTCCAAATCTCTCCATCCGCCGATGGATTCTGGGCCTCCACCGACCGGGTGTCAAGTCCACCGGCCTCGTGGCGGGGGACGGCTGGCGGCCGACGCCGCCTTCCTGCTGCTGGCTCACGGCTGGGACAGGTTCCTAGGGCGGCCAGGGGCAGCTTGGCCCGTTATACGCCCGCCCACCGTTCATCAGGGGCGGCCTCAGGACGATGAGGGAGCCGAGGTCCTGGACGTTGATCCATTCACCGAAGGTGGTGCCTGGCACTACGTCCCAGCGGGGGTCGAAGTCATCATTGCCCGGGCTGGTGTTGAGCCGGCGCACCGGCGAGATGAAGCTGGCCAGGTCGCCGATGTTCACCTTGTTGGCGCTGAAGGAGCCGGCCGCTAGGTCCGCGGCCCAGGCGCCTGTCCCGCAGGGGTCCTGGTCTCGGCCGGTGGCCCCGGCGAACACTTGGGCCTCGGTGTCCCCCCGGTAGCCGTCGCCGTCACAGTCAAAGTCCTCGCTTCCCGGCGGCAGGGGCTCGTCCGTCAAGGCATCCCCATCGTCGTCCGCTGCGGCGAAGGCACCGTCGAGGCGCTCGGGGACGCGTAGATCGTGGAGGGAATCACTCCCGCAGGCTCCTTCGTCGGCGTCCGTGACCAGGTCAGCATCGTCGTCGGCGTCGGTCACGTTAGACACGCCGTCGCCGTCGGTGTCGTCGTCGCAGTGGTTGCCGATGCTGTCGCCATCCATATCCCGCTGGCTGGGGTTGGCAGTATCGGGGCAGTTGTCGGTGGCGTCGAAGACGCCGTCGGAATCGGGGTCTTCGCAGGCGTCGCCGGCGAAGGTGAGGGGATGAACGATGTTCTCCTGGCTGGGGTTGGCGACGTTGGGGCAGTTGTCGATGTCGTCGGTGACGCCGTCGCTGTCGCCGTCCGGTTGAGCCGGAGGCCCGTCGCAGACTAGATCCGTGAGACCGACGGCGCGCCAGGCATCGGTGGTGGACTGGGCCTGCTGGGAGCCCGAGCCAAACAACGCGCTGGCCGCAGCCTTAGTGGCCGCCCGGGCTGCGCAAAAGCTGGCGTCGGCGGGTAGAGCCGTGAAGCCGAGGAAGAAGATCCGCTGGGCGTCTGCCAGGCCTAGGCCAGTAACGTTGAGGTTGTTGTCCTGGGTATCGCCATCGGAGCAGTGGGCGGACAGGTGGGTCAAGGGGGCGGCGCAGCTGGCGTTCAGGCCGCCATTTACGAGCAGGTAGTAGGCGTGATTGGGGATGCCGCTGTTACTGTGGACGCCCCCGTTGTCGAGCGAGGTCACGATGTACTCGCTGTAGTGATCGGGGTCGCCGTCCTCCTGCGGATCGGCCATGTTGCGGAAGCCCGGGCGGCTGTCAGGCTCAAGGTCGACATCCTCAGCCACCCACCAGTCGGCGCAGGTGGCCTGGCCAGCGGCCTTCACACAGTTGCTGGAGTCGGGTTCATTGGCGTAGAACTCGGCGCTATTGCCGTTGATGTCGGAGAAGGACTCGTTCAGGGCACCGGGCTCGTTCTGGTAGACCAGGTTAGACGTGCATTCCGTGACGCCGTGGGCGTGCTCGTGGGCGACGACGTCCATTGAGCCGCTAAACTCGCGGAAGTCAACGCCGTCGCCATCGCCGAAGACCGTGTATGTCCCGTCCCAAAATGCGTTGTTGTAGTTTGTGCCGAAGTGAGTTACGGACTTCATCGCAGCGTAGCCGCAGTCGGCGATCCAGTCGAGCCCGTGGATGTCCCGGAGGTAGCGGTCCGTGACGTTGGCGTAGTACTGCGCATCGACGAGCGCCGGCTGACCGGGCGACCTGCGGTTGCTGGTCACGAGGTTCCAGTCGTCATCGCTGTCGACGACCTCCCAGATGAAGTTGGTGCCGTTGCGGGCATCGAAGGTGAGCTGGCGGCCGTCGCTGGAGTTCAGGTGGTATCCCCGGTTGGAGGGAGCGCCGGAACCGACATAGACCGTCAGGCCCGTCAGGTCCTTGGTGTCCCCCTTGGCGCCTATCCCTTGTCCGCCCTCGATCGTGCTGTAGCTGTTCAGGATCTGGCCGCTCTCTGCGTCGGCCCAGTGGACCCAGCGGCTGGCGAAGCCACGGCTCTCCACCTGAAAGAAGTAGCGGCCGTTCTGGGGGTCGATCATCAGGTTAACGAGACGCTGTTCGGTGGGGCCGGTATTCCGTTTCACGATCTGCTCCGCCGCCGCGGCGGTCAGGCTGACGGCGCTGGTGGCAACGAGGTCCGGATGGTGGGAACCGATTACGGCTACAGCGTCGCCGGAGTCGTCTCTGAAGAGGCTGATCTGGGCCCCCAGGACCTGAGCGGCGCCGAAGTACTGCTGATACCGCTCGTAGGTGAGGCCTTCCCCTTCCAGATCGAGGCTGCGCACCAGCCTCATGTCGGGGGGCACCGCAAAGCCTCGGGCCGCCGCCCCGCTCAGGGCAAGGAAGCCGCTCTCAGCCGGGCCGCCGCGGGCAGTGCCACCGGGCAGGGCCGCCAGCGCGACCAGGAGGACCGCTGTGATCTTGAGGCCGTTTCTCATGAGGCCGACTCGCGTCATCCGTCTCTCGTTTCGCTATAGAGTGTTTCATTATACTCCTGCGAGGTCAGGCTCTCTAGCCGCGCGCGGGTCATTACCGAATCTCTACCCCGCTATAACCGGCTGTTGACCGACGGTCCTTTGCCATGTGCTAACCTCAGTTCGTTGGACGCACGGCCGCATCCCCTCCCTCCGTGCGCAGGACGCGAGTCAGCAGCCCCAGTGACCGCCGGCTCGCGTCTCGCTGTGGGGGTTGGCGGGACCCTTGCGGCCCGGTGGACCCGTGCCCGCTAATCGATCGAGAGCTGGCTTTAGTGCTTCTCGCTGCCTTCCTCATTCTGGCGGAGCGGCTGGCGGGGCCGGCCCCCTCCGCCGGAAGACGAGGAAGTACAAGCCGAGGCCGAGCGCGGCGGCGCCGATCACGGGTCCGGCGATGATCAGGGCCAAGAGAAGGTCATCCTGGCCGTCACCGGCCTTGTCTCTATCTGGTGGAGGTGTGGGGCTGGCGGTGACCGTCGTTGGGGTAATGCCTGTGACGGGGGTCAGGTTACCGCTGGGGCAGTTGGCGGGCGGCTCTTCGGGCACCGGGCTGCCGCCAGGGCCCACCAAGAACCGCAGCGTGCCTTGGGCAGGCTCCAGGGTATCGGGCTCGGTGACCCTCCACTCGAACGTCCACTCGCCCTCAGTCTCGCCTTCCGGGATACCCCGGTGGATGTCGACCCCCAGTCCGTCGGTCTGGAAGACGATCCGGAGGCCCAGGCCACGGCCTTCGGGCGTTGTGACGCGGAAACGGAAGTCGCCGCCGTCATCGAGGTCGCGGATGTTGATGGGGCGGGCGAAGCACATGCGGATTATGGGGGGCGGCTCCGCCATGATATCCCCTTCCTCAGGGAAGACGAGTATCACTTCGGGCTGGGCATCGACGGCATAGGGCTTTGCCAGGAGCAGTCCGGCCGCCGTCAGGGCCAGGGCTGCGATCACCGCGAACCTCACAAGCGCGCCTGCCGATACTGACTATCGAACGGAGATGGTATCACAGCGGGGGACCCGCGCGCTTGCCGCCCGCGCTCCCCTTTGAGTGTTTTGCCGGCCGGTTCCTTCTTCCCGTCTCGTCCCTTCCCGCGGACCCGGTTGCCGACAAGTTGGTCGGCGAAATGTCGGCAACGGGAGCGCCTTCATGACTAGGGCCAGCCGCTCACCCCGAGCGTGCCAGCGGTCTCGTCCCCCCAATTCCCTAAGGCGGCCAGGGGCAGTCCGGGCCGTTGTAGGCCCGCGTGCCGCCCAACATGGGCGGCCTCGCGGTAACAAGGCTGCCCATGTCCTGGACGTTGATCTGCTTGCCGAAGGTGCTGCCCGGCACCAGGTCCCAGCGCTGGTTGAAGCCAGCGTCGCTGGGGCTTGTGTTCAGCCTGCGCACCGGCGAGATGAAGCTGGCCAGGTCTGAGATGTTAGCCTTGTTGGTGCTGAAGAAGCCGCCCACCAGGTCCACCGCCCAGGCGTCGCCGCCGCAGGGGTCCTGGTCCCGATCCGTGGCCGGAGTGAAGACGTGGGCCTCCGTCGTCCCTATGTACCCGTCCCCATCGCAGTCGAACCCCGCCGCTGTCAGCGGCAGCGGCTCATCAGCGCCATCGTTGCCGTCATCATCCACGTTATCAAAGACACCGTCGATGCGCTCGGGGATGCTGTTGCTGTTGTTGGCGTTGGAGCCGCAGGCGTTCTCGGTGGCGTCGGGCACGCCGTCGCCGTCGGTATCGACGCGCACGGTCAGGGTGGCCGTGGAGAGATTATTGCCGAAGACCGGGTCCACGATGTGGAGGCCGGTGACGGTGAGGCTGTTGTTGAATTGGAAGGTGTAGGGCCCGCCGGCGGCGCAGTTGATGACCCACACCTCGTCGATGGTAATGGGCGTGCTGGTGGCGAGGCTGTGGCTGGAGAGTGCCGGCGACGTCACGGTGCAACCGTCCGGGGCATTGGAGGCATGGGAGAGATTGAAGGTGGCCGGCCCGAACGACCCGTTGTTGTGAAGGACCTTGCGGACCGTGATGTTGACGTTGGTGTCGGCCGCTATCGTCGTGGGCGGGCTGAGGATAGTAGCGCTAACAATCTTGCCGTCCGCCTGAGCGACGACGGGGATCACGATGTCCGTCGACTGGCCGGAGCCGTTGGAGATATCGGGATCGCTCACGTGGAACTGGTCGAGGACGATGCTGCTGCTGGCGGAAAAGGTATGGTCTGACTGATCTGTGCAGGTCACGGACCAGGTGACACCTACCGGGGTCACCACGGACACCGACAGGGCTACGTCCTGGACGGTGCGGGGGTTGGCATCCGGGGTGGAGCAGTCGGGCGGGAGGCTGAGGGTAGCGGTGAGGTCGGCGTTGGCCGGGCCGTTGGGTCCGGCGTTGCGAGTGTTGGTCGTGGCCGTCACGTTGAAGGCCGTGTTGAGCAGGGCCTGGCCTGGTCCGCTGATGTTGACGCTGTTGACCCTCACGTCAGAAACGTCGTAGACGGGCACGGTACTGGAGCCGGGGCTGGCGGCGGAGTTGTTGGTGTTATTGGGGTCCGACACGTGGAGCGGGCCGGCGATGCCCACCGTGGCGCTGAAGTCGTGGAAGGACCGGTCTGTGCAGGTCACGGCGAAGGTCTGGGTGGGCAGGGGCGTAGCGTTGGAGACGGGCAGGGAGATGTTGACCACACGGGGGTTGTTGGGAGCGCTGCAGTCCCCGGGCATGGCCAGGGTGACAGTGACCTCGGCCGGGGCGGGATCGGGGCCGTTATTGTGGATAGAGGCGTCCACCGTGACGTTGAAGGGGGAACTGGTGACGGCGGACGAAGGCGCGGTCACGCTAGCGCCGTTGACCTTCAAGTCTGCGGTCCGAATGACGGCCGTCGTGCTGCTGGCCGAGGTGAGGGTGTTGTTGCTGGTATTGGGGTCACCGGCGGAGGGGTCATCGATAGCGATAACGGCCGTGGCCGTGATGCCGTGGGCTGAGTGGTCGACGCAGGCGACGTAGAAGGTGAGCTGGGGCAGTTGCGCCGCTATGGAGGGGCCGAGAGAGGCGTTGTTGAAAGTGATGCTGGTCACGGGCGTGAAGCAATCATTAGGGAGGTTGAGGGTGAGGGTGATGTCCGTGTTGACGGGCGCGGTCGGGCCGTTGTTGTGAACTGTGGTGTTGACGGTGACGGGGAAGTTGGTGGAGATGGGAGCGGTGGGCGGTGAGCCGACGGTGACGCTGGTGACTTTCACGTCGGCCCCTCCCACGGCCACGTTGGTGGTGGCCTGGCCCTGGGCGCTGTTGTTGGAGTCGGGGTCGACGACGTGAGTCTGGTCAACGGATACGGAGGCGGAGCCGGTGAAGCCGGCCGGGCCTGTTTCCGTGCAGGTGACGGACCAGGTCCGCTGCACCGAAACGTTGGTGTTGATGAGGAGGCTGAGGTTGTTGGCGCCCTGGGTGTTATTGGGGCTTCGGCCGCAGCCGGCCGGGACCGTCAGATCCACGGTGGCGTCGGCGTTGACGGGGCCGAAGGGGCCGTTGTTGCGGACGGTGGCGTCCACGGTCACGTCAAAGGGGACGCTGGTGAGGGCGGAGCCCGGGGCGGTGACGGTTATACTCTGCACCAACACATTGGCCTCGCCCTGCACCGTGAAGTTGACCACGTCCGTATCGCAGTTGTTGGCGCTGTTCGGATCGGTGCCGCCGGCGATGTCGATGCAGTTCTCCACCGTGATCTGGTGGGCGCTGGGCTGGCTGCAGTTGATGGTGTCCAACTCCTGGTAAGGCACGGTGGTGCTGCTGTTGATCGCCACGCCGGTCTCGCTGTCGTTGATCAGCACCGTGGGGCCGCCCTGGCCGTTGACGGTGCAATCGTCGGGGACAGTTATGGTCTTGGTGATATCGATGTCCACCGGATCGTCGGGCCCGTTGTTGTGGAGCACCTTATCGATAGTCATCTGAACGTCCTGGTCGACGCTAATCTGGCCGGGGAAGGTGACCGTCTGGCTGATGAGCTTGACGTCCGCTTGGGCCGGGCAGTTCTCGTTGACAGCCACGGAGGCGTTGTTGACGGTGTCGGCGGCGAAGGCGGCGGAGTCCAGGTAGCGCAGGTGGACGGCGCCGCTGAGGGTGAGGGTGTAGACGCCGTTGACGGCCGTCTCGGTGGAGGCGATGCTCAGGCGCTCCAGGATACCGGAGCCGCTCTCGGAGCTGCCGGCAGTGCCGGCCGTGTCCAGGGCGCCGCCGGTCCAGGTGCCGTTGGCGTCGGGCACCGTGTCGGCCGCGTCGGTGAGGCTGCTGCCAGGGTTGGCGCCCAGCTTGAAAGCGTGGCTCTTGGCCTCCACCTTGATGTTGCCGGCGGAGTAGGCCAGGGTGTAGGCGAAGCCGAGCATCCTCTGGTCGCCGCCGGGGATGTTGTCGGCGGTGACGTC
>Ga0209341_10001896_pt1 | contig 20318 bp, 14 predicted proteins | sample RifCSP13_2_FD_184020 | JGI IMG/M metagenome (GOLD analysis project Ga0209341, IMG submission 184020) | Soil microbial communities from Rifle, Colorado - Rifle CSP2_sed 13_2 (SPAdes) (version 2) | ecosystem: Environmental > Terrestrial > Deep subsurface > Rock core/Sediment | place: Rifle... | reverse complement strand
AGGACGAGGCCCACCATGTACACGATGAAGATTGCGCCCGTGGCGGCGATGATCCCCTTCGCGAACCGCGGGGTCGCTCGGAGAACGCGGAAACGGTACAGGAAGAGGACGAGGGCGAACACGCCGAAGGTGAGCCCGACGGCCTGAAAGAGGATCCCCGGGTAGATCCTCTCGAACACCCCGGAGATGCCGCCGATCGCAAGGCCCTCGAGGACCGCGTAGACCGGCGCGGTGACCTTCGCGTACCGGGGTACGAAGGCGGTGAAGAGGCCGACGATCAGACCGCCAATGAATCCCGCGGTGATCAGGATCAGGACGAGGCCCAGGTTGCCCTCGACGAACAGGATCCACCACGTGACGAGGGATGCAATGAACAGGATGAACAGGAGGATGGCGGTCTTGGTCGCCGTGCCCGCCACGGTCATCACCTCGAGGCTCGGCGACTCTCGGGCGAAGCGTTCAAATCGGCTTCCGAACACAGGATTGGAGGTTCGCATGGAGACCCGCCCGCACGCACGCGGCCCTCCGGCATAACTCCTTCGATGGCGGGCCCACCGAGCCCGCGCCCGTCAGGCCTTCACGCGCCGGCCGCTGATGTCCCGCCGCCAACGTCCGAAGTCCTGAGACTTCGCAAGCTCCTCGCCCCAGAAGATCGGCCCGTCCGTGCAGACGAGGCGGTCGTCAAGCACGCACGCGTCGCAGATCCCGATTCCGCACTTCATGTACCGCTCGAGTGAAGCCTGCACGAGAATCCCGGCAGCGTTGGCGGCCTCGACGACCTTTTTCATCATGACCTCGGGGCCGCACGTGAGCACCATGTCGAACGTTCCGGACGCGACGAGATTGGCGGCGAGGTCCGTGACGTATCCGAGGTGCCCCATGCTCCCATCGTCCGTGGCGACATGGACGGGACCGCATGCCTTCGCGCGGTCGAGGAAGGTGAGCTCCGACTTCGTCCTCGCGCCAAACGCCGTCTCGATCGCGATCCCCGCGTGGGCGTAGGCCTCTATGGCGGCGATCACGGAGGCAATCCCCACCCCTCCCGCCACCGCCAAGGCGCGGCGACCCTCGATCGCGAACGCGTTCCCGTACGGACCCCGGACGCCGACACGGTACCCCTTCCTCGACGTTGCCGCCAACGCGCGCGTCGCGTCGCCGTACTCGCGAACGGTGACGCCCATCGGGTCCTCGAGATAGGAGTACGCCATCGGCACCTCGTCCGCACGCGGGATCCACAGCATGAGGAACTGCCCCGGCAGCGGACGCATGTCCGCGCGGAACCGGTACGTCCTCGTCTTCGGGTCTTCGATGACCACCTCCTCGAGGGGGACGACCTGCGTGAGGCGGCTACCCATGCGCCACACCCACGAGGTCCGCGACCTTCGCGTACCCGTTCTCGTCCATCCACGCCGCCATCTCGCGGCAGACCTGCGAGAACACGTCGATGCCGCGGCGCACGATCGCCGTCCCGATTTGGACCGCGCTCGCGCCCGCCAGGAGGTACTCGATCGCGTCGCGCCCCGTCTCGATTCCGCCGACGCCGAGGATCGGGAGGTCCACCGACTCGCGGATCTCGTAGACGCATCGCAGTCCGACGGGCTTGATCGCCGGCCCGCTGAGCCCCCCGTACGTGTTCTTCAGGATGGGCATCTTCAGGTCGGCGGAAATCGCCATCGACTTCACGGTGTTGATCGCCGTGACGGCGTCTGCGCCCCCACGTCTGGCGGCTTCGGCGAACGAGGCGATGTTCGCGACGTTCGGCGAGAGCTTCGAGAAGACGGGCACGCGCACGGACCGTTTCACCGCCCGCGTGATCTCCTCGACCGCCTCCGGGTCCTGCGCGACCTCAGTTCCGAGGCCCTTCGCGTGGGGGCACGAGAGGTTCAGCTCCACCGCCAAGACGCCGTACGAGGCCATCCGCGACGCGACCGCCGCGAACTCCTCCGCGTCCTTCCCGTAGACGGAGCCGATGACCGCCGCCCCGCCCTCCCTCGCGTGCCGGACTTCGTGCTCGTACTCCATGATGCCGGGGTTCGGCAGACCTACGGCGTTCAACAGGCCCACGTCCAGCTCGACGATCGTGGGGTTCAGGTTCCCCGCCCGCGGCTCCGGGCCGACGGATTTCGTCACGACGGCCCCGGCGCCCGCGCGGTACGCGCGGAGCATCGACCCGCCGGTCTCGTCGAGAAAGCCCGAAGCGAGCATCGTCGGGTTCCGCAGCCGGAGGCCCGCGAACTCCGTCTCCAGCATCGCCATCTGGGCGGGGAGGCCTGGCGGGGGTTTAAGGGTTCGCGGGACGAAAATCACGACGGAACGCTTAAGACAAATGGGAGGGCATGCGAAGCCAGTGAACCGGGAATTTTGCCCCACCTGCCGCCGGGCTATGGAGCAAGGGTTCCTCGTGACGGAGAGCCTCGTGGAGGGCGCGAAGTGGCTCAGGGAGAAGACGCGCCTCGCCCTCGGCGGCGAGATGCTCGCGGAGGCGGACAACTGGGGGAACGTTTACCTGAACGCGTTCCGGTGCTCCGTGTGCCGGCGGATCTCCCTGACCTACTGATTCGCGTACGACTCCCGCCTTGGGGCTAGAACAGGAGGCCGCCCGTCGGGATGTAGGATCTCAAATCCCCGAGATCTCGGCCCGCCATCCACACCGTGACGAAGTCGATTCTCAGCCCCGCTTCGAACGCGGCGCGAAGGGCGCCCTCGTTGAGCCCGGGGATCCACGCGGACACCTTCTTGACGCGGAGTTCCTGGGCCTTTGCGAGCGCGGCGGCCATCAGGTCCCCGGCCGTCGATGGGTCGTCGGCACCGGCGGGGCCGATGAGTCCGTTCCCTCGGATGGACACGTACCCGACGGTCCGTCCGCCCTTGCGCGCCTCGAAGAACCGAGTCCCCTTGACGACCGTGAACACGTACCGCTGGTCCGCGTCCCGCCGGACCTCGCGGAGCCGACGGTCGAATCCCGCCGCCACGTCGAACGCCCGTTTCGTCGGACGCCCCGTGGGACCCACTTGGAGGAGCTCAAGGTCCGGCCTCCCGATTGCCTTCGGCTTGCCCGAAACGAAGTACAGGACCGTGCGGGGCTGCATGCCGAACTTCAGGTAGAGCGCTTGGGCGCGGAGGTCCAGGGAGGCGACCACGCACCGGACGTAGCCCGGCGGCGGCCGCGGGTCGTCGAACGCGCGCGCGAGGAGGGGTCGCCCGATTCCTTGGCTCTGCCTTCCGGGGAGCGCGAAGAACATCGCGAGGAAGTGCGTCCGTTCGCGAAGGATCGTGATCGCGTACGCGACGACCTTCGTTCCCTCGACCGCGACGCGAAACCCGTGGGGGTCCGTGGCGAGGGCGTGACGGAAGAACGGATAGAGGGCGCGCGGTGCGAAGCGAGGGGGCGGTCCTCCCTGGCGGCGGGTCAGATCGCGGAGCGCGCGTAGGCAGACGCGGGCGCAGGCGAGGAAGTCCCGGTTCGTCGCGGGTCGGATGCGGACGGGCGAACGCACTGTGCCGCGATGACGGTTCGTCTATTAGACCTGCGACGCAGACGAGGGATGCTAGGGGACTTCCGCCGTGAGGAGGCGGGGCGTCCACTCGAAGGAAGACACGACGAGGAGATACAAGCCCTCACCGACGACGAGCGGGAAGTCCGTCCCGGACCAACCGGACGGGGCCCATGCGAAGGTCTCGAACCACTGCCGGATCGGGTCCCACCGCGCCACCTCGATGATTTTCGTGCTGTTCATTCCGCTGAGCCCTCCCTCGATAGTAAGGACGATGTCGCTCGCTCTCGCATGGGCCGCCGTGTACGGCAGGGAGATCCAGTGGACGTTCGCGTTCGGCGGCGGCACGTAGGAGAACGCGTGGACGACCGCGCCATCCGTCCCGTTCACCACCCACTCGAAGCGCTGCAGGATGCCGACGAAGAACCCATCCCCGGGGTTCAGCGCGAAGTCTGTTCCCCGCCACCCTCCACGGAAGAAGTACCAGAGGACCGTGCTCTGTGTCTCGGGATCCCACTTGCCGAGCACATCGATGCGGGAAGACGTGAGTTCGCCGGAGATGTCGCCCGCCTTCCGGTACATCGTACGGTAGGGGAGGGACATCCAGTACACGTTCGTGCGACGGTCGTCGTACGCGAACGTCAGGCTCGCCTTCACGCCCATCGTCGAGTTCCCGCTCTCCACGCTCGGACCGGCTGCCGTGCGCTTCGCGCGCACGATGTAATAATGGGTGACCCCGTCGGCGCCCGCCCCACGATCCACGTACACGTTCGTCGGGACTTCGGTGAGCTTCGGCCAGGGCCAAGCGGCGAACCGATCCGGAGAGCGGTAGATCGCGTAGGAGGTCGCCCCCGCGACCTCGTCCCACGTCAGGCGAACATCCAACGGCGTGCGCGCGACGTGGAGCCCCGCCGGCGCCGCGGGCGTCGTCGCGGTCGTGAAGTACCACGGGTTCGGCACGGTTCCGGGTATGAGGCTCAGGCCGTTCGGATCGTTCCCCACGATCGTCACGGTGATGCTGATCGAATCCGGAAACAGCGGGACGTGGGCCAGCGTAAGGATCCGGTCCCCCTGCGTCCAGTTCGGCGCGAACAAAAACCCCAGGTCTGGAGAGAAAGACCAGTTGACCGTGACGGTGTCCATCGGTTTCGTGAACGTGACGACGATGGGAACCCCCCAGCCGACGCCCGTGGTCCCGTTCGCGGGGTCGGTCCACGCGATTTGCGGGGGGATGCAAACGGTGGTGAATGTCCAAGGGTTCGGCTTGGATCCGGTGATGTTCGTCAGCGGATTCCCGGAAGTGTCGCTCGCAGATACGGTGACGGTGTGGAGGGCGCAATCCACGAACCAGTCGTCGTCGTGACGCAGGGTCACAGAGCCGTTTCCGGCGGACCACACGGGAGTGAGGGGGACGGGCGGGTCCAGGGTGATCCGAAACGTCGCGGGATCGGCCGCGCGGCTGAACCAGACGATGATCTGTTGGCCGTCGCCCCCGGGCGTCCTGCCCGCCACGGTCACGCCCGTCTGGTTGTCCCGGGGATCCGTCAGCGTGATCGCGAACGCGGGGCACTCCGTCGTGAAGCTCCACGGGTTCGGCGGGCCGGGCGATTCCTCCCCGAGGAGGAGGCTTTCCCCCGCCACATCGACCCCGTCCACGTAGAGCCGGTACGTCAGGCACGGGGGGAAGTCCGGATGGGTGACCCACAGCCTCTGGCTGTCGACCCAGACCCGGGTCAACGAGATCGCGGGGATGATGAACACCTCGGTGTTCGATGCGTTCATAGCATGGCTGAACCGGATGTCGATTAACGCATAGATTTGAACGCCAACCGCTGAATCCGCGGGAACAGTGCTCGTCACGTACGGCCGGACGGGGTCCGTAGGTTTCGGGGGACTTCCCCCAGAGAGTCCGAAGGGTACGAGAAGGAGTATGACCGCGACGACCAGCAAGGATACGCGGGCGGAGTGGTCGTCGCGACGGCCTGCACCAGAGAGGATTCGAGGGGCTCTCTCACGAAGACGGAGTCGCCGTCCTTGATTGCGGATGCGGGAGACCGCACCCCTCCCCATGGCCCTCGTCGCGGGAAGGGTAAGACATCCGAATCAACGTTGTGGTACAGCGCCATCAGCGGGGCAGTTCACCGGCTGGTGAAGGGAATCGATTTCCGCAATCGGCGCGCAAGGTAGATTAACGAATTCCTTCCGTGGCGCCACCATGGCCGAGGCCGACGCCGTCACGATCACCGCCATCGTGGGGGCCGCGACCGGCCTCGTCTCCCTGGTCGTCATGGCCATGAAGATCCGCCAGGACGAGGCGGAGATCTTGACCCTTCAGGATCTCTCGAAGTCCCTGATGAGCGTCGTCGCGACGTACGACGGCGAGGTGGCGTCCCTCCGCCGCGACGTGGAGGCGTTCCGGACCCTTGTGGGCACGGACGGGGAGGCCGTGTTGGCGAGGGTCGATCGCGACGAGGAGAACGCGGCGTCGGGAGAGCGCGAGGAGGCTTGGCGTCGGATGCGTGAGATCGCGAAAGCCCTCGGATGGGACCGCCCCGGACCCCGACCGAGAAGCGGAGAGGAATAGCGACCCTCGGCCGTGGCGTTCCGGACCGGCGAACGGCCCCTCGTCCGATCGCCGCCACCAGCTCGTCTGTTCCAGTCCGTGATCGGGGAAGGTCCTAATCACGCCCGATCATTTCGCGGGACGTGCACTCCACGAGGCGGGGGCGTCGAGGAAACGACCGAGGTCGGTCACCTCTGCCTCGATGCCGTCCCGCACTTCGCGCGAGAAATGGCGGAACGCGTTGAGCCCCGGGATCCACGCGGAAACTCTTCCTGATGCCCAGCTCGTGGGCCTTCGCAATCGCCGCCAGTAGGTCTCCGCTCGACCCTGGAGGAAAAGGTCATATACATTGAAGTTCATGATTCACACGAGGAATGACAAAATGCTTAGTAAAACGAAGATTTCAAAGGGATTCCAGACCGTCATCCCCTCTGCGGTCCGCGAGACCTTCGACGTGGGTCCGGGGGACTTCGTGGAGTGGTCGGAGGGGCAGGACGGGCTGGTCGTCCGCTTCCGCAAGCGCAAGACGCTCCGCGATCTCACCGGAATTGGGAGCGCCCCCACGGACGCCGTGGAGGTCAAGAAGCGCGTGCAGCGGGGCATGCGATGATCTTCGTCGACTCCTCGTACTTCATCGCGGTCGCGAACCGCGAGGACCGATGGCACGGGCACGCGAAACGGCTCACGCCTCGCCTGGAGCGGGAGGACCTCCTCACGACGGACCTTGTCCTTTCGGAAGCCGTGACGGGGGTCGGTTCGGTCTTGGGTGGGAAGGCTGGCAAGGAGACATATGACGTGATCGCGGACAACTGCTCGATCGAGGTTGCCACGCGGGACCGTTGCGCCTCCGCCATCACGACGTTCCTCCAATACGACGGCACCCTCTCGTTCGCCGACGCCGTTTCCCTGGTCGTGATGCAGGAGCGCACCATTCAGAAGATCGCCTCGTTCGACGCGGACTTCGACAGGGTTCGTGGAATCGACCGCTTGTGTTAGGGAACGCGCCGCCCATCCCCGCCAAACCTTTATGGCGCCACCAAATGGACGCGGGAATGAAGGTCGCGGACCTCGGCGTGGACCCCCGCATCACTGCCATCCCGGGGGAGCAGGGTGTCGAGGACCCGTACCCGCCTCAACAGCACCGCATCAGATCGCAGTCGCAACGAAAGGGTTAAGTAGCGTCTACAATACATATGTATTGATATCATGCCAAAACAGGTACAGCTCAGTGACGATGCCTATGCGACGCTGGCGGCGCTGAAGAGACCTCGGGAGTCCTTCAGCGATGCAGTCCGTCGCCTCGCGGTCGCGGGGAAAGACCTCAACGCCCTCCGAGCGCTGGGTCCCCGCCTACCCGGTTGGAACGACTCGAAGATTCACCGGAAGGGAGCCGACGCGGACCGGAAGCGATTGGAACGCCTCATACGCAGGGGTCCTCGGAGGCGTAGCGATTGACGGTCGTGCTCGACAGCTCGTTTCTCGCCGATGTCCGGCGGGGCGACGAAGGCGCGCAGCGGCTGTTGGAACGACTCGTCCGGGACGGCGAGGCGGCCCTCGTCCCGAGTGTCGTCGTAGCCGAATACCTAGCTGGCTCGAGCGATTCGGAAGCCGACTTCGCGACCCTCGACCGAGCCGCCATGCTCGAGGATCTTCGAATTGGGGACGCACGGGTCGCGGCCGCCCTCGCTCGGGCGATGTTCCGGAGAGGCCGCTTTCCCGGATGGATTGACGTGCTCGTCGCAGGATTTGCAAAGGCCAGGGGAGATTTGCCAATCGTGACAAAGAACGTCCGTCACTTTCCGGAGAGCCGAACCCGCGGTTATTGACGGGGATGGCCGCCGGGGCGGCAGTTCTGTCACCCCCGCCAAACCTTTATGGCGGCGCCGCCAAATGGACGCGGGAATGAAGGTCGCGGACCTCGGCGTCGACCCCCGCATCGTCGACGTCCTCAAGGAGCAGGGCATCGAGGACCTGTACCCTCCGCAGGAGCGCGCGATCCCGATCGCCCTCGAGGGCAAGTCCCTCGTCCTCGCGATCCCCACCGCGAGTGGGAAGTCCCTCGTCGCATACCTGGCGGTCCTCAAGCACGTCCTGAACGGCGGCAAGGCGATGTACATCGTCCCCCTCCGCGCGTTGGCGGCGGAGAAGTACGACGACCTGAAGGCGTTCGAGAGGCTCGGGATCAAGGTCGGGATTTCCATGGGTGACTACGACTCGCCCGACCCGACGCTCGGGCGCTATGACGTGATCGTGTCGACGAGCGAGCGTGCGGACTCCCTTCTCCGGCACCGCGCGGACTGGCTCACGAAGCTCACGGTCGTCGTCGCGGACGAGGTCCACCTGATCAACGACGCGGACCGCGGGCCGACGCTCGAGGTCACGCTCGCGAAGATGCGCCAGGTCAACCCGAAGCTGCAGATCATCGCGCTCTCCGCGACGATTCGGAATAGCGCGGAATTGGCGGCGTGGCTGAAGGCGGAGCACGTTTGGTCGGATTGGCGGCCTGTACCCCTCCGCTCCGGCGTGATGTTCAACGGCATCGTGCTGTGGACGGACCGGAAGACGACGCAATTCAAGGCGACCGAGGACGACCTCTCCGGACTCGTCGAGGACATCATTGACACCGGGGGTCAGGCCCTCATCTTCGTGAACACGCGGCGATCCACGGAAGCGCTCGCGAGAGCTCTCACCGCCAGCGTGAAGTCGAGGCTGAACGCGAAGGACTTGGCGGCGCTGAAAAAGAGTTCCGACGATCTTGTGCGGGAACAGGAGGAATCGTCGTCGATGGCGAACCGACTCGCGAGATGTGTCCAGGGCGGGACTGCATTCCACAATGCGGGACTGTTGAACGCCCAGCGACGACTGGTCGAAGAATCGTTCAAGAAAGGGAAGATCAAAGTCATCGTCGCAACACCGACTCTGGCTTCCGGAATCAACCTCCCCGCCAGGCGCGTCATCGTGCGCGACGTCACCCGTTTTGACGCGAACCTCGGCTTTACACCGATTCCCGTCCTCGAGATCCAGCAGATGTGTGGCCGCGCGGGCCGCCCGCGGTACGACCCGTACGGGGAGGCGATCCTAATGGCGAAGCGCGAGGAGGACGTCGAGTACTTCCTCGAGGATTACCTGCTATCGCCGCCAGAACCCGTCGAGTCGAAGCTCGGGACAGAGCCGGCCCTCCGAGTCCACGTATTGGCGGTGATCGCCACGGGCCATTGCCGGACGGAGGACGAACTATACGGATTCCTCGGGCAGACGTTCTTCGCGTTCGAGCGGGATGTGTACGACTTGCGCTCGAAGGTCGAGAACGTCCTCGCGTTCCTCGACAAGGAGAAGTTCATCGAGCGCGGCAAGAAGGAACTGCGCCCCACCTTCTTCGGCCGCCGCACGAGCGACCTGTACATCGACCCGCTCTCGGCGGTGAAGATGCGGGACGCCCTGCAGGGCGACCACGACACGATCTTCTTCTGGCTGTGGGCCGCATGCTCCACGCCGGACATGCCGAAGTTGTACATGCGACGGGGCGATAACGCATGGATTGAGGAGAAGATCGCGGACGCGGCGTTCACGTTCGAGGTCGAGGACTACGACTTCTTCCTCGCCGAAATCAAGACCGCCGCCCTCCTCGAGGACTGGATCGAGGAGCGGACGGAGGACGAGGTCACGAAGCGCTTCGGGATTGGGCCGGGGGACATCCGCCGGATGGTCGACCAGGGGGAGTGGCTCGTGTACGCGATGGGCGAGCTCGCGAAGATCTTCCGGCGGGAGCGCGTGAAGCCGCTCGCGAAGCTGATCCCCCGCCTGCAATACGGGATCAAGGAGGAGCTGCTGCCTCTTGTCCGGCTTCGGGGTGTGGGGCGCGTGCGCGCACGGAACCTGCTGCGGGCCGGATACCGTAGACTGGTCGATTTGCAGAATGCGTCCGCAGGCGACCTGTCCCGCATTCCCGCGATTGGGAACGCGCTCGCGATCTCGATCAAGGAGCAGCTCGGGAAGGAGATCAAGCCGCAGGAGCTGGCTGGGCAGACGGCGCTGTCCGAGTGGGAGTCGTAGCTCGGAAAGCGTGGTTTCGGTTCACCTAAGTTGAAATAAGATGGGCAATCGTTCCACTCGATTGAAATAACCTGGGCACTCGTTCCAATCGGTAGAAGTAACCCGGGAAAACGTTCCAATCTTACCATACGCATCCGGTGATTTTCCCTCCTCGAGGAAATCCATGTTGAACTCGAGCGAGGAGTTCGGGAGTTCGGTGCGCAAGAGCAAGATCCTACTGGTTGCGATGTCGCTGTTCGTGGGCTTCATCGTCGCGGCGGGTGCGGCGCCTTCGGCCCTTGAGTCCGCACACGGCACGGGAGGCGCTCCCATTGAGAGAGGGCGTGCGGTCACTGGAGAGGACGAAGGCCCGAGCGGCTCTCCTTCGGCGGGCAGCCAGCTGACGCGGGGAGATTCCCCCGTTGGCGTGCTCTCCTCGCTCTCCCCCCTCGCGAGCCACACGGGGCGTATCGACTACGTCGCCCGCGGCGCGGCGATGCGGAACCAGGGCTACGGGAATATCAGTGTGACCTGGACGGGAAACCTCGTTGCAGCGTACCTCGTGTGGGGACTCATCGACACCGTCGCGCCAGACTCCGGGACCGTCAACGGCGTCCGGATTACTGGCATCGTGTCCGACTCCACCCCGATCAATCCGTGTTGGGTGGATAACACCCCGATCCACACCCTCGTCGCCGACGTGACCGCGGTCGTTGTGAATGGGGTGAACACCCTGACGGAATTCCCCTCCGGCGTCACGAGCGGAGCGGACCCTTGGGCGCCGCCCAAGGACCTGCCCCTCCTCCAAGGCGCGAGTCTCATCGTGATCCACGAGAGTGGCGGGCCCATGCGCGAGGTCTCGGTCCGTCTCGCCGCGAACACGATTGAGGGCCCGGGTTCCCTTCGGGACACGGTCGTCCACCTCCCGACTCGCTCGGCCTCGGCGAAGACGACGTTCGTCGTCTCAGATGGACAGCTTACCGGGAACAAGGCGATCTGGAACTCCGACATCGTCGATCCGAACGCGTTCCGTGGGGCAGATCCAAGAGCATCGTCTCAGGTCTGGGCGAAAGGCAGCCTGTGGGACACGAGGACCTATGATGTCCCTGTGGTTATCGGCGCGGCGTCCGAGAGTGTCGCCATCGAGACCGGCAGCGACGGCGACTGCCTCACGTGGCACGCGCAGATCCTCCGCGTGGACGGAGAGCCGAACGAGCCCCCGACCCTGGTGTGGTCGGGGGAGGCGGGGTACGAGGTGGATGGGTTAGAGCCTGAGATTGGGACCCCGGGCACGACGTTCTCCTACCGGGTCGCGTACAGGGACGCGGACAACGATGCGCCCCGACAGGTTGTGATCGTGATCGAGAAGCCCTTGCGCATCCGGTACCTAGCGTCCCCGATGTCGCTGGTCGGATGGTTGGGCTCGCCTGGGGACTACGCGGTCGGAGCGTTGTACGCGTACGGCGCGACCCTCCCCGCGGGGACCGACTACTGGTATCGCTTCAGCGCCTCGGATCCATGGGACTACGCCACGGGGCTCCCCACGATCCAGATCGACGCCCCGGACGTGATTGCTGTCGACGATCCCCCGGTCGCGGTTGCGGACGTATCCCCGACCATCGCTTTCCTGGGCGTCCCGATGACGTTCGACGGATCCAGCTCGTACGACGACCAGGGAGTCGTCGAGTACGAGTGGGACTTCGGGGATGGGGTTGCGGACGGAAATCCCGTAACGATCCATCAGTATGCCTCACGCGGCACGTTTCTTGTCACCTTGACCGTGTGGGATGCGACAGGACAAACCGGGACGGACTCCCGCACGGTTCAGATCGAGAATCGCGCCCCAATTGCCAGAGCCACCGCCACGCCCCCTCCAATCTATCGCGGACAGATTGTCGGTCTCGACGCCACGGAGAGCGAGGAGCCCGACGGAGACCCGTTGACGTACTCCTGGAGGCAGGTCAGAGGACCCGACGTTACGCTGGCTGGTGCGGACACGCCTACCGCCCTGTTCGTCCCGACCGAACTCGAAACGTATGAGTTCGAGCTGACCGTGGACGACGGCTTTGGCGGGCTCGGCATGACTTCGATCGCTGTCACCCCCCTGAACTGTAACCCCGTGGCGAACGCGGGCCCCGACCGACCCGCGGCGGCAAAGAACGTCCCCATCGGGCTCGACTCCACCGCATCAAGTGATCCCGATGGTGACCCTCTTACAGTCAACTGGACGGCACCGCCGGGAATCGCCCTGTCCGACGTGAACGACCCGATGCCCACCTTCACCGCCACGAGGAGCGGGACGTACATGTTCCTGCTTCGGGTGGAGGATGGGCTTGGGGGGAACGCCACGGATACGGTCGTGGTTACCGTGCTGAACACGCCGCCAGTTGCCTCTGTCGTTGCTCCGCCCGCGGCATCCAAGTACACTCTCGTCAAGCTGGACGGATCGAGCTCATCGGATGCCGACGGAGATTCGCTCATCCACCGCTGGGCTCGGATGTCGGGTCCCATCGTCCTACTCCGGGGAGCGGACTCCACGACCGCCGACTTCATTCCCGTCGTGTCGGGGACCTACGTGTTCGAACTGACCGTGGACGACGGTGACGTCGGCGGTACGGACTCCGCTCGAGTGGCCGTAACCGTTCGAAACACGCCGCCTACGGCCATGATCACCGCGCCCACCCAGGGCGGCAAGAATGATTTCGTCAGCTTGGACGGCTCGGCCTCCTCGGACCCCGACGGAGATCCACTTACGTTTGCGTGGGTCCAGGAGCGCGGATGGGCGATTGTCCTTTCAAGTCCGGACGCGGCCATCGCCACCTTCACCCCCGCGCGGGCTGGGACGTACGTCTTCCGCCTCGTCGTCGTCGACTCAGAGGGCGCGATGGGGCAGTCCACCGTCACGGTGACGGTCCCGAATGCTCCGCCGGTCGCGAGTCTCGTGGCGAACCCGCCGGTCGTGCGAGTCGGACGCCCCGTGGCCTTCGACGCGACGGGCTCCGCGGACGTGGACGGGACGATCGTGGCATACGCGTTCGACTTCGGGGATGGGACGCGGTCGACCGGGACGGCCTCGACGGCCAGCCATACCTACGCTTCCTCCGGAACGTACGCGGTCATCTTGGGCGTCACGGACGATGACGGCGGTACGGACGTCGTCCAAAGGAACGCGAGCGTGGTGGCGAATATGCCCCCGACGCCCATCGCCGTCGTAAGGCCGGGCGAGGTTGGCACGCTGGACACGACCTTCGTGTTCGACGGCTCGAATTCGACGGACGACGTCGCGATTGTCGCGTACGCGTGGGACCTGTGGGATGGGGCGATGGCGACAGGGCCACGAGTGGAGCATCGGTACACCGCCAAAGGAACGTACCCGATCCGCCTCACGGTGATCGACGACGAGGGTACCGCAGCAAGCACGATCCTTTCCGTGCGCATCGTGAACCGACCCCCCGTCATCACCGCCTCCGATCCAGACGCCTCGGTCGTCCTGCCTGCGGGGCGGTCGCGGTGGTTCGCGGTGACCGCGGTCGACCCGGACGCGGATTCCCTCTCGTACGCGTGGACCATCGATGGCCTCGAGGTCGCCGCGGATGGTTCCTCTTTGGACCTTGCTCCTAGCGGGACGCACCGCCTGAACGTGACGGTCTCCGACGGGGAGTTCGCCGCGTGGCATGAGTGGACCGTTCGCGTTCAGGTCCCGCAGGCGGCAACGAACTGGAAGCCCGTCGTCGCAGGCGTGTTCACCACCGTCCTCGTCCTCGTGGGGGCGTGGTCCGCGCGCCGCGCGCCGTGGTCCAGGGGATGCCGCCGCCAGTTCCGCGCGTTCGCCGTGACGGCGATGCCTTTCGTGGTCGGAGAGACCGCGACGGGGGTCCTGTCCTTCGTCACCGGCTTCCTTTCGATCCCCCCGGTCGTTGGCCTCGGCATGGCAGTGGATCTCGCGATTCTCTTGGCGGGGCTCGCGGCAAGCGTATACCGCGTTCGGAGGTGGACTCTGGCACAGGGAGTATGAACCCGGGGATTCGCCGACACCTGGTGTGGTGATGGTGAGCCGATAGTCCCCCGGTGGGAAGCGGGGTGGACCATCCTCTTAGCCGCAAGCTTGAAATAGCGTGGGAAATCGTTCCAATCTTGCCTAGTACGCCCGGCTCCCTCCCACGTCCGAGGGGAATTCGCATGAAGGCGCGGGCGGCCATCGGTGTGGTGGAGGGCAGACATCCAATCTTGAGTCCCATTACGGCGGGGCTGACATTCTCGGACAGGTCCATGACCTTCGATGGCGGGACGATCATGTTCCCCACACGTCGACCTAGTGGCGCCAGCGACCTCGATCTCCGATTGTCCGCACGGACGTTGCGCGAGAGTCAGAGGCGCATGCACCACGGTGGGAGCGCAGGCGGACGGTGGCTCGCGAGGGGACAGTGGAGGAATCGACGCCCCGCCCCCCGTGGGAAGGCATAGCACTAAGAGGTAAGGTATCCATGCGCCAGGTGGAGGCGAGGGGTTTGCGGGCCACGGCTGTGACTATTGCGGTCTTGTTAGCCGGTCTGACCCTAGCTCCCTTCGTGAGGGGTACGCTTGAGGACGCGGGGGTGTCAGGGACGGATTCCTCGACTCCCCTGTGCTGCGCGGAGGGCGGCGTTCTCGCGGGCGATCACGTGTGGGACCTCCAGGAAGTGGACTCCGGTGGGGATGTAGGAAGGGACAGCAGCCTCGCGCTGGACGCGTCCGGCTGGCCGCACATCTCTTATGACGACTGGACGAACAAAACCGTCACCCTGAAGTACGCGCGCTATCAGGTGGGCGAGGGCTGGAAGACCTCGGTCGTGGACTCCGACAATGTGTCCAGAGACTCGAGCATCGCACTGGACTCGGAGGGCCGACCGCACATCTCGTATCTCCACGTGAACGACGGGACCGACGGTGACCTCCGATACGCTCATTGGAACGGCAGCAAGTGGGTGATCGAAGACGTGGACATCTCCGGGGACGTAGGCTGGTTTTCGAGCCTAGAGTTGGACGGTCTGAACCGCCCGCACATCTCTTACTTAGACAACACCACTGGATACAACCTGAAGTATGCAACGAAGACGGCCGGCGGTTGGAACATCGACCTCGTCGACGCGAACGAGGGCGTCGGGCATCACACCAGCCTGGCGCTGGATAGGGACAACCGACCGCACATATCGTACCTCGACCTGACCAACACGAACCTCAAGTACGCGAAGAACACGACCGGCGTGTGGACCACCGAGATCGTCGACCCGGATGGGGACGTCGGCTATGACACCAGCTTGGCCCTGGACACGCAGAATCGGCCTCACATTGCGTATCAGGATGCTGGTACCAAAGCTCTCAAGTACGCATGGAAGGGTGGCGAATCATGGGACGTGTCCCGAGTGCCCTCCGTTGGCGCGGTCCAGAGCGATACGAGCATCGCCTTGAGCATCAACGGGAGCTCGTTAGATCTCCCGCGCATCGCATATAGTGACTACCTCGCCTCGCGCGTGCGGATCAGGTATGCCACATTCGATGGGAACACGTGGAACACGGAGGTCGTGGACGGAACGAAAGTCGGTGCTGCGGGTTGGGACACGAGTCTCGCAATGGACGCCACGGACGGGCCTAGAATCTCCTACTTCGAGGGCATCGCCTTCGATCTCAAGTACGCGCGCCAAAATCGGAGTCCCGTCGCCTCCTTCGAGGTCGTGCCATCGTCGGGAGGACGACTGACGCCATTCAAGGTGGACGCCACGGCGTCCACGGACCCGGAGGATCCCGCCGCCGACCTCATGGTCCATTGGGACTGGGAGGACGACGGTGAATGGGACACACCGTTCACGACGGACAAGACCGACGAGCACGTATACACGATCGTGGGAGCGTATACGATCCGGATGGAAGTCCGGGACCCCGGGAATCTTACCGATTGGACGACCAGGCAGGTCCTCGTAAAGAACACGGCGCCCATTGCGAACGCCGGCCCGGATCAGTCGACGCACCGGAATACGTTGGTCCTGTTGAACGGCAGCAGCTCGTCCGACCCGGAAGGGGACCCCCTTCAATACCAATGGCAGCAGACTTCCGGTCCTCACGTCGACCTCACCGGCGCGGACACAAATCTCGCAACCTTCACACCGACAGAACTCGGGAACTACAAGTTCCGGCTGGGAGTCGGCGACGGTGGGGTGGTTTGGGGTAACGCGACCACGATTGAAACGACGGGGTCAGGTTCGAACCGGGAACCCCGGATCGCGATGAGCCCGGAGGGAAAAGCGGTCGTGGTGTGGCTGCACGGGGATGGAAATCGAGAGGCAGTCTGGGCGAACCGGTACGCACCCGACATTGGCTGGGAGGTCGGTTGGGACAACGCGACTCCGATCCCGACGAAGGAATTCAGTTGGGACGAACGTCCGCAGATCGCGATGAACGCCGCGGGGGATGCCATGGCAGTGTTCCTTCATTGGGATGGGATCCGCGATAACCTCTGGGCGGCCAGCTACGCGTCCGGGGTGTGGGAGGACGCGAAATCGATCCAGGCGGAACAGGGATCGCCGGCGAGTGAGCCTCAGGTGGCGATGGACGAGGCCGGGAATGCCATGGCACTTTGGATTCAGGATGGCAGGGTTTGGGCGCGCAATTACGATGCGGTGAGCAGCATGTGGGGCGTCCCGGCGGCCATCGACAACGCCAGCGCGCCCGACGATTGCTACGGCCCCGAGTATCACGATTACTACTACTACGATGCGTCGCTTCCGAGCCTCGCCATGGATTCCGCGGGAAATGTGGTCGCGATGTGGCGGAACGTCTACTATTACTACGATGGAGACTATTACGAGCACTGCTGGACGGACCTCTGGGCGAACAACTACACCTCAGATTCCTGGGGAACTCCCGTCCGACTCGAGTCGGAGGACTGGACCTACCCGGACAATCCACGGGTCGCGATGGATTCCTCAGGAAACGCAATGGCGGTTTGGGATCAGAATGGCGGCATTTGGGCGAAGCGCTTCGTTCCCGACGCAGGGTGGCAAAACGCGACGCAAATCAACGCGACGTCGAACTGGGGTTCGATGCCACGCGTGGCCCTCGATGGCACGGGGAGTGCCGTCGCTACGTGGTCGCAGCTAGACAACTCGACCTGGAACGTGTGGGCAAACCGATACAACGCTACGGACTTTTTATGGAGCAACGCCACATTGGTCGAGCTGGATGATGGGGACGATGGCAACGATTCCGCCTCAGACCCGGTCATCAGCATGGATGAGGCCGGAAATGCACTTGTCTTGTGGCGTCAAGCGGATGATGACGGGAGTTGGTACCGAATCTGGGCGAGCCGATTCGATGGGACGGATTGGGGAGACCCGAGACTCATCGAGAATGGCACTCAGTACCAACCCACGTCTGATTTGGTAATGAATGCCGCGGGGAACGCGACGGTGGTATGGATCCGCCGCGATGGAGTTCATTGGAGCCTCTGGTCGACTCGTTACGAGCCCGGCACGGAGTGGGAGGACGTGAAGCGAGTCGATACCGAGAACACTGGATACGCCGCTCGCCCTGCGGTTGCGATGGACGACATGGGCAACGCGCTCGTCTTGTGGGAGCAGTGGGAGGGCACGCCGGGCATTAGAGCGAGCCACTCCGTCGCAGGAACCAACTGGACGGATGCCCACGCGTTCGAGACGGAGGTGACCAACGGCTCGACGGCGACGGACGTTCACGTGGGCGCCGATCCCGCTGGGAACGCCATGGCTGTCTGGGTTGAGTGGGGGATGATCCTCGCAAACCGCTATGTCTGGGGCTCGACGTGGGGGAATGTCAGTGTCGCTAGTGAATACCCGGACCCCAACCAGGAGGCTCCTACCGATCCTGAAGTGGCCGTGGACGGTGCGGGGAATGCCATCGCCGTGTGGGCCCAAAGCGGTCGCGTTTGGGCGAACCACTACGACGTGGCGACGAGCCTGTGGGGCATGCCGGCAGCCATCGACACCTATGACGGGTACAACGATTGCGATGGTTACGAGGTTTACCCCTATGAGGTGTCGCACTTGAGCCTCACTACGGATCCCTCGGGCGATGCGATTGCGACGTGGCTGGTAGCCTATAGTTACTACGACGACTACTATGGATACTATGGCCACTGCCGGACAGACCTCTGGGCGAACAACTACACGGCAGGTTCCTGGGGGACCCCAGTCGTCCTCCACTCGCAGAACTGGACCAACGCGGGCAATCCCCGGGTCGCGATGGATACTTCGGGAAACGGCATCGCGTTGTGGGATCAGGGGGGCGGCATCTGGGCGAGCCGCTACGAGCCCGACGCGGGCTGGGAGAACTGGGAGAACGTCACGCAGGTCAATGCGCCGTTAGACGCGGGTTCGATGCCCCGCGTGGCTATCGATGGGGCAGGGATCGCGACCGCGTTGTGGACGGAATCAGGCGCATCGGGCATCGAACTGTGGTCAAACCGCTACGTCCCCGGAGGAGCTGGATGGGAGACTGCGGAACGTGTCGAGCTGGAGGGAAGTCCCGTCGACCCCGGGCTTGCCGTTGACGCACAAGGGAGGGCAGTCGTTGTGTGGCGGCAGACCGAAGGAATGGAATTCAGCATTTGGGCCAAGCACCATGCCGACGGCTCCGGGTGGGGACCCTCGGAGTTCATTGAGACGGGCGCAGGGGAGGCCTTCACACCCCAGGTCAGTGCGGATGCCTTGGGCAATGCTGTGGCCGTCTGGGCGCAGTCGAACGGCACGAACCGTGAGATTCTCGCGAACCGCATGCAGCTCGTCCTTTCCCACGACGACGTCACGGTGACCGTCGTGAACCGCGCTCCAATCGCGAACGCGGGCTACGACATCCCCGTGTATGGGTCAGGCCGATCCGTCCATCTGAACGGCACCGGCAGTCTAGACCCCGACGCGGAGCCGTTCACGTACCTCTGGACGCAAACCCTGGGCCCGGAGTTCCCGCCACTGAACAACGAGACCAGCGCGCGTCCCGACTTCGTGCCTCCCGTCGTGGGCACGTACACGTTCGAACTCGTCGTGACCGACCCGCAGGGGGCGAACGACATGGACACGGTCCGCGTGATCGTGCAATCCCCGGGTCCCCCGATCGCGGTAGCAGCCGCGTCCTCCGAGATCGGCTTCCTCCTCGTTCCGATCACGTTCGACGCCACGGGTTCGATTGATGACGGCGGCATCACACGGTACCAGTGGGAGTTCGGGGATGGGGAAAACGACACGAACGCGGTCTCGGCCCACAAATACGCATCGCGTGACACGTTCACGGTGACCCTCACTGTGTGGGACGCCGACAACCAGAGCGACACGGACACCCTCACGATCCAGATTGTGAATCGCCCGCCCGGGGCGAGCGCGAGTGCCACACCGCCTCCCATCCGCATTGGCGAGACCGTCACTTTGGACGGCACAGGGAGCACGGACCCGGACGGTGACACGCTTTCCTATCAGTGGAATCAGACCGGCGGTCCGAATGTGAACCTCACAGGGGAGAATACTCCGATTGCGACCTTCGTCCCTGACGTGTTCGGAACCTACGTGTTCGAGCTGACTGTGCACGATGGCTTCGGCGGGTCGGATGTTGCGTCGGTCACCATCACCGCGCCCAACCGGAACCCCGTCGCGAAGGCGGGGCCCGACCAGCCGGCGGCGGCGAAGCACGCGCTGATAACGCTGGATGCGACGGAGTCCAGCGATCCCGACGGCGACGCTCTCACATTCAACTGGACGGCGCCGTCAGGGGTTTCCCTGTCCAGCTCTAGCGAACCGATGCCCACCTTCACCGCGGCGACCAGCGGGACGTACACGTTCCTGCTTCGCGTGGAAGACGGACTCGGCGGAGCCGCCACGGATAGCGTCACGGTGACCGTGCTCAACACGCCTCCCGTCGCGTCCGTCGTTGCGCCTTCCGGCGCCGCCAAATACACGCTCGTCATCTTGGACGGCTCGGGCTCTTCGGATCCGGACGGGGACGCCCTCGTCTACGAGTGGAACCAAATCTCGGGGCCTGGCGCCTCCCTCGACGGGAAGGACACGGCCACGGCCAGCTTCACGCCCATCCTCTCGGGTACCTACGGGTTCGAATTGACCGTGGACGACGGAGACGTCGGCGGCACGGATTCCGCTCGCGTCACGGTGACCGTGCTCAACACTTCTCCGATTGCCGTCGCCACAGCCCCCGCAACGGCTGCGAAGCGCAAC
>Ga0209341_10001894_pt1 | contig 20330 bp, 27 predicted proteins | sample RifCSP13_2_FD_184020 | JGI IMG/M metagenome (GOLD analysis project Ga0209341, IMG submission 184020) | Soil microbial communities from Rifle, Colorado - Rifle CSP2_sed 13_2 (SPAdes) (version 2) | ecosystem: Environmental > Terrestrial > Deep subsurface > Rock core/Sediment | place: Rifle... | reverse complement strand
TTTTGAACAATTTTTCGATTACATCGGAACCCGTGTTCAAGCTTTGAAAGCATTAAATCGACTTTCTTATTTTGATGAAGAATTAACAAATGAAATTTATCAGATTATTCCTGATGTACCGATTGAAAATTTCAAAATAAAATTCTCGGCTATTGCAACCGAATTACTTTCCGGTGAAGAAATTAACTTTACAAATGGAAGTTTAAGAGACGTTATCAGAGCAAGTTCGGCAATACCCGGAATTTTTCCACCGGTTAAGTATCAAAATTATTTTCTTATTGATGGAAGTGCATCCGAAAGTGTGCCGGCGGGAAAGGTAAGAGAGATTGGAGCGGATAGAGTTTTAGCTGTTGATGTTACAAGATGTATAAAAACAATTGAGCAACCACAAAATATTTTTGACGTTCTTTATCGTTCAGAAGACATTACTTCTTTTAAACTTTCTGTTCTGAGATTAAGAGAAGCTGATTTAGTTATTCGCCCGCAAGTAAGACATTTAACCTGGGCGGATTTTGATAAGACTGACGAAATTATTGCCGCAGGAGAACAAGCTTCCAAAGAGAATATTAATGAAATAAAAAAACTTATTCATCGTAACTCTTATCTTTTGGAGATTGAGCATTACATCAAAAAACTAAAAGGAGATGCTTAAGCAGAGAGCAATCGCTGATGAATAATCCTTTGATTGTAGCACATCGCGGTGCGTCTTATGCTGCACCAGAAAACACTATTCCCTCTTTTAAACTCGCATTCAAAGAAAAGGCTGATTTTATTGAAGGTGATTTTTGGCTTACAAAGGATAATGAAATTGTCTGCATTCACGATCCTGATACTAAAAGAGTAACAGAAGAAAAAATAAAAGTAAAAGTCCGCTCATCAACTTTATCTGAACTCAGGAAATTAGATGTTGGCTCTTGGAAAGGAATTGAATATAAAGGAATTAGAATTCCGACTCTTCAAGAAGTTCTCCAAATTATTCCTGAAAGAAAAAGAATCCATATTGAAATAAAAGATGATCGTGAACTATTTCTCAAGAAACTTGTCGAGATATTAAAACAGTTCCCCATTCCAAAGGATCACCTGCTTAAAGGTCGCCAGGTAAGAATAATTTCTTTTAATCCAACCATTGTACAGTTAGCAAAAAAATATTTACCGGAAATTAAGACTTATTGGATTTTTGGTTGGGATTTTTCAAAAAAGAAATGTTTGAAGTCTCTTGCACAAAGAAGGTTGATGCAAACTCTAAGAACAATTAATTCCGATGGCATTGATTTAAATGCAGCTATATATATTGATGAAAAGCTTGTAAAATCTTTGCGTGAAAATAATTTGGATTTTTGCGCTTATGATGTAGAAAAAGTTGAAGATGCAATAAGATTAATAAATCTTGGCGTTAATTCTATCACTACTAATTCACCTTTTAAGATGAGAGAAGAAATAGAATCTGTTATTGCGAGAAACAAAGCAATCTCATAAATTACAGAAGATTGCTTCGCTTCACTCCGTTACGCCTGTCTGCCGATAGGCAGGCTCACAATGACAGAGAGAATGGAAGAGTCATTGCGGAGGGAGTCCGTTAATTGACGGACGACCCAAGCAACCTCAATCAGTATAAAGGATTGCTTCCCCCACTAAAGTGGGATTCGTAATGACAAATAAATAAATAAAGGAAAAACTATGTCACACAATCTTTCACATAACAGTGCCGAAGACACTTCAGAGAAAAATCTGTTCATCACAATGGCTCTAAATTTTTTTATAACAGTTGCAGAAGTCATCGGTGGAATTATTTCCGGAAGCTTGTCTTTAATTTCTGATGCGCTGCATAACTTTAGTGATGGCTTTGCAATTATCATCACATATGTTGCAATGCGATTAAGCAAGCGACCAAAAACTTCAAAATATACTTTTGGTTTAAAGCGTGCTGAGATTATTGCTGCAATTATAAATGCGAGCACACTCATAATTATAAGTTTCTTTTTAATCAAAGAAGCAATTGATAGATTTTCGAATCCAACTCCAATTACCGGAAGCTTAATGTTGATTATTGCTTCATTAGGACTAATTGCCAACGTAGCCGGAACTCTTCTTCTCAAAAAAGGTTCAGCAAATAATCTAAATATTCGTGCAGCATACTTTCATTTGTTAAGCGATGCTGTTTCTTCCCTTGCAGTTATTATTGGTGCATTGTTTATAATTCTTTATAAGATTTATTGGATTGATCCACTTTTAACAGTTCTTATTTCAATTTATATCTTAAAAGAGACTTACGAAATCGTTAAAGAGTCAGTTGATATTTTGATGATGTCAAATCCGGAAGGAATTGATTTGAATGTAATAAAAAACATTGTGGAAAAAATTCCTGGAGTAATAAACATTCATCATATTCATTTGTGGAAGTTAAATGATAACGACACCCACTTTGAAGCGCACATCGAAGTGGAAGATATGGCTGTCAGTAAAACCATAGAAATTCAAAAGCAGATAGAACACAAGCTGCACGATAAATATGAGATTAACCATACCACATTGCAGTTTGAATGCGGCGCGTGCGATGAAGATGAGTTAATAAAAAACTGATTGTAAAATCAGTCCAAAAAAAAATATAATATCATTTGACAATATCGAAATACGATATTACATTTCGATAGCTTATTTTTAAAAGGTTATAAAATGGAAGACAAATTACTCAAAGATTTATTTCTCGGTTTCATTAAAGTTCATATTCTTCATCACGCTAATAAAGAAAGAATATTTGGACAAGAGTTTAGTGAAGAATTACAACGACACGGCTACCAAATATCTTACGGAACGCTTTATCCAATATTTCATAAACTGGAAGAACAAGGATATTTGAAATCAGAAACCGAAAATGTTAGTGGAAAATTACGCCGTTATTACTCAATAACAAAAAGCGGGAAAAAAATTTTAGAGAAAGCAAAACTTCAAGCAAAAGAATTAGTTGAGGAGTTATATGAGGATTGACAATAAATTTTGCTTCTTGATTCTTATTAAAAAAATTTGAAAGGATACCAACTAATGAAATATATTTTTTATAGCATTATTCTCTTTACTTTGTTTTGTGGAATATTAACCGCACAAACCGATGAAGGTTCCTCCGGTTTCGACAATGGATTTTTTATACGAAGTGCAGATAGTTCATTTGTTTTCCGACCTTTCGGGCTTATTCATACAGACCTTAGAGTAATCAATAAAGGTATGCAAATTAATTCTGATGAAACTCAATCTTCAACATTTCTTGTAAGAAGGTTAAGATTCGGTTTTGAAGGCACGTTATATAAAAAGATTGATTATGATTTAGAAGCAAATATTGTTTCTCATTCCGTTGAATTAATTTTTGCGTGGATAAATTTTGGATACCTTCCTACTGCTCAAATCCGTATTGGGCAATTCAAAGAACCTTTTAGTTACGAAGTATTATTGCCGGAAAAATATCTCGATTTCATTGAACGTTCAATGAACGCAACTGTGTTATCTCCGGCAGAAGATATTGGCATTATGGTGCACAATTTTGGTAAACCATTGGGCGGTCTTTTTGAATACGGCATTGGAATGTTCAATGGTTTAGGAAATGATATAAAGAATACAGATAAAACATTCGAGTATGCCGGGAGAATAAATATTTATCCCTTCCTTTCATCAGAAAATAGTTTATTCAAAAACTTTCGCCTTGCCGGTTATGCACTTTACGAAGGAAATCGCACTGAAGGTGTTTACACTCGACAAAGAACAACACTTGGGTTTGAATTCTTTCCACGAGTGATTACCAACGGAAAAAGAATCTCTTTTGGAACTGATATTCAATGGTTATATGGTCCATTTTCATTAAAGGCAGAATATATTAGAACTCTGGAAGATAGAGCCGAAACTTTAAACAAAGAAATGGAAACCGAAGGCTGGCATCTTGATTTAACATTTCTTCTAACTGGGGAAACTAAAACTTTAAGGATGAAATCAGGGTTTGAGATTGCTGCAAGAATAGAACGGCTTTCAGCAAATGCTGGTTCACCAATAACACTTACAGGTTACACTAATACTTTGAAAAATCCTATTATTATTCAGGAAAATGATGTTACAACTTTTACAGTCGGACTTAATTATTATTTGAATTACAACATTAAATTTCAAGCCAATTATCAACTTGATTTATTTGGTAACAACTTACTTACACCATCAAGTAGAAACGGAAATATTTTAATGACTGCTGATGATACAAGAGGAAAAATTTTAGCGAGAGTTCAATTGTTTTTTTAATTATACTAAGTAAACTTTTAAGGAACTTAAATGAATAATAAATTGTCATCGTCAATTATTCTAATTCGATTAATAGTAGGCACTGTGTTTTTATCAGAAGGAATTCAAAAATTTTTATTTCCAGATCAACTCGGTGTGGGAAGATTTATTAAAATCGGAATCCCATCACCTGAGTTTTTCGCGCCTTTTGTCGGGACAGTAGAAATAGTATTTTGATTACTAATACTTATTGGTTTCTTGACAAGAATTGCAGCTATACCATTAATCATAAACATCAGCGTTGCAATCATCTCTACTAAAATACCGATTCTTTTAAATCAAGGTTTTTGGAAAATGGCACACGAAGCAAGAACAGACTGGGCTATGTTAATTTGTTCTGTGGTCTTGTTATTATCAGGTGCGGGAAAATATTCAGTAGATTCATACCTCGATAAAAAATCACGCAAACAAAATTGAAAGAGTTAAAAGAAGTTGCAATTTTATTTTTAAAGCTTGGGTTGATAACCTTCGGTGGTCCAGCTGCACACATCGCTCTGTTTGAAGATGAAGTGGTCACCAAACGTAAGTGGATAACTCATCAGCACTTCCTGGATTTAGTTGGTGCAACAAACCTGATTCCGGGTCCCAACTCAACCGAAATGGCAATTCATACTGGTTATCACCGTGCGGGAGTAGCCGGTTTAATAACAGCAGGAATTTGTTTCACCTTGCCTGCGGTGCTTATAACCGGCGTATTTGCGTACATTTATGCAGTCTATGGAAATCTTCCTGACGTTAAGCCATTCTTATATGGAATTAAACCCGCTGTCATTATCGTAATATTGAATGCAGTTTACAGGCTTGGCTCTAAAACAATAAAAGGATGGAAAATAATTGCAGTCGGGATTGCGGTAGCTTCTGTAAATACAGCCGGTGTCAATGAGATATTTTCAATTCTCGCCGGGGGAGTTTTCGGAGCAGTATTTATTTACCTGTCTGAAAAGAAAAATAGTCTAAACTCTGTTTCTCTTCTATCAATTTTGTCATTCGGTTTTCTTCCTTCGCTGTGGCAGGCAGCAGAAAAGTCAGAAGCTTCAATGATGACATTATTTTTAACCTGTCTGAAAATTGGTGCTGTATGGTTTGGAAGCGGTTATGTTCTGGTTGCTTACTTTGATGGTGAATTTGTTCAGGGATTAAATTGGTTGACAAGACAGGAACTCCTGGATGCAATAGCCGTTGGACAGTTTACTCCCGGTCCATTTCTTTCATCTGCAACATTTATCGGATATCAAATCGCAGGAATACCAGGTGCAATTTCCGCAACTGTAGGTATTATTATTCCTTCATTTGTTTTTGTAGCAATCTTAAATCCAATCATACCTCGTTTTAGAAATTCAAAATTTCTTTCAAAGTTTTTGGATGCAGTGAACGTTAGCGCACTTGCAGTAATGCTTGTTATTTCTTTGAAGCTCGGTGCAGAAGTTCTAATTGATTGGCAGTCCTGGTTTATTGCACTTTTAAGTGTTACAGCTTTCTTCAAGGTTAAAAAAATTAATTCGGCATACATTATATTGGGCGGAGCGGTTTTAGGTTATCTTTTTTATTTAATTGCATAAATCGGAAGTTAGCTTACCAAAAAATATCTTCTTTTCATTTTAGCACAAGTTTTTTGCCTTTCGGATGTCTAACACCATAAATGAATATTTTGTTTTTGAAAAAACGCAAAGGGTATGCCTTAAATAGTGGCAGAAAAACAAATACTTGAAAATCTTAAAAACGGTGATGAGTTTATATACAAATATGTGTATGATCTATATTCTCGTATGGTTTATAGTGTCTGCTTCCGTATGACCGGCAATAAAGAAGAAGCTGAAGATGTTGTTCAAGATGTGTTTATTAAAGTCTTCAACTAGATTAATTCTTTCCGTGAAGATTCAAAACTCTCAACGTGGATTTATCAAATTATTGGAATGATCTTTTCAAATTTATCTTGGCATTACTTAATTAAGAAAATTGGATTTAAGGGAATGATAAAAATTTCTATACTCTTGTATTCTGTTGCTCCATTTTCTGCATTGATTTTAAGTCAACTTAATTCAGTGAAAATATTCTCATTATTGTTTCTGTTAGTTGGAGCAGCCATAAGTGCAAACAGAATTGCAATTGATGGAGCTTTAATTGAAATAAGCAGCAATTCAAATCGAGTTATGTTTACCGGAATATTTGGTTCACTAAATATTGTATCTGTAGTTTATCCGTTAATGATAAGTCTGATCATAACAAAATATTCTTATCAAAGTGTTTTTATAATTTTCCCTTTAATAACCTTGACTGCCTATTATTTTATCCGCAAAATGAATTGTCCCGTTGATTTCGATTAAGTAAAAACTGTCAATTAAAATGATAAAAAAGTTGTTAGCCGTTTATTTCAAGTTTCTTCATCTTCCTCCAAAGCGTAGAAGGATCTACTCCTAATTCCTTAGCTGATTTGGTGCGGTTCTGATTGTTTCTATTCAAAACAGACATTATCAATTCCTTCTCGACGGCTTTAAAATTATTTGCCTCGTTCTGATTAGTTTTACCAAAATTAGTATTAGCAATACTTTTTAATCTTTTCGGTAAATGCTCTGCTTGAATTATATCACCATTACACAGAATAAAACAGTGTTCGATAACATTTTCAAGTTCTCTTATGTTGCCGGGCCATTCGTATTCTTCAATGTAATCATAAGCAGAAGAAGAAAATTGTTTGATATTCTTTCCGAACGTTAAATTGAACTGCTCGATAAAGTGATTTACAAGCAGTGGCAGATCATCTTTCCTTTCTCGCAAAGGAGGAAGATGGACATTCATAACGTTAATTCTGTAAAATAAATCTTCTCTGAATTTTCCTGCTAAAATTTCTTCCGAAAGAATTTTATTAGTAGCTGCAATAATTCGTGCATTCAATTTTATTGTTTTATTACCACCAACTCTCTCAAACTCACGAGTTTCCAAAACTCTTAGGAATTTTGTTTGAGCTGCAATGGAAAGATCGCCAATCTCATCAAGGAAAAGAGTCCCGCCTTGTGCCAATTCGAATCTTCCAACTTTAGTTTTAATTGCCCCGGTGAAAGCTCCTTTTTCGTGTCCGAACAATTCGCTTTCGATTAATGTTTCGGCAAATGCGCTGCAGTTAATAGCAATGAATGGACCCGCACGTCTGCCGCTATTTAAATGAATTGCGCGTGCAGCTATTTCTTTACCGGTCCCACTTTCACCTGTTATTAGCACAGAACTATCGGTTTGAGCCACGCTTTCCAGCACCGAAATGATCTGCTTAATTTCTTTATTCTTCCCGACAATATTTTCATACTTAAATTTTTCATCTAGGTGAGATGATAGATTTTTTATTTCGGAAATGTCAATAAATGTTTCAACGGCACCAACTTTTTCACCCTTGTTGTTCAACAGAATTCCAGAATTAACACGTATAGGAATTCTTGTACCATTTTTGTTCAATATTTCTAGTTCATTTCCAATCATTGTTTTTCCTTTTTGCATCGTCTGCTCCATATGACACCCGTTTCTGCAAATAGCAGAATTAAAAATCTCCCAGCATTTTTTGCCAATAGATTCCGATTTCTTATGGCCGGTTATTTTAACAGCAGAATCATTGAATGATGTAATGTTCCAATCTTTATCAATAGTAAAAGTTCCTTCGATGTTACTGTTAAAGATTGCATCGAGCTTATTTTTCTGATCAATTAATTCATAAGTCTTGGTTTCTAAATCTTCGGCCATTTTTAGCATCTCTCTAGTATCACGGAATACAAACACTAAGCTTAAAACATTGTTATCTTTTCTGATTGGGGTAAGAGAAGCAAGTACGTTTTTAATAGTTCCATTTTTATCTGTAATATTTATTGAAAGGTTTGTAAAAGTTCGATCATCATTTAGAGCTTCAGTAATATATCTCATTTCATATTTGCACTTCTTAAATAGCAAATCACAGTCTCGATCAATAATTTCCTCATCCTGAAAACCGGTTATTCTCGATGCTGCTTCATTGAAAACAATTATTTTCATATCCTTGCTGATAACTGCTATACCATCGGGAATTACTAGAACTTCTTTATTTTTATCTATGATGCTCTGAACTTCAGTCATATATTTCTCCTCTTTTTGCTTATTCAAATTTAACAGTATCATTGCATAAACGCAATTTATTGCAACGCTTTTGCAATAATGCAATTCATTTTAATCTTGGATTGTTTGGTTTTGAGCAAATTTCGAAATGGCACTTTTATGGTATCATGATAAGTAGCAATATTGCTATGAAATATTAATTTTTAACCTTTTAATTAAAATGTAACAATTTCAAACCTGTGAGAAGGTTTCATGAATAAAACTAACTACCTATTCTAAAAGTTATCTGACAATGTCGTCTTTCATTCTCTAATGAGGTATAAATTTAATATTACACCATTTCCTTTAATTAATAAGATGAATAAATGATAATCTCTCCGGCATGTATTCCATGTATTGTTAAGCAATCGTATACCTTAAGCAGACTTCTTGGTGTTGAAGATGAAAATCTGCAAAGCAAGATCATATACGAAACAATGAACTTATTGCTTGAAGAAAAAGATACACCTACTGCCCCACACTTTTCAGGCAAACTGCAATCAATAATTAACAAGAATTTAAACGGCACCGCTTCATTTAAAGAAATGAAGGAGAGGAACAGAGAGACTGCTGAGAAATATATCAAATACCTAAAAACAATGGTTGAAGCATCTACTGATAAATTGGAAACTGCAATCAGAATTTCTATAACGGGCAACACTATTGATCTTGGAGCGAACCCAAACTTCGATCTTGAAAGAGAAATAAATATCATTACTTCAAACCAAATTAATCTCGACTCACTAGGATTATTCCGTAAAGATCTAAAAAAAGCAAACCGAATACTTTTTATTGCAGATAATTACGAAGAAGCTCTATTCGATAAAATTTTGATAGAACAATTAATTCCAAAAGAGGTAGTATTTGCAGTTAGGTCAAAGGAAATTCTTAACGACATAACTCTTGAAGATGCAAAATCTTTGGGAATAGATAAGCTGTGTAAAGTAATTGAAAGTGGGAGCACTATCTCGGGAACAGCAATGGAACAAGTTAGCAATGAATTTCTCGATTACTTCAATAATGCTGACTTAGTAATTTCAAAGGGCCAAGGTAACTTTGAAACACTTCTTAATTCAAAACGAAAGATTTATTTCCTGTTCAAAATAAAGTGTGAACCAATCGCCGAATTGTGCGGATATCCGGCGGGAACCGGACTAATATATACTAATAATTAAATGAGAGAAAGATGCAACCAGAGCAAAAACAAAATATTATGACCGATGAAGAAAAAAGAATTCAAGAAAATGTAGCAAAAATAAAACACCGCATTGCTGTTTTCAGCGGTAAGGGTGGAGTGGGAAAAACGACAGTGAGTGTCAATCTTGCGTTTACTTTTAAAAGAGAAGGTTTTTCGACTGGAATACTTGATGCTGACATTACCGGACCTAATGTTCCCAAAATGTTAAATGTAGATGATGATTTAATTTTTCTGGATGAAAAGATTATTCCATTTGAAAAATATGGCACTAAAATGATCTCCATGGCGAGTATGATTAAAAGTGGGCAACCACTTATTTGGCGAGGACCAATGCGTTCAAAAGTAATCAACCAGTTTTTAGCCGATGTTGATTGGGGTGAACTCGATTATTTGATTGCCGATCTTCCTCCAGGAACCGGTGATGAGATTTTGACCATCGCTCAAGAAATGAAACCTGATTATGCTATCATTGTAACTACTCCCCAGGAAGTATCAGTGCTAGATGCGGAAAGATCAATAAATATGGCTAGAAAACTGAATATTCCATACATAGGTGTCATTGAAAATATGTCGGGTTTTGTTTGTCCACATTGCAGTGCAGTGATTGATCTTTTTGGCTCTGGTGGAGGTAAGAACTTAGCGGACAACTATGGCGTACAGTTTCTCGGTTCAATACCAATTGATATTGATGCTCGTATTCTAAGCGATAAAGGAAAACCAATCGTACTTGAAAAACCAAATTGTGAAGTATCAATTGTCTTTAAATCAATCTGTAATTCTATTGCAGAACATTATCAAAAGGAATTAAAATTAAACTAGTCCATTAAAATATTTCACATTAAACGAGGTTAAAATGATCAAGTTGATATTTGTTACTCTTCTAATTTGTGTTACTTCTGTTATGGCTCAATCACACAAAGATTATATCTCGGGTCCTTTTAATAGTCCGCAAGAGGTAACACAAGAATGTTTGAATTGCCATGAAAATACTTCAAGAGAAATTATGAAAACAAATCATTGGACGTGGCTAAACGAAGAGTTTGTGGATGGAAACAATAATAAAGTACAAATGGGCAAGAAAAATTTTGTAAATAATTTTTGCTTAGCTGTTCCATCCAACTATCCAAGATGTACAAGTTGCCATGTAGGTTATGGATGGAAAGATGCAAGTTTTGATTTCAGCAAAGAAGAAAATGTTGATTGCTTAGTTTGTCACGATCAAAGCGGAACGTATACAAAAACTCCTACTGCTGCTGGAATGCCAGATCCTAAAGTTGATCTTCTACTTGTTGCACAAAGCGTTGGTAAAACTACAAGAAAAAATTGTGGTACATGTCATTTTGATGGCGGCGGGGGAACCGGAGTTAAGCACGGTGATATGGATAATAGCTTATACGAACCTAAACCCGAAACAGATTTTCATATGGGCGAACTTGGTTTTCAATGCAGTGAATGCCATACAACAAAAGAGCACAAAATTATGGGTGCAAGTCACGGCTCGATAGCAGCTAATACAAATCATATTCACTGCACGGATTGCCATGAAGGTGAAATTCATACAAACAAAACTATAAACAAACATCTTAATTCTGTTGCTTGTGAAACTTGTCACATTCCTGAATTTGCGCAAGTTGAACCGACAAAAGTTTGGTGGGATTGGTCCAAAGCCGGGCAAGATAAAGAAGACGTTAAAGATAAATATGGAAAAGAAACTTACAGTAAAATGAAAGGTGATTTTAAGTGGGAGATGAATGTAATTCCAACTTATAAGTGGTATAACGGAAGTGCAGCATATTACAAGTTTGGAGATAAAATTGATACTAACAAAAGTGCTATGCTAAATATTCTTAATGGTGATATAAAAGATCCAAAAGCTAAGATTGCACCTTTCAAAGTTATGCACGGAAAACAAATTTATGATTCAACAAATAATTATCTCATCATACCAAAACTTTTTGGTGAAGGTGGTTACTGGAAAGAATATGATTGGAACTTAGCATCAAATCTCGGAATGAAGGAAGTGAATCTTGATTACTCAGGTAACTATGCATTTATTGAAACCGAAATGTACTGGCCAATAAATCATATGGTTGCCCCTAAAGAAAAAGCTTTACGGTGTACATCTTGTCATGGTGTAAAAGCAAAACGCTTAGATTGGAAAGCATTAGGTTATACTGGTGATCCAATGAAAGTTAAAGGAAGAAAGATTAATAATTAGTTAACAATAAATATTTAAGCATTGAATAAAAACTGGTGAAATTTTATGAATGAAAAAGTAAAAATCGGAATTATTATTTGTGATAGATATAAAAGCTGTGCTGGTGGAAAGTGTTTCAGAGCTATCAAAGAAAAAGCAGGAGCTTTTGATATTTACAAAGAAAGAGAAATAGAACTCGTCGGATACACGACTTGCGGCGGATGCCCCGGCGGTAATATTGAGTATGCACCGGAAGAAATGAAAAAAAATGGTGCAGAAGTGATCCATTTTGCTACCGGAATGGTAGTTGGTTATCCACCTTGTCCGTATATCAATCACTTTAAAAAGTTTATTGAAACAAAATATAGTTTGAAAGTGGTTGTTGGGACACATCCTATTCCAGAGAAATACTATTTAACACACAAAGAATTGGGAACGTGGGATACGGATGAATGGCGAGAGCTAATTAAGCCGACATTAGCTGATGAGAAAACCAGGCGGGTTTATAATTAAATATTAATTATTGGAACGGGAATACAAAATTAATCAAGAATCATTATTAAAAAGAATGTACTTAAGATGAATAAATCAGATTTACCAATCCCTATTTATCAATTAGCTTTTCTTCAAGCTTATTTATATGAAATATTTTCACTTGAAGGTAGGTGTGAAAAAAATTTTGAAAACGCAGAATGGTATTTAAAAGAAAAGTTTACGGATAAAGAAGTTGATTCAATCTTAGAATTCTTTAATAGCTTCGGATTAAAATGTGATTGCGATATTATTCATAAGTTAGATCTGAGAGAAATTATAGACGGTCAATTGAAGTTTCATAATTAAATAAGATTTATTGGAGTATGTAAATAAAATGAAATCATTAAAAACAGGAATTAGCTGGATAGATAAAGTAATCCCAGATGGATTGCCATTAAATTCATCCACTATTATCTCAGGACCCGGTGGTTCCGGAAAACCTTTGATTGGTGAAACATTTGTTTCTGCCTGGCTGAAAGAAGGCGGAAGTGTTGTTTTTATGTCATTACAATATCCGAATACTAAATTTATTACAACCAGTATTAAAAACGTTACCGGCTTGAATTTAAATAATTACACGGACAAAATTATTTTTTTACAACTCGATGTAAGCATTACGGATTTAATAGATGAAGGTAATAATATAATTAGAGCTAATCTTGTTAAACCAGAAGTATGGGATAAAGCCTTAAGAATTGCAAAAGAAAAATTACCAGGCGAAGGTCCGGGAGTTTTGATATTTGGTTCTGCTCTTAATTTATTGCTTTTTTCTCCTACTTATGGTGATGCGATACTTGATAAAATGAAAAAAACAATCATAGCAGATAAATCGAACACTTATATTTTTTCAGTTAGTACTTCGGCAAAGGCTGAAGAAATTGCAGAAATTGAAAAAGCAGCAGATAACCTGATCATATCCCGTGCAGAAAAAGAGCCGTTCCGCTTATTTATGAAAGTTGTCAGAATTAAAGATTTACCTTTTGATTCCAATGAAGTTGAGGTTGGTATTTCATCAGAAATTTTAAATGATATTAAAAAAACTGCCGACCATAGTAGAAAGGTAGTTATACCGGCAATTTCAAAAATCTAATTCAAGATATAAGGAGAAAAAAAATGATACAGATAAAGAACATTTTGATTCCCATTGATTTCAGCTCCAGCTCATATCAATTATTTGAAATGGGATATTGTTTCGCTGGTCAAAATAATGCTCAGCTGCATATAATTCATGTAATTGATCCAGTTTATTATAAAGAGCCACAAACCAAAACATCCGACTTAGCTTTCATTCATAAAATCAGATTGGAAAATGCAAAGGAAGAACTTAAAAAATTTAAGTTCGAGCTTCCTCATTCTAATGTTGAAATCACTGAAGTTCTTGTCGAAGGAATCCCTCATAGAGAAATTCTAAATTATGCAAAACAAAATGATATAGATATGATTGTGATTGCGAGCCACGGCTGGACAAATCTTCCAACTAAGGTAATGGGAAGCATAGCAGATAAAATTATGAGGCAAGCTGATGTACCAGTTATATGCTTGAAATCTAATATACCTGTTATTAGAAATAGAGAGCTGCGAAGACAAAATTTTGCAGAAAATTGGGTTGGTTAAATCCTTTTATTCATAAACAATTTTCTAATACTTCAAAAACTTAAGGAGAATAAACATGATACATATAAAAAATATTTATGATGAACTTGGCTGGGAAAAAGCCGAAGGATATCCAGAGGGCACTAAAATTAAAACTCTACGGGATGAAGATGGAGCGAAAACTATATTGTTAAAACTACCAAAAGGTTTTCACATGGTTGCTCACACTCATATTTATAATGAACAACATTTAGTTTTGGAAGGAGAGTATGAGAGTGAAGGGAAAGTATATTCTTCAGGAACCTATAGATTAATTCACGCTCATAAAAATCACGGACCCTTTACTTCAAAAGCAGGAGCAACTATTCTGATAATCTGGGATCCAGTTAAATAGATTAGATAAATAAAAATTAAGTGAGTTATTAATGTCAATCATATTCGGTCCCATACCGTCACGCAGGTTGGGAAGAAGTTTGGGAATAAATAATATTCCTCCAAAGATTTGCAGTTACTCGTGCGTTTATTGTCAGATTGGTGTTACCGATTCAATGTCTATTAAAAGAAAGAATTATTATTTACTGGATGAAGTCTTTAAAGAGGTTTCTGAAAAAGTAAAGCAGTTGCAAAGTGCCGGAGAAAAAATAGACTATTTAACTTTTGTACCGGATGGTGAACCCACGCTTGATATAAATCTTGGAAAAGAAATTGATTTGTTAAAACCACTTGGAGTTAAAATCGCAGTTATTACTAATTCATCTTTGCTGTGGGATGAAAATGTTAGAAACGATTTAATGAATGCCGATTGGGTCTCTGTAAAAATTGATACTGTGGATGAAAAACTTTGGCATAAGATTGATAGACCAAATGGTAAACTAGATTTGCAAAAAATAATTACTGGAATAAAAACTTTTGCATCTGCATTCAAAGGAACACTAGTGACCGAAACAATGCTTGTAAAAGGAATTAATGACGATACTGAATCAATTCAAAAAACTGCAGAAATAATTTCACAGATAAAACCAGAAAAGTCTTTCATATTAGTTCCTACTCGTCCACCGGCAGAAAAATTTGTTGAGCCGCCATCTGAAGAAAATTTAAATATAGCTTATCAAATTTTTTGCACATTACTAAGTGATGTAGAACTTTTAATTTCGAATGAAGGGACTAATTTTAGCTACTCTTCCAATGCTGAAAAGGAATTGTTAAGTATTCTTGCAGTTCACCCAATGCGCAAAGATGCAATAGAAACATTTATAAATAAAGCTAATTCGAAATGGGATTTGATTGAAAAATTAATTAATAAAAGTGTATTGAAAGAAGTTAAATACTCTGGCAGTACATTTTTTGTAAAGAATATTAAAGCTAAAGTATAATAAATAGGAGGAGTGTTATGGCTATAAACAAAAAATATTCGCAAGACAAAAAAGTTTGCCGCATAACTTTTACACTACCAAAAGAAATCTGTGAAAACTTTGACGAAATTAGTGTTGTCGGAGATTTTAATAACTGGGATCCGCATCAAAATAAGTTTTCACATAAGAATTCTGACGGTTCTTCTTCGGTTGAATTAGTGCTGGAATCCGATAATGAGTATCAATTCAAATATTTATGCGATGGTGAGACTTGGTTTAATGAACCGGAAGCTGATAAACAAAACTTGACTCATTATGGAGATTCAAAAAATTCTGTAATAATAGTTTAATCCATATAAAATCTTTAATCAAACATATTGGAGGCAATTATGCCAAACTTTGACGGAACTGGTCCTCAAGGACAAGGAGCAATGACTGGCAGAAGAAGAGGTCGCTGCCAGGATACTCAGACAACTCAAATTGAAAAATCCGAAAACCGAATAGCCGAAAATAAAGATGTCGTGTATGGATTCGGACGCGGCGGAAGACCACGTGGATGCGGTGGAGTAGGAAATCACCATGCTGGCGGCTATGGTAAAGGTCAAGGCAGAGGTCGTGGAAGAGGATTCGAAAATAAATAAAAAGATATTCCGCCAATGTTAATTGCAGTTACATCGGAAGGATTAGATCCGAGTTCTTTAGTTGCGGAGAAATTCGGAAGTGCTCCTTTTATAATATTTTATAATATAGAAGAAACTGTTTTTGAATCTCTCCGCAATCCTTACTCAAATTTGTTGGGTAGCGCTGGAATTCAAACAGCTCAATTAATCATTGAAAAAAATACTAATGTGGTAATTGCTATTAATATAGGTATAAATCCTCACCGCTTGTTAAGATCTGCCGATGTTAAAGTATATTCTTGTACTAAAATACAAGTGCAAAAAGCTATAAAGGAATTTATTGAAGGAAAATTATCCGTTGTAAAACAAGAATCATTACAATACTTTGGTAAGGCAGCAAGACAACGCAGAAGACATCGCAATAAAGATTTTTAATTAAATCGGGTTAATAACAATCAAAAAATAATGGAGTTAATATGAACCAGAGATTGGCAATAGCAATTGAAGAAACTAACGCACTTGAAAAAGTAGCAGAACATTTTGGAAGATGTACAAAATTTTATGTATGCGAACTAGATGAACAGAAAAAAATATTAAATCAAGAAACGTTTTTTAATCCATTGGCTGGAGAACATAACAGTGCTTGTCAACTTCCTGCATTTGTTAAACAATTTAATATCAACACAATTATCGCCGGAGGCATGGGACAAAAAGCTATTTCCAATTTTCAATCATTCGGTATTGATGTAGTTACAGCACCGGGACTTCTTTATGACTATGCCCTAGATCTTTTCATCAAGGGAAAATTGAGCGGTTGTGATGCTTGTAAGCATGAACACACTCATTATAACAACCATCATCATGATAAGTCCTCGCACAAATGACAATAAATGGTTTCAAAGGAAACATAAAGATCAAATAAGCTATAAACAATTATATATCACAATAAAAACAAGGAGATCTGAAATGAAAGCTGACAAACTAATTGGACTGTTAAATAAAAATCTTGCAAACCTGCAATTGCTTTATGTAAAACTTCACAACTATCATTGGAATGTGAAAGGGATGAACTTTAAGCCTATTCATGAGTTGATTGAATCTTACTACGAATATTTTGCAAAACAATATGATGATGTTGCCGAAAGAATACTTCAACTTGGTAGTAAACCGTTTTCTTCAATGAAAGATTATTTGACTAATGCTTCATTCAAAGAAGAAACTGGAAATGATTTTGACGGAAAATTTGTATTAAGCTCCGTTCTTGGAGACTTTGAATTACTTAATGCTGAATTCAAAGAAATTTCAAGGGCTGCAGGTGAAAATAACGATGTTCCAACAGCAAATTTAGCAGATGAAAATGTCGCCTGGCTAGAAAAGCAAATCTGGATGATCAAAGCAAGTATTGCGTAGTAAAAATTTATTTTGCCGATTCAGAATACGAATCGGCTTTACTATTAAAGGTGCAATAGACAACATTTACAAATGAAAAATTGTTTATGGATTTGGTCGCGGCAGAGAATCCTATGGCGGTAGTCGTAGCAGAAGCCAGAGAGGCAGAAATAAAGAAATGGGAAAAGGTTTCAGAAGAAGATAAATATCTGATAGGTAAAAATGTTTGGTAAAACACCTGCCCTAATTCAATCGGGAAAATCACGTACTGCGGGAAAAATTGCAGTACCAGCAATGGGTAAAACCCTAGAATCATTCATAAGCAGTAATTTTGGACGCTCCCCTTTTATTATTATTTATGATGACGAGATTAAAAATTATAGTTTTTTTGAAAATATTGGATATAGTATTCGGGATGGTTCGGGATTAAAAGCTGCTGAAATAATAATTCAAAATAAAGTGGATATACTATTGACAATGGAAATTGGACAAAAAGCATATTCCATTTTAATGAAAGAACATATTGATATTCATCTTTTAAGTTCAGGCGGTACGGTAAAATCTGCTATAAACAAATATCTAAAAAAATAGGAGGATTACATTGTACGTTCCAACAAAAATATTTTTTACCAAAGGAGTTGGTAGACACAAAGATTATCTCAGCTCTTTCGAAGCAGCTTTGCGAAATGCAGGCATAGAAATTTGTAACCTGGTTACTGTAAGCAGCATATTTCCCCCAGGCTGTAAGCGTATAAGCAGAGAGGAAGGATTGAAAGAATTAAAACCCGGGCAAATTACTTTTACAGTAATGGCAAGAAATTCTACAAATGAACCGAATCGCTTGATCGCTGCATCAATAGGTGGAGCAATACCGGCAGACATATCTCAATACGGATATCTATCTGAATATCATCCTTATGGTGTTACAGAAAAAAATGCAGGCGACTATGCAGAAGACCTTGCAGCTCAGATGCTTGCTACAACATTAGGAGTAGATTTTAATCCCGAAGCTGATTGGAATGAAAGAGAGCAGGTATTCAAAATGTCCGATAAAATTGTGAAGACATTTAACATAACTCAATCTGCTGAAGGTGATAAAACAGGTTTATGGACAACAGTGATCGCCGCAGCAATACTTTTACCTTAATTTAAATAATTATACTTTTTTTAAGGAGAAAAAATGGAAAAATTTTATATTGATCCTAAATCGCTTTACAGGCTTCCTTGGACTATGCCGGATAACGGAATTACTTGGCTTGAACCAACCGCACAATGCAACTTGAACTGTTACGGCTGCTATCGGAAAAACATTAAAAACTCCCATAAATCTCTTGAAGAAGTAAAACATGAATTGGATTTTTTCCAATCGGTAAGAAAATCTGATTGCATTTCAATCGCTGGAGGTGATCCGCTTTTATATCCAAATATAGTTGAACTCGTAGCTGATATAAAATCAAGAGGACTTAAACCTATCATCAATACTAACGGAATTGCTCTTACAAATGAGCTGCTTGATGAATTAAAAAAAGCTGGAGTTTTTGGATTTACATTTCACATAGACAGCAAGCAAGGCAAAGGCAGAGATCCTAAATGGAATAACAAAAATGAAATTGAGCTCAACGAACTACGGCTTTATTATGCAGAGATGCTCGCTGCCAAGGGAGGAATAGCTTGTTCATTCAATTCAACTGTTTATTTCGATACCATTAAATATATACCTGATTTAGTTGAATGGGCGCATAAGCATATTGATATAGTTCATACAATGGTTTTTATATTATTCAGATACATTACTCCCGATACACCATTTGATTTTTATGCCGGCGATAAAAAAATAACTTTTGATGATATTCATTATCACTCAGACAAAGAAGAAGTTACTGATCTAATTGCAACTGATGCTGTTAAGGTAATTAGAGAAAAATTTCCGGATTTTTCACCGGCTGCTTTCTTAAATGGCACAGTTAAACCCGATCATTATAAGTGGCTGCTGAGTGAAAGAATAGGTAACAAAAAGAAAATATTTGGTTATGCTGGGAATAAATTTCTTGAACTTGTAATGACTTTATATCATTATAAAAACGATAAATACCTTTCTTATGCTTCTCCAAAAACTTCAAGCCTCGGAAGATTAACATTATTTAACACATGGCTTTTGGATAAAGGAATTAAAAAAGCGTTTAAGAATTATTTAAAGTATTTAGTTAGTAATCCTTTTAGGATATTTAAAAAAGTTTATATGCAATCAATTATGATTATTCAACCTGTTGACTTGATGCCAAATGGCGATCAGAGTATGTGTGACGGCTGCCCGGATATTACTTACTGGAAAGATAAACATGGGACAGAGAAGCTTGTTTGGTCTTGCAGGCTCGAAGAGCCAATGAAATATGGTGACTTTTTAAGAATGGTTCCTAAGAATAAAGAGACTATCCCTGATAATGGAAATAGCGTAGTTGCTGAAATGGAAAAAAGTAAAAAGGAAATGAAAAATGAATATTCTGAAAAACAAGAGAATCTTGATATGTGGTAAAGGCGGAAGCGGAAAAAGTTCGATCGTTTCTCTCTTAGGAAATGAATTAGTTAAACAAAAATATAAAGTGGTTTTGCTGGATGCAGATGCTTCGAACCCTGGTGGTTTATTTCGTTTATTTTCAGATAATGATAAAGCGCCAAAACCTCTTATTGATTTTTTTGGCGGCAGAAATACAGTTACTTGTCCGTCAGATGATCCTTCTCCGCTAACAAGAAAGAATGATAAATTACCCATAACAGAATCAGCAATAAAGTTATCGGAAATACCGAAACAATATTCTCTTAAAATGGAGAATCTAACCCTATTCCAGATTGGAAAAATACAGCAAGCATGTGAAGGATGCGATGGTCCGATGTCAAAGGTGGCTCGTGATTTTATTGTTGAAGGAGATTTCGTCACACTGATTGACATCGAAGCCGGCATCGAGCACTTCGGCAGAGGCGTTGAAAAAAATGTAGATATAATTCTCATTGTTGTAGATCCTACG
>Ga0209341_10001891_pt1 | contig 20359 bp, 20 predicted proteins | sample RifCSP13_2_FD_184020 | JGI IMG/M metagenome (GOLD analysis project Ga0209341, IMG submission 184020) | Soil microbial communities from Rifle, Colorado - Rifle CSP2_sed 13_2 (SPAdes) (version 2) | ecosystem: Environmental > Terrestrial > Deep subsurface > Rock core/Sediment | place: Rifle... | reverse complement strand
TAATAGTTCCATGTGATGCTGTTGAAACAAAAAAAGCCGTAGTTGAAGCGGCTAAAAATGGTAAACCGACGTATATTAGATTTGCTCGTGAAGCAACGCCGGTTTTTACAACAGGGGATACACCGTTTGAAATAGGGAAAGCAGAGATTTTATGGGGTCATTCGTCAAGCTCAGGACGACTTGGCGATCCGGAGGTTGCCATCGTCGGCTGCGGACCCCTTGTTTACGAAGCTCTTTTAGCAGCTAAAGAATTGGAAGGATCAGGAATCGAGACGGTGGTAATAAATTGTCATACGATTAAACCTATTGACGAAGAAACTATAATTTCGGTTGCTAAAAAGTGCGGCGCGGTTGTGACTGTTGAGGAACATCAGGTAACCGGCGGCTTAGGAGGGGCAGTTGCAGAAGTTTTGGCTAGAAATTATCCGACCCCCATGGAATTTATAGGCATGCCAAATTCCTTTGGTGAATCCGGAGAACCCGACGAGCTTTTAGAGAAGTATGGAATGAAAGCAAAACACATTATCGAGGCTGTTAAAAAAGTAATTAAACGAAAAGAGATTTAAGTTGTGGTGGTTTTTGATTCAGACCTTCTCTTCTTCAGCCAATTTCGAACAAAGATATAAATAGCCAGGGCTGGAACCCAAATGACTGCGTAAACTCCGATCCAAATTGCAAGTGTAGCGAGATTTCTTGCAAATCCAACTAGCGATCTTACCGCAAGCTTAAAGATTACGCCAGGCCTAAATGTTTCACTGGGAGCGTAGGGAAGTGCAATCTCGTCGGTTGAGAGATAAATTGTAAGTTTGGCAAGTTCTGCATTTTTCTCCAGCGCATCCTGTTGGCCCTTTAGGGAATCAATTTGAGTTTGAATGCTTATAATTTCGCGGGTTAAATTTGTGATGTCTGTTATTGTTGTTGCTCTATCCAATATTTCTTCGTATTTTGCTTTTGTTTTTTCATAAGTTGCAATTCTTTTATCGATGTCAACATATTGGTCGGTAACGTCTCGGCCGACAAGATTTTCGGATACGACTTTAACCGATAATGCATGGAAATAATCCAGTGCCTCTTGAAGTTTGCCAGAGGGAACACGGATGGTAACTGTGGCATAAGGGGCTTCCTCCGGGCTTGAGGTTGAGGAGCTCACCATATATCCGCCGTTTGAATTAGCGTATTCAAGAATTTTATTTCTAACATTGACTACATCTTTGACAAGAAGTGAAATGTTTGATTCCTGAATAACGAGGCGATCTTTAACGTCGGGTTGTGGAGTATAGTCTTGTTGATAGTTGGGTGAAAGAGAAGGTAACGAGATTCCTGCTGAAGGAGCACCGAAGGAACCTTCGGGTGAAATACCAATGGTGCCGCCACTTTTATATTGGCGGGTCGGACCAGATAAACTCAGAAGATTAACTCCAAAGAATGTCCTGTAGAGAAAGTAGATTACGATAACAATAAGAATTGTTGCGAGTTTATTTTTCTTAACCCACTCAATTATTTTCATTAGTTAAATTATGGATCTAAAGGGAGATGTGTGTCAATCCATCTACTCTTGCCACTCGCAATCTGGCGAACCATCTGCTTCTCCAAAGTTTTGAGTAGAAGTTCTATATATATCAACCTTTTCGCATCCTTCTTTGCTTAGTTGTTTGTGACATTCGGACGAGTAGAGCATTTCGGCAGACAATTCCGGACTTTCAGGAACTTCAAATTTGGGCAGACATTGGGGGGTGGTTGTAGTCGCATTGGTCGTGTTACTAATATCAGATTCAAGAAGTTTTTGCTCGTCTTCGGGAATAACTTGAATGAATTCTTTTTTGTTTTTGGTAACGCAGACCGCCGGATAGCTTTCGCGAATAATACTTCCTTTTGATTTCGTGCAGTCTTCATAATTTTGTGGAATTTTTGGTTTATTGACCTTTTGGTAGGCTATAAAAAAGGCAGCTCCGAAGAGAAAAATCATTAATAAAGCTGTCAAGCTCATGGATACGGCCGGAGAAGTAAAAATTTTTGTAAGCCAATCGGAGGTTTTTTTGCTACCTGGGATAGTTAAGTCTTCCGACAAGATGACGTCGTTAAGATCAGCATTTTTATTTTGAGGAATGTCGGTCATGCTTACCTCATTATCATATAAAAGACAGTTTGTTTCAAATAGACCCTAGAATGTAAGAAGATATCTGATGACCATAAAAGAGTTGACGATCGAGAAAATAATGATCAGAAAAAGAGTTTTTTGAATTGCAAATTTTTGGATCAACCTTTCGATTAGACTCGCCAGACCCAAAGAAAGTAGAGGATAGGTTGTTATTATCATTCTGATGGCAAACGAACCCCCCTGGAAATATGCATTCCATGAAGAAATCAAATAAAGCTGCAAAATGAAGTAGGAAAGCGACAAAAAAGAAAGGTAGAAATTTTTTCCAGCGAAATAAAACTGACCTAGAATTGCAAAGGCAATTATCGGTGTGATTGTGAATAAGCCGTTTTGGGAGTTAAATAAAACATAGATTATTTTTGGATGCAGGAAGTCAAATCCGAAATCCAGATAAGGACTGACCCAAAATGTCCCGTAAAAATACTTCCAAAGAATAAGTTGAGGGAAAAAACCCAAGAAAGTACCAGCAGTAAGATATAAGAAGTTAGAAGTAAGCTTTTTAAGGGAACTTCGTTCAAATAAAACCAATTTTATAAGAGGAAGTGTAAGAAGAGCTAAATCCTGGGTTCGGACAAGGCCGGCGACACCTGCAATAAGTCCCAAAGAAAGATAATAATAATTATCTTTTTGATGGTTCAAAAAGTAGTAAACAAAAAGGGTGGAAACAAAGAAAGATACTGCATGGGAATTTATAGGCTCAACTGCAATATAAAACAATAGGTTTGTAGCCGAAAAAAGCGTTACTACTGTCAAAAGGGAAACAGTTTTGGAAAAATATTTAAGAAGCATTCTTCTCAGGAAGATAAGCCCCAAAATTCCTAAAAAAATACTTGTTAAAGCAACACCAAGTTGAGAGAAGAATCCATATCCTGATGGGTCTACATTGATTGCCTGCGTAAGCCATAAACCAAAAATCCAAAAAAAAGAGACTCCGGGAGGATAGAAATTAGTTGGGGCTCCTGATTTACCCAGAGGCATTTGTATGCCGAAATGCCCATATTCGTTACTGAAATCAAGGTCTTTGTCCGAAATTATCGAATGGGTTATCGAATAGTAATAGCGTGCATCGGCAAAAATTGATGTTTTTGTATATGCGGTATGGAGAAGGAAAACGATCAATGAAAGAAAAAATATTGAGGGAAAAAAATATTTTGGGTTGAGATATTTATCAAGCACGGTAGTGGCACTTTAATGATACATTGTCGGACTCGCATAAACATGGTAAATTGGGTGTTATGAATCAAGCGGCTTTAAATAATACTGCAAAAGCTTTGGTTGCACAGGGGAAGGGAATTTTGGCGGCGGATGAGTCAACCGGAACGATAAGAAAACGTTTCGACAAAGTAGGCGTAGAATCAATTCCTGAAAACCACAGAATTTATAGACAGATTCTTTTTAAGACCCATAGAATTGAGGAATTTATAAGTGGAGTAATAATGTTTGACGAGACCATTCGCCAGACTACAGATGAAGGAGTTCCTTTTGCAAAAAACCTTTCTGACACGGGTATTATTCCAGGTATTAAAGTAGATAAGGGGACTATCGATATGGTCAATTTCCCGGGAGAGAAAATTACACAAGGTTTGGATGGATTACGGGAGAGACTGGTCGAATATAAAGATATGGGAGCACGCTTTTCCAAGTGGCGGGCTGTTATAACCATAGGTGAAGGAATTCCGTCTGATATATGTATTAATTCTAATGCCTGCTTTCTGGCAATTTTTGCCGCTTTATCCCAAGAAGCAGACTTAGTTCCAATAGTTGAGCCTGAAGTCCTGATGGATGGTGCGCACGATATAAAAAAGAGCGAAGAAGTTACTTATAAAACGTTAAAAGCAGTTTTTACAAAATTAACAGAATATAAGATTTATTTTCCCGGTATGTTACTTAAGCCAAATTGGGTTCATCCCGGAAAGGATAGCGGGGAAACGGCAACGGACAGAGAAATCGCGGAAGCAACATTAAGAGTATTAAAAGAAGTTGTTCCTCCTGAGGTTCCGGGAATAGTATTTCTTTCTGGAGGTGATAATCCGGGAGAATCTACAAGCCACCTGGACGCCATGAATGAGATAGATGACGCACCTTGGCAGCTTTCATTTTCTTTTGGCCGAGCTTTACAGGAACCTGTTTTGAAATCATGGGCTGGGAAGGCAGAAAATATTGAAGCCGCACAGAGGAAATTTTACAAAAGAGCGAAATTAAACTCGTTGGCAAGGAAAGGGGAATATAAGGTGGAAATGGAGAGTATTTAGTCTACTGCTAACGGACTACAGACTACAGAGATGAGTTTTAGATTTGAAAAACTTGAAGTTTGGCAACAGGCAAGGAAATTTGCCGTTAAGATTTATAAAGTTACATCTGACTTTCCGAAAGACGAGAGATTTTCCTTGGTTGATCAGTTGCGTCGAGCGGCAATTTCAATAGCTTTAAACATAGCTGAGGGATCTGATAGGAAATCCGATAAAGAGTTTATTAGATTTTTGAGGGTAGCAATAGGATCAATAGAAGAAGTAGTAACGGGTTTATATATTTCATTCGACTTAGAATATTTAAGCAAAGAAGAATTCGATAAACTATATGAAGAAGCAAACATTCTTGCTTCTAGAATCAATGCCTTGATTAATAAGCTTAAAAAGCAGTAGTCTGTAGTCAGTAGTCTATGAGCGATTTAGAACTGTTATCAGTTGGTGACGTTACTTGGGACGTATTTTTATCGCCGACGGAGTCGGAAACTTTGTGTATGCTCAAGGAAAGAGAGTGTTACGTATGTTTTTCCTATGGAGAAAAGATTCCCGTCAAAACAATTGAATATTCCTTGGGAGGAAATGCGGCCAATAATGCCGTAGGGACGAGACGCTTGGGAGTAAAAAGCGGTCTTGTTACAACATTGGGGGGGGACAGTACGGGAAACTTGATTGTTGAAAAGTTGGAAAAAGAGGGGGTGGATATGAGTTTGGTAATTCAACAACCAATGGCAGGAACCAACTATTCGACTGTGATAAATTATGCCGGTGAGAGAACGATTTTTACATATCACGCACCCCGCTCCTATGAATTTCCGGTGCATTTACCCGTAACTCCTTGGGTTTACCTGACTTCAATGGGTGAAGCGTTTCAGCCTTTTTACAATCACTTTATAGATTTTATCAATAGAAATCCTGGGATTATGTTAGCGTTCAACCCCGGAAGCTGGCAACTTAGGGTTGGGATTGAAGCTTTAAAGCCGGTTTTGGGAGTCACCCACGTAATTTATGTAAATCGGGAAGAGGCGGAAAAATTAACCGGAATTCCCGATTCGCATGGAGCCGATAAAGAACTTTTAACGAACCTGTCTTCGCTCGGTCCAAAGATTGCAATTATTACAGACGGCGGAAACGGATCCTTTGTTTATGACTCTATCGGTAAAAAATATTACAAGGCGGGAGTTTTGCCTGTTGATGCGTATGAGAGGACAGGGGCGGGTGACGCTTTCGGAGCTGGTTGCATAGCGGCTCTTATTAAAGGAAAAGGATTTAATGAAGCGCTTTTGTGGGGAACAGTCAATTCAGCCTCGGTTATTGGCTATGTTGGTTCCCAAAGGGGACTTTTGAAAGAAACCGAGATGCCCGAGTGGCTCGGGAGAGTGAAAAGTAGCGGAGTGGGGGTAGTTGAAATTTGAGAGAAAATAACGGTTATAATAATTATAATCGTAATAAATATTATATATGAAGATTTTTGTGACAAGAAAAATTCCGGGAGGTGCACTTGACAGATTATATCAGTCGGGTAACGAAGTTATTGTTTCTGAATTTGATAGACCCCTGACTCCAGAAGAACTTCTTGATATGGGAAAGGGAGTCGATGCACTTTTGACCCTACTTACGGATAAGATAAATGGCGAAGTAGTAGACGCAATCGGACCGCAACTTAAAATAGTTTCAAATTATGCAGCCGGTTTTGACAATATAAACGTTTCCGAACTTAGCGAACGAGGGGTAGTTGCCGTTAACACACCGTCAGATGAAGTTAATGAAGCCGTTGCAGAGCACACATGGGCACTTCTTTTAGCTTTAGCTCGTCGGATAGTTGAGGCAGACGAAGCAGTAAAAAGAGGCGCATATAGCGGTTGGGAACCTGCAATATTTCTTGGAGTAAGTCTTTCCGGCAAAACTTTAGGAATTATCGGACTGGGACGAATTGGCTCAATGGTTGCCAGGCGGGCCAGGGGTTATAACATGCGCGTTTTTTATAACAAAAGATCTCCTGACCCTGAAGCAGAAAAGGAATTAGGCGTTGAATTTGCTGACCTAGATAGGCTTTTAGGAGAAAGTGATTTTGTATCTCTACATGTTCCTTTAACGGACGAAACAAGACATATGATGAACGCTGGCACTTTCGCTAAAATGAAGAAGGGAAGTTTTCTTATTAATACCGCAAGGGGTCCAATTGTTGACGAACATGCGTTGGTTAACGCGTTAAGAGAAGGTCGTCTGGCAGGAGCGGCTCTGGACGTATATGATGCCGAACCAAATGTTAATCCAGAGCTAATTAACATGGAAAATGTCGTCCTTACACCCCACATTGCAAGCGCTACTTGGGAGGCAAGAGAAAAAATGGGGCAGATGGCGGTTGATGCAATTTTAAAAACCTTGGGAGGCGAAAAACCGGAAAATATGGTAGATGAAGATGTATGGGAAAAACGGAGAATATGATAGATTCTGGGTAAATATTTACTTCTGATATTTCCTCAATACTCATTAAGTATGTAGTCCGAAAAAAGTTCGAAAATAGGTAAATAGTTAAATGGCTAAATTGTTACATTGTTAAATTGAACATTAACAAAAGTTTTCATAATAGTAAAATTAAGACATGGCATTTTTTAGAAAAACGAAAGATGAAGAAGAAGATTACGAAGACGAAGAAGAAACTCGTCCGCGCGCGAGACGTCTAAAAGATAAGCAGAGCTTGGCCGGCTACGCCAGTAAAGATTTTAAAGACTTAAAATCTGAAAATCGCAGGAAAAGACGCGAGCCGAAAAAGCCGTGGGGGACGAAAGAAAGAGTATTTGTGCTTCTTATAATCCTTCTTACTGCGGGGACGTCCGCGACCTTAGCCATTTCGGCAAGAGCCTGGAAACTTCCCGGTTTACCGCGGGTTAAATTTCCAACATTATCGATACCATTTTTCAGAGAAGAAACGATAATTTTGGAAGGGAATCAAGACAGTCAAGTTAACCGAGTTAATCAGGGAAAGGCGGAGAGGGTTAGGAGAGAATTTAAGGAAAAAACCAAAAATTTATCAGGGGTATATGGATTATTTGTTATTCATTTGGACAATGGCTTTTCGTACGGAGTAAATGAAAACGAGACTTTTACTGCAGCATCCTTGATTAAACTTCCTGTAATGGCTGAGATGTATATAGAAATGGAAGATGGAAGATTGAGGATGGAAGATCGATATACTCTGAAGAATTCTGATAAAGTCGCGGGTGCCGGAAGTCTTTATGGTAAACCGGCCGGGTATCAAATAACTTACCGAAATCTTATACAACTTATGGGCAAACAGTCAGATAATACAGCTTTTAATATTTGCAGAAAGCTTTTGGGGGACGAAAAAATTGATGAAGTGATACGTTCAGTTGGAATGGTTGACACCTCTTTAGAAAAAAATGAAACAACACCTAAGGATATTGGAATATTTTTTGAAGAATTATGGAAAGGCAATATTGTTTCCGAGGAATCGCGTGATGAAATATTAGGTGCCTTGACGGATACGATTTATGAAGATTGGTTGGCGGCCGGAATACCAGAGGGCATCCGCCTTGCCCATAAATACGGGCGGGAAGTGCACGTTGTGAATGACGCAGGAATTGTTTTTACCGACAGGCCATATGTTGTTGTAATTATGAGTAAGGGAGTAGTTGAGCGTGAAGCCGACGAAATTTTCCCAGAACTTGCGAAATTAGTTTACGAGATAGAATCAGGCAGTTAAGCTCTCTAGTTTCTCTCCTTAGGCTTTTTCTTTTTGCCAAAACGCTCTTGAAGTAGTTGGTCGATAAATTGACCCGGATTTATATATTGTGATTCGGGGGTGGGTTTGATGTCTTCCTCCATGATTCCTTCGACAGGCTCAGGACTTTCGGGTTTCTTGAACCATTCGGGGCTGCAAGCTTTAGTAGGTTTGTTTTCTTCCAAGAACCACTCTTGTTTTACAGGACATCCATCGCAGGCGAGTGTGCCGGTGTATGGACAAATAGGAAGTTGGGTCAAGCCTTCCGGGATTTCCCAGTCATGGTTTTCCTCTTGGGCTAAAAGAGCGGACATAATTTTATTCCAAATAGGCGTTGCCCCCGTTACACCCGATGCAATCCGTGCCATAGGGGAATTGTCGTTATTGCCCACCCAAACGGCAACCAGATATTTCTGATTGTAGCCGATAGCAAGGTTATCTCTTAAATCGTTACTTGTTCCGGTTTTTACGGCAACTTCTTTATGATTGGGAATAACCAAAAGTGAATTTGTTCCGAAAGATGGTGCGCGTGCATTGTTGTCATGAAGGATATCCGTAATTATAAAGGCAACTCTTGGGTCGACAACTTGTTCACCTCCACACGCTTCTTTATTATCGGCCTCAATCTTTAAAGCAGATTCGGTAGCTTGGACAGAGTTAATCAATCCTTTTTCTTCTTGGTCAACTTGGTTAACCAGTTTAACTTGTTCGATTTGGTTACCTTTACACTTATATTCCTCCAGTACCTTTCCTTTATAATCGGTAACTTTAAGCATTGATATCAATTCCTGTCGTCTCCCGTAATTTGCAATTGTTGCGTAAGCTCTTGCAAGATCAATCAGTTTTACTTCGCCCCCTCCGAGAGTAAGTGACAGGCCATAGTTATCAGGATTTTCCCATGTAGTGATTCCCATTTTTTGACCCATCTCAATCATCTTAATGACCCCGTATGAAGCTAAAACTTTAACAGCAGGAATATTTCGTGATTCGGCGAGGGCACTTCTTATGGTTATTGTCCCTCTGTAGCCACCTTCATAATTTGTGGGCGTATAAGGGGGTTGACCTTCTACGTTAAACGTAATTGGTGAATCGTTAACTAAGCTTACCGGAGTTAAACCGTTTGACAGAGCATGGGCGTAATTAATGACTTTTATTGAAGAACCCGGTTGTCTTAGCCTTGTTGTTACATTTACGTTTCCATCATGCTCCGTGTCAAAATAATTCTTTGACCCGACCATTGCCAGAATTTCACCCGTTTGTGGGTTTAATACCAAAGCTGCTGCATTTGTTACGTTTAATTTGGCTAGTTTTTCCACCTCTTCTTTTACTACTTTTTCAGCCAAGGTTTGGATTTGGTAGTCAAGGGTTGTTGTTATTTCAAGTCCCCCAGACTCGATCGGGGTCTTGCCATACGTTTCCTCTAAAAGTTGTCTTACATACATAACAAAGTGGGGTGCTTTAATGTCTGTTTTCTGGTCGACAAATTTTATTTCCTCACTTTCTGCTTGTGACTTTTGATCGCTATTTATAAAACCATTAACCTGCATTAAATTGAAAACTTCTTTCTGGCGAGAAAAGGCAAAGTCAGGGTTTGTTCCAAATGGAGAAAATTCGGTTGGACTTTTGGGGAGGCCAGCTAGAAGAGCGGCTTCGCCCAAGCTTAAATTTTTTGCGTCTTTTCCAAAGTAGGTTCTAGCCGCTTCTTGTACGCCATAAGAAGTTCCGCCATAGCTTACTTCGTTTAAGTACATTTCCAAGATTTCGTCCTTGCTGTAAGTCAATTCTACTTGAATTGCCAGAGTTACTTCTTTAAGTTTCCTAACAAGAGTTTTCTCAGGCGTAAGAAGGGTATTTTTTACAAGTTGCTGGGTTATGGTTGAACCTCCGGTAAGTTTCTTTTCTTTAAAGTTTTTAATAACTGCCCTTGCAATTCCCTTGGCCGAAAAGCCCGGATGAGAATAAAATTCGGAATCTTCGATAGCTATAGTTGCCAGTCGGATATGAAGTGGGATTTCGTCAAGCTTGACTGGGGTTCTGTTTTGATCCTTGTAAATGTTGTAAAGTAAAATTCCATTTCTGTCATAAATTTTGGTCGAGACAGGAGTTTGTCTTTGGGTTAGCACTTCAGGTGTGGGGAGATCTTTTAAGATGTAATACCAAAAAAGAACTCCTGTGCTAAAAGTCAGTGCGAAGATAGAAGTAAGAGAGAGGAGAGCCCATTTAACCCTCGATATTCTTGGAAAGGTTGGTTTGGGAATTAAATTAAGCGAGCGGATCAGAATAAGCTTTAGTTTTAAAGGGATTAGTAGGAGTTTTTTCCAAAGATCTAGTTTTGAGACCAGCTTTCTTACGGCCAGAAAAAATACTTGGATTTTCCAGGTGAACTCTTTTGAATTACTTCTGAAGTTTCTAAGGAACTTTCTATTTGTGTTTAAAATACTTTGAATACGTTTTTTAAAACGGTTGAGAATTAGTTTTGTTTTTAAGTTTCTGGAAGAGAAAATTATTCCACTTTTCTTTAAGCCTTTATTGGGAAATTTAAAGTGCAACCTTGGAATCTTTCCTTCATATAAACGTCCTGTAATATTCAGAAAATAAAGGATAAAAACGTATATTGGTTTTCCAACAAGGGAAAGAAGCCTTGAAGCAGTCTCAAGACTTTTTAAAGCTATCTTTGGGGCAAGATTATCATCTTTGATTACGTCTTTCGGGCTACTACCCACGTTAGCCTGCAGATTTCGGTATTGCCGAAATCTGCTAGAGAAATATAACAATAACCTATATTTATACTGTTATTTCTTTATATTGTAGCAGGATAGACAAGATTAATTAAGGGGATTAAGTTATTTTTTAACCTCTTCTTTAACGCAGTAGCCGCCGGCATCGGGGTAATTGCCTTCTAATTTACAAATGTAACCCGGAAGACACTCAATTCCTGCAATTCCGCCGCAAAATTGCCCTTCATTGGTTGCATTAGGTTCATTTTCATCCAAAAAGCGGAAAGTGGAGAGGATTTGGTCAATTATTTCTTTATTAACATCATACCTTGGCATTGCAGAGAATGAGTGTACTTTCTTTGTTGAAGGATTTTGTAAGAAAACTAGGAGGACAGTATTAAACCCCACAGAAAACGAGGCTCGAGTTTTTAAAGCTCGTTGATTGTTTATGAATGTTTCCTCATATTCTCTCTCAAACTCAAATTCCCATAATTTTTCTTGTTCACTTAAAAATTCTTCCAGGGAACTGTAAGGTTTAGATGATGTATAAATCTCAATTTTTATCTTATCTTCATCAAGCGCGGGATTGAAATCTCCATTTGAACTTTCTTCGGAACTGTAATTATAAATCTGGTTTGGATTACCCCGACTAAGCTTCCAATTTAAAGGGTAAGAATAAGAGTATCTCTCTAGATTGTCAGTATATGTTTTCCAGCCCCCTGATATTTCATCACTGTATAAATTTGTGGTTGGAGTTGGAGAGAGGGTTTTTGTTGGCAAAGATTTGTCAGAGAGTTTTTTTGAGGGCTGATAGCCTTTCTTACCAAGAAAGATTCCCAATCCAATTATAACGATAATGGCAAAAAGGAGCGTGTAGGTGAGAATTTTTTCGTCAAACTCCAGTGAAAGCCTTCTGGAAATTTTTGGCTTAGACTTTTTCAGACTTGCTTTTTTCAACTTTGGTTTTTCAAGCGAAGCCTTTTCGGTTATAGGTGTTTGTATTATTTCAGATGTTTCTATTGGGGTTGTTGTAAGCGAGGGTTTAAGTTTGCGGGGTTTTGCTTTGAAATCTTGAATTGTTTTTTGCACTTCTTGCTTGACTAGATTAAATTTATCCTCAAGTTTTTTCCAGCGGGAGTAGGTATAAATCTGCTTTTCCTCCATATATTACCATTGTAATCGATTTGGGAAGAATTTTGGTAGGATTTTTCGAAGTTATTCTAATACTAAACTAGAATTGACATATTTTCATACAGTTTGCCGGACAAATAACGTTCGGATATTCTGGATCATGTCTACAAGGTGATCGACAATCGTAAAAGATTCCTCCCGAAGCCTCACATTTTTCTTGATCTATCCCTTTATTTGTAGCAAAACTCTCACACTCTCGGTATTTAATCAACCAGCTTCCTCCGGACGATATACAGATTTTTCTTAAAGAGTTTCGAGAAAAATATCCAATCCAGACATAATAACCTATTGCTCCAATTCCAACAATAACAATTATTAAGATCAGAGAAAGATGCGCGAGACCTTTTGAATTATTGATCACTCTATGGGTTCGAAATTATCGTCGACTTTAAGTTTGATACTTGTACCAACACCTTCTACCAACGGGTTTGAGTTTAATTTTTCTAAGGCTGATTCGGTAATTTGCAGCGCGAGTACAGAAAGGCCTTCATATTTATAAGTGATCGAATATTCAGAAGGATCAAGACCTGATAAGACGTTGTCTTGGACTAAGCTTACTTCTTTTTTAAGGGAATCTAAATCCTTTGTGTTTTTAAGTTCTAATGGTGTATTTTTCAGATCGACTAGAACAGACACTCGTTGTTTACTTTTAAAGGCTTCATAAACTTCAGGTTCTACTTTATCATTGCTTTGATTACCGTCGGTAAATTTAAAAGTAGAGAGGATTTGGTCTACTAACTCTTCATACTTACGGATTTGTTTGCCATCAAACCCATCATAGTAACCAGCAAAACGGAGGGTGTTTCCGTCTATGGGAATGTAGGTGACCTTGACATTACCCATACCTTTAGCCGTATATTGATACGCAACCTCTCCATCGATAACTATTTCTTTAGTTTGACTAACATCAGGAGAAGCGTCACCCTCGGGTACATTAAGTTCCTTATGTCGAGTAGATTCAGCTTCTTCCTGTGCATCTAATGCAGGGATAAGCAAAGTTTTAATCATCGCACCTTCGGCGAGTGAAGTTTGAGTACGACCGCTCGCTTTTTGGGTAGGACCAATGAGAGTCAGTTGTATACCTCGAAAATTACCCTCGTTATAATCGGTTAACGTCATATCGACTGGATATTTAAAAGAATATTTATACAGGGGATTGTCATATGTTTCCCAATCTGCTGTCGGATCTGGAGTTGGGGAAACAACTGTTGGTTCTTGAGTAGGTGTTAGTTTAATTTGTCCATTTTTATATGCCCAATATCCAATTCCAGCGAAAGCTATAAAAGCAATAGTTAGGAGCAAAAGAAAATGGATTGTACCTTTTGTACTTTTATTCACTAAAGTTATTGTAGCATCGATAATATATAATCGCATTATGGCGATTGTTGTTGTGGAAGATAAATTAACTAAGGAGGATTTTGAGAAAGCAAGGGAAGATTACAAAATTTACATTAAAATTACTATAGATCTTAAGAAGGAGACCGTTGTTTTAGGTGGAGAGTATCACGCTGATGCAGAAAAATTACTTTTGGAAAGGGGTTCCAGACAGGAAAATATTTGGGGTGGAGGAGTAAATTTAGAAACAGGTAACTTTGAAACAAATGCTATTATAAATTTGAGACGCGGTAACAATTCAACAGAGATTCTTGATCCAGAAAAAAGAAAGGAATTTTTAAGGATCGTCAGAAGAGTTTTAAGAGAACATGTCAAACAAAGAAAATTTTCTTAATTGTTATCAGGATTTGCAGCGGGCAGCGGTATCTTATATTAAAAATCCAAAAGGTAGCACACATATTTTGTTTATCGATCATGCTTTGAAAATTTTAGAAAAACTTGGCGACCGCAAAGCTAATCTATTTAAGATAAGGATAGTTGATTTAAAAAGAAAACTTAAAAGTACAAAGAAAGCGTCTTCACACAATTTAGCGGACGAGATTCTGACAATCGGTCTTCTTCTAAAACCTTCTTAGCCAAGGAATTTATCCTCCTTCGTCAAGACTTGGAGGGATCAGTTTGCGAACTGCTCCACGTCGCTAAAGCTATGGAGGGTCAGTCATTCTATGAATTGAAAAGCTAGGGCCCCGAGTTAAATCGAAAGGTGGAGAGGATTTGGTCAGCATTAAAATATTCGTTTATAGAGTCCACGGCTTATCAGGATTTCTTTGAACTATATATTCGTAACGACACATGGTTTCCCCCGTAAGCTCATTGTAAAGAGCACCTCCTGCATATAAGGTATTTTTAGGGTCTCCAACAGAATTCAGATTATTTTCTTTGATCCATTTATCTATGAGTATTAATTCTTTGTCTTCCTCGTAAACAACCTCATCTTTAAAAGTAAATGTTGTGAGAACTTTTTCAACTAAAGACTTTGCGTTTTCTCTATCTATAATGTCCACGGAGATTATATAGTTAACAGGATTATCATCCATTAATGCGATGGTTATAAATGACCTACCTCCTACATTTATAAATTCGTAGTGTACACCTATCCTATTTACTACATTGACTGAAGTTTCTGTCCAATTTTGAGGAGGGAAAGATTCATTAGTAACATAGTTAAAGCCTACAACTTCGACTTTAAATTTATAAATTTCTTGAGCACCTTCCATTATAACCTCTTCCAAATAATTACATTTTTCTCTTTTCGTTAAGATAATCCAATTTGGAGGATAATTGAATGAGAAGTATTTACCATCGTAGGCTTTCCAAGTAGCAGATTCATTTATATTTGATGTTGGAATCGGTAAAACCTCTTGGTTAGGTGAAGTTTTTGTCAACCCCTTCTGCCAGGAGTAGTAAAGGAGTCCGCTAATGCCAATAACCACAATTACAACAATAAGAAAAAGATGGGCGAAGCCAGATATAGAATTGTATCTGGCAATGCCTTTGGAATTTTTGTAAATCATTTTCTTTGTGTGATAATCAGGGTATATTTGCCGTACTTACTTCCATCATAACTTCGTCCGCTTCCATCAGGTACAACAAAATTCGGTCCATAACGATCGTTTCCTTTAACGACATAGAAATACCTTGTTGTTGCAGGTACACCCCAACCTATAGTTGTATCCATACGGATTACAGTTGGCCCCCATCCATAAAGCTCGGTTCCTATAAAACTACCGGGATTTGATTGCCTATCTTCTCTTGCTATGAATTCAAAATCTTCTCCTTCTCTTGCAATAAAAGTGTACCCATCAATTACAAACCCTCCTTCGTGATAATCATTTTCGTCCAGCTGTGCAAGTAAAGGAGTAAAATTGTGTACATCAATTTCTCTGAATTTCAATCCAATGTAGGGAACTCTTGGAGATATTTCGCCTTGGTAATAGTCATCATCTTCCAATTTTTGTAGGCTTTGAGAAACACGAGAGTCGTATAATTCGACCGTATCCAGAATATTAAAAAAGATCTCTTTATCTTTTTCGTTGATTCCGTGATAAGCAATTTCTAGAGTTCTATCGTTTAAACTTATTACAAAAACAGTTGATTCCTTTAGCACGTATAAGGGACCATCACTTTCATCATATTCGTATTTATAAAGATTATTCTCGACTCCAGCCACTTGGATTTTTTGAGATAAAATAATGGTATGTTTCGGATTGAAATCGCCTGGTTTGTAGCCTATTACACTAATACTGGATAGGATATCATGACCTTCTGGACATTCGAACGGTGTTTTCCAAAGACGTAGACCTTCTTTTTCAGAGATATTACCACAAGTCACAAAACTGTCTATTGGATATTTTAACTTGAATCCCCAATAATCGTTTTCGTAAGCCTTCCAATTACCCGATATGTATGTGTCGGGGGTTGGAGTGGGGAATAAATCTAAGGTGGGAGCGGTTTTCATCATCCCCTTTTGCCATGAGAAGTATAGAAGTCCGCCGATTCCAATAACAACAATTGCCACAATCAGAAAAAGATGGACAATCCCGGAGACCATTCGGTATCCGACTTCGCCGAGTACCTCCTGGTACCTAGCTTCGCTTTTTGAATTATTATTCACTAATTTATCTTACATCCTGGCAGTTTATTTTTCTATTCATTTTTGTTAATATTAATCTAATATGGCAAGGAAAGTTACTACAAAAAGTAAACTTTATAACCTCCCTATCTTTGTAGAAAAAGATGAAGATGGTTTTTATGTTGTTGAGTGTCCAATTTTTAGTGGCTGTTACACACAGGGAAAGACTTTAGATGAAGCATTAAAAAACATTGAGGAGGTAATTGAATTAGTTCTTGAGGAAAAGGAGAATAAAGAAGTTTTGAGAGATTACCAATCGGAGTCTATTGGGTTCCATTCAGTAAAAATGACTCTCAATGTCTAAATTACCCGTTGTTTCAGTTAATAAAGCTTTTCGTGCTTTTAAAAAACTGGGCTATTTACAGACTCGTCAACGGGGAAGTCACATAAGATTCAGGCACCCAAACTCTTTCAGAAAGCCACTATCAATTCCAAACCATAAAGTACTAGGAAGGGGTTTACTAAGGAAACTCATCCGCGACGCGAATATTTCAGTAGAAGAATTTAAGAAATTAGCTAAATAGTCAATCTAAAAATTTATCCTCCTTCGCTGACCTGCGCTTCGCCCGTAGCTTTGGCAAGGCGAGAGCTTCGAAAGGACCAGGTTACTCCGTAAACTGGAAAGTGGAGAGGATTTGGTCGAAGATTAACTTGTGATTCTTAGTGTCTGGATTACATCGGGATTTAAGAAAATATATATTGCACCGTTTGGGTTAATTAATGCACTGTAACTGTGAAAGTTAGTATTATCCATTTTTTCTATATTCGTTTCTATTGTTTGTGTTCTAACTTCCGGATCGTAAGGTAATGGTTGAGTGCCAGATAAGTAAGAAATCAGAAATTCCTTAAAAGGAAGTTTCTCATAGTTAACATATCGTTGAAATGTTATATCTCCTGGAGTTGCGGTCCAACTATCTTTAATCTCCTTACCAAATACTACTAAATATTCTGAGCCCTTTTCCCCAAAGGATTGTTTCTCTGTCCAATCGGGAGGATATTTAAATTCAAACCCATACTCTTCATTTCTATACGTTTTCCAATTCGCAGTCTCATCTGTGGTTGGAGTAGAGGTAAGATTCCCTTGAGGAATCAAATTTATTGTAGCACCTAAATTATTAGCAAGTAGCTAGTAGTTGGGAAGTAATATCTAGTTGGAAGATTTATTGATAATTAATGGGTAGCTTATTTTAGCAGACGCACTCGCGATCGGACAGTCAAGACAGACCAGGGTACCAAGGGGGTCAAGGAGAAAGGGTCGGTTTTGGGTTTCGATAAATTCCGGTGGGAGTTCCGGATAAGCTAAGGCGCCGTTGGTTTTATCAATCTGGACGTCTTTTTGTCCCGTTTCAATTCCTGCCCCAACTTTGTCTTTGAGGAAATATTCAAATCTGGTTGGACAACCCGCCGGGCCGGAACCCTCTGGGCTGGAGGCCGGAGAATCAGGATTATCAGGTAGATTACCCGTGGTTGCGCAGACATTTGCACCCACCACCTCTTGTGGTTGTTTGGGCCAAGAGTGATCTTTCTCACTTTCGTCATAGATACCGTCTTCTGCTTTGCCTAGAACTTCGCGCATAACCACGTTCCAAATAGGGGATGCGCCTGAAACTCCAGAAACCGCTCCGCTCATTTCCGAATTGTCATTGTTTCCTACCCAACTTACGACCAAAGCCAGACTTGTATAACCGATTGTCCAGTTATCACGCCTGTCATTTGTGGTACCGGTTTTTACGGAGACTTCGGGATGGCCTCTTACGTTAAGAAATGAGCTTTCTCCAAAAGCCGCACTTCTGGCATTATTATCGTGAAGTATATGAGAAATAAGAAAAGTTACGTCGGGGGTGAGAACTCGGTCGCCAGCTAGTTCAACGTCTCTAATATTAACTTCTTCGAGCACTTTTCCTTTCCAATCGGTCACTTTCAGGATTGCAATTAACGGCTGTTTTATGCCTTGATTGGCAAAAACCCCAAAGGCGGTTGCCATGTCAAAGGGCATTACTTCACCTCCCCCCAGAGTCAAAGAAAGACCGTAATTTTTGGGATCGGTAAGGGTCGTTATTCCCATTTCAGTTGCAAAATCGATAAAGTTCTCAACACCATTTAAAGCCAGAACTCTGACAGCCGGAATATTAAAGGAGTTTCCAAGGGCAAAACGAGCCTGTTGCGCTCCATGAAATGTACCGTCGTAATTAACAGGACAGTAGGCTTTTTGGCCAAAAACACTAAAACATGTCGGGACGTCGGCCAAGGGAGTTGAGAGAGTTATCTTTTTATCTTTTATTGCAAGAGCGTAGTTAAGGGGTTTTATGGACGAACCCGGTTGACGCTTGGCAAAAATGATATTTACTTTTCCGTCTTCATCTTCTGCAAAGTAGTTTTTGGAGCCAACCATGCTCAATATTTCACCCGTTTTAGGACGTGTAACAAGAGCTGCTCCGTTTCCGACGTTTTGTTTTTTCAATTTTGCAACCTCGGTTGCTACGGCGACCTCTGCAAATTCCTGAAGTTCAAGGTCAAGACTTGTTATTACTCTTAAACCCCCTTTTTCAACAACACTTTCCCCGTATTTTTCGGCTAGGAGATTTTTTACCCAAAGGGCGAAATGAGGTGCCCGCAAATCCTCCGGCTCGGCATATTTAAGTTCTTCATCTTTAGCTTTATCGGCTTCTTCTTGAGTTATATATCCGTCTTCGACCATTCGTTTAAGAACCGTCTCCTGTCTTCCTTTTGAAAATTCGGGGCGTGCGCCGAATGGGGAGTAGTAAGAAGGCGCGGCCGGAAGTCCGGCCAAAAGAGCTGCTTCAGCTAGTGTTAAATCTTTGGCATTTTTGCCAAAGTAAGTTTCAGATGCTGCTCCAATCCCGTAAGAAGTACCTCCATAGGGGATTTGGTTGAGATACATTTCCAGTATTTGGTCTTTGGAATAAATTGTTTCGACAACAAGCGTTAAGGCAAACTCCCTAATTTTTCTTTTTAAGGTCCGCTCGGGAGTTAAAAGTGCGTTTTTGATAAGCTGTTGAGTAAGAGTCGATCCTCCTTGGAGTTTTTGTTTGATTAAAGTTTTATAGGCCGCTCTCATAACTCCAGTGAAAGATATGCCATAATGTTTATAAAAGTCCTTATCCTCAATCGCAATTGTTGACTCCCTAACGTAATCCGGTAATTCGTCCAATTTAACGGGTGTAGATTTTTTATCGGCATAAATTTCGTAGATTAGCTTTCCGTTCCTGTCAAAGAGTTTTGTGGAGACAGGGACTTCCTCCTTACTTAGTTTTGTTGGTAGCGGTATTCTCCAAAAAAGCCACAAAGAGATTGCGGATAAAGTACCTAAGAAGATTACTTTTTTCCAGAGTCTTACATTTCTGAAGATATTTCTTAACTTATCAACTCGTTTCGCGGATTTTTTAGCTGATTTACGCCAAGTCTGACTTGGCTGGCGCGTTTGACGCGTCGCAGATTGGCTTTTGTGCAACAACTTTTCGATTTCTTTATCCTTTTGACCTCTAGTTTTTAAGTTCTTCAGTTTTTTAGTTTTTGTCTTTGCCATGTTCTCAATTATACCTTGGAGGATACAAAAGTACGACTAAATTTGGTAGTATGAAGATTATGGATACTTCTTTGGATAAAAGAGTTTGGTGGAATTATATTGATCAGGATTTGCAAGAGCTTCTCAAGCAAGCTTTGCTTCTTGTCGACAAGGTTGGATCTTGGGATGAGAAATTTCATGATTATGCCTTTATTGTTTTTCCCGCGGCCAAAGCCTATGAGGGATTCTTAAAGACTTTATTCCACGATTTGGGTTTTATAACAGACGAGGACTTTTTGGGAAGAAGATTCAGAGTCGGGAAAGCATTAAATCCAAGTCTTGAGTCTCGTTTTCGGAAAAAGGAGAGCGTTTACGATAAATTGGTCGACTTTTGTCAAGGAAAAACTTTTCCCGATAAATTGTGGGAGACTTGGAGTAGGGGAAGAAATCTTCTTTTCCACTGGTTTCCAAATGAGAGAAATGCAATTTCTTTTGACGAAGCAAAAGATAGAGTTAGCGAAATTCTTGGAACGATAGATTTGGCATTCAAGGAATGTAAGATTGACCGTAAATAGTATCCGTAGTTATCCGCAACAAATCGGTGTTAATCTGAGCTTTGATTTACGCGGATAAATAGCGGATTTACACAGATTTTTTAGGGTATAATAGCGTAGCAATTTCCCCCAGTCTCCGCACTGGGGGGCAGGAAAACGGGCGTAGGGTGGTAGAATTATAGTGTGAGGTACAGAATT
>Ga0209341_10001890_pt1 | contig 20360 bp, 18 predicted proteins | sample RifCSP13_2_FD_184020 | JGI IMG/M metagenome (GOLD analysis project Ga0209341, IMG submission 184020) | Soil microbial communities from Rifle, Colorado - Rifle CSP2_sed 13_2 (SPAdes) (version 2) | ecosystem: Environmental > Terrestrial > Deep subsurface > Rock core/Sediment | place: Rifle... | reverse complement strand
AAACTGGCAGGAGGCGATCCAGGAATACAAGGCGGCCCTGGCGATCAACGATAAGATCGCCGACCTGCACCTGGCTCTTGGTTACAACTACCACTACCTGGGCGAGTACGATCAGGCAGTACAGGCCTTCCTTCAAGCCTACGCGCTGAACCCAACCGACCCCCGGGCGCCGTTCGAGATCTCGCGCACTTATTCCACAGTGGGAAACTTCAGCCAATCTGTACAATATGCAGATCAGGCGGTCAAGGTCGACCCACACGATGCGAAGTTGCACGGCAACCTGGGTGTGATGTTCTATAAGAACAATCAGCTGCAGGAAGCGGTTTCCGAGCTCTCCCTGGCCATCCATGGCGGAGCGCTCATTGACGGCACAGTCGTAGAAGGGCTGCCATTGGATTACGGCACTGTCGCCGAATACTATGCCATCTACGGATTGGCTCTGGCGAAACTCAATCGCTGCGCGGATGCTGTCCCCATCTTCCAGGCTATCCGCAGTGGGATCCCCGATGACGAGATCAACGTCTACAATGCCGAGCAAGGTTTGATCGTATGCCAGGAAGGGCTGGAACTGACCACTTCTGGAGAGCAGACTGGAGCGGAGGCAGGTGGCGAGGTCGAAGGGACGGCAACCCCGGAAAACCAACCATGAACCGTGAAATCACTGGTCAAAAGCCCCACTTCCGTCCGGAGAAGCGCCAGACAAACCCTTATCGCCTGCTGCTTTGGGTATGCCTGATCATCGGGGGCATCTGGCTGCTTCTGAGAATGGAGAGTGGCCAGGTGAAGCCCATGTTTCTGCCCACGCCCACGCCCACGCGGACGGCGAATTCGCACATCCTGGAGGGGGAAGCTCAATTCAATGCCGGCGCTATTGATGGGGCGATCGCCGCCTACCAGGAAGCGGTCCAGATCGATGCGGGGAACGGCAAAGTTTGGGCGGAGCTGGCACGTGTCCAAACTTACTCATCCAGCCTGCTCAGCACCGATGCGGAAAGATTCGAGCGCATGCAAGCGGCGCGCAATTCTATTGACCAGGCCGTCGCCGCGCAACCCGATGACGCCGATGTACACGCCATCCGGGCGCTCGTCATGGACTGGTATGCCGCCAGCCCCTTGCTGAGTGAGGTCGAACGCCAGGCGGCGCTCAACGAAGCCGAGGCAGCCGCGGTACGCGCTCTACAGCTCGACAGCGAGCATGCCCTGGCTCTGGCCTTCTTCGCTGAAATCCTGGTCGACCAGCAAAAATGGTCGCAAGCGGAACAGACCATTCAAGCGGCCGCTCTGATCGATCCAAATTCGATGGATGTCCAGCGCGTATTCGGTTATGTGTTGGAGTCCCTTGGCCAGTATCGCGCCGCGATTGAAAAATATCAGGAGGCAGCCAAGATCGCGCCCAACCTGACTTTCCTATACATTTTCATCGGCCGGAATTTTCTCAGCCTGGAGGTGCACAACCGCGCCCTGGATGAATTTGAGAAGGCTGCCAAGATCAACGAACAGCTGGGGATCAAGGACCCTGTGCCGTATATCGAAATTGCTAAAACCTACACGCGCGAAGGCGAATTTTTTGCTGCGGCCCTCAATGCCGAAAAAGCGTTGACTTTTAACCCGTATAACCCGAACACCTATGGCCAATTAGGCACTATTTACACCAAAGCGCGTAACTTCGAGGGCGCCCAACCGGCTTTTAAGTGCGCCGTGCGGGGTTGCAGCGCCGAGGCGAACACGGTGGCACAAGAGTTGATGGAGGGGCAAGGCGTGGAAGTGCAGGGTTTACCGCTCACCTCAGGGACAGTGGCTTTCTATTACGTCCAGTACGGCTCGGTGTTGGCTGCCCTGAGCCGCCCTAACCAGAATTACTGTCCGGAAGCGCTCGAGGTACTTGGAGATGTAAGTGCTAAATATCCTGATGATCCCATTTTTAAAGGCATCATCGACGAGAACATCACGATCTGCAACCTGGTAGGCAGCACGGGCGGTACTCCAACGCCCTAAATGAGCGTCTTCACGGAAGCGAATTCTCCCCAAAACCCTTGACGATCTCTAAAAATTTGGGTATGATCTAGTCTCGAGTTAGCACTCTCGCCCATCGAGTGCTAACTTCTCTGCATGTAGTTTATCAAAATTATTCCACCCCTAACAGGAGGCTAGTATGTCGATAACTCTCAAACCCTTAGGCAACCGCGTAGTGGTCGAACCGACCGAGCAAGAGGAAGTAACTGCCGGCGGTATCGTCCTTCCAGAGACTGCCAAGGAAAAACCCCAGAAAGGGACGGTCCTGGCGATTGGCCCGGGCGACCGCGATGAAGGCGGGAAGCGCATCCCGCTCGACGTCAAAGAAGGTGATACCGTGCTCTTTGCCAAGTACTCCGGCACAGAGATCAAAATGGACGGCAAGAAGTTGCTCATCCTGCGCGAGAGCGATTTGCTGGCAATTGTCCTAGGAAACTAATTATCCCAAACATAAGGAGTAAGATCTATGGCTGCTAAACAACTTGTATTCTCAGAAGAAGCCCGCCGGCGCTTGCAGCACGGCATGGATATCCTGGCGACCGCAGTAGTAACCACGCTTGGACCGAAAGGCCGCAATGTGGCGATCGACCGCAAGTTCGGCTCTCCCACCATCACCCACGATGGTGTTTCCGTCGCCAAGGAAATCGAACTGGAAGACCCCTTCGAGAACATGGGCGCGCAATTGCTCAAAGAAGCCGCGACCAAAACGAATGACATCGCCGGCGACGGCACCACCACTTCCACCGTTTTGGCCCACTCTATCGTGTCGGAAGGCATGAAGAACCTGGCTGCCGGTTTCAACCCCATGCTGCTCAAGTTGGGGATCGAGGCGGCTACCAAGGCCGTTGCCCAGAAGATCAATGACCAGGCGATCGAAGTCACGACCAAAGAGGAAATCGCCAACGTCGCCTCTATTTCCGCCCAGGACCGCGCCATCGGCGAACTGATCGCAGGTGTGATGGACAAAGTGGGTAAGGACGGCGTGATCACGGTCGAAGAGTCGAAGGGTCTGGAATTCGAGACCGAGTACGTCGAAGGTATGCAATTCGACCGTGGCTACATCTCGCCATATTTCATCACCAACCCAGAGAGCATGGATGCCTCGGTCGCCGATTCATACCTACTGGTCTACGACAAGAAGATTTCGGCCGCTACGGACATCGTGCCCGTCCTGGAGAAAATGGTGCAGGTTGGCAAGCGTGAGCTAGTGATTATCGCCGAAGACGTGGATGGTGAGGCGCTGGCTACCCTGGTGCTCAACAAGCTGCGGGGCATGCTGAATGTGGTCGCCGTCAAAGCCCCGGGCTTTGGCGATCGACGCAAGGCCATGTTGCAGGACATCGCTGTCCTGACGAATTCCACCGTGATCTCCGAAGAGACCGGCCGCAAGCTGGAAACCGCGGTTATCGCCGATCTGGGTCGCGCCGAGAAAGTCGTGGTCACCAAAGACGATACGACCATTATTGGCGGGAAAGGCGATCCGGCGCAGATCAAAGGTCGCATCGAGCAGATCCGAGTAGAAATCGACAAGAGCACCAGCGACTACGACCGCGAAAAACTGCAAGAGCGCCTGGCCAAGCTCTCTGGCGGCGTCGCCATCATTCGCGTGGGCGCAGCTACCGAGACCGAGCTGAAAGAGAAGAAGCACCGCGTGGAAGACGCGCTCTCGGCGACGCGCGCCGCTGTCGAAGAAGGGATCGTGCCTGGGGGTGGGGTGGCCTTGATCAACGCCATGACTGCCCTGGATGGCCTGAAAATGGGCCATGAAGATGCCCAGGTTGGCGTGAGCATCGTCCGCAAAGCCCTGGAAATGCCCCTGCGTAAGATCGCCCAGAACGCCGGCAAAGACGGCGCCGTGATCCTGGAAACCGTCCGCCGCGAGCAGAAGGCGAAAAAGAACCTCAACATCGGCTTCAACGTGCTCAGCGAGCAATACGTCGATATGGTCAAAGACGGCGTGATCGACCCGGCCAAGGTGACGCGCGGAGCATTGGAAAACGCCGCTTCTATCGCGGCAATGATCCTAACCACGGAGGCTTTAGTCACCGAAGTCCCAGAAAAGGAAAAACCGGCTCCCCCACCCATGCCGGAATACTAAACCGCTGGCAGGTCTTCTCAATTCGCAACGCTACCATTAACGGTGGGGCAGCAGTGCAACTGCTGCCCCATCTTGCATCTGCTGAACTGCTGCACCCCATCCTGACTCAAGTTATCGCGACATCCTGCATAGCAACAACTCCATACCCTGCTCTGAGTTCAACCCAACTTGCCCCGTCAATACTCTTTGACAAAACCAGCTGATCGTGCTATACTCCCCTGTGTAAGTGGAGATTAACGTCCGGCCGGAATTCCGGCCTGCTTTTCTGCCCCACATTCCTGGGAAACCTTGATTTGCTTGTGGATATCGGATAGAGATTGCATGCCCCGGCCGGTTTAGTCCCGAGGGGCGTTTTTCTTTTAACCCACTCGATCTCCCTTACGAAGAAAAACAATCATAAATCGAAACATTCATCCAAAGCCTGATAAGCACGATCGGAAGTTCGCTGCTCAAGTGCAGGCGGGGTGGTTGTAAAAGAGGTAAATATTAAGTATGAGCAATAAAAAACTAAGAATCATTCCCCTGGGAGGCCTGGGGGAAGTCGGGAAAAACATGATGGTCTACGAATACGGGGATAATATCCTCGTCGTGGACACCGGCATCATGTTCCCCGAAAACGACATGTTAGGGATCGACTACATTATCCCTGATTTCAATTACCTGCTGGATAAGCGCCACCGGGTGCGGGGGATCGTCATCACCCACGGTCACGAAGATCACACCGGGGCCATCCGGCACGTTTTGGACGAAATTAACGCGCCGATCTACGCCACGACGCTCACACGCGGTCTGCTGGAAGTGAAGCTAGCCCGCGGTGGCCAGCGCGAAAAGGCGGTATTAAACACCGTCCAGGCTGGCGAGCAGGCGCAGATCGGCCCGTTCCGGGTTGAATTCTTCCATGTCTGCCACTCGATCCCGGATGGGGTCGGGCTGGGGATCACAACCCCCGCCGGCCTGGTCATTCACTCGGGAGATTACAAGTTCGACCATACCCCGGTAGACAATTGGCCTACCGATTATGCCAAGCTGGGCGAGTTCTCCGGCCGGGGGGTGCTGGCCTTGCTGTCCGACTCGACCAACGCCGACAAACCCGGCTGGACCCCCTCAGAGCGCGTGATCGACCCCGCATTCGACCAGGTCTTCAGCTCTGCTCCTGGACGGATCATCATCGCCAGCTTCGCTTCCCTGATTTCGCGCATGCAGCAGGTGGCCAGTGCGGCGCGCCGCCACGATCGTAAGCTGGCCTTTGTTGGGACGAGCATGGTCGAAAACGCCAGAATGGCGCGCAAATTGGGGTACCTGAACATCCCAGAGGATTTACTGGTGAGCATTGAACAGGCGCTCAAGATGAACCCGGAAGAGGTCGTCCTGATGTCTACCGGCACGCAAGGCGAACCCTCCTCGATCATGGGCCGCCTTTCCACCGGCACCAACCGCCACTTCGACATCATCTCGGGCGATACGGTGGTGCTCTCTTCCCATCCCATCCCGGGGAACGAAGAGAGCGTGCACCGCACCATCAACCGCCTGTTCCGGCGCGGCGCAAACGTGATCTACGAGCCGATCGCTCCGGTGCACGTCTCCGGCCACGCCAGCCAGGAAGAGATGAAGCTGTTGCTGCACCTGGTGAAGCCGAAATACTTCATCCCGATCCACGGCGAACTCCGCCATCTGCGCCAGCATGCTCTGCTCGCCGGGGAGGTTGGTCTACCAGAGGAAAATATCGCTGTCATTGAGAACGGACAGGTGATTGAGTTCGAAAATGGCCGGATGAGCCTGGGTGAGCGCGTGCCGGGAGGCTACGTGTTCGTGGATGGCTCCGGAGTGGGCGATGTCGGCCCGAGCGTGGTGCGCGAACGCGAGGCCCTGGCGCGGGATGGCATTGTCGTGATCAGCCTGATGCTGGAAAAGAGCACCGGCTGCCTGCGTGAAGAGCCAGAAATTATCACGCGCGGCTTTGTTTACAAACGCGATGCCGAAGACTTACTGGCGATCGCCCGCCGCCGGATCACCGAGACGGTCAGCCGCGGTAACGGCAACCTGCAGAACGACGTCGAACAAACGATCAAAGCCTTTTTCTACAACGAAACCAAGCGCCGGCCGACGGTGTTCGTGACCATCAAGCGGGTTTAGGTTAAACGAAGGGGCGAAAGTTAGCCTATCGCCCCTGACTGTTTCTCCAACTCAATATTGGGGCTATTGCCACTCCCACGAAGTTTCTTGCCAACCGTATTCGCCAAGCAAGGGCACAAACGCCACCGGCACGCCCTGCTCATGCTTGAATTTCTCCCCCTGCCGGAGCCAGCGTTCTAAGTACTGCCCGCCGCGGCCACCAACCGGGATCACCAGGCGGCCGCCATCGGCCAGCTGTTCAAGCAAAGGCTTAGGCACTCTGGGTGCGGCGGCCGTGGCGATGACGCCGTCGTAGGGAGCATGTTCCGGCCAACCCAGGGAGCCATCCCCGACGTGGACGTGAACGTTGGTCAAACCCAGCTCGGCGAGAACTTCGGCCGCCTGGGTCGCCAGATGTTGATGGCGCTCGATCGTGTAAACTTCACGCGCTAACAAAGACAGGATGGCAGCCTGATAGCCAGAACCCGTGCCGATTTCCAAAATGACCTCATTTCCACCGAGCAGGAGCAGCTCAGTCATGAGAGAGACAATATAGGGTTGGGAGATGGTCTGGCTTTGACCGATGGGTAACGGACAATCCGCATAGGCAAGGTGCCAGTGCTCGGGAGGGACAAAACGATGGCGCGGCACCTTGCGCATGGCCTCCAGCACGCGCTCATCATAAATATCGCGCGCCTGGATCTGTTCTGCGACCATGCGCAGGCGTTCTTGTGTGTAAAAAGCCTCTTCGTCCATGATAATCAAGGGGATAAGGGAACAGGGGATAGGGGAGGCGCTCCTCGTTCGTCAAATTTTCTTTAATAGGTCCCTCCAGAAGTCGTCGCGCTCGCCGGGCATGAAGGGCATATACAGCCCCAGGCGATCGGCCAGTCCGCGGTAGCGCTCTGCCAGAGTGGCCGGAAGATCGGATGGAGGCGCTTCCACGGCAAAAGTTGCCAACATCTCGTCGTCGATCAAGGCCGGCATCTCATCCCACTGGCCGCGGGCTGCCAGGCCAGACAGCTGCTCGGCCACTCGCTCCCAGCCATGCAAGGCCATCACTGGACGGTAAGAAGGCGTGGAAGCGTAAAAGGCGATCTGCATTCGGGCGAACAGGCGCTCATCAGGAGTGGTGACGACAAAGGCTGTCACGGAGACGGACACATCGCGGCGCGATCGGCCGGCTTTCTCGGCCCCGCCGGCGATCGCCGGCAGGATCACTTCCTGCAGGTAGCGCGGGGAGTGAAATGGATGGACGACGAAACCGTCGGCAGCCTCGCCGGCCAGGCGGGCCAGACCCGGATTTACCCCGGCAATATAGATGGGGATGTGTGGATAGTCGATCGGGCCGGGGTTGAAGAAGGGCGACATCAAGGTCAGCTTGTAATATTCGGCGCGGAAGTTGAGCGGCTCGCCGGTCTGCCAGGTATGCCAAAAAGCGCGCAGCGCCCCGATCTGATCGCGTAATTTCTTGACGGGGGATTCCGGCCAGAGCATCCCATAGCGGCGTTCGATGTGGGCTTTGACCTGGGTGCCCAACCCCAGGATGAACCGTCCCTGGGAGGCCTGCGCCAGGTCCCAGGCAGTATAGGCCAGGTTTGCCGGGCTGCGCGCAAAGGCGATGGCGACGGCAGTGCCGAAATGCAGGCGGCTGGTATGCTCGGCGATCAGAGCCCCCGGCAGGAAGGGATCGTGGATGGTTTCGGTCGCCCACAGGGCGTCGAAGCCCATGTCTTGCGCGGCGCAGGCGATGGCAGGGACATGGGACAGTGGGGTAGGGGGGAGGGTGGCGTCCAGGAACATAGAATTAACTCAAAAGATATGCGACAACCCATTGCGTCGTCGCCACCAATGCTTCCAAGTGGGTGCGCTCGTAACTATGCGAGGCGTCCACGCCAGGGCCGATCAGCGCCACAGCCACGTCGCCGCCCGCCCGCCAGTAGGCCTCCCCATCCGAGCCGTAATATGGGTAAATGTCTACTTTGTAGGGGATGGCATGCTCTTCGGCCAGCGAGCGTAATTTCTGACTCAGGCCGTGGTGATAGGGTCCACCCGAATCTTTCACGCACAGGCTGGCGTGAAACTCGTCGGAGGTCTGGCCTTCACCTACCGCAGCCATGTCGACGGTCACCAGCTCTGCCAAGTCTGGTGGAAAACCGGACGCGGCCCCGTGTCCCACTTCTTCATAGTTGCTGATATGCAAGATAGTGGTTTGGGCGGGTTGGAGGTTCGCATCGTAAAGGGCTTTGACCGCTGCCAGCAGGCAGGCCACGCAGGCCTTGTCGTCCAGGTGGCGGGAGCGCACGAAGCCATCCGTCACCACCAGGCGCGGGTCGAAAGCGACGAAGTCGCCGACTTCGACCCCCAGGGCGCGTGTCTCGTCGGCCGAGGCGGTGCGGGCATCCAGGCGCACTTCCATGGTATCGTCGTCGCGCTTCGTTTCGTTGACCTGGCCGCCGTGTACGTGTCCCGAGGCCTTGGTCAAGAGCAGCGAGCCGCGCACGGATTCCCCTGTGCGTGTGAAGACCGTGCAGCCTTCACCTTCCACCGTGTTCCAGGCGAAGCCGCCGATCTTGGTCAGCTTGAGGCGCCCGCTGGATTTGATCTCCTTGACCATCGCCCCCAGGGTGTCGACATGAGCGGTGAGGGCGCGCGGCGAGCCGGAAGCCTTCCCGGCCCAGGTCGCCACCAACGCCCCTTTGCGGGTGTGGGTAACCTGCAAGCCTGGGAAGCCAGAAAGGGCCTGCTCGACGCGGGCGATCACCTGGTGGGCGAAGCCGGTCGGGCTGGGGGTGTTGAGCAGGTCGGTAAGGAATTGGAGTAGATAGTCGGTGTCAATAGGTGGAAGACTCATTGTGACCCTATAATCGCAATTATGCCATTCATTGAGGATGACCCGAGGAATAGGTTAAGGTTGGACAGAAGTTATCTGGGTTCATCTCCGTTACCCTTTTTCTTCTTGATAAATATTGAAGTTTAGACTAAATCCATATTTTGTGGTTTTCAGGGCAGATTTCCAGCTTCAGATTGCCATATATGTGATCTAACCCAAATTAATCTAAAGTCGAATATATAGGATCACTAACATCAACTGGGAATATACCAGTTTCATCCATCTCTAGATTAAGCCGACAACGTAAGAGCCAATTATAGAGCTGAGCAGATTCGAATTCTCGAAATAGTGCTACAGCCAGAGGTATACCGCTTCTAACTTCTACGACAACCCACATTATTTCTTCATTGTTGTTAAACATTAATATCCCTCCTCGCTATTCTCTGATGCCAATTGAATACATCATCATATTCAAGGAAAGTACACAACTCACTCAGCCCACTCATCCTAAATGTTGGTCGATTGATTTGCCTTACGAAGAGTGAACGTCTTTCAGCGTTGGCAACGACACTAAATCTTGAACGTAGATTGGGTGCGACTAAATGAATATCGTTAAATCTTAACAATCCCGAATAAACGGGAGTTGAATGCTCCACTTCAAAAAAAGCCCTTAATTCGTTCGAGCCTCTCTGAATCCATATAACATCGATTTCATGCAAGATGGATTCAACATCTCCAAACCCATAAGGGAAAAATTCTCTACAAGCAAATTGGCGAGCAAGTGCCCAATCCAACCTGGTCCGATCATCTGGGGGTATCCAAACATCATAATTCTTGGTCATTCCAATTGAGCCCAGAAGAGTTTGAATTTGAGAGTGAGATAAATCTGGTATTTGGTTCAGGGTTGATGAATCGACCAAAGTTTCCAATTGATCCCATCCGAAATATCCTTCAACGTTAAATCGTCCTGCCCTGGCAATGTAAAGTTCAGTACCATCATTCTCTAATATTATTTGTACTTTATATTGCCCATCATCTGCTGGTGTGGTTGACTGAAATACATCTTCATATTCCGAATAAGGTACTATTAACGGTTCGGTCTGTCCATCCCACAGGAAGCAGAGTAATGAAGGATAGCCCTCAAGTTGTTGAAGATCAATTTCCCTTAAACCGTACCAAGTGCGTCCCCCACTGTGGGTTTTGGAATATCGCACGTATAAACGGATGTTACTTCCTTCGACCTTGTATAATGAGCGGCTACCACTAAATTTACTGACCTTTCCGCAACGGATTGTCAATTCATCTAGGAAAGCGGACTTAAGATCGTTTCCCATACCTTACCCCTTTTATTACTACATTTTTTCAAACGCCGCAATAACTTTCCGCCAATCCTCTGGAATGGGCAGTGAGCGGGCGTCCCGGTAGTTGTAGGTCACCAGTACGCTCGACCCGCTGGCCAGGCGCTTCCCGTTTTCGGCGTCCTCCAACAGGTAGTCCATGGTCAAACTTTTATTCCCCAGGCGAGAAACGCGCACACCGACGCGCACTTTCTGACCATAAAGGATGGGTGAGTTGAATACTACCTGGGCTTCCGCCAGGATAATGCCGATGTCCAGGAAAGTACCGCCCGGCCATAAACCGAGCGACTGGATATAAGCGATGCGCGCCTGCTCCATATAAGTCAGATAACAGGCGTTATTGACGTGCCCTTGCGGGTCCAGATCGCCGTAACGGACTTCGATAGGGTGAAAGAAACGGAAATCGGGCATATGAAGATTATACACTTGGAGGGGTGAAATGTGAAACGTGAAGCGGGAAACGTGATGCGTGAAACGTGAAGGGTGAAGGGTAAAGCGTGATGGGTGAAATTTAATGGTTTTGTTCCGCTTTTCACGTTTCACGAACCAGGCAAGCCGTCTGCGGTATAATGGGGCGCATGGAAAATCCTGACCTTAGTGAGACCCGACCCGTCACGAAAAGTGACGATACTATTCCAGCACCCCTCAGCGCTGAAACGCCTTCGCCAGCTGGCAGCCGGGAGGATACCGTGGCCGTACCTGTCTCCCAGGAGGCGGGAGGGGACGCCATCCCGCCAGAAGAGAAACCCGCGGCTCCAGGGCGATCCCGCTTCTGGGCCTGGTTAGTTATGCTCAGCTTGCTGGCTTTATTGGTAATTGGCGCGGCGAGCGCGTATGGAGGCTACCTCTCCGGCATCCAGCGGCGCACGAGTTTCGAAGCTACCCAGGTGGCCTCGAAAGTAGACGAGCAGTTCCAGCTGGGCGTACAGGACCTGCAAGCCGGACATTATGAACTGGCTCGCCAGCGCTTTGAGTATGTGATCAATCTTGACCCGGATTACCCCGGCGTCACCGAGAATCTGGCCGCGGTGCTGCTGCAACTGAATACCACTGCAACCCCGACCGCGGTCTCCACCCCGACATTAACGCCAACCGTCGATCTGCGCGGGGCGGAGGAGCTTTTCTCCCAGGCACAGGTTTTACTCGCCGACGGGAAGTGGAGCGAAGCCATCGACACCCTGCTCAAATTGCGTAAAAACGAGCCTTCCTTCCAGGCGGTGGAGGTCGACTCGATGCTCTACGTGGCTCTACGCAACCGCGGCGTGCAGAGGATCTTGAGCGAAGGCGATCTGGAAGGCGGCACCTACGACCTTGCCCTGGCCGAACGCTTCGGCCCGCTCGACGTGGAGGCCAGCAATATGCGCACCTGGGCCGACCTGTACGTCACCGGGGCCAGTTTTTGGGGACTGGACTGGTCGCAGGCGGTTTTCTATTTTGGCCAGCTGCTGCTCGTCGGTCCGAACCTGCGCGACAGCACCAATCTGACGGCGACGGAGCGTTTCCGATTGGCTTCGATTAAGTATGGCGATTTCCTGGCTGAAAACAAAGAGTGGTGTAAGGCCCTAGAGCAATATGCGGCTGCGTTTAACATCGGCACCGATCCATCGGTCGAACCAACCGCTGCCTGGGTAGCCCAAAAATGCGAAGGGGGCGAAGAACCAAAAGAAGAGGAAGAACCGCCGACCGAGACGCCGCCAACGCCGGGAGAAACCCCGCCAGCTGAGACGCCAACCCCCGAGCCGCCGACGCCAGAACCGACGCCGGGACCCACACAAGAACCATCCCCAACGGAGCCTTACCCACCGCCCGCTACCCTATGAGCACACAGGTAGGAGTACCCCCTGTTTGGGCGCTCAGCCTGGCCTATTGGCTCCACATGCTGGCCACCATCCTGTGGGTCGGGGGCCTGTCTGCGGTTGTCTTGCTGGTCCTGCCGGCTGCCAGGCAGGGTCTGGAGGCTGAGCAGTACGCCCGCTTGCTCGATAAAATCCAGCGCCGCCTGGACCCCTTGGGATGGTTGAGCCTGGCGGTCTTACTCGGCACCGGCTTATTCCAGATGAATGCTAATCCCAATTACACTGGCCTCCTGGCGATCGGCAGTCGCTGGGCTGTCGCCATCCTGATCAAGCACCTGGTATTCCTGGTGATGATCGCAGTCAGCGCGTACCTGACCTGGGTATTGTTACCCACCCTGCGCCGCATCACCCTGCTGCGCGCCAGGGGCCAGGAGGTCGCAGGAGCTGAACGCCTGGCGCGGCGAGAGAGATTGTTCCTGCGCCTCAATTTGATCCTGGGGGTGATCATCCTGGCTTTAACCTCCCTGGCGCGCGCCTCCTAATCCCATCTCAACCAACACGCTTCACGTTATCCGTTTCACTTCGGCTTGGGCATCTTATAAAACGTATACGGCTCGTCAGGATAATAGTGATAAACCGACCGGTCAGGGTAGGCTTCTGCCACAGCACGGTCTGGTCTATCTCCCCGGCTGAAGATAAAGATATACGGGGTGTTCAGGAATGGGTCTTGCAGTTCCAGAAGCACGCCATAGTCCATCCACTGTTTTGGATGAACCACGATCAGCGCGGGGGTCAGTTCCTGGGCCTGGGGGGAAGAGAAGGGCAGCAAATCGGAGCGCTGCATGCCATACAGGCCGCGCATGCCCTGCAAGCGCATCGGGGTATAGAAAATCAGGTTGGCAGAGAGCAGCAGAGCCAGTATGGCGACGACTGCCAGCGGCCGGGCCTGCCGCCAACCGTGGTAGGTCTTCCATGGCTCTCCGGGTTGGAGCGGCCAGCCAGCCAACCAGGCGATCCCCGCGCCGCTGAACAAGGTCAAGCTGAACAGAGCTTCGTAATAGTAACGCGGTCCAAACAGCCACGCCCCCACCCAATACGCCAGGTAAAACAGCACCAGGCTGGGGAAAACCGCAGCGACCAAAAACGCCCGCCAGCTGCGACGCAAGACTACTGCAAGCAGGCCAAACGGCAGGAAGACCCAAGAGTAACGTGCCCATCCGAAAAGGTCGCCGTAGCCAACAAACAAACTAAAGCGGGTATTGATCCGGGCGAGATTAAGACTATGCCCCGCTTCGATACGCCCATAACCAGGGCCAAAGCCAATCTTGTCATAAGGCCACCACAAGGTGTACGGGTTGAACCAGGGATCTCCAGTTACAGCGGATTGCCATAAGAAATTCAAAGCCGCAACTGCCAGGGCCAGCAACCCGATGACCAACACCCCCCGGCGAGCAGGCCGATCTCCGCGCAGCAGCAAGTACAAGCCGTGGATCGCAAAGGGCAGCCCAAGAGCCAAAGCAGTCAGGGGGCGAGTGAGGGCCAGCAACCCAAGCGTCAAGCCAGCCGTCACGGTGGGTATCCAGCGCGGCGTGGGGACTCGCGGGCCAAAGGAATCCAACCAGGCCAGGGTAAAGGCGAGGCTCAGGACCAATCCAAAGGGGTGCGAGAGTAATGAGCCGGAATTCATCAGGAAAAAGGGCGAGGTAAGGGTAAGCCCCGCTGCCAATAAGCCTACCGTTTCCCCCCAGATCTTCTTGCCCAGGCGATAGGTCAGCCACACACCCAGGCCGGCCAGCAAGGGATTTACCAGCGAACGCACGCCGAAGCGGACACCGATAGCTAACAAGACCGGCCAACCGAGTGGATACTTCCCAAAGCGCTGCCCTTGGAAGTCCACAACGAATGGCACCAGGAAACTTTTCGGGTCAACCGGGGAAGGGACGGTTAACTTACCTCCAGCGATGGCCTCCGCCTGCCAGACATAGGCAATTTCATCTTCAATGTGGGGAATGCCCTCGAAGATTCGCTTGGTGACGAGATAGGTGACCAGGACAGCTAACAGGCTGAGGGCGAGGGCGAGGTGCTCGACGCGCAAGGCCCTGAAAGGTTTACGAAGTTCTATTCCGGGCAGGAAATGCATGGTGTGGAGGGTGGTAATCAGGCGCGCAGGGTGCGTAAGGTCTGCAAAGCAGCCGCGTGCAGCAGGCGGTTGGAAGCCAGGATGCCCCGGTTGTGAGAAAGTACGCGACCGGCGGAAAAATCGAGCGGGTTCCCGTCCAGATCGGTGACCTGCCCGCCGGCTTCTTCTACCAGCAGGGAACCAGCTGCCTGGTCCCATATTTTCTCCCGGTAGTCGGGCTGCTTGGGGGAAAGCAACCGCAGGTACAGCTCGCCTGCCCCGGCTGCCAGGAGCAGATACTTTGCCTGGCTATCCATGCGCACCGGCTCCGCCTTCACCCCCAAAATATCAGCCAGCTGGTCGACCTGGCTCACATTGGTATGACCGGATTCAAAGGAACGCAGCAGCCTGGCCTGAGCGGGTGCGGAATTTCGCGAGGCGCGCAAGGCATGCAACTGTTCCACTTTCTCATCCAGAGAACTAACCCAGGCTCCCTCTCCGCGCACAGCCACAGCCAGAGAGCCCGGACCTCCGAGTTCAGGCCGGTAACCGTCGACTAGGTTTGGACAACCCACGACACCGATCTGAACCTGCCCCTCCATGACCAATGCCAGGGCGACCGCGTATTGATCGCCACGCAGGAAGCCCTTGGTGCCATCGATCGGGTCTAATGTCCAGAAGCGATGGGCGGGTTCCCCTGCACCGCGGTCGATCCAGGCACACACTCTCTCCGGCGTGGCCTGAGGCTGCGCGTAGGAAACAAAATGGACCACCTGGTCGAGCGTGTGTCTCTCGCCGGACTGGCGCAATGCCAGGGAATCTTCCTCAGCCACCAAGGGATCATCCGGGAAGGCAGAGGCCAACAGATGCCCGACCACAGCCTGCGAGGCAAAGTCAGCCACCGTGACCGGTGAGCGGTCCTCCTTCAGCAGGGCTGGCGAGACCATTTCAGCCTGCACCTGCTTGACCAGCTGACAAGCCTGGCGCACGGCGTGCAGTGCAAATTGAGTTTCGTCGTTCAAAAGGCTATACATGGGCCACTATTATTGCTCGATATCCATGTCAAGCAGACTTCTTGTCTGCCAAACGAATCATTGACCGGCTGGTCGCGACCGTCCCGATCAAGTCGTATGCCATCGCTCCGCTGATCCGCACGGGGAGGATTTCGCCGACCGGGAGGTCGCCCTCAACGATCACCAGCCCATCGATCTCCGGGGCATCGCGGTAGGTGCGGCCCAGAGAGAGGCCATCCCCCTGGCCTTCGATAAGCACGTCCAACGTCTTTCCAACGAAGGACTGGTTCTTTTCCAACGAAATGGCCTGCTGCATGGCCATCAACCGCTCCCAGCGTTCTTGTTTGATCTCGGCCAGGACGGGATCGCCCAGAGGTTCACTGGCCGTACCCGGCTCGAAAGAAAACTGGAACGCGCCCACCCGGTCGAATCGAACTTCTTTTACGAAGTCCAACAGCGCCTGGAACTCTGCGTCGGTTTCACCCGGGTAGCCGACGATAAATGTCGTCCGGATGGCCAGATCAGGCATGGCGCCCCGCATCTTCTGCAGAGTGCGATGGACCCACTCCATGTTGGCCGGCCGGCGCATACGGCGCAGCACTGCCGGGTGGGCATGCTGCAGGGGAATATCCAGGTAGGGCACGATCTGAGGATTCGCGGCCATGGCATCGATCAAGCGGTCGGTTACGTATCCAGGATAAGCATACAAGACGCGGATCCAGGCCACCCCTTGTGCAGAGAAGCCATTCCCACTCCGGGATGTCTGCAGCGTTGCCACAAGACTTTCGAGCAGGTGAGCCAGGCCGTCTTTCATGCCCAGGTCATGGCCGTAATCGGTTGTATCCTGGGCGATCAAGATCAGCTCGCGCACACCCATCTCCTGCAAGGAGCGACTCTCTTCCAGGATGGTTTCCACCGGCCGGCTGACCGCCGTCCCCTTAATGAGCGGGATGGCGCAAAAAGCACAAGGCCGGCGGCAGCCATCAGCGATTTTGATGTAAGCGCTTGCCCCTTGAATCGCCACACGCGCTATCCCACGCTCGTCCCCACCAATCGTAGGGGTTTCGGGCAAGTGATAGACTGGTTTAGGATGTTTGCCACCCCGCAGGCTTTGCACCACATCGACAATATCCATCCAGCGCCGTGTACCGAGGATGCCGTCGATCCCAGGCACCTGGCGAGCTATCTGGGCGCCATAGCGTTGTGTCAGGCAGCCAGCAGCGATGAGCACCTGCCCCTGGCGTTTGTTAGCGGCCAGCTCGGCGAGCACCTGCAGCGACTCTTCTTTCGCCGGACCGATGAATCCACAGGTGTTGACGATCAACACGCTCGCTCGATCGGGCTCGTCCATAGATCGATAACCTGACCCGACCAGCAGCCGGGCCATCGACTGCGAGTCGACGGTGTTCTTCGAACATCCCAATGAAACCAGGTGGAAGGTCTTTGCGGTCGTCATGGCAGAGGGGTGGGTTGGGGTTGCTCCGTGGCGGCTGGGGTTGCTGTGGCAGCCCGGGTGGGGGTTGGTGTTGAGGTTATCGTCGGGGTTGGCAAGACCATGCCTTCCTTGGTAAAAAGGCGATATACCACTTCCCCATATTCACCCAAGATCCCTAGATCAGTCTGGTTAAAAAACATCTGCAGCGCAGCACCGTTGCCGGTCAAGACCTCGATCTGCACCTCGCCAGCAAAGGTGTATGCATTCCCTGGCGCTACCCGGCCTTCGAATTCGACTTCCCCGTCCACGGTCACCCGAAGCCAGGTGCGATGGAGGACGGTGATATAAATCTGCACAGGGGCACTGCCTTCCCCAGGCCCGGTCGCCACAGGAGAGCCTTCAATGGCTGGCTGCTCGGTTGCATCAACAGGGACTGCGGGGAGCGTGCCCTCCAAGGGGCTCACTTCGGTGGGTGAGGCTGAAGCCGTGGGCACTTCGGAGGAGGTCATCGCCGGGGTAATACGCAGCGCCTCAGCAATCGAAGGCACCGTGGCGGAAGGCTGCTCAGATCTACGCAGGGTGCTAATCCGAATGGCACCCCAAATTACGAAACCAATCAGAGATAGACCCAGGACCCCTCCAATGAGGAAATCGTTGGAAAGCAGTCGGCGCAGCGAGGCAGGGATTGGCTGGCGAGTTGAGCGGGGGGATGGCGGCCTTGGGCGTTTCGCCTGCTTCTCCGCCAGGCGGGCTTGCAATCCATCGGCATAGTGCAGCAGCAGCGGCTCAGGATCCAGGCTGAGAAAGCTGGCATAATTGTACAACATGCCACGCCCCTGTACTGGTGAGGGCAGACCATCCAGATCGCCGGCTTCTAACGCCTGCAGGTAATGCCGCCGGAGGCGTGTATTTCGTTCGACTTCCTCCAGGGAGAGGCCCAGCAGCTCGCGTCGTTCGTGCAACTGCCGGCCAACTTCTGCAAAAATAACTGCCGCGCCTTCCAGGGCAGCCTGTGTTCCCGGAGGAGGCTCTGGGAGAGCTTCGGGGACCAAAGCGACTGGGGAGATGGGTACTTCGCCATCCAGCGAGCTCAAAAACGATTCCGGGTTCAGGCCAAGATAACCCGCGTAAGCGCGCAAAAAGCCGCGCCCCTGGGCTTTGGAAGGCAGGCGACTGAAATCCCCCCTTTCCAGCGCTTCAAGATAGTGCAAGCGGATGTGGGTTGCCTGAGCAGCCTGCTCTAGGGTAAGGTTACGCTCCTGGCGAGCCTGGCGAAGTTGTTGGCCAATTGTCTCTGTCATTGGACCAGAAGAACCACGAACCCTGGTCTCTAAATGATCCCTGAGTTCTGGATAATATGGTTGGCGAAAAATACCGGCCTGGCGGCTCTCAATCTGCTTCCAGGCCGGCGATCCCGTTCGGATGAGTCGTACCTGCCCCACAGCAGGTTAAATCTTCTACCTCAACCTCGGCGTAAGGCTTATCCTGCCGTTATTTCTGCTTCGCTCGTTTCAGCCTGATCGGCATCCTCGGCACTTGGAATTTCCGGAGCCTGGTCTGCGATCACTGGGGAGGATTCTGTCGCCAAATCTGGTACGCTCAGGCCTTCGCCCTCCCGGTGCACGATGACGGTCACCTCGGGCACCAGATCTACCGTTAGCCGAATGTGAACTTTATGCTCACCCAAGGCACGTAAGGGTTGGGTGTCGATCTGACGGCGAGGGATCTCGAGGCCGGCCTTCTTACTGACAGCGGCAGCGATCATTTGAGTGGTGATCGATCCGTAGAGCTTGCCAGTCTCGCTGGCCTTAGCCGGGAAGGCTAAAAGCGCGCCGTTCAAGCGCTCGGCTACGCTGCTCATCTCCTGGTTAAGTACCTCGCGGCGGGTGGTCGCCTCAGCCCGGATAGATTCGACTTGTTTCAGTGCCCCTGGAGTCGCCAGCACTGCCAGCTCTTGCGGGAGCAGGTAATTGCGACCGTAGCCATCAGCGACACGCTTAACATCCCCCGCCCGGCCAAGCTTATAAACGTCCTTCAACAACAATACTTTCATCTCAAGCCCTTTCTGTTTCGCGCTCTGCGCGTAGATGTGCGCGCCCAGACCAGCGCGCATAAAGCACGCCCGGGCGAAGGGTACAACGCTCCGGGCAGGCAGATTGTACCAGAAGGGCTGCACAGCGTCAACGCCGATTCCCTGCATTCGGGTATAATGCCCGCATGCCTTCCCGCGACCGCACGACCCGGACGGAAGCTGTTGTGCTGCGCCACAGCGATTGGGGAGAAGCTGACCGCATCTTGTGGCTCTATACGCGCCAGATGGGAAAAGTACGCGCCATAGCGAAAGGCGTCCGTAAAATCCGTTCTCGCAAGGCAGGGCACCTGGAGCCATTCACGCGGGTCATATTGTTGCTTGCGCACGGGCGCGACTTGCCAATCGTCACCCAGGCTGAAACGATGGAAGCCTATATACCCCTGCGGGAGGACTTAATCAGGCTGGGTTACGCGGCGTATGTCGTCGAAATCTTGGATCGATTTACTTATGAAGGAGATGAAAACCAACCCCTTTACCGTTTATTGGTCGATACCCTGGCCCGCTTGAACACAGGCTTGGAGCCGACCGTGGTAGTGCGGTATTATGAACTGCGCTTGCTCGAACTGCTCGGTTACCGGCCGCAGCTGTTTGCCTGCGTCAATTGCGAAACGGAAATCCAGCCCACCGATCAGTACTTTTCACTTGCCCAAGGGGGAGTGCTTTGCCCCAAATGCGGCTTGGATGCCACGGAAGCCAGCCAGATCTCAGTATCCTTGCTTAAGTACCTGAGGCACTTCCAACGGAGTACCTTTGCCGAGGCAGCCCGTGTCCGGCTTAGCCCGGATCTAAACCGACAAATGGAATCCCTTCTGCAGCGCTATATCACACATCTATTAGAACGCGGCCTCAATACCCCTGCCTTTATCCGCTCCGTGCAGCGAGAATGATTTTTCACGCTTCATGCAGCAGATCTTGTACGATCTGGCTAAATACCCCTACCGAGAAAGGCTTCTGCAGCCAGTGGACATTGCCCTGCTCGAGGATGGATTGATCGTGTTCATCCATGGGATGCCCGGTGACGAACAGCATCTTCACCTGCGGCCAACGCTCTTGTAAAGCCCGGAAAAGCGCCACGCCTCCCATCACCGGCATGACAATGTCGCTGACCACCAGAGCGATGCTTTCAGCATGTTGCTCATAAATCCGCAAAGCCTCCAGCCCGTCGGCGGCGGTGAACACCTGGTAATTGTAGGCTTCCAGCAAGGCACGCATCGCCTCCCGGGTTGAGACATCATCTTCCACCACCAGGAGCATTTCTCCCGCCCCCCAGGCCTCACCCACCGTTTCTGGTGAGGGAGCTTCTTCGAGGGCAAGTTCCTTTGAGCGCAAATAAATATGGAACGTGGCACCCTTTCCCACCTGGCTGTGGGCGTCGATATAACCATCATGCTGCTTGATGATGCCATACGCCTGGGCTAACCCCAGACCGGTTCCCTGGCCGACTGACTTGGTAGTGAAAAAGGGTTCGAAAATATGCGGCAAGACCTCAGG
>Ga0209341_10001889_pt1 | contig 20369 bp, 17 predicted proteins | sample RifCSP13_2_FD_184020 | JGI IMG/M metagenome (GOLD analysis project Ga0209341, IMG submission 184020) | Soil microbial communities from Rifle, Colorado - Rifle CSP2_sed 13_2 (SPAdes) (version 2) | ecosystem: Environmental > Terrestrial > Deep subsurface > Rock core/Sediment | place: Rifle... | reverse complement strand
CAGCGATGGCGCGGCGCTTTCGCTCTTCCATGTCAGGGCCGCTCATCGAACGCAGGAAATCATCCACGACCTGACGGATCAGTTCTGCGGTGGACTTATTTTGCGCAGCCGCCAGCGCCTTTAATGCTCGCGCTTGTGCTTCACTCAGTTGAATTTCAGTCTTAACCATACTGAAGTCCTCAGCGATGATGTGTAGGTAGGCATCCATGATGCAGAGCACGGCTTGGATTTCCAGCATTATACTCCAACGCTCAATTCCCTGAACTGCCTATCTCACCCTGCCATCACGCTCACCTGCGTTACCCCCTCCGCCGTCCCCACCGCCACCCCGGTTGCACTCGCGTCAATCCGCTTGACCAGGCCGGTCAGCACGTCTTTTGAGCCTAGCTCGACAAACGTGGTCACGCCCTGGGCCAGTATGTAGCGCACGGAATCCGTCCAGCGCACGGGCGAGGTGAGCTGCGCGGGCAGTTCGGCGCGAATCGCGTTGGGGTCGGCGAGCGGCGCGGCCTGCACGTTGCCCACCACGGGCGGGACGGGGGCGATGAACGGGACGGCCTCGACTGCGCGGGTGAAGTCTTCCACGGCGGATTGCATCAGCGGCGAGTGCGCGGCAATCGAGACCGGAAGCTTGAGCGCCCGCCTGGCCCCCCGCGCTTTCGCCAGTTCCATCGCCTTCTCCAGCGCGACGTTATCCCCCGAAATCACTACCTGCCCCGGGCAGTTGTCGTTGGCGACCTGCACCACGCCCCCCGTCGCCGCGCTGGCCTCGGCGCACACCTCCGCCAGCAAGCCCGCGTCCAGGTTGAGGATCGCCGCCATCCCGCCGGGCGCGCGTTCCCCGGCGGCCTTCATCACCTCGCCGCGCTGGCGCACGAGCCGCAGGCCGTCCTCGAACTCCATCACGCCCGCCGCCGCCAGCGCGGACAGTTCGCCCAGCGAGTGACCCGCCGCGAACGCGGGCGTGAACTCGCCAATGCTCTCGACGAGCGCGCGCCACGCCGCCACGGAGCACACATACAGCGCGGGCTGAGTGTTGACGGTGTCATTCAGTTCGGCCTCCGGGCCATCCCAGCACAGCGCCGAGAGTCTGAAACCAAGATGCTCGTCGGCCTCCTCGAAGATTTTCTTCGCGGCAGGTGAGGTTTGCGCCAGCTCCCGGCCCATGCCCACGAACTGCGAACCCTGGCCGGGGAAGACGAAGGCGGTAGTCTTGGGATTTAGCATAAGGACCTCGGAAACAAAAAGGCCGTCTCTCACGGCCTTGGGCTTTGGGGCTTGGGATTTGGGACTTACCCCTTCTCTTCCTTCTTCTTTTCCACGATTTCTTTGCCGTCGTAGTAGCCGCAGTGGGGGCAGACGGTGTGGTGCAGGTGCATCTCGCCGCAGTTGCTGCAGGCTACGAGCACCGGCCCGCTCAGCGCGTGGTGCGAGCGGCGGCGGTCGCGGCGGCCCTTAGAGTGTTTGCGTTTCGGATGGGGAGGCATAGCAAAATCCTTTATGGGTTCTAAATCACAAAACAACGCCTGCCGTCCTTCGACTTCGCTCAGGACGCTGGCAGGCAACGAGCGGCATTATAAAGGGGGGAGGGAGGAAGTGTCAAGGATTCGGCGGCAAACCTTTTTCGGCGTGGAGTTTGGTGATGCCGTTGCGCACCTGGTTGAGCGACTTGGTCAGCTCGGTCTCGAGCCGGGTGAGGACTTCGAGGGCGTAGTCGTCGGCGTCGGCGCGGACGCGCTCGGCGTCGGCCTTGGCGTTCTGGAGGATCTGCTCGGCGCGGGATTGCGCGGCCATCGCCACCGAGTCGCGCTCGACCATCTGATCCACCTTCTCTTTGGCGAGCTGCACGGTGCGCGCGGCTTCCTCCTGCGCCTGCGCGAGGATGCGGTCGCGCTGGGCGAGCACCTGTTGCGCCTTCTTGACCTCGTCGGGGATCGAGACGCGCATCTGGTCAATCAGTTCCAGCACGCGCTCCTCGTCCACTGTCAGCAGGTGGGTGAGGGGGATCGGACGGCCAGCGTTGAAGACTTCTTCCAGTCGGTCAACCAGATGTAGGATATCCATGCAGACCTCCCCGAGTGGGGGTAGTCACCAGTGGAGGGCAAGATACACCGATTGGGCGGTGAATGCAATTCAGGCATAACTGGTGATTACCCACATTTCGGGTGCTCTCCGTCCGCGCGCACGGCCCGCGCGGACGCGGGCCTAGAGCACTTGTGGGTAATCACCGGATGCATCAGCGCGCCCGTTGGCTGGTTCTGAACGAGGGTGTTTCAGGCCGCTTTCAGCACGCGCACGCTCACCGGCTCGCTCTTTCCCTTCAATTCCAGTTGGCGCTGTTCCAGGTCGCCTAGATCGAGTTTAGCAGCCGCGTAAGCCGCCTCGCTGATCAGCGCCTCACCCGGCCCAGCTTTGGAGGCGAGGCGCGCGGCGATGTTGGCGTTGTCGCCGAGCGCGGTGAAATCGGTGAAGGTGCCCTCGGAGCCGATCGAGCCGACGAAGGCGATGCCGGTGTGCACGCCCACCCCGATCGGAATCCACGGGCCGCCAGGATCGCCGTGGCCGGTGACACGCAACAGTTCCTGCGCCGCGCGCACCCCCAGTCGGGCGTGCCCCGGCCCGGCGAAGCCGGGGACATAAAACCCCACCACCTCGTCGCCCACCAGCTTGTCGATGATCGCGTCCGTGTCAACCAGCACCCGATTGGCCGCCGCGAAAAAACGATTGATCAACCGGCTGAACTCGGAGGGGTTCATGCCCTCCGCCAGCGTGGTCGAGCCGCGCACGTCTGCGAAGAGCATGGTGAGCTCGACTTCCGCGCCGCCCCGCTGCGTCCGCGCCAGGATTTCACAGGAATTGCATAAGTTGGGGTTTTTGTTGGAGGGCCCTTTGCCGATAAGCCGCATCAGCGGGCCGCCCAGGCCGGTAAACGGCGCGTAGCAGAGTTTGCAGCGCGGGTTCGTGGGCAGCCATTTGAAGATATGCCGGGCTTGGTGATAGGTCAGATCCTCTCCAGTCAGCAGCGCCCGCCACATTTCGTCGGGTGTTGGTTTCGGTGGCATCCCATGTCTCCATCTCTCGTCTTTCGGCGCACTGATTTTGACACAGAAGCGCGCAAAGTCAACTGCGGCGAATCACGGTCCCCGGGATCGGCTCTCCCCGCAACGCCGCGCCCACCCGCCCCGGCGCTTCGCCCGAAAAAATCTGCACCGCACAACCCGGCATGGCCTTGACCAGCGCCAGCATTTCGCTCACCTTGCTCGCCATGCCGCCGGTCACGTCCGCGGCGTGCGAGCCGCCAATCTGTAGTGGAGATGCGCCAGGGCGCGTCTCCGCGGTGATTTCAGGTATTACCTCCCCATCCGGCCATCGGGTGAGCACGCCGCGCTCGATGCCCGCGAGCAGGATCCGCTGAGGGCCGAGTTTCGGGGCGAGGTGACGGAACATATCCTCGGTGGAGACGACCGTCCCGCCGCGTACCGTGTCCACCGCCACGTCGCCATAGACCAGCGGGACGAGGTCGTGGTCGAGCGCGGTCTGGATCGGCTCGGCGGCGAAGGACTGAATGACGCCGTCGTGGCAGACGACCGAGGCCGAGGGAGGGCAGTTGACGACAGGCAGGCCCGCCTGCCGCGCGGCATCCACGACCAGCCGGTTCAGCAGCCCGGCCACGTGCTGGACTTCGGCGAAGCCCTGCCATTGCGCGGGCGTGCTGACCCCATGGCGCGTGCCGTATTTCCTGGCCTCGACGTGCCCGAATGAGCCGCTCCCATGCCCAAGCAGCAGGCGCTGGCCCGGCCGGGCCGCGCGCGCCTCGGCAGTCTCCTGCATCAGGCGGTCGAGCACGTCGTAGCGCACCGCGCGCGGGGTGTTTTTATCGGTGATGAGCGAGCCGCCGAGTTTGAGGAAGATCATAGTGATTGGTGATCGGTGATCAGTCATCAGTCATCAGTTATCAGTGACTACTCACTGTTCACCGATCACTGTTCACTGATCACTGCGCTAACGACTCTCTTTGCTCCCGAGGCTTCCAGCGCAACCCGAACACGTCCTTCAACTGCCTCCGAGACGAGCGCGATCATGTTGCCGCCGCGCCCCCCGCCGGAGAGTTTTCCACCGGATGCCCCAGCGTCGAGGGAAGCAGAGATGAGGCCGTCGAGCTCGGGGCAGGAGACGTCGAGCCGCTGGAGGAGGGCGTGGTTGCGGTTCATCAGGTTTCCCAAGACCCTAAAGGTCTCAGAGACCTTTAGGGTCTGCGGCACTTCAATGACGGCGCGCGCTTCGCGGACGATGTCGCCGATAGCGCGGAAGATTTGCTCATACCGCTCCGGCTCTTGTTGCCATGCTGCGCGCACGTCGCCGACGGTGACTTTCGTCGGGCTGGGGAGGCCGGTGTCGGCGATGAGGAGGCGGAAGGGATGCGCGACCTTGAACGGGGCGGGCGGCTGGCCCTTGACGAAGCAGACCGGCTGGCCGTAGGCGATGACGGTGTTATCTATGCCGGAGGGAGTGCCGTGGAGCAGCTTTTCGGTCTCGAAGACAAGGGCGGAAACCTCGTCATTAGTAATTCGGTAATCGAGGTAGTTGGTGAGGGCACGGACGACGGCGGCGCAGACCGCGGCGCCGGACCCCAGGCCGGAGGCGATGGGGATCGTGGAATCCACGGAAAGGGAAACCCCAGTAGGAATGGGCAGGCCCACGTGGACGCAGGTCAAACGCACCGCGGCGGACAGGACATCATCCGGGGGGGCATCCGACAGCCGATAGCGGCGATTGAGGTTGAGGGCTTCAATCCAAAATCCTCCCTCACCCCCTTCCCCCGCTTGCGCGCCACTCCGCTTGGCTTCGGGGACTACAGTCCCAGGGGGCGAGGGGAGCGAGGGGTGAAGGGAGATGGCTGCCGTGGCCTGAACCTGCGTGACCGGGACGGCCAGCGCGGGTTGGCCGTAGACGACGGCGTGCTCGCCGAAGAGGATGATTTTGCCGGGCGCAGAGGCGCGCGTCGTGGTCATCGGGGCTGAGGGTTGAGGTACATGATGAGGATGGCGGAGAGGCCCCACAAAAGGAAGGTGATCTGGAGCGGGCGGTCGGTCAGGACGAGCTCGTCGGGCGCGCCGCCTTCGCCTTTCATGTGGATCAGGTAGAGGTAGCGCAGGAGGCTGTAGAGGACGAACGGGATGGTGAGCATCATCGTGTGGTTTTCCGGCAGGTTGGGCGCGGAGAAGGTGTAGAGCGAGTAGGCGATGATGGTGGAGGTGGAGACGAGGTTGATCATCTCGTCGAGGAAGGGGAGGCTATACTCCTTGAGGACGGTGCGCGTGTCGCCGGCCTGGCTGTCCATGAGCGCCAGCTCGGCGCGGCGCTTGCCGAAGCCCATGAAGAGGGCGAGCAGGCCCATGCAGATGTAGAGCCAGGGCGAGAAGCGCGCGACGGTGATGATGACGACGCCCGCGCCGACACGCAGGAGGAAGCCCAGCGCGACCAGCATGACGTCAATGATGGCGACGTGTTTGAGCCAGAGAGAGTAGAGCAGGTCTTTGACCAGGTAGGTGAGCGCGAGGAGGCCGAAGCGCCAGTCGAGCAGGAAGCCCAGGGGCAGGGCGACGAGCGGCAGGACGACGGCGGCGGCGGCGGCGACGTTCTTGCTCAAGCGGCCTGAAGCGAGGGGCCGGTTGCGCTTTTGGGGGTGCTGGCGGTCCTTCTCAAGGTCGGCCAGGTCGTTGACGAGGTAGACGGCGCTGGAAAGCAGGCACATGAGGCCGAAGCCTGCAAGGGTGCGCAGGAGCGGCGTGGGCTGGAAGAGTTGCACGTCGAAGATGAGCGCGGCGAAGACGACACCGTTCTTGGCCCACTGTTTGGGGCGCATGGCTTCGAGGAGGAGAGGGAGCATAGGGGCGATTATAAAGGCAGAAACATGAAGGAGGAAGGCGGGATAAGGGGATTAGAGATTGATCATTGGCGATTTGGAGGGCGTTGGGCGCGGTGCTAGAATAAGGTTAAACCGTTTCCAATTGTGAAGAGGAGGCAAAAATGTCTGACGAGAAGTCCGGCCAGAGCGGCGGGGTCAATATCACAGGCGGCTCCGGGAATGTCTCTATCGGCGGAGATGTGGTGGGACGTGACAAGGTCACCACGACCACGACCACTTACGGCATCGGCGGAGATCAACTGGCCCAACTGGTTCAACAGTTCCAGCAGATCAACAAGAAGATTGACACACTCCCTGACAAGGACGAGGACGAGAAGCAGGAACTGAAGGATACGGTCAAGAAGATCGAAGAGGAAGTGAAGAAGGGCGAGGAAGCCAAGCCGGAGAAAGTCGAGCGCTGGCTCAAGTTCGTCGCCGGTATGTCCAACGACATTCTGCAAGTCACAGCGGCGACGTTGACCAATCCGGTAGCAGGCGTGGCTAAAGCCGTTCAGTTGATTGCGCAGAAGGCTCAGCAAGAGAGCAAGTAGTGTGTGACAGGTGGCCAGGCTGATACTCCACGTCACTTATCACTGATCACGCACTTGTGAAACAACGCCTCGATCAACGCCTGGTCGCGCTCGGGTTGACGGAGAGCCGCGAGCAGGCCCGGCGGCTGATCATGGCCGGGGAGGTCCTGGTCAATGGGCAGGTGGTGGACCGGCCCGCTGCGAATGTGCCGGACGACGTCGCGGTCGAGATCAAGGCCAGGCCGCGCTTCGTCAGCCGCGGCGGGGAGAAGCTCGACGCCGCGCTGGAACATTTCAAAATTGACGTGGCCGGGCTGGTCTGCGCGGATGTGGGGGCCTCGACGGGCGGCTTCACCGATTGCCTGCTTCAGCGCGGCGCGGCGCGGGTGTATGCCATTGACGTCGGGCGCGGCATTCTGGATCACCGCCTGCGCACCCGCTATGGCGTGCGCGTGGTGGTGATGGAAGACACCAACGCCCGCTTCGTAGAGCGGCTGCCAGAGCCAGTGCAGTTCGTTTCGATTGATGCGTCATTTATTTCGCTGAAGCTGTTGCTGCCGGTGGTGAGGGGATGGCTCACCTCACCCCTCATTCCGGCGCCAAGCGCCGGGGAGGGGGGTGAGGTCGTCGCTCTGATCAAACCCCAGTTCGAAGCCGGAAAGAAAGACGTGGGTAAGGGCGGGGGGGTGATTAGAGACCCCGAAGTGCATCGGCACGTTCTGGCCGATGTGCTTTCGTTTGCGGAGGCGCACGGATATTGCGCAAAAGGCCTCATCGCGTCGCCTCTGCTAGGGCCGAAAGGCAACCGGGAGTTTCTCCTCTGGTTGGGAACAGGCGGGGAGCGGGCAGAGGTGGGACAGTTGATAGCGAAGGCGGTGGCTGATCGCGTATAGCCTATGTCTCAATAGCCACGACATCGTGCGCTATGGAGTGGTCACGACATCGTGCAGCTTCTAATGGTGAATCGTAGTCACGACATCGTGCGCTATTGGCTGTTTTTTTCGGAAAAACCAGTCTGTGTGCGTCTGCTTTCCGAAGAAAGTGCGCACGATGTCCTGACTATTGGCCCGACTAGAATCGGGCGAAAAAACACTGCACGATGTCGTGACTATAGAGACCTATGGCGTATCGCCCAGCGATAGGCGATACGCCATAGGCGATAAGCCATACCTGACAGACACAGGAAAGACTATGGACTTCACACCCATGCCTGAAGTCAAGGCCTTGCTCGACCCGGATGAAATTCTGCGGGCCGAATTCAGATACGCGAGCGAGACGTCACTGCAGGCCAACAGCGACCGGGCGCAGGTGGTCAACCTGTTCCTCATCCTGGTCGGCGGCGTCGGCTCGATCGCGCTGGCCCTCTCCCAGCTCGCGCCGGGCGAGGGTGTGCAGCTGCCCCCAGCGGTGTACGCGGTCGTGTTCTTCATCATCGGCCTGCTGGGGCTGTTCACCATCTTCAAGCTCATCCGCCTGCGGCAGGCGTGGCACGACAGCGTGCTGACGATGAACCGCATCAAAGACTTTTACCTCGCGCATTACCCCGAGCTGGCCCCGGCCTTCCGCTGGCGCACCGACACCATCCCCAAACCGGAACTTGTCGGCACGATCACCTTCAACCTCTCCGTGCTCGTCGCGCTGATTGACAGCACGTCCGTGGGCGGCGGGATGTTCTTCCTCAACCTGCTCTATCCCATCCCTTTTGCCATCAGCGCGGCGCTGGCGTTTTTTGCGCTGCAGGCGTGGCTGTATTTCTGGCTGTTGGGGCGGTCATAGGAACAGCGAGAAGGGGCGGCCTCGCTTTACAGACTGGGAGAAGTCGCGCGGTCCCAGGGCGATTACAGGCAGGCGTCCAGGCGCTACGCGAAGCGATCCGTTGCCTTCCCCCATTTCTCTCTCTTTTCGGTTATACTTGCCTCCGCGGGAGATTCAATCTCCCGCTGACTGCGTATGGTCTCCAGACCATCTTCAGATGGACACCTCACACATCCGGAATTTCTGCATCATCGCGCACATTGACCACGGCAAGTCCACGCTGGCGGACCGCCTGCTGCACCTCACCGGGACTGTGCCCGACCGCGACACGACCGAGCAGATTCTCGACTCGATGGATTTGGAGCGCGAGAAGGGCGTGACGATCAAGGCCTCGGCGGTGCGGATGAACTACACTGCCGCCGATGGTAACAGCTATGAGTTGAATCTTCTCGACACACCGGGACACGTAGACTTTAATTATGAAGTTTCAAGGGCGCTCGCCGCGTGCGAGGGCGCGATCCTCGTGGTGGACGCGACCCAGGGCATTGAGGCGCAGACCCTCGCGAATCTCTATCTCGCGCTGAACGCGGGGTTGGAGATCATCCCGGTCATCAACAAGATTGACCTGCCCTCCGCCCGCGCGGACGAGGCGGCCCAGGAGGTCGCCTCGCTTTTGGGCGGCCGGCCCGAAGACGTCCTCCGCATCTCGGCCAAGGAGGGCACGAACGTCCCTGCGCTGCTGGAGGCGGTCGTCAAGCAGGTCCCCCCGCCGAAGGGCGACCAGGCCGCTCCCCTGAGCGCGCTCATCTTCGACTCGCACTACGACTCGTACAAGGGCGTCGTCGCCTACGTCCGCATCGTCGAGGGACAGATCCGGCACCCCGGCAAGTTCAAGTTGATGGCGACCGTCGTCGCGGGCGACACCGTCAAGATCGGCGCGTTCACCCCCCAGCTGACGCCGACGGGCGAACTCAGCGCGGGCGAAGTCGGCTACATTGCCACGGGCCTCAAAACGGTGCAGCAGTGCCGCGTGGGCGACACGCTCACCTCGTCGGTCACGCCTGCCGCCGAGCCGCTGCCCGGCTATCAGAAAGCGAAGCCGATGGTGTTCGCTGGCATCTACCCGGTAGAGGGCGAGGACTATCACAATCTCAAGGACGCGCTGGAGAAACTGCAGCTGAATGACGCCTCGCTCGCCTTCGAGCCGGAGACCTCGCAGGCGCTCAACTTCGGCTTCCGGTGCGGCTTCCTCGGCCTGTTCCACATGGAGATCGTGCAGGAGCGGCTGGAGCGCGAATACGACCTCGACATCATCGCCACCGCGCCCTCCGTTGAGTACGAGGTCACACTGACGAGCGGCGAAAAGGAACTGATCGACTCTCCTGCCGACCTACCGGACGAAACGACCATCGCCGCCATCGGCGAGCCGTGGATGCGCATCCAGATTTTCACGCCCGAGACGTATTACGGAACGATCATGGATCTGGTCACCAAGCGCCGGGGCGAGTTCGTGGAACAGGAATATCCCGCGCCGGGGCGGGTGCTGCTGACCTTTGACATTCCCCTCTCCGAGTTGATCGTGGACTTCTACGACCAACTCAAATCCCGCACGCGCGGCTACGCCTCGCTCGACTATCACTTTCGCGGCTACCGCGAGGAGAATCTGACCAAGCTGGAAATCCTGGTGAACGAAGCGCCGGTGGACGCGCTGGCGATGATCGTCCACAAGGACGACGCTTACAACAAAGGGCAGGCGCTGGTTTCCAAACTCAAGGACCTGATTCCGCGCCAGCAGTTTCAAGTCCCGGTGCAGGCGCAGGCGGGGGGGCGCGTCATCTCGCGCGCCAACGTGCGGGGGGTGAAAAAGGACGTGCTGGCCAAGTGCTATGGCGGCGACATCACAAGGAAGCGGAAGCTCTTAGAGCGCCAGAAGCGAGGGAAAAAGCGCATGAAAATGGTTGGGAGTGTAGAAATCCCTCAAGAAGCATTTATGGCCGTGTTGAAATTGGGCGAAGAATAGTATCAACTAATCGGTCTCCTCCTCTTCTTGATTGAGAAAACTCTTTAGCCGATTAAGAGTTTGTGCTAATTTGTCGGCTGACTCGTATCCCGGATGAGGATGCCTGTCCTGAAGCGCTGTGCCATGTTCATGAAAGGAGACAAATAATTCAAGGTTCTCGATACGGTTATCAGTCCTGATGCCATTCTTGTGATGAACAACTTCAGTGCTTGAGAGGGGGCGTCCCAAATGTTCAGCCATGACGAGGCGGTGCTCAGCTATATAACCCAGGCTGTTTGCCATTGATTCGTAGAAGGGGTGACCAGGATAGACTTTCACATAGATATACCCATGTTTAGTTACTCGCCCGCCGCGCCAAGTTGTTGAGGTAGGTCCAGTATGCAAGCAAGTGCGGCACAGTCCAGTGAAAGTCTTTTTGCGGACGTTTGACGCAGAAGTGATATGTTCATCGTTGCAAATCCCGCATTGAATGGGGATGTGTTGACCGTCGCGCCGTGACCAAAAGACAATGCTGCCATTGGGCAAAATCTCGTCTTCCCAACTTTCCCCATGGGTGCATACCCGGCAGATGCCATTGAATTCCTCTCGTGTAGCGTTGTTCAACAATATCATGCGTTCTCGTCCACATGACCCGCATCGAACAGGGACATAGGGATCACCTCAACGTGACCAATAAATGACGCTGCCACTGGCGAGATGCTCATCTGTCAGGCGTTTATGGGCTCCCATATTCATTTCTCCGAGATCATTCGGTGATGATGCAGGTAATAGTAACAAAGCGATTGAGTTTGTCAACCATCTCCGGCCGGGTTGGTGATTATTCACCAGTGGCTTAGATCGCTGTCCTCGGCGGTCAATGGTGCCTCGCATTTAGTGAGGAGTGATGATAGTCCATCGCCCTGCGACCATTATTGCACCGATGCGGCTAATCAAAGCTGCCCGGGAGGCCGTCAGTCGCAACCGCCTGGCAATCGCGGTGTGCCTGTGCCTGGGGGGTTTGCTCTACCTTCGGCGCCCGGACGCTTTCTATAACCCTCAGTTTTTCGCCGAAGATGGGATTATTCTTTTCCGTGAAGCCCATGCCTATGGTTTCGCCTCGCTCCTCGTTCCCTATTCTGGGTATTACCACACGTTCTCGCGATTAGCAGCGCTGGCTGGCGAACTCTTTCCGCTGGCCTATGTCCCGGCGTGGTTCAACACCGTTGCGTTGCTCGTGACCTGGTACGTCGGCGTGAGAATTCTTTCGCCGCGTATTCCGCTCAACCATTCCACGAAGGTCATGCTGGTCGTGGCGTTGGTGGCCTCGCCCGTGCGGAATGAGATTTACATGACCTTGATCAGTGTGTACTGGCTCCTCAGTTTTGTCTTGTTATTGCTGCTTATCAGCCGAGAACCAGCATCTTTCGCAGAAGTCGCGACTGACTCCTTTGAGCTTTTGATGGTAGGCCTCACCGGCCCATTTGCCGTGATCTATCTGCCGCTGTTTGGGTGGCGATTCTTCACTCGCCGGACCCGCTTCAACGCCTGGAGCCTGATGCTGGCGGGCCTGGCGGCGGGCATTCAAGGCTGGAGCCTAGTGGGGCGCGCCCTCACGGCCAGTTCCAGCAGCGCCGTGTTGGGGCGGCTGGAGGCTCTGCGCATCGTCGCGGAGAAGTTCATATACGTGTTCTTCGGCGATTGGCCGGCACAGTCGAGCTGGATTTTTGCCGCGCTTCTCGTCGTGCTCCTCGCGATGTGCGGCCTGATGGTTTTCGACTTCCTGACCGACAGGCATCGTGAAGCATTGACGATTATGGCTGGGGGTATATTGGCCCTACTGGTTACGGTGTGGGTCACTGGTTTTGATCCGTTCGAACTGGCCGACTTTACCCGCTACTATTACATCCCGGTGGTCACCTTGCTCTGGGGACTGATCTTGTGGCGCAAGTATCGGCCTCGCCTGGCTTACACGCTGCTGGGCTTGAGCGCGCTGGTAACGGCCACCCATTACCCGGCGACCCCTTTCGTGGACTACCACTGGCCGGAGGCCTCCCGATGTATTGATGCTCAGGCCGAGTGCTTGATCTCTATCAACCCTCCCGGCTCTTATCTCAAAATCGGCCCCGCGCGTATGCCCGACGTGCAGACCCGGTGGCCGGCTGTCTTTGGTGACCGGATTGAACTGTACGGATACGACGCCGAGTATGACTCCGCGCGCCTGCGAACTAAGTTCGTCTGGGTCGGCCTGCGGCGCATGGACACCGCATACAAATTCTTCGTTCATCTCTATGATCCGGCTGACGAGTCCAAAGTGATTCGACAGGTGGATGCCGGCCCGCGTCAATTTTCTTATCCGACCTCTCAATGGCTGGTCGGCGACATCGTGACCGATGAAGTTGAGTTGCCTTTGGAGGACGTCCGCCCGGGGCAATATCGGGTGGCGGTAGGCTGGTACAACCCGCTCTTGCCACACATGGATCGTCTATCGGCCGTTGACGAGGCGGGAAATCGGTGGAAAGATGATCGGGTTGTTCTCCCCTTGCTCGTAGATGTTTCCAGATGACCTCCTGCATGGTAAGAGAAACAAACTCAACACTGGATTGAGCGCCATACATACGATGGATTTCCACACTTCTCTGTTTAAACGCCTGAAATTTGATCCAGGACTGGGTGTGGTGATACTGCTGACTATATTTGCAACCTGGCCTCTCCTCAGACGACCTGGTCTGCCCACCTTTACCGATGCTGATCATCACGTCTATCGTACGCTTGAGATCATTTTAGCCTGGCAGCAAGGAGTGCCGTACCTGCGCTGGGCGCCCGACCTGTTTCTGGGGTATGGTTACCCGATCTTCAATTACTATACCCCGCTGACGTACTACATTGGCGCGGCGTACGGGGCGTTGTGCTGTGGAGCAGCCAGCGGCGCCACGGCCGGGGTCAAATTTGTCTTCGTGGCCGCCGCGACCCTCGGCATGGCGGGGATGTACCTGTTCGTGCGCGACCGGTGGAATGGAATGGCGGGCGTCGTGGGCGCAGCCGCCTATGGGTTGTCGCCTTATCTGGTGTATGTTGACCCGCACGCGCGGGGCGCGTCGCCGGAGACATTTGCGATTGCGCTCGCGCCGTGGTTGTGGTGGTCTTTTGGGCGGCTCCTCACGCCTGCCTCGCCGGGCGATGTGGCGTTTGCGGTCCTCATATTCGCTGCGCTGTTGCTTACGCATAACCTGATGTCGTTCGTCTTCATTGGACTGCTGGGGGCGTGGCTGGCGTGGGAAATCATTGGGGAGGCCGTGTGGGGGCATGGCGGTGAGCGGGCAGGGCAAGTAGCCGCCTTGCGCCAAACAACCAGGATGATTGTGATCGCAGGGGTTATGGGGATGGGGCTTTCCGCGTTCATGTGGTTACCCGCCTGGCTGGAACGCGGAGCAGTTCAGTTTTCCAAAGCCTTTGTCGTCCCCTCGTATGGTCTCCGTTTTGTGGGGGCGCAGGAACTTTTTGCTCCGGCCTCTCTGACGGATGTGGCGCAGGAGTATCAGCAGGGCCTCCGCTTCAGGTTGGGGCTTCCCCAGTGGATTCTCGGCGCGCTGGGAGGGCTGACCCTCTTGCACAAAGTCCCTCAGCGCAAGACGACGCTCTTTTTTGCCTTCCTGAGCGCGGCCTGCCTGTTCTGCTTGATGCCCATCTCGGCCCCGCTCTGGAAAGAGCCTTCGCCACTATTGTTTTTGCAGTTGCCCTGGCGGTTGCTGGGGCCGGGGTTGTTGGGCGTGGGCGTGCTGGCGGGGGCAACCACCCACTGGGCCAGCGCGTTGCCATGGCGAGGCAGCCAGGCGGTCTTTGGTCTGATGGCAATCACCTTTTGCCTGGCGGGAGCATTTCCAGTGTTAGACCCGCCTCCCTGGACCGATGTGGGGCCAATCAGCCCTCAGCGGCTGTTTGTTTTGGAAGAAAGCGGCGTGTGGGGAACGGGCACCACCCAACAGGCCGAGTTCCTGCCGGTTGGCGCGGCCCCTGTCGTCAGCCCACAGGAGTCCCTGATCCGCTCCTATGACGCCGGCCTGGTAGACAAAGTGGATCGTGGAGCCTTGCCCGCAGGGACGCAAATCGCCGTTTTGGAACATGGGCCGGAGCATGATCGCTTTCAAGTGACAGGCCAGGCCGATTTTACCCTCCGCGTATTCACGTTCTATTTTCCGGGCTGGACGGCCTACGTGGATGGTGCTAAAACACCCATTCAGATCGACTCGCCTGGAGGGTGGATCACGTTCACGGTCCCGGCGGGAGGGCACGAGGTGTGGCTGCGTTTTGAGAATACCTGGCCCCGTTGGCTGGGATGGGCGGTCAGCGGGCTGACGGCTCTGGGATTGATCGGCGTGGCCTGGCAACAGTCCCGTTCCCGTCTGCGTCGGCCCATGCGCGAGAGGTTGACGTGGCGCTGTGCTTTACTCCTCGCCATGGTCGTGTTAGCAGGGATAGGGCTTAGGCGGCTGGCCGACCGCAGCAGTTGGTGGCGCGTTCACTCCGGTCGCTACGAAGCGCCGGGCGCGCAGGTTCAGCGGTTTGTGCGCCTGGAAAACAACATCGCCCTGCTTGCATTTGATCTGCCCCGGATGCAGGCCAGGCCGGGCGAAGAAGTTCCCGTCATCCTCTACTGGCAGGCGTTGGATCCGGTATCGGAGAATCTGAGCGTGTTTGTACATCTTCTAGGCCCAAATGGACGGTTGTGGGGACAATCCGATGCGCTGAACCCGGCCGATTTCCCCACGACGCGCTGGCTCTTCGACCGCTTGATGCGCGATGAGCACGTTGCGGCCTTGCAGCCCGACGCCCCGTCCGGCATGTATACTGTGCGCGCCGGGTTGTGGGATCGGTATGCGGGCGTTCGCATGCATGTCCTCGATGAGAATGGCCAGATTATTGATCAAGACGGCGTCGTTCTGACCACGGACTTTGTGGTCCAACCCTGAGTTGGAGATCCGCACGATGACGCTCACCGCTCGGCGTCGGTTTGCGCTGGTCGTTGGCGTGTTGGCGCTGGCAGCCTGCCTGCGCCTGTGGCGCATCGCCGAATTGCCGCCTGGCTTGCACCACGACGAGGCCTTCCACCTGTTGCGGGCACAAGAAATTGCGCGCGGCCAGTCCTTTCCAGTTTACATCATCGGCAACAATGGCAACGAACCGCTCTTTGCCTATCTGACCTCCCTCATGTTGCCCATGCTGGGGCCGTTGGCGTGGGCCGGGCGATTGATGGCCGCGTGGGTTGGGCTGGTAGGCGTGGCTTTCACAGTGCGCGCTGGGCGCGAGATGTTCCCCCGACAAGGGATAGGGGAACTGGCCGGGCTGGTTCTGGCCGCTTTCTATTGGCATCTCAACTTCAGCCGGTTTGGGTCGCAACCCATTTTGGCGGCGACCGCGGCGGCGGGGACGATGGCGGCCCTGTGGCGCGGTGTGCGCACGGGCAGTTATGGGGCTTATGGGTTGTCAGGTTGGATGCTGGGGTTGGGCCTGTGGGCCTATGTGGCCTTTCGCGTGTTCCCGCTGGTGCCTCTACTCGGGGGCCTGATCCTGATGCTGACGCAACCCGCGCGGCGGCGACATCTACTGGTGGGGGGAATGATCGCGGGCGGCGCGGCTCTCGTCACCTACGCGCCACTCGGCCTCTTCTTCTTCCAACATCCCAACTGGTTTTTCAACCGTTTCAACCAGACCACCGAGTCTACGCTGGGGCTCAACGGGCGAAGCGCGGCGCTGTGGATCAACACATATCGAACGGTGGGCGGCCTGTTTTTGCGCGGCGACGAGAATTGGAGGCACAACCTCGCCGGTCGCCCGGCGCTCGACCCGATTCAGCAATTATTTATTGCAGCGGGCGGCGTGGCCGGCCTGCGGCAATGGCGCCAAGCAGAAGTGTGGACACTGTGGGTCTGGCTGGTTGTGGGGTTATTGCCGGCGGCTCTCACCCTGGAAGCGCCTCATTTTGGCCGCACCACGCTGGCCACCCCGGCCGTGGGTTTGCTGGTTGCGTTAGGCATCCGGGCGGTCTGGCGATGGATCAACCGGCGAGTGATGCGGGGCCTCCTAGCAGTGGCAGTGTTGGCCTCGGTATGCCTGACTCTAGTGGATTATTTCGCGCGGTGGGCGAACAATGCGAACCTGCTAGAGGCCTTTGACGTGGAACAGGTCTGGATCGCGCAGGCGCTGCGCGCAGCCCCTACCGGTGCGCGGCTGTATGCCACCCCGCTTGAGCCGAACTCGTGGACGGTGGAGTATTTGCTCGGTCCAGAGGCCTTTGAGCGGTTGCGGGTGTTCGATGGTTCGACGTGTTTGGTGATGCCCTTCATGACGCCACCCGCAACGGCCTATGCCATCGTCGCCGCCAAGGACTCACACACACTGCCTGCGCTCAGGGCCGCCTTCCCCCAGGGGATTGAGAGCGCATCTCCGTGGCAGGAACTGGCGGTATATCAAATTCCGGCCGGGCAGGCGCCGCGGATAGCGCTGGATGTCTCGCGCGAGGCCGATTTCGGCGGATTAGTGCGGATAGTCGGCTACACCCTCACGACCGAAGACTTGAAGCCGGGGCGCCAGATTCACTTGAAGGTGGCCTGGCAGGTTGAGCAGGCGACGCGCGCCGCGTACAAAGTTTTCGTGCACCTCATTGGCCCACCCAGAACGGATGGCAGCATCATCTATGCTCAGAGCGATGTTGAGCCGTGCGCTGGCTCGCATCCCACGTGGGGGTGGTCGCCTGGCGAGCTCATATTGGATTCGTATACGCTTTTCCTTCCAGAGGATTTGCCGCCCGGCAATTACGTCCTTCAGACCGGTTGGTACGATGGGGGCGTTGGCGGCACAGGTGAAAGACTGTCGGTGTTCGATCAGGGCGGGCAACCTTCCGGAGATGCGGTCAAACTGGAGCAAATTCATATCAATGCACCCTGACCTCGTTCACCTGGGAGTGAAATGGCTTGACTGAACCAAAATCGGTCGTCATCATCGGCGCAGGCCCGGCGGGACTGACCGCTGCCGTGGAGGCCTCTCGCCTCGGGCTGCCGGTCACTGTCCTGGAAAAAGACCGGCTGGTGGGGGGCATCGCGCGCACCGAGCAATACAAGGGCTACTCCTTCGACATCGGCGGGCATCGCTTCTTCACCAAGCTCGGCGAGGTCGAGCAGTTCTGGCGCGAAATCTGCGGCGACGATTTTCTCCTCCGCCCGCGCATCTCGCGCATTTTCTACGAAGGCAAGTTTTACGATTACCCTCTCAAGCCCTTTCAGGCGCTCGCCAATCTCGGCCTGTTCACCAGCGCGCAGGTCGCGCTGAGTTACCTCGCCGCGCAGGCCTTTCCCTACCCGCGCGAGGACACGTTTGAGGAATGGGTCTCCAACCGCTTCGGGCGCAGACTGTATACCATCTTCTTCAAGACCTACACTGAGAAGGTCTGGGGTATTCCGTGCTCGGAGATCCGCGCCGAGTGGGCGGCGCAGCGCATCCAGGGCCTCTCGCTCCCCGTGGCGATCAAGAACGCCCTCTTCGGGCCGGACGGGCAGGAAATTATCAAGACGCTCATCGAGCAGTTCCATTATCCACGCCTCGGGCCGGGGATGATGTGGCAGAAGGCAGCGGACTGGGCGCGGGCGCGCGGAGGCCGCGTGGAACTGGAAACCGACGTGGTTCGTCTCCAGCATTCGGGCGGACGCATCACGCATGTGGTCACGCGAAATTCAGGCAACGCGGAGAAAATTATCGAGGGAACGGATTTCATCTCCTCGATGCCTATCTCTGAGTTGATTCAGAAACTTGAACCGGCGGCGCCATCTGAGGTCTCGTCCGCCGCTCTGGGCCTCGCCTATCGCGATTTCATCTCGGTGATCCTCATCGTGGATCAACCCGACCTGTTTCCCGACAACTGGATCTATGTCCATTCGCCGGAGGTGCAGGTGGGGCGGGTGCAGAACTTCAAGAACTGGAGCCCTGATATGGTCCCCGACCCAGGCAAGACGTCGCTGGGGTTGGAGTATTTTTGCACCGAGGGCGACGACTTGTGGCGGATGACCGAGACCGAGTTGATCGAGCTGGGCAAACGCGAGATGGAGCAGATTGGTTTGCTAAAGGCCGCCGAGGTGGTTGACGGCGCCGTGGTGCGCCAGCGCAAGGCTTACCCGGTTTATAACGGCACGTATGCACAGTATCTGGCGACGATCAAGGCCTATCTGGCGAGCTTCGGTAACTTGCAGACGGTGGGACGCAACGGACTGCACAAGTACAATAACCAGGACCACTCGATGCTGACGGCGATGCTGGCCGTGCGGAACCTCCTCGGCGAGCAACATGATGTGTGGAGCGTGAACACTGACCGCTCCTATCACGAAGAGATGCGCCTCCCGCCGCACTCGGCGCTGTCGGCGGACGAGGCCGGCACGTAAGCCGCGCATTTCTGCGTGTTATAATGACGCGCATTTCAGGAGAATCGCACGGGTGCGAAAATCGGCGCAGTGGGCGGTCGGCATCGTCATCAGCCTGATCGCGTTGGGTCTGGCGTTCAGAGGCGTGCAACTGCCGGAGATGGTCGAGGCCTTGCGGAAGGCCAAATATGTCTACGCCCTGCCTGCGCTCGCCTTCATTATCGTCGGCCTGTTTGCGCGGGCGCTGAGCTGGCGAACCATTCTGGGGCGGAAAATCCCTTACGGGCGCGTCTTCTCCGCGCTCAATGAGGGCTATTTTCTCAGCAATGTGCTTCCCCTCCGCCTGGGCGAGTTTGGCCGCGCTTACCTCGTCAGCCGGAATCAAAACCTCAGCGCAACCCAGGCGCTTTCCTCAGTGCTGGTGGAGCGCGTGATTGACTTGTGCATGATCGTCGTCCTGTTCGTCGCTGTCTTGCCGCAGGTGCTGGGAGTGGCGTGGGCGCGGGAGGCCGCTCTGGCAGCCGGCTTGCTGAGCGTCGCAGCGATGGGCGGCCTGTTTGCCCTCACGCTGAATCAATCCCTGGCCTTGCGCCTCGTTCAATGGGGATTTAGCCGCGTCCGATGGAGGCGGTTCGACGCCGCCCGCTGGGAGGCGCGCCTAGCCGCCTTTTTGAACGGCATGGAGGCGATGCGCGATTGGCGACGGCTGACGTTGGCGGCCTCAGGGTCGGCGCTCGCGTGGGTCTCGGCGAGTGTGGGGGCGTGGCTCCTCCTGTTCGCCTTTCTGCCCGCGCCGACGCTTGCGATGGGTTTCTTCGTCCTCATCATCTCCGGCCTCGGCGTGGCCCTGCCCTCGGCCCCGGCGGCGATGGGCGTGTTCGAAGCCTCGATCGTGGCGGCGCTCTCGGCTTTTGGCGTCGAGGGCAGCGTGGCCTTTACCTATGCATTGACCTACCATGCGCTGCATTTCGGCGTGACCTGTGCGCTCGGCTCGCTGGCGCTGGCGCGCGAGGGCGAGACCCTGGCACACCTGGCGCAGGCCGCGCAGGCGCTGGTGAGCGCCCCAGGGCGCGAGGCCGGCTCCGCCCCCGCACCTCGTCCGGTCGAGAGCGGCGAGCAACTCCCCTAAATGAAAGTTCTCGTCGCGCTGACTTACTATCGCCCGCACGTTTCGGGTCTGACCATCTACGTCGAGCGCCTGGCGCGCGCACTGGCCGAGCGCGGCCATCAGGTCACCGTGCTGACCGCGCAGTACGACCGCGCTTTGCCGCGGCGCGAAAACCTGCACGGCGTCGAAGTCGTGCGCGTCCCGGTGCTTCTGCGGGTGAGCAAGGGCGTGATCATGCCTACGATTGGCTGGCACGCGACGCAGCAGGTTTTGAAGCATGACGTCGTCAGCTTGCATTTGCCGCAGCTTGATGCGACCGGCATTGCTCTGCGCGGACGGCTCTTCCGCCGCCCGGTGGTGGTGACGTATCACTCAGATCTGATCCTGCCCTTCACGCCGCTCAACTGGCTTGCCAACCGCGTCTCCGACCTCGGCAACCACGCTGCCGCCCGCCTGGCCGATGCGCTCTCGGCTTATACCGACGACTTCGCCCAGCATTCGCCCTTCCTCTCGCAATATCTGCCGAAAGTGCATGTGATCCCGCCGCCGGTTGAGATGCCCGAACCCGCGCGTGAAGACGAGGAGGCCTTTCGGGCCAGGTATCACCTCGAGGGCGTCGGCCCGGTGATCGGGTTGGCCGTACGGATCGCGGCGGAGAAGGGCG
>Ga0209341_10001887_pt1 | contig 20383 bp, 25 predicted proteins | sample RifCSP13_2_FD_184020 | JGI IMG/M metagenome (GOLD analysis project Ga0209341, IMG submission 184020) | Soil microbial communities from Rifle, Colorado - Rifle CSP2_sed 13_2 (SPAdes) (version 2) | ecosystem: Environmental > Terrestrial > Deep subsurface > Rock core/Sediment | place: Rifle... | reverse complement strand
AGGCGTCGTCGAGATCGATGACTATCGTCTTGCCCAGCGCGCGCCAGTAGTCGATGGCGTGCCACACCTCCGGGATGATGACGTTGCGCTGGAAGATCAGCACGTCGCCGGCGCCGAGCTTGCGCTGCACCTCCGGGTGATCCCAGCCGAGCGCGGTCGGCATGTAGAACAACTGCGCCGTCATCGGCGTCGTGCCTTTGGCGTGTTCGGCATTTATTGCGTCTGAGGGTGAAAGGCATCGCCACTGCGAACAGTTCCTTGTCACCACTCAGTCGGACTGTCAGCATACATGAATACGATATGGAGACCGTTCGACTGAGCCATTCAAATCACCCTCTTTCATATTGCCCAATCCCATTGACTCCCATCAGAATTGGACTTATAATGTACTTGCTTAGGCGAAACGGTGTTCGGTATTTTGTTTCCATACACCCCATTGGGCCGGTTCGCCTAAGCAACGATACCGACTTCCCGATGGGGTGTTCCATTATCAATGAGAAAAATCCAAAGGCTTCCATATATATGTGATAATTGCAATACTATCTTTTACCGTCTTGCTTCACAGATGCTCGGCAAGACTCATACATTTTGTTCAAAGTCTTGTCGCTATGTTTTTCGTCGGAGCGGAAGATGGATACCGCCCAATAAGATTGAAGATGATCAAGCCTTATCCGATCTATTGACTTTAGCTCATAAACTTCAAAGACGTCCAACTGCAAAAGATATTGATTCTGAATGGTCAGGACGCTCAATTCTTTATGCGCGTCGTTTTGGTTCTGTTGAACATGCTAACCGCTTCGCCGATATTCCATATCTCTCAGAAAATAGATTCGGCATTAAGACACCCACTGTCCATAAGAAGAAATCTCCGATTATCCGCAGTCAATACCCTCACAACAAGGGGAAAAATCTCTATACTGACGAGCAACTAATTGATGAACTTCAGCGCGTTGCTCGAGAGATTGGGCACACTCCAACAGATACAGAATTCAGGAAACATGGTAATTGTTCCACGGCTGTATACTGGAAACAATTCGGAAGCTGGGTACGCGCCTGCGAGCTCGCTGGACTCAAACCACATACGACCTTTGAGGGTGGACCATATCATGTTCCGCGCATAGATTATAAACGCCGCGATGATTCAGTTGTTAAGTTGCAAGGCACTTATGAGTACAGATTTGCCGTGATGCTCGACAAACTCAATCTTGATTGGTTGGCTCATGGTGAAATCAAGCCGCTTAAGTACAAGGATGCCTCTGGAAAAGATCATAGATATATGCCAGATTTCTTCATCCCATCACTATCTATCTATATAGAGACAAAAGGATGGTTCAGAGAAAAAGATAAAATTAAAATGTGGTTAGTGTCCTGTGCACATCCCGACAAACATATTCTCATCATAGGTAAAGATGAATTGATTCATTTTGAACGAACAGGCGAATTGCCAATTTCTTAACTCGCACATGAATCGACCACTGCCATCCGAGCACTGATGAGCCAAATATCATACTTCAGACATACATCGCGCATTGGTTTCTCCGTGCCCGTGTGCAGCACGACCACGCCCATCGGTGATTTCAGCACGAACGCGGCGGCCAGGTCGTTCTCAATGTACTCCGGGCTGTGCGCACCCATCACGAATACCAGGTCGCAACGGCGCTTGTATGGCCCGAAGTCGAACGTCGCGCTGTCGCCCCAGAGTTGTCCGACTATGGCAGGCAACGGGAGCTTCGGCGCATTCAGATAGCGCCAATCGCCGTCGGCCAGCGGAAGGGCAGGGGCCTGGTTCGGCGGCAGGTCGAGCGTCCATATCCTCTCGATGCCCGGCACTGCGCTCAGGGCCGTCACCGTCGAGCCGTTGTACGTCCCGATCTCGAAGATCGTGCGCGCTGGAACCGTCGCGGCAATCTGGCACAGCGCCAGCGTTTCCCAGATGTGCGGATTGCCGTCCACCGCCGTCAGCGGCTGCGGGATGTTGATTTCGTATATGGCCGGCCAGCGATCCTCAACTCGCGCTTGTATCATCTGGCGACAACGCCTCTGGATTCCGGAATTGCCCGCGCCGCATGCGAGGCTCGACTCGGTCGGCGTCGGACTCCACAGCCTCCTTGTCCGACTTGCTGATGCCGCCGGCGTAGGCCAGACTGACCGGCGCCACGCCGCCGCGCGAGTTGCCATACTTCTCCAGCCAACCCAGATGATCAAAGAAGTCGCGCCTGAGCTGATCGGCCCGCGTGCGCTCCTGCGCCGTCGTGGCCGCCATCGTGCGCGACCGCTCGGCCATCCAGGCCGCGTAGAGCGCGTTGGCCTCAACTGCGAACCCGTAGATCGTGCGCGTCGCGCCGATGGATGTGCCGCCGACGACCGTCTCGATCATGGCGCAGCCGGCGGTGAGCCAGGCGTTCACCTGCGCCAGGGTGGGAGAGGTGGAGGTCGTGAATGTGGACTCCCCGCCGACCAGATTGCGGGTCAGGCTGGAGACATCGCTCGCCGAGGCGTAGGCCATCCTATTCCCTCACTCGCAAGGGGTGCGGACTGTCGAGATAGTCCTTCGTGGACTTGTAGCCGTACTCGATCATCTCCTGCGCCCGGCTGAAATCCAGCAAGTCCACGTCAAAACCCAGGTCGAGATGATGCAGCGTGATGTTGCTCTCCTGCGCGTCGCGGATGCCCTGCGCCGCCAATTCCATTTGTTGCGCATTAAAGTCCGCAAGCAGCTTCTCCAGAATGTTCGTGGGACGATACGGAGTGTCCACGCCCGACAGATCGATGGCGTATATCTCCGTCGCGCCGCGCTGGATGGCGATGTCCAGCGGCAGCGGATTCGCCACGCCGCCGTCGGTCAGCAGCGTGTCCATGAACGGCACGGGATCGGAAATGCCCGGCATGGCCGCGCTCGCCGCGATGGAGAACACCAGAGATTCGTCGAGATCGCCCAGAATCATGGGGACGCGAGTGACGACATCAACCGCCGTCACGAACAGGCGAATTTCGAGATCGGCGAATGTGAGATCGTGCCGGCCCACAACAAAATCCAGCGCCTTTTCAATGTAGCCGATCAGGTGCGTGTGGCTCACCAGGCCGAGCGGCTTCGGGCCAAATCCCAACTCGCCCGCGATGAGTCGCCAGGCCCACGACAGCGGATGGCCGGGCCACACATCATCCCGCTTCGTCATCCGCCAGAGTGTCGCTAGATGCCCCAAGCCGACCAGTCCCGGCATCAGGCAGTAGGCCGCGCCGTTGAGCGCGCCCGCCGATGTACCCGCGACGAGATGCGGAGTGACACCGCGCTCATTCAACGCAATGAGCGCTCCGCATTGTACCGCGCCCCGCACGCCGCCGCCGGAAAGCACGAAGGCGACAATTGGATCGGCTTGTTTTGGACTGGGCACCGATCTCCGTATCGGCATGGCATAAGTCGTGTCTGAAAATTTATTGCCAACCGTCAATTCCGCTATCATGATGTCGCCTTGATCGTCAACGCCGCCTGGAATCGGTTCGGCGTGCTATGGTTGTCCTCCCAACGCACCTCCAGCCGGTAGGTGCAGCCCGCGATCAGGCTCTGGATGCGAGGCGTGACGATGCACGTCGCTAGACAAGACGAGATGGCCGCCGATCCCGCGAACAGCGACGCCGACAAATCCGCACCGGACGAGTCGAGGATCACGGCGGACGGCGACAGTGGGCAGGTGATGCCCCAGTCCGCCACGTCGAAGCCGAGCGCGAGCCGCTCGGCGTCCGATATTTCGTACGGGCTGTCACGAAACTCAAGCGTCGTCGCCATCAGTTCTTTGTCCTAATCGTTCTTGACCTGCGATTCAAATTCAGCGTCAAGCTGCGGTCGCGCAGGTTGAGAACGAAATCTCGGCGCGCCAGCGTTAGCGCAAGCGCCGCAAACACATCCTGAATCTGAATGTCGCCAGCTGCCACCAGCGATCCGAGGGCGGCGAGCGCGGCATCCGCCGACAGCGTCAGACGTCCATCTGGCGTCAGTGTCCCGATGCCGGCCAGCATCGCCGATCCGCCCAGCCTCAGTTGGAATGCGACATCCAGCGCGCCGACACCCGCCAATGATACCGTTTCGCGCTGCGTCAGCGCACCGTCGGAGATCAGCGTTCCGAGCGCGGCGAGCGCGGAATCACCCGAAAGTGTTAGCTGACCAGTTTGCGCAAAGTTAGCGAACGCCTCCAATGTCGCGGAACCGAACACTTTGCCAACATCTGCGGTCAATAAGCCGAAGGCGGCCAGTGCGGCGTCCGCGCGCAGGATCAACTGGCCGTCTGCGGTCAGTGAGCCGAACGCGGCCATCGCCACTTCGATTGGAGTGACGATACTGCCGTCCGCCGTGAGCGAACCGAATGCGGCGCTTATCAGGTCGGGGCGCAGCGTGAGTCGCGCCGCCGCATCCAACGATCCGAGCGCAGCCAGGGCCGCACTGTCGCGCTGCGTGAGCCGCGCCGCCGCATCCAGATTGCCGAAGGCAGCCAGCGCCGTATCGGGCCGAAGCGTCAGAAGAGCATCTGCGATCAAACTGCCGAAGGCCGCGAGCGCAGCATCCGCGACAATCTTCTTGATGCCCTCGGCGACCAAATCGCCAAATGCGGCCAGCGCCGCATCCCCGGCGATGCGCAGCCCGCCATCGGGAGTCAGGTCGCCCGATGCGGCCAGCGCAGCATCGGGTCGTAACGTCATCTGCGCGTCAGGCACGACCGACCCGAAGGCGGCCAGGGCCGCGTCTGGGCGGAGCGTGACCCGCGCGTCCGATGTCAGCGATCCGAGGGCGGCGAGCGCGGCGTCCGGCCGGAGAGTCAGCGCCGGGTCTATGGTCAGCGCGCCGAACGCGTCCAGAATCACCGCGCCCGAAATCTTCTTGATGCCCTCCGCGACCAGATCCCCGAACGCCGCCAGCGCCGAGTCGCCGCGCGCCGTGATTTGGCCCGCAGGCGTCAGGTCGCTGAACGCATCCAGCGCGACGGCGTGTCGGATGGTGAGCGCGGCGTCCGCCGTGAGCGAACCGAACGCAGCCAATGCAGCATCGGGCCGCAGCGTGGCCTGTATGTCAGATATTAAAGAACCGAATGCAGAAAGTGTCGCCTCGCCCTGAATAAGTTCAGGCGGCGGCGGGGACAGCGGCCCGACGACGCTGCGGACTCGCTGGGTAGGGTGGGGCGGTGCTCTGAATACGTGGCCCGCCACATCTCTACTCCCGCTCAGACCAGGTGATGCCGGCGTTCAGCGACGAGGCGTTGTCAGGCGCAACGGGCAAATCCAGCGATAGCGCACAGCCCGGCGGCACAACAATGCGCTCTTCAGGAATCGGCAGATACAAGAAGCCATTCAGCGCATTGAACGTGTCGCGGATAATCACGTCACCCAACGTACCCTCGACACTGTGATTCACCGTCGCTGTCGCACTGGTGGATACATCAAACGAATCGTGTCGAATCGGTGTGAACGATGTGCCGGTCCCGCCTGTCGTGCGCCGTGACAGCCGTACCTGGAGCGCGCAAGACGTGACGGTACACACGCTCATCCACGCTCGCAGAATCTTGAGAGCCGCATTGGATGGCGCATTGATTTGCACCGCCGTCGCCGCAGAACTCAAGCTTGTCGCGTCAAGCCTGGCCGTGTAAATGGGCATGTCTCACATCCTGTAATGCGGAAAATCAAGAATCCGTTTGTGGGGCACGCGCGCCACTAGCAGGCTGGCAGTCGGCATCAAGTCCAGAATCGCCATGCACCAGTCGTCCGACCCCGACAGATCGGCCAGCCCGCCCAGCTGACACGTCGCCGGCGGCGAAATGGCGCCCGGATTCTGATACCACATCGACACCTTCGTTTGGTTGCCACCTGTGCCGCCCACGGCGTTGACCAAGATGCCTGTCTCGCCGCTCGGAGCAGTAAAATTTCTGCTGCGATGCGTGCCGCCAGCGACGGCCCAGGCGCTATCGGTGATCGTCGTAATATTTTCCAGCATGTCGTTGTTGTCAACCGCTGGGCCTATGCTGCTGGCTGTCCTCTCAATGCCCGCGCTGGCCGCACCGACGTTGACGCCGCTGAACCGCTGTGCAATGCACACCACCGGCAGCGCATTGCCCGTGATGTCGTAGTTGATGCAACCCGTCGTCGGCGCTAAGCCGGTTGCATACCACACCTGGAAGCCATTCTGACCCTGCGTGTTCATAACGCTTAATGAACGAACCCACGTCAATCCGTTGCCACTGACCGACGAAGATACGGGCGTCGCATCGCGCCAGCCAGCCATGAATATGCACAAGTCGTTTGCGGCCGGCGTCCATTCTGGCATATTCAAGCTACCAGAGCCAGCGGATGCCGAAATCGCCGCGCCGTTCAGAGCGATAGCCATATCAGTATCTCACGCGCGACGGACTGATTAGCGCCAACGCCTCGTCGAGTGTCACGGCTGGCGGATAGATGATGAATTCGCGGCTTGCTCCTTTATCGCTATCAGATCGCGGTGTCTCTTGGAATGTGAAAGTTGACAAATCTCCGCGCCCGATTCCTTTGCTTGCGCTGATCACTCTGCCCACCGGCGATCCCGGCCAGTCGCCTCCCCACCAATCCTCACAGATATTGCGTATGCGCGAAGCCGTTGAGTTCTGCGGCAGATTCAGTTGCAGCAGGTCAACCCGGTCGCGGCCCATTGAGGCCGGGAACGGCGGCAGATTGGGATGAATCACCCACACGTCATGGACGGGCATTTGATAGTCTCACACGATAGGGTACAATTGTTGTGTTCCCCCAGAAGCAGGAAAGCGACCCAAGTTGTGTGCGGGTCGTTTTCCATGTCCGGCCCACCTGTTTAAGCGATCGTCACATCCAGGCTGGACGCCGCGATCTCGAAGGTGTCGTTCTCGTTCACCAGCCGCGAGGTGGTCAGGAAGCCGTACCATAGCATATTCGTCGTGCAGGCGACTGTCGATCCGTCCATCAGGATGACTGCCTTGACGTTGTAGGAGGCGGTGGCCTGCGGGAAGGTGATCGCGCTGGAGTTCTCGGTCGCGCCCGCCGCCGCCACGTCCCAGTTCACGGCGCGCTGGCGCAGGTAGCCGCCGCCGCTCACCTCAGAACCTGGGCCGGTGTCGGTGGGCGAGCCGGAATCCAGACCGACATAGACGCACGGGCTGCTGTAGGTCCCGGTTCCGAACAAATGCGTTTTTGTTACTCGCTTTTGCGGGTGCGGTCATTTCTGCCGCACTCTGCAACTTCATTTCGTTGCAGACCAGACTATGCCATCGACTCAGAGAGTCGCCCGTTGGTAGTCGTTACGGCCTTGCCTTGCGGCCTGTGCCTCGGCGTTAGCATCTCAGCCTTCCACCGATATTCAGGGTTTGCTCTGCGCGTCACCACGCAGAGGGACTATAGTTAATCCAACACTTCGTTCTCTAGGAAGTTGCTCAATGCAGACATATCACTGTTTCTCCTTCATCCAGACGATGGCGCAGCCGCCAGTTACGCCGGCGACGTAGATGCCGCACGGCGAGTTGAACGGCTGCGGAATGACGACGGTTTTGCCCGGACATAGCGACATTGACAGGATCTCGCAGCCGCTCGTCGAAGCATTGGTGCGGTAAAACGTCGCCGAGCCGCTGGCATTGGGTAGGGTCCGGAATCCGAACCATATCCATCGATCAGCACTCCCGACAACGCAACCGGCAGACGCGAAAGTAGAGCCGGTGTTCGGCACTAAAATTGCCATAATGACCTGCCTGTGGAGATTCGTGTCGGTTCAGCCATCGCCGATCACCGCCGTGGGCGGGCCGCTCGGAGCGCCAGGTCTGTGGTAAAGAGAGTTCCCCCGGCGGCCCGCCCAAAAGGAGGAGAGAAGGGGCTTTAGGATGTACTCACGGCGCACACTCCGCCGAGGCTCATACAGTCCACGAACGCTTTCGTGGCCAGGCCGGACGCATTCGTGGCGACGCTTGCCGAAAGCCAGCGGCCCTGGATGACGCCGCCACCCGCGCTGGCCGGCACTTCCGCCGCGCCGACGCTCGACGAACGGACGAAACGCCCGTTGCGGATGTCGCACGTCGCGGCGCAGCCTGTCAGCTTCGTGACGCCGAAGATGCGGACGTAAGCCTTTTTCGCCGCGCCGGGCGCGTTCTGCAGGACGCCGATCGGCGCCGGGTTGCTCGCGCCGGTCGCGGCGATGACCTCGCCTGCGATCGAACCGGGCGCGACGAAATAGTATTGCTTGCCCGTCAGAGACTCGGCGGCTGTGAAGATCTCGTCGATGGCCGCGCCCGCCGTGAAGTTGGCCTTGTTGCGGTAGTTGATAGGCATGTTGCCCTCCAGTCAGATGACCAGCGCATTACGCGCCAGAGGCTTGACGAATCATCCGATGCGCTGTATACTGTAATCGTCTAGGCGCTTATCGGTTGAGTCGTTTTTGATTTCATATCCGCCTTTTGGCCCGACGCGCCTAGACAACGCGACGGCTCTGCCAGAGGGCGGATTCCTTTTACGGAAATATCATGCGCAAAAGGTTGCCTGTACCCAATAAAACTCAAGTCATGCCGATCATCGCAGATTGGATACTAAGTATTATCGTCTCTGGCAAGATGCTTTGAAACGAATCACCGAACTTGAACTTGAGTTGGAAAGGTTCAGAAATGCTAGTTAGTTAACTAGCATTTTTTATCAAGTATGCTGCATCGGTCGCGGTGAGCTTCGTGTCCCAAGACTGAACGGCTTCCACGACATCCTGGTGCTCCTGTTCTTCCCGGTATCGGTTGATGACCCGGTTCTTGTACGTGAACACGTAGCCCGCCGTCGGCTCCAGCAGCGACGGCTGCGCGGTCACATAGGCCACGAGCAGATGGTTGCCCCACACGTAGGCCAGCGAGCTTGATGCGCCCTCGGCGGCGGTGTCCTCGATGGTTATGCCGATCAAGAGCCTGTCCAGTCCGAACAGCGCTGCGACCGCCTGAAGCGTCACGACGGCGGGCGAGGTCGGGCCAGCAGAATACTTGATACGATCAATGATGTCCGGATGCTGGGAGGTGAATCTCCAAAGACCCTGACCCATGACGCCCACATTCGGCATGTTGCCGATATTCGAGATGACTGTATTTACTGCCGTCGCCACATCCTCAATCGGCGTGGATGTGGCATTGTCCCAGGTGGGGGAGGGGGTCGCGCTGGACGACCAGCCCGCGCCGAAGGCGTTGCCCGCGACCTCGCTCTCCAGCTCCAGCAGGATCTGGCTGGTGACGTAGTTCGTGGCGTCCTGCGCGGGCCTGAGCGGATTGTCCGCATTGTCCACGATCTCGTCTGGCACGCCCTTGGCGATGGCCTTCTCCGTGCAGACGTAGGAGTCCGTTGTCAGCCCGTAGTCGCCACGGCTGGCGCGCGTGCCCATCGCGCGCGGCTCGGCCTCGCGCCGCAGCCAGTCGGCCTTGGTGTAAACGAAGAACTTGTCGGAGATCTTCGTCACCGGCACGCGCGGGAACACCTGCTCCGCGATGAACTTCGACGGTCGATACGCGATGCTGATGTTCGTCAGAGGCTGGTCGATGTGAACTTGTGCGTAGGTTGGCTTTGCCATGTCTCACCTCACGAGGCGCTCGGCGCGCAGCCGGTCGCGGCCATGCAGTTGATGAACGCGTTCCCGAAGCGGGACGCCGAAAGCGGCGCGCTCGTGTCGAGCCAGCGCCCCAGGGTCACTTCCTGATTGGCGGCGACGCCGGCGGCCTGCCCGGATGCATTCACGGTCAGGAAGCGGCTCCAGGCCAGCGCGCATGTGCCGTCAGTCACGGCAAAGACCTTCGACATGCCAATGACGCGCACTTGCGCCTCCTGGCCCGCGCTCGGCGCATTCTGCAACACGCCGATGGGAACCGGGTTACTGGCGCCCGTGGCGACTTTGACGTTGCCCGCCGTCGATGCGGCGGCGACGAAGTAGTATTGCGCCAGGGTCAGGTCGACGTCAGCCTGGAAGCTGACATCGCCGTCAATGGATATTGCCTTATAGGTTGCCATGTTTCACCTCACCGCGCCTTGCGTTGGCGCATGGTGTACTGGTGCGCCAGGTCAGGCCGCTCCGCGCCGACGGCTTCCATCGCCTCGGCGTACTTTGCGCGGTCACCGGCGAACTTCTCGGCCAGCTTCGCCTCGACCGCCGCCTCGAATGTGTCGGCCTGCTCCTTCTGCGCGACCGACTTCTGGCCGAACAGATCGGCCTGCACCATTGCTTGATCGAGCGTACCCAGCAGGCCATCAAACCAGGTAAATAGGCTCGGCGCGTCCTTGCGCTGCGCCTCCGGCAGCGCGGCGACGCGGGCCGCGTCCATTTCCTCCAGGGCCTGCAGCTTCTCGGCGATGGTCTCCGGCTTCTCCGGAATCGCCACGAACTGCTCGGCGCGCCGCAGGAGCTGGTCACGTCGGCGTTGTCGCTTCATCTCGACAAGCTGCGTGGCGAAGGTGTCGGCCTCCGCAGCCTTTGTCTTGAGCGTGCCGACCTCGACCTCCAGCGCGTCAAGCTTGTCGGCCTTAGCCTTCAATGCGGCGAACTCTTCGGCGCTGACGGGCTGTGATTGATTGTCGTTTCCCATCTTTTCACCCTCCGATGTTATGCTGTTCTTTTCACTGACTTCGATTTCGCCTGTGCCGCCTGCGAGGCGTCGCGCCTTCGCGGCGACGCGCTCCTTCACATCGGCAGGCAAGCTGCTTTGTGGAATGCGCGCCAGGGCATTGCGCAGGTGGGGCAGGTCTATCTTGCCGCCGGCGTCCTTGTAGGGGAAATGCCGCAGGCTGCGCGGTTTGGTCTTCCCACTCTCGTCTTTTTCGCCGCCCGATTCAACGTATAAAAAACTGGAATCGGGTAGATCGTTCATGAATGCGGTTGTCCAGACGGCGAAGGTCTCAGACATCTTGTCCATGCCCATCTCCTTGCGCATGTGGGCCTCCATCTCGGCCAAATTCATGCCCATCATCTGCTTGCGCATGGCCCTCGCTTCGCCTTCCGGCATGTCATCTAGCATCTGCTGCATCTTCTCCAGCATTTTAGGCGTCATGGCGAATGTTTCTGACTCAAGGCCCTCACTGGCATTCTCTGGAACGCCGAGGACTTTCTTGGCGAGCTTCTCCATGCGTTGTTCCAGCAATGCCTTTTCGCCCGCCTTGAGATTGCCAGCCGCCATTCTCTTGTTCAGGAACTTGAATTCTTCGTGTGCCTTGTCGCGCTCCTCTTTCGATGCGCCACCCGCCGCACCACCGCCGCCCTTCATGCTCCCTTTGCCGCCGCCGTGGCCCGCATGTGGCCCACTCTTGCCCATGTGGCCTTTGCTCTGAAAAAGTTCTCCATCCGGGTTTGGCCCATCCGCGCTAAACAGCGCGAGAATCTTGCTCATGGCCTCTTTGAGCGCGTTCTTGGCCGTTTGCAGCGGACCCGACAATTCCTCGACATCTTCCATGCTGTCGGCCAATCCGCTCACGGTTTCCAGGGCTTCCAGCAAGCGATGTCCCTTGTAGCCGTGCCCGTATGCCTCATCGTGCATATTTTCGATTACTCCCGGCTCGCTGAATAGCGCAACATGCTGCCCGAAAAAGGGCCGATTCGTTAGGGCGACGTGCTCAATGACATTGTCAAACTGCCGGCCTTGCTCATCCACGTAGGCCGAGCCGTTCTTGTCCCACAGCACGCCCGGCGAGACGAACTGATACTCGCCGCCCTCGACGCTGGCCTTGCCCTTGTCGGTGTACTCCGGCACGGCGTACAGGCCATCGTCGCGTACCTCGACCGAAGCGATATTGCCCGCCTTCGGCGGATCGGGCTGTTCGGCGGTCGGATGGCCGAAATAAACCGGGACCTTCCAACGCGGACGCCCATTCTCGAAATTCGCGGCCATCTGCTGGAGATTATCTTTCGTGATAGTCAAGGTGCGCTCGCCGCGCTTGAATGTGCCAAGCGGCATGACCCGAAACGGCTTGCCTGCCTGATACGCGAAAGGTTCAACCCATCGAATCATCGGCTTCTCACTCATCTTCATAGACGTTCGGCACATCGCAATCGCGCGGCTCTTGCTGTGTCCCTGCGCCATGACCTTCTCGATACGGCATCAGATCGTCTCCAACCCACGCTCGTATTCCGTCAGTCGGCCCGCTTTCGCGCGACTTTCAGCGTCCGCGCGTTGCGCCCGGAACCGCTCGGCGCGTTCCTTGCCGACCTGCGATTCGAGGCGCGCATAGTCCGTGTGGTAGAAGCCCGGCGCGGCCAGGATGATACCGGGCGGGCTGTAAACCTGCCGCGTCTCACAGCCGCAATCGGGACACGGCGGCAGCGCCTCGGTCAGGCGCTTCTCGATTTCTCCGGTGTAGCCGCAGGTGTCGCAGGCCGTGTCATATCGCATAGAAATGAAAAAGCCGCCGATCCGATGTGGATCGGCGGCTGGATTGCCGCCAGTGCGCGCTGATGCGCCCAGTTGTGCCGTCAGTTTATCAGATTCGGCGATTCGTGTCAAGGGACACGAAAAGCCGGCCAGGGGAGGATGCTCTCCCTGGACGGCGACTGTTCCGAACGAATCTCAATCAAACATCAGCTTTGTCCGCCCGCCATGCGCATGCACGGCTTCCGCTTCGGCGATATTGTCGTATATGATCACCGAGGATACCTGCATTTGCGGCGATGGATAAAATGATACAACCGCTTTGCCGTTGCTCAGTACAACCCCCTCCGCGACCACACCATTTCCGGTATTGCCGGAAATGTCCTCCGTCCGATGGAGATGAAAGATTCTCATCATCCACCACCAGACACGAGGATACCTACCACAACGAGAGCGAAGATAAACAATAGCACGCTCTCAATCAACCTCTTATCTTCTTCAGGACTCCACATTTTATTTTCTCCGCGCTATCCGGGCGCACCCGGCGGCCTGGGCCGCAATAACTACTGTGTCTGCACGATTTCAAACGTGTCGCGGCCATAGTTCCAACTGGCCGGCCACTTCGCAGCCATTTCGACATAGCGCATCTGTTCGCGCGTGAGAATAGCCTCAGCCTCTTCGCGCGTAAATGCTTCTCCGACGATCTCGCCCCGTCGCCGCACGGAGAAGACAGATACCAGCTCGAGTTGAACCGCAATCGAGTCAAACGAGCCGCGATAGCTGTAAACCTTGCCGCTTGGTCCGAAGGTGATCGCAAGACCGTTTTTCACCGCCGCGCCGCCCAGCTCGCGGTTGCGGTAGCATTCGGCATCAGGATATTTGGCCTTGAGCAGAGTGGAGAACTCTTGTAGTTTCATCCTAGGAAAATTATAAGCCCATTCCGCCCGAAAGTGTGTATGAATAGAGTTACGGATATGTTAATGTACCGCAACTTTTCTCAAACGATTTGGGGGATGGGTGCGCTGGAGGGGCAGGGGGATCGCCGCCGCATATACTACCAGCGGCTAAGCAAGTATTGAACATAATCTTTTTTGAGTTTCCTTCCTGTTACCGTGTAAATCAGTCGAATCACTCAGTCCTCATCTCCTTTTTGCATCCGCCCCATGATGCTATTGAATAGCTCGCCTATCTGCTCAATAAAAGCCGGGAACAGGCGGATGATCATGCCAAGCGAGGTGACTATCATGATCTCGCTGCCCAACGTGTAGACGATTTCGCTTTCGACCAGTGCGACGACCCACGCCTCGAATCCCAATCCGCTCGCCTTGTAAATGACATCAGTGGCGACATCGACGAGGTGCAATCCAGCGGCAACCAGAATCGACCATCTCTTGTTCGTGTCGGCTGCGAACACGTACATGAATCCGATCTGGCCAACCTGCGGCAGGAGCGCCACCAGGCCGATCACCCACTCATTCACTTTCCGAGTCGGCAGCTGTTGGTATCCGGCCAGGCTGGTGCTATAGTCCTCGACGAAGATCCCGATACCCACCACCAGCATCAGCGCGAAGATCCCGAAGATCGGTATGATGAATGGGCTATTTTCGATTCGTTGGGCGGCCTTGCGGAACACGTCAGACATGGTGCGATAGCCCTGAGTATGCAATCCTCGCCGACGCCACCAGCGGCTCGTCGAACGGGATCATTGCCACGACCTGCTCGGCCAGGAACCGTGGCAGCCATTCGTGCGTCACCGTCCCGTCGCGCAGCGTGCGGATGATGGCAACAGACGGACCATAGTGTGCGCCGATGGGCAGAACGCCTAAGTCGTGACCGCTTCCAGCGAACATCTGCAATTACCTGCACAGTCTGTACCATGCGACGGCCATATGCCGCCTGTCTCGCGCAGCATTGCGTCGAACGACTCATATTCCTTGTTGCCGAACGCCAGGCACGATGGGCAATGGTGCGCCAGCGGATCGAGATGCCAATACATGCGGTCTGGCGCGCCCAGGCCGATGGCGTGCTGCATGAATGACCATAGCCCGCCGGCATACAGTGCGACGCGCGCCCGGATCGTGGCGAGCAGGCCGACCAGCGCCGCCGCGCCCGTGCCCAACGCGAGCGCCTTGAGGATGTCCTCGTCCTGCAGCCCGCCGCGCACCTTGCGCTCGACGGCGGGCAGCAGGCTCTGCTCCAGCAGGCGCTCGTTCTCCGCGACGGCATCGGCCAGCGCCTGGAGCACTTCGGGCGTCGGCTCGACGCTGGACAGCCATTCAGCCATGCTCTCACGGCCCGCTTGGCGCAGGCGCAGCAGGAGCGCGGCAAGCGCGGCGGCCAGGATTTCTTCGCGGCGGTCGTCGTCTTCGGCGGCGGCCAGGTCGCGCGCCAGATCTTCCGACCAGTCGGTGTAGGTATCCTCAAGCTCGCGCTGGTAGGCGTTGACGTGGACGATGGCCTTCGGGCGGCGCCCGGGTCCGCCGCCGCGCAGGTCGGATTGGAATGATTCCGATGTCTGTTCAGGTGATCTGCCGATTTTCACTCCTGATCGATTGATACCCGCGATAGTTCCTGCGCCCCATTGTGGGGCAGCATCACCACCACTTTCACGGCTACCGCTGGCAGCACCACCCGCGCCCTCTGTCCATTTGCCTTCTCGGTCACGCGCCTGGGCGGGATTATAGAATCGCTCCGCTGCCTCTTCCGCGCCCGCCTCGTCTTTGCCATCTTCGGATTTTTCATCGCCGCCTTCGCCTTCGTCTTCGCCGCCCTCTTTCTTTTTCGCCAGTGCCTGCCGCATCTGCTCCCGGCGCAGTTCAGCCTCCTCCTGCTGTTGCTGGATGACCTCGATCGGCTTCTCCGGCAGGTCGGCCAGTTCGCGGATATGCGCCTCAAGCTCAGGATCGGGCGTCAGCAATCCGACGCCGGTCATCTTCTCGACGAACGTCGCCACGTCGATCAGAGATTGCTTGAACACCGGCGAATGCGCGATGCGAGGCCTGCCCGTCAGGTTGGAGAAATGGTTTAGGCGAAACAGACGCTCCGTGCCGAAGCGGTGGATCGTCTCCTCGATCAGGTCGGCCCAGGCCGCCACGGCCAGCGTGAAAAAGTCCACCGTCTCGCCGGCCAGCGCCTGCGTGCCGACTTTGTCCATTCCGAGATGGATGAATTGCGCGAGGCCGACCATCGCCATGCGCTTCTCGTACCGCTGGATGGTCGTGTCGAGCACGACGGGCCGCCCGCCGCTGGGCGTCAGAAGCTCGACGAGCACGCCCTGCCCCTCCAGCGCGCCCGCGCCCATCTTGGCGTAGGGATTGACGACGCCCATCTGCTCGTCCACGCGGATGTTGCGCACGATGCCCTTGTACGCGGTCAGGTCGGAATCGGCATCGTCGGTGCGCGAGGTGTCCGAGCCGAGATATATGACTGGCAGACCACTTCCGAACCGCTCCGCGCTGATGGCCTCAATCTCCTCCAGATTCTTCTTCATGTACCACGCAGGATACATGGCGCGCAGGATGGCACGTCCCTCGGGGTCGTTCTTGCGCGCAGTCGTGCGGAACAGAAGTGCCTTTTCGACGGGGATTTCGATGGGCGCTTTGCCTGTGTTCGGGTCCTGCTGCCGGAAGCCCTGGATGCCGCCGTGCTCGTCGAACAGCCACGGTTCGTTTTGCGCCAGCGTGTCCTGGCCAATGTAGATCCATTTGCGCCAGCCGATCTTGCCATCATCGTGGTTGCTGGCCGGGTCACGCTCACTGCCCAGGCGGCGCTTGTAGACAAGCTCCATCGGCACGAATCCGAACTGGAGCATGTCGAGCGCCCAATCGATGGCGTCATTCCATGAATGGCTCATATCGCCCATGCAGCCGTCCAGGAACTCGGCGGCCTGTTCATCTGCGCGCGTCTCGCCGGCAGGCTCCACGCTCCACGACAAGCGCCGGATCGTCATCTTCGTTGCCATGAGCACGGCGGCGGCGATGGGGTCGTCGCCCATCTCACGGTAGAGTTGTATTTTGCGGTAGAGCGGCTTGAAGACGCGGTCATAGTCCTCATCCACATTGCCCGCGAACTGCCGCAGGCCGCTCGTGCCGATCTCGCGGAACGTCGGCCCGGTCGGGCGCGCGTTCGCCTGGAACGTTTCGCCGTCGCCATGGCCATTGCGCTGCATGTCGGAGCGCAGCCGGTAGATATAGGAGCGCGACAGGCCGAAGCGGTCGGCGACGGCCTGGGCGGATTCGCCCTTGAGTGCGTCAAGGATTTGCGCGTTGCGTGCTTTGTGGTCTGTCATTGTGTCTACCGCCTATGGTGTCCCGCCGGCCGGTCGCGCCCGAAGCGCCCGCCTTGCAGATCGCTGCGCACGAATTTCGAGCGCGCCTTCGGGTTGGCCTCGCGGGCGGCGCCCGGCATGGATTCCGGCGCGGCATAGGCCAGCATCACAGCGTCGCCGCTGTCCGGGCTGCGCCCCAGCCGCTTGACGATCTCGTCCTTGCTCTCGACCTTGATCTTGCCCGCGCTGGTGAGCGTCCATTTCGGCGCGGTCAGATCGGCCAGCAGGTCGTCGTCGGGCGGCAGGGCAATGTCATCGCCCGATTCCGGCTCGAGCCGCTCGCGCAGGCCCCACAGCAGGGCTGAGCGCAGGTTGACGAATCCGAAGCGGCCCGTCTTGTCGCGCAGCCCCGTCGCCTCACCGACGTTGATCGGGCGCACATTCAGGCCCTGCTCGCGCAGGCGGTCGAACACACCGGCGCCGATGCCGATCACGTCTATGTTGGCCCAATCCACGCTGATCATTTCCGAGGCCAGGAAGCCCGCCGTCTCCATCGTGTCGCGCTTGCTGTGCCTGATGAGCGGCGCGAACCAGTTGCCCGTGCGCGGCGCGAAGACCGTCTTGTTCTCGCCCGTGCGGGCGATGTCCGCGCCGAACGTCGTCGGCGTATCGCTCGGCCTGCCGTCCGGCGTCCACCTGTCCATCGCCGCCTCGACCCAGGCCAGCGGGATCACGGTATCCGTCTCGGACTGCGCGAACTCACCCGCGACGCGGTTCTGGTAGACCGCCGACTGCTCGCCCCACTGCACGGCCATCAGATCGGCCCATTGCGCGAAGCCCGGCACGACTCGCCGCGCCTCCGCCTCGGTGACGCGAATGATATGCCAGTGCGGATAGGAGCGTCGATTCGTCTGGATGTCGTAGAATCGGCCAGCCGGCTCGCCCGGCGTGCTGATGGCCAGCGCATACCCCTCGCCCGTGGAGAACGCGCCTTCGGCAGCATCCCATATCTCGGCGGCTATCGTCTTGGCCTCGTCGAACCCGTAGAACACGACCGCGCTATGCGCGCCCTCGATTTTGGCCTCGTCGCTGGACGCCAGCGCAAAGGCGAAGCGGTTATCGCCCAGCTGCAGGCGGCGCTTGAGCAGCTCGCGCTCCGGGCGCACACGCAGGCCAATGCGATCCCATTTTGCGCGCGACGACCATTTGTGTATTTCGGGCCAGAGGTACTCCGTGAGCTGCCGCCATGCGCTCGCCGTCGTCGGGGCCTTGATCTCCTCGTGCACGGCCAGCGCCCATAGCACGGCCCACGCCTCCAGCGCCGTCTTGCCGATACCATGCGGCCCGCGCATGCAGACGCGCCGATGCTCCAGCAGCGCCGATAGCGCATGCTCCTGGTACGGGCGGATCTCTGTGACGCCCAGAATGTCGTGGACGAAGGCGACCGGGTCGCGGCGGTATGGCTCGATCAGCCTGCTACTTTGCCTGCTGATCGCCTGTTGTTTCGCCGCCCGCCACGCCTCCGCTACCGCTTGCTTCATCCAGGCGGGCGCGGGCCGCTGCGACGAGATCGGCGAAGAGTTGATCTGGATCATAGCCATCTCTTTGTGCTTCTTCGCGCCAAGATAATTCGTGTTTGATTGATCTCATATCTCGCCATCGTTCAGGGCGACGGGAATAGAGCCACGCAAGTGTCGCCGTCACATTGCCGCTGACAGCCGCCATGCGTAGAGCATCCTCCACTTCGTCATCTGCCTCCATTTCAGCCACATGAACGGCTTTCTCGAATTCCGGATCAATCTTCATGTGATGCCAAACGGTGACAGGCGTCACGCCAACCTGACGCGCGGATGCATGGCGACGCCCTCCTTGCCTCAAGAGCTCCAAGTAGGCTCCTTTTCTTTGAGCATTAAATTTATAAGCCCGCTTTGTGTCCTTGACTTCAGACATGTTCAATCACCACGCCAAAGTAGAGCATATCTTTTCTCAAATAAAAAGCTTCACGCAGAATATGATAATCCTCCTGTACAATGAATGAATCAAGCCACGGTCTAATGAATCGCCTATAATAGAAATTATAAAGCTCCCGCCTGCGCTTGATGTCGAGATTTCTTTCAGAAGTGCCGTCCGGCTTATTCCAGATACCCAAACGATTGATAGCTTGCCGATGCCCATCCGTAAAGAACAGAACTACGCGCTGTGCCTTGTCCGCCATATGCCAAAACGAGATGAATGCCGCATAAGGATGCGAATAGGCATCGAAATCAGCGATAGAAAAAACTTCATCCAGAATGCCAAAGGGCCAGAAATTGCAGTCGTATATTTTAATGATCATATCTGGCAGTCGTTCCCGTGCCCGTTCAACGCGGTCAGGAGCGATGTCCGCACCATAGAGCTTGCGACCAGTCAGGCACTCGACGGCCAGATCACCATCGCCGATAAAAGGAACATAGGCCGCGCCAGGTAAGGCATAGATTAACAGCTTCTTGCGAAGCATGACTTTACGATAGAATTCGATATGTTGCTTTTGAATAATTGTCGGCATGGCAAAGCAAAAAGACGCTACGAAATGATCGTAGCGTCCCGGCTCAGTTGAAAGTCTATCATATAAAGGCGGTCTGTGTCAACCCCGGTTTGGCGGGAACAGCGGGATACTCTTTGTATTCCATCTTGCTGCCGTCCTCTTCGGTGAGATACGTTCCGCGCTCGGTCACGAACGCAGCCGACTGCTTGAAGAAGAACGCAACGCCCTGGGCGCGGCAGGCGTCCCGGATGGCGCGCGGCCATTCGTGCGGCATGGGCCGGAAGCCTGGGCCGGATTCGCCGCCGGCGATGACCCAATGCACGCCATTGAGCCGCCCGGCCATATCGATCGCGCCAATGAGCGGCTCCGCACTTATGAAGCGTATGGTTGCCTTTGTCGCCAGCAAATGGGGCAGGCGCTTGTCAAAGTTCTTCTGGTCTTCCGTCGAAGTGCCCAGCCAGATATGCGCCGGGACAATCTCGTACCCGGTTCGGCGCAACCAACCGTCCACATACCGCGCCATGCGCTCGGGGCGCTTGGTGAGCACCTGGAAGGTGTGCTGGGGCAAGTCGCACATCACCGCGAAAACCCGGTCAGTGTAGTCGTCGGGGATCAACTCGTGAAAAAGGTCAGACATCGAGTTGACGAAGATACGCGACAGATGCTTGAGCCTGTATGGCTCGCGGAGCTTGTCGGGCTTTAGCTGGACGTTCTCCGGTGCATTGGCCGCCGTCCAGTCCTTCCGGCTGTGGCCAAATTTCAGCGCGATGCGCTCGGCGTAGCAGTGGCGGCACCCCTCGCTGACCTTCGAGCAGCCAAAGACGGGATTCCATGTGGAATCCGTCCAGGCGATGATCGTGTCTTTCATTTCGCCTCCATAGCCAATTGTCTCTCTTAAAAGAGCCGCCCCAGGCTGCTGCGCGATTGTCGAGGTCGCACCGCCAGCCCGGGGCAGCACAGAAAGCGAAACGCGCTTACGGTACTGCGACCTCGACGTGAATATTATACATCTGGATCGCGGATTTGAAACATTGACTTTGTTAGACTTTGTTAGAACAAAAACGCCCATATCAGGGCGCTTTTGCGAACCGGGACGCTCTATTAAATTGTCATGATGAAGGATGTGCTCGAGCAGACGATGCGAATTCCATCAGCTCCAGCACCTGCCGCGCGTCCCAACCGCCGAAGTAGCACAATTGGCCGAACCATTCCGAATCAAAGAACAGGTCGAGGTCGGGCGCCGGG
>Ga0209341_10001884_pt1 | contig 20409 bp, 19 predicted proteins | sample RifCSP13_2_FD_184020 | JGI IMG/M metagenome (GOLD analysis project Ga0209341, IMG submission 184020) | Soil microbial communities from Rifle, Colorado - Rifle CSP2_sed 13_2 (SPAdes) (version 2) | ecosystem: Environmental > Terrestrial > Deep subsurface > Rock core/Sediment | place: Rifle... | reverse complement strand
GTGCCACGATACCGTTGGTTGCACAACCAGCCGGCCCTCGGACAGCAGGTCCAGCGTCGCGAGCTGCTGCGCGAGCAGGACCGGGTGGCGCAGCGGCGCGATGATCGAGCTCGCGACCAGGCGGAGCCGAGAGGTCGCCGCCGCCGCCGCTGAGAGCAGCACGAGCGGGTCTGGCCAGGGCATCGAGGGGTCCTGGTTGCCGGGGAGCGCGTAGTCGCGCGGGTTCTCGGGCCGGCCCTGGGCGTCGGCGCCGGGTCCGAGCGCCACGTGCTCGCTCACCATCACCGCGTCGAAGCCAGCAGTCTCGGCTTCGACCGCCGCGCGGACGAGCGCGCGGAGGTCTCGTGACGGGAAGAGCGTGTGGTTCTCGCTCAGGATGAGCACGAGGCGGAGCGGCGCCTCGCGCGCCGCCCCGCCAGCTCGATGCGTCACGCGTGGCTCAGGCTCGCAGGTCCTCGAGCACGTCGCTGGCCGGCTCGCGGCCCTTCACCGCGGCCATGTAGACGAGGCCGAGCGCGAACCAGATCACCGCCGACCATGGAGCGAGCAGCGTCGGGCTCGGAACCTTGTAGAAGGAGCCCCATATGCCCGCGGCGGTGATCGCGATGCCGACGATGGCCGAGATCACGAGGCCGACCTTGTTCGGGTCGTCTGAGAGGCCCTTGAAGGCGCCAACCGACATCAGCAGGTAGACCACCAGCAGCGCGAAGCCCCCGAACGTCGCGCACCACACGAACACCGAGTAGTAATGCGGGAAGCCCGGCAGCGCTAGGAGCGTGTCGTTCGCCTCGGACACCAGGATCAGCACGCCCTGGACCACCATCAGCAGCACGATCGCGCCGACCGGGGTCCCGTACTTGGGCGAGACCCCCGCCGCCATCGCCGGGAGCCGGCGATCGCGGGCAAGGGCGAACACGCCGCGCGTTGAGGCAACCGCCGCGCCGACGTAGACGGCGAGCATGTCGAGGAACACCACTAGGAGCAGGATCTTGAGCCAGAACTCGGACCCGTATGGTGAGCTCGGATCGCCAAGGGCGAAGACCGGCGCGCTCGCGACCGCTGGATCGGTGATCACCGCTAGGTCGAACCCGAACCCGGCGATCTCGACGTACGAGGCGATCAGGTAGAACACCCCCACGATCACGACGGCACCCAGCACGGCCCTTGGGATCGAGCGCTTGGGGTCCGCCGTCTCCTCCGCCAGGTTCGCGGCCGTCTCGAACCCCACGAAGATCAGGATGCCGTACAGCACCCCGAAGAGGATCCCGCTGAACCCACCCTCCGGTGTGGGATCGAAGACCTTGGCGAAGTCGTTGTCGCTGCCGAGCTCCACGATCACTGTGATGAAGAAGATCAGCAGCACGGCGATCGAGATCAGCGCAAGCGTGAGCTGGACCCGAGTCGAGATCTGGACGCCGAAGTACAGCACGACGAACAGCAGGGCCGCGAAGATCACGTCCCACAACCAGATGGGCAGCGGCGACTCCGCCTCGAACAGCACGGGCCACAGGTTGTCGTGGACGTACCCGCCGATCAGCAGGCCGAGGCCGGTAGTGAGGATGATCGTCCCCCCGTAGTACAGCCATCCCGCCGCTGCCCCGACGGTGCGGCCGAGCCCGGCCGAGACGTAGTCGTACAGCGAGCCCGCGGCGTGGATCCGCTTCGCGTACTGCGCGACGATCCAGCCGAGGGCGAAGGTCCCCATCCCCGCCAGCAGGACCGCGAGCGGCGTGGAGATCCCGGCCCCGCGACCCGAGAAGTTGAACCCTATGATCAACGGGATGATGAAGGCCGCGCTGAACACCGGCCCCATGAACCCCACCGACTGCGCGAGCACGTCGATCAGCGAGAGCTTCTTGCCTCCCAGCCGCTCGTACTCGACCTTCCGATCCCCCTCCGTCGCCACGACGAACCCCCCTCCTCGTTCGTGCGGGTCTTCCTACCTCACTCCGGCTACGCGGTCCAACCGGCCTCCGGGCGCTCGAACCAGACGTGGACCTGTCCCGTGCCCACCGAGGCTTCGTACTCGCTGAACAGCTCCCCCGGCGCCCTGCAGGCCTTGCCGCCGAGCGCCGAGGCCATCATCAGGTAGTGCCCGAAGTGACCCTCCGGATATGCCTTGCGGTACTCGGGCATCCCGTCGATCACCGCCGCGTGATCGCCCTTGCCGAACAGGTTGAGCACCTCCATGTCGGCGTCGTAGTAGGCGCGGTCGTAGATGTTGTCCGGCGCGCGCTGGCTCTCGCGCTTGCGGAGCTCCTTGAAGTTGAAGAACCGGTGGGTCATCCCGCCGCTCGCGAGCAGGACCACCCGCCGGTCGCTCCGCGCGATCGCATCGGCGATCAGCTCGCCGAACAGCAGGAAGTCCTCGGCGTCGCACGTCTGGTTCACGGCGACGCTGATCCACCGCGTGTCCGCGTCGCCCAGGAACGTCCAGATGTTCACCGTGCCGTAGAAGATCGGTAGGTACGGGTCCTCGCATGCCAGGATCCAGCAGTCGTCGCGCCCCTCCGCCTGCGCCGCGATCAGCTTCGCGAGCTCGGGATCGCCCTGCATGTCGTAGGGGATCCCGGCCATGCCCCGCGGGAGCTCGTGGCTCGTGAACCTCCCCTGCCGGCGTTCGTGCGCCGTAACGATGTGCTCGAACGTCGACTCCCAGTGCGTGTCGAACACGACCACGGTATCCGGCTTCAGCCGGTCCAGGCACTCAGCCTTCATCCGGTGCAGGCCGGGCACGAGGGTGATCTCCTTGCCCTCGTTGATCTCGAGCCGGACCTCCTCCGGCAACATGATGGTTGGAACGTGCGCGACGAGCGCCGCGCCGACGACCTCACCCATCTGGGTCCTCCCATCCCATGTGGCCTACCGCTCCGCTGCTTGAGGCCAGGGAGCCGTGCAGACGTTCTTCACGTCCGCGTAGAAGTCGAACGAGTACACGCCGCCCTCGCGACCGACGCCGCTGCGCCGGGCGCCGCCGAACGGCGCGCGCAGGTCGCGCACGAAGAAGCAGTTCACCCACACGGTCCCCGCGACCAGGCGCTCGGCCACACGCTCGGCGCGGTCGCGGTCGCCCGTGTACAGGATCGCGGCCAGGCCGTACTCGGTCTGGTTGCCGAGCGCGACCGCCTCCTCCTCCTCCTCGAAGGTCTGAAGGGTGAGGACGGGGCCGAAGACCTCCTTGCGAAGGACCTCGGCCCCCGCGGGCACATCCGTGAACAGCGTCGGCCGGTAGTACAGGCCGCCGAGCTCCTCGTTCGGGCCGCCGCCGAGGATCGCCGTCGCGCCCTCGGCCTTCGCGCGCCGCACGAACCCGTCGACGCGCTCGAGGTGCTCGCGCGTGATCTGCGGTCCGAGGTCGGTGGTCTCCTCGCGTGGGTCGCCCTGGCGGAGTGCCGCAGCCGCCTCCAGGAACCGCTCGAGGAACACGTCGGCCATCGAGCGCTCGAGGATCAGCCGCGTCCCTGCCAGGCACACCTGCCCGGCGTTGTCGAACTGGTTGACCGCCTGCTTCACGACCGCGTCCATGTCGGCGTCGGCGAACGCAACGAACGGCGACTTGCCCCCGAGCTCGAGCGAGGTCGGGGTGAGGTTCGCGGCCGCGGCCCGCGCCACGAGCTTCCCGGTCTCGATCGAGCCCGTGAACGCGATCCGGTCCACGCCGGGATGGCCGGTGAGCGCGGCGCCCGCCTCCTCACCGATCCCCTGCAGGACGTTGAAGGCGCCGTCGGGCAGGCCCGCGTCCTTCGTGACGTCGGCGAGCATCGAGGCCGTAAGCGGCGCCCACTCCGGCGGCTTCAGGACCACGCTGTTCCCGGCGGCCAGCGCCGGCGCCACGCGCCACGTCGCGAGCATCAGCGGCGCGTTCCACGGCGTGATCACCGCGGTCACACCAGAGGGATCCCACTCGGTCCGGCTCTCGAACCCGTCCATCTCGAACGACTCCCGGAGCTGGGTCAGCTGGTCGGCGAAGAACCGGAAGTTCCGGGCGACGCGAGGCATGACCGAGTTCCGCATCGATCGGACGAGCGACCCGTTGTCGCGCGTCTCGACCGGCGCGAGCTCGGGGACCCGCTCCTGTACGAGGTCCGCTATCCGGTGGAGGACCTCGCCGCGCTGCTTCGGCGAGGTGCGACCCCAGGTCTCGGTGGCGGCCCTGGCCGCATCCACAGCGCGGTCGGCGTCCTCGGCGGTCCCCCGTGCGACCTCGGCGAGGGTGGACTCGTCGATCGGCGAGACGTCGGCGAACGCGCCCGAGGACCCGATGCGCTCGCCGCCGATCCAGTGCTCGGTCGAGACCTCGATGCCCTCGACGCTCGCGCTCGCGCCCGTGGGGGCTCCTCTCCTCGGGAGTTGGTCGTTCGGGCGCGAAGATAGGGAGGGGCTCCTCGTCGTGTCAAGGCGACGGGGGTGCCGGGATTGACGGCCTTCGCGGTTACACGGAGTATCCATCGGACCCGCCGCCTACTAGGAGGAACCGACATGGTCGATGCCGAAGGTCAACGTGGCGAGCTCGTCCAACGACTGTTCTCGGCGGGCCTCGGGATGGCAGAGGTGTTGACGGTCTACCTGGGGGACACCCTCGGCCTCTACCGCGTACTGGAGCGATCCGGCCCGATGACGGCCACCGAGATGGCCAAGGAGGCCGGGATCTTCGAGCGCTACGCGCGGGAGTGGCTGGAGCAGCAGGCCGCGGCCGGGATCTTGACCGTCGAGGACGTGGCGGCGGAGGCTCACGAGCGTCGGTACATCCTTCCGCCCGGTCACGTCGAGCCCCTCCTGGATCCCGAGAGTCCCTACTCGATCGCTCCGTTCTGCAAGTCGTTCGTCGCGGTGTCCGGCGCCATGCCGGACCTCGTGGCCGCGTTCCGCTCCGGCGGCGCCGTCCCCTGGAGCGCGTTCGGCCGCGACATGATCGAGGCGCAAGGTGACTTCAACCGGCCGTGGCTCGTCGGGTCGTTCGCCACCGAGTACCTGCCGTCGATCCCCGACATCCACGACCGTCTCGTGAGCGAACCGGGGGCGAGGGTCGCCGACGTCGCCTGCGGCGTCGGGTGGGCCGCGATCGCGCTCGCACAGGCGTATCCGAACATCACCGTCGACGGATTCGACCTCGATGAGCTCTCGATCGAGATCGCATCGCGGAACGCGACGCAAGCCGGCGTCGCCGATCGGGTGACCTTCGAGACCAAGGACGGGGCCGACTCCACGCTGCGGAGCAGCTACGACCTCGCGACGGTGGTCGAGTCGATCCACGATATGTCGCAGCCAGTCGCGGTGTTGAGCGCGATCAAGGAGATGCTCAAGCCCGGGGGAACGCTGATCGTTGCCGACGAGCGCACCGAGGACACGTTCACGGCACCCGCCAGCGAGACCGAGAGGGTCTTCTACGCCTACAGCGTCCTGTGTTGCCTGCCATCCGCCATGGACGACCACACGTCGGCTGCGACCGGCACCGTCATGCGAAGGACCACGTTCGAGGCCTATGCGAGGGACGCCGGCTTCGAGGGCGTCTCGGTCCTTCCGATCGAGCACGACTTCCTCCGCTTCTATCGGCTCGACCGCTAGTTGGAACCTCTGACCTTAGGACGAGCCGACGTCGAAGCGGCGCGGAAGCGGATCGCGGGGTACGTACGGCGGACGCCGGTGCTCGAGCTCGGCGAAGGAGCGCTCGGGCTCCCGGGACGGCTCACGCTCAAGCTCGAGCTCACGCAGCACACCGGCTCCTTCAAGCCGCGCGGAGCGTTCAGCAAGATCCTCGCGTCCGAGGTGCCCCAGGCCGGGGTGATCGCCGCCTCCGGAGGGAACTTCGGGCTGGCGGTGGCGTACGCCGCGCACACCCTCGGGCACCCCGCCGAGATATTCGTGCCCTCCACTTCGCCGCGGGTGAAGGCCGAGCGCATCGCGTCGATCGGCGCCGAGGTCCGGATCGTCGACGGGTACTACGACGAGGCGCTCGCGGCGAGCCGCGTGCGTGCCGCCGAGACGGGCGGGCTCGAGATGCACGCGTTCGACCAGCCCGAGGTCGTGGCCGGTCAGGGGACGATCGGTGCCGAGCTCTCCGAGCAGGTGCCCGACGCCGACACCGTGGTGGTCGCGATCGGCGGCGGCGGGCTGATCGCGGGCATCGCGGCCTGGTACGCGAGCGGTATCCGCGTGATCGGCGTCGAGCCCGAGACGAGCCGCGCGATGAGTGCGGCGCTCGACGCCGGCGGGCCGGTCGAGGTGAGCGTGAGCGGGTACGCGGCCGATTCCCTCGGCGTGCGTCTGATCGGCAACATCGCCTACGCGGTTGCCTCGCAGCGCGTCGAGAGCGTGGTCCTCGTGACCGACGACGCTATCCGTGACGCGCAGCGGCGCCTCTGGGACTCGGTGAGGATCTTCGCGGAACCCGGCGGCGCCGCCTCGCTCGCCGCCTTGCTCTCGGGGGCCTACGTCCCGATGCCGGGCGAGCACGTCGTCGTGCCGGTCTGCGGCGCGAACGGCGACCTCGCTGCGATCGCCTGAGCCGAGCGACGCCGATCGTCAAGCCTGACCCACGGGGGTTAGGAACGGGTCCACCACCTGGACGCCATCGAGGTCGACACCGTGCTGGAGATCCTCGGTCAGAAGGATCTCGCATCTGGCCACACGAGCCGCCGCAACGATGAGGCTGTCCCAGAACGAGAGTAAGAACCGGTCCTCGATCGACCATGCCACATCGAGCAGCATCCCGTCGAGCACGACCGGATCCCATGCCGAAAGATCCGCGATGTCGGCGCGCGCGTCGGCGGGCTGGAGCCCCGGCCGAAGCTTCCGGGTGGTTGTCATGTAGTACTCGTGAAGCACCTGGATGCTGAGCCGACCCTCGCCCGTCTGCCATAGGTGAGCGATCCACTCGGACGCGTGTGTGTGCTTCGTCGGGTCAGAAGTGTCCCGCGCGTAGACGAGGACGTTGGTGTCAACGAAGACCGGCACGGTCGTGGAGGTCCTCGCGGCGAGGGTACGTCGCTCCGTCCGAGATCCGGGCTCCGGGACGAGCCAGGTACCGGGTCCTGGCGCCCTCGAAGGAGACCTGCCCGCCCATGCGCTCGGTCAGCAGCTGCCGGATGAGGCTCGAGACGCTGATGTCCCGACGAGCCGCCTCCAGCCGCGCCCAGAGCGCGGTCTCCTCGTCCAGGGTAACGGTTACGTTCCTCATGACACGATTCTCGTGTTCCACGAACCCTGTGTCAAGGCTCCCTAGAGGGCTCCCCCGACATGCGCTAGGAGGCGAAGGCCTCGGCGAGCTCGTCGGAGACGCGACGGCGGAGCCCGGCGTTCACACGCTGCCGCTCTAGGTGCTGTTGGAGCTGGAGCGAGGCCTGCGGGATCGGGTGACCCGCGAAGAACGTGCCGGCGTCCTGTACGAGCTCGGAGGTCGTGAGGAATCGCACCCCGTCGGCGACATAGACGAGTGTGCTCGGCGCGAGGCGTCGCTCGATCTCGGCCCAGCGCTCCTTCACCAGCGTCCACGCGAGCTCGCCGTGCTCGCGGTTCGCGATCGCCCGGGCCAGTACCCCCGGCGCGTTCTGCGGACGGATCTCGTCGGTGAGCGCCATCGCCACGGTGCGCTCCACCAGCGCGGCGTCGCGGAAGTCCGACAGCGAGTACAGGTACCGCAGCTGCTCCTGGGGCGTGGGGGCATCGGCCCGAGCTAGCAGGAACGACTCGTATTCCTCCGCAGAGCCCGTCGCCGCCAGCACCGCCACCGCGGCCGAGGCGAGCGAGGCGTCCACCGAGTCTCCCCGACGCGCCTCCGCCTCTATCTCGCGGGCCAGCGCCATGGTGTTCGGGTCGGCGCCGAGCACGCCGAGCGAGGCGACGAGGGCCCCACGGAGCGGCTTGGCCAGATCACGTTCGCCCTCGTGCGGCTCCCACCCCACGCGGTCGAGCGCCGGACGGACGAGCGACCGCACGAACGACCGGAACCGCTCGCGCGGCTCGCCTCCCAGGAAGCGCTCGCACCACCCGAGACCCTGCAGCAGCGCCTGCCACACCGGGTACTCGTCCTCCGCCTCGAACGCCGCTGCGAACCGGCAGAAGGCCGCCGCCGAGCCGCGACCGGCGACGACCGAGGCCCACGTGTCGTCGACGAGCTGCGTGCGCTCATCGGCCGAGAGCTCGCCCAACGAACCCGTGATCCGCGCCAGCAGCATCTCGTCGTACCGGACCCGCGCGAACGCGTGGGCGCCCGCGTTCACGATCACCGGCCCGTCACCCGTGTCGGGGACGCTCGTGCCGGCGGGCTCGACGAGCACCGGCGCGGTCTTCCCACCGCCGCGCACCAGCAGCGGCACGTCCCACGCGGCGTCGTCGGCCTCGCCCGTCAGCACGTACCGACGTTGCGTGAGCCGCACCGTGCCGTCCGTGAGCTCGGTGGACACCTCGGGATAGCCGCCCTTCAGGATCCAGCCGTCCATGATGCGGCGGACCGGCTCACCGGTAGCCGCCTCGATCGCGTCCCACAGGTCGTGCGTCTCGGTGTTGCCGAACCGATGCTGGTCCAGGTAGCGGCGGATCCCCTCGCGGAACCGCTCGGGTCCCAGGTACTGCTCGAGCATCCGGAGCACCGCGGCGCCCTTGGTGTAGGTCAGCGTCTCGAACATCCCGCTCGCCTCGTCCGGCGAGCGCACCTCGTACTCGACCGGCCGCGTGCTCTGGAGTGCGTCGATCTCGAAAGCGAGCGAGCGCGTGCGCAGGAACTGGCTCCAGCGTTCCCAGTCCGGCCTGTACGCGTCGACCGCGACGAGCTCCATGAACGTCGCGAAGGCCTCGTTCAGCCAGATCCCGTTCCACCAGCGCATGGTGACCAGGTCGCCGAACCACATGTGCGCGATCTCGTGCGCCACCACGTCGGCGATCAGCGCCAGCTCGGGCTGCGTTGCCTTCGCAGGGTCGGCGAGCAGCGCGCTCTCGCGGTACGTGATGCAACCGAGGTTCTCCATCGCCCCCTGCGCGAAGTCAGGGAGCGCGATCATGTCGAGCTTCTCGGCCGGGTACGGGATGTCGTAGTACTCGGCGAAGAACCTCAGGCAGAACGCGCCGACTTCCAGTGCGAAGCCCGTGAGGTTCCCTTTGCCAGGCTGATGCACGATCCGAAGCGGGATCCCGCCCACGTCGAGCGGCTCGGTGGCCTCGAGGGGCCCGACCACGAACGCGACTAGGTACGTCGACATCATCATCGTGTCCCCGAACCGGACGCGCACCCGGCCGTCGTCGGTCGGCTCGCGCCCGATCTCGGGCCCGTTGGAGATCGCGAGGAGTCCCTCGGCCGCGACGAGTGTCACGCCGAAGACAGCCTTGATGTCGGGCTCGTCCCAACACGGGAACGCGCGGCGGGCATCCGTCGACTCGAACTGGGTGGTCGCGATGGTCCTCGTGATGCCGTCCCGATCCTCGTACGTCGAGCGATAGAAGCCATCCATGCGCTCCGAGAGCACGCCGGAGAAGGCGAGGTGTAGCGTCCACTCCCCCGGCCCCGCTGTCCCGGACAGACGCAGGTGCGCGCGTTCGGTCGAGGGGTCGATGCGCACATCGGCGACGTCGAGCGTCCCGGCGGGCCCCTCGAGCCGGCCGCCGGCGATCACGAGGTCGACCGCGTTGAGGACGATCTCCTGGACCTGCTCGGCCACATCTACCAGCACGGCCTCGGAGCCGGTGAAGGTGGCGTCGTCCAGGTCGGGCTCCAGGACGAGGTCGTAGCGGCGCGGCAGGACCGTGCGGGGTAGCCGGTACGAGATCTCGTCGCCCACGCGCTCAGTCGTTCACGTAGGTGAGCCAGTCCGCGTACTTCTCGCTTTCACCCTTGGTGGCGGCGAAGAAGGCACCCTGCAGCTCCTTGGTGACCGGGCCGCGGTGTCCCTCGCCGACGACGCGATCATCGACCTCGCGGATCGGTGTGATCTCGGCCGCGGTGCCGGTGAAGAAGCACTCGTCGGCGTTGTACAGGTCGGTGCGCACGAGGTTGTCCTCGCGCACCTCGTATCCGAGGTCTCGTGCGATCGTGATGATCGTCCCGCGGGTGATCCCGTCCAGGCACCCGGCCTGGATCGGCGGCGTCGTGAGCGCGCCGTCTCGCACGATGAACACGTTCTCGCCCGAACCGTCGGTGATGAACCCGGCCTCGTTCAGCATGATCGCCTCGTCGTAGCCGGCCTTCAGGCTCTCGACCTTGGCGAGCACGCTGTTGATGTACTGGCCCGTGGCCTTGGCGGCCGCCGGGAGCGAGTTCTGCGAGTTCCGCCTCCAAGACGAGATCTTGATGCGAACACCCTGCTCGAGCGCCTCCTCGCCGAGGTAAGCACCCCACGGCCAGACCGCGATGAACACGTTCACCGGCGCGTTCAGCGGGTTCACGCCCATCTCGCCGTACCCGCGCATCGCGACCGGGCGGATGTAGCAGGCGTTGAGGCCGTTGGCCCGGATGACCTCCTTCGTCGCCTCGGTGATCGCTTCGAGCGAGTACGGGATGTCCATGTGGTACAGCTTCGCCGAGCGGAACAGGCGCTTCAGGTGCTCGCCCAGGTGCCACACCGCCGCGCCGCGCGTGGTCTCGTACGCCCGGATGCCCTCGAAGACCCCGGTGCCGTAGTGCACGGCGTGGGAGAGCACGTGGACCTTGGCGTCGTGCCAATCCACGAGCTCGCCGTCCATCCAGATCTTCTCGACCTCGGTGATCGGCATCTCGGGGTCCTCCTGTCCGGCGTTCGGGCCCGGGCGTCCGGGGTCCGCACAGGATAGCGGCTGCTCAGGCGCCCCGTTCGGGCAGGTCGTAGGCGCACCAGCGCGTGGCGAGCTCCTCCTGGTACGGCGCGTCGAGGGGGCCGAATCGCGCCTCAGCCCACGGCCGGATCCGCTCGGCGGTGCGACGCCGGAGGTCCTCGTGCATCCTCCACGTCCAGGACCACCGACCCTCGGCGATCGACCCGATGAACGAGTCGAGCGTCTGGTCGACCACCTCGCGTACCTGCGGGATCTCACGCGGGTTGCACCCGAGGCTCCTCATCACCTCGTCCAGCTCGTCTGACGCGCCCCAATCGAGCCCGACCAGCCCCAGATCGAGCCCTGTCTCCTCCGCGAAGCGATCCGAGATCTCCTCTCGAGGACCGCCGTGCGCCCCGAGGCTCGCCACGAATGCCCCGCCCGGCCGAACGACCCGGACGATCTCCGCCACGGCCGTGCGCCAGTCCGGGATCAGGTGGAGGACCCATCGCAGGTACGCCCCGCCGAACGAGCCGCCCCGGAACGGCATCCGCGTCGCGTCCCCCAGGACGAGAGGGAACGGCGTTCGGCGTCCCGCCTTCTCGGTGAGCTTTGCCAGCATCGGCTCGGCCAGGTCGAGTCCCGTTACGTCCAAGCCTCGTTCGTGCAGAGGGAGCGCGAGGAGCCCCGTCCCGACGCCGACCTCGAGCAGGCGACCGCGCCCATCGAGTTGCGAGGCGAGCAGCTCCACCGTGCGCTCCATCGACTCCTCCGAGATGGCGCGCGTCTGGTCGTAGAACTCGACCGCGCGGTCGAAACGGATAGACCCGCTCACCGGATGTGGATCACCTCGACGAGGCGACGGGCGGACCGGGCCATGCCGGTATCCCTCGTCAAGAGCGGGGCCTCGAGCCCTTCGGCGAGTGCAACGTAAAGGGCGTCGTAGACCGTCAGGTTGTCCGCAAGCGTTAGCGCCCTTGGGAGGAACAGAAGGTGCGCGTATCGCGTGATCCTCAGCCCGCTGAGGACGCCGAGGGCAGCCTGCGCGGCGCCCGGACGTAGGGCGCCGCGCAGGACGTGACGGCGCAGCACCTCGCCGACCTCGACATCCAGCAGATGCGGCGCATGGAGGTCGCCCACGTGCTCACGCATGTGCTCATGGATCACGTCGGAGTGCGGCGATCGGTAGAGCAGCGCGTCGATGGCCGCTGATGCGTCGAGGACGATCAACCCGCGTCGCGGATGGCCCGCACCGACGTGGCGCTGTCCTCGGGCAGGTCGACCGGCCCATCCCTCTTGATCCGCTCGATCAGCTCATCGAGCGTTGGCTGCCGCGCCATGCGCTCGACCTCGCGGAGGATGTAGTCCGAGAGCGAAACGCCTTCGGCCGCGGCCCGCACCTTGAGCGTCCGATGCACGTCGTCGGGCACGTTCCGGATCTGGATCATCTTCATGTGTGGCACCATACTTTCATGTGGCGCGCATGCGTCAAGACTTCGGGATGTCCTTGGCGGGGTCGACGAACGGCAGTGCCGCCACGGTCACAGGGACGCGGCCGCGGGGGGTCTCGGCCTCGAACTCCGAGCCTGGCTCCTCCCAGCGGATCGGCACCCAGGCGTAGCCGACGTTCTTCTCCAGGCGCGGCGACCACGCGCCCGCGGTGATCCGACCGAGGCGCGCGTCGCCCTTGAAGAGCGGCCAGAAGTCGTTCAAAGCGCCCTCGTCGGTCATCGGGTCGCCGCCGATCTCGACGCCGACCAGCTTGCGGTCGAGCAGGTCCCCATCGCGGATCTCCTGCAGCCGCTGGCGGCCGATGAAGTCTGCCTCCTGGTCCCACTCCACGTACTTCTCGAGACCGGTGACGTGCAGCGGCGTGTCCTCGACGCGGATGTCCGAGCCGTAGTTGAAGATCCCGGCCTCGATCCGCCGGGCCTCGCTGGGCGCGATCACGCGGATCCCGTACGGCTCGCCGGCCTGGAACACGCGCTCGAACAGCTCGTCGCCGCGGCTCGAGTCCTGCAGGTAGACCTCGTAGCCGACCTCGCCGGTCCAGCCGGTGCGGCTGATCACGACCGGGGTTCCGTCGACCTCGGCCTCGGCGCAGAAGTAGTAGCGCAGGTCGGCCACCGCGTCGCCGAACAGATCGCGGATCACGTCCTTGGAGCGCGGGCCCTGGATCTGCATCGGCGAGACGTCGGCCTCGAAGATCGCCGCGTCCATCCCGTTCCCGCCGGCCACCCCCGCGACGTACAGGAGCGCGTCCGAGTCCGCGAGCGCCAGCCAGAACCGGTTCTCGTCCAGTCGGATCAGCACCGGGTCGTTCACGATCCCGCCCCACGGCGCCGTGATCAGCACGTAGCGCGCCTGCATCACCTGCACCTTCGTGAGGTCCCGGCACGTGATCAGGTTCACGAGGTCGAACGCGTCGGGCCCCCGCACCTCGACGCAGCGCTCGACCGAGACGTCCCACAGCGTGACGCCGGTGCGAAGCGCCTCGTACTCGGCGACGGGGTCCTCGTACATCGTCGGCAGGAGCATGTGGTTGTATAGGCCCCAGCTCTTGCACCCGTGGCGCTTCGTAGCCTCGAAGTAGGGCGACTTCCGGTACCAGGGCTGGATGAAGAACGTGAAGGTCTCGGACGCCATCGAACGCTCCTCGTCGGTCGGGTCGCGCCGGAGCGTAGCCGTTGGGACGGTTGTATGGGTCCGACCCCTCAATGGGGCTCGCGCCGCATGAGCCACAGAGGTGGCCCACCGCGCGGCAGCACGATCTGCTCGGCAAGGCTGAAGCCGAGGCGCAGGTATAGCGGCAGGTTCCGCTCCGTACCGGTCTCCAGGTAGGCCGGGATCCCGTCCCGATCGCAACGCTCGAGCACCGGTGACAGCAGCCTCGTTCCGATCCCCCGTCCCTGGGAATAGGGCTCCACGCCGACCGCTAGGAGGTAGTAGTGAGGGCCACGGAGATGCTTCTCCTCCAGGAGGCGGTCCGTCGCCGCGATCCGGGGTAGCCCCCGCAGGCCCGCGAGCCGGAGGTAGACGGGTAGGAGCCGGAGGTCGGTCCGCCAGCCGTGGGGGCGTTGGCCCGGAGGGTTCCAGAGAGCTGCTCCCTCGTAGCCGGATGTCACGTAGGTCTCGCCGAACGGGAAGGTCAGCTTGCGCACCGAGACTTCCATGATCCGCCGGATCCGCTCGGCGCGCCGATGGTCGGCCCTCACGATGAAGTTCAGCACCGGGTCGTCGCTGAACGCCCTCGCGAGCAGGTCGACGACCCGCACCAGGTCCGCGGACGTCATCCTGCGGACGGTGATCTGTGCGTTGGAGGACTCGCTCATGGAGAACACCCCCTCTGTCTCGGCCCGCCGGCCGAACGTAGGCTCTCCATGGCGGATGCGGTATCGGGGGTTCACCCGATTGTCGCGGCGTCCGGGGCTGCCGAGATGAGGCCGCTCCGCATCGCGAACATCGCCGCAGCCGCTCGGGTGGACACCCCCAGCTTCTCGTAGATGTGCTGGACATGCGTGTCGACCGTCTTCGGAGACACGAACAGAGCGCCCGCGATCGCGCGGTTGGCCTCCCCTCGACACAGGAGCCGCAAGACCTCGATCTCCCTGGGAGAGAGCCCCCCGGGGCGGTCGGATCGAGATAGCGGCCGGTGACCCGACTCGGCGAGGATGGCGCTCACTGCATCCGGATCGAGCGACCCTGCTCGGGCCTCCTCGCGGAGACGGTCGGCCGCGACGCTCGCATCGATCGCTTGGCGATGCGGGCGCGGCTCGGTCATGGAGTGGTAGACGTCCGCGGCGGCAACCACACGCGCGGGCACCGAAAGCTGCGAGGAGGGGGAGCCTCGGTGGTAGCCCGACCCGTCGAGTCGCTCGTGATGGGCCCCCGCCACGGCGCCGATCCGATTCAGCTCCTCCGAGCGCGCCAGGGAGCGTTCCGTGTGGTACGGGTGCAGGCGCACACGCTCCCAGTCTCCGGCTGAGAGCGCACCACGCTTCTCCCAGATCGACGCCGGAACGGCGACGCGCCCGAGATCGTGGACGAGCGCCCCGCGGAACACCAGCTCCACCTCGTGCCCGGCGAGACCGAGCCGGTGCGCTGCCGCCTGGGCGAGCGAGGCCACACCGCGCGAATGTCCGAGCGTGAACGGTGACTTCAGGTCGGTGAAGTCCGCGAACGCTCCAAGCACCTCGTCCAGCTCCGTTCCCTCGAAGTGGCCACGGGGTTCGGGCTCGACCGACATCACGGAGTCCCAGACCGACTCGGATCCCAGGACGGAGAGTGCGTCACCGTCGAGCGCTTCCAGGGAACCGACGACCGACGGGTCGTAGTTGCGACCGGACCGCTCGCGGGCGACGGTCCGGGCCACCTCGACGCCGCCGATCACCCGGAAGGTCTCCCAGTCCTGCGCGACCTGCACGATCCGGGCGAGGATGGATTGGTCCTGGCCCCGGCTGGCGCTCGGCCACCCGTGCCCGTCCCACCGCTCGAAGACCTGCCCCAGCGCCATGTGGACCTGCGCGTCGAACCCGAGCCGATCCGCGATCACCTGCGCCACCTCGCACGAGGCGATGACCGAGCCCTTGAGCTCGCTCATCCCGCTCGCGAGGAACTTCGCGACCATGCGGATCCGCTTCGTCGGGGGGTGACCGCTGCCGACTGTCCGCGCCATCAGGCTCATCACCTCGAACGGGCGCCCGTCCAAGGTGCTGCAGCGTTCGGCGAAGGCGATCTCGTCGCCGAACAGCGCCGCGGCGACGTGTGCGTCCGCGGTGCACCCAACGACGCGCAGCAAGGCGACGTAGTAGAGGTCTTGAAGATCGTGTTCCGAGAGCCCGTTCGCCTCGCCGAGCCGGAGCGCCACTAGGCAGGTTCGCAGTGCGTGCTCCCACGGCTGGCCGAGCCCCAGGTCGCCGGCAAGGGAAAGTGACGCGACGAGCTCGGCGCGCCGGATGCGCGGAGCGTCCCCCCGCTCCTCGCTGGAGATCGGGTCACGCTCCATCGGTCTCCCCTCCGGCCGGGCTCGCTGGTTCCAGCGGACATCATCGGCCGACCCGGCCCCACCCGTCGACCCTCACCCCGAGCGCACGCGGGCCGGAATCAGGTGGATACCCGATACCCGTGACGGACTGGGCCCCCTAGCCTCGCCGGGAGCGTGATCGAGAAGAGCCGACTCGAGCGCAGAACGGCTCCGCGAGAAGGACGAGGAGGACAGACATGCGAACACGGATGGTCACCCACCTGCTGCTCGCGATCGCTCTGACGGCGGGAGCATGCTCGGACGAGCCTTCGGCCGAACCCGCCGGGACGACGCCTGGACCCAGCGTGACCGAGGCCTCAGACGCGCTGGGACCGACCGGCGAGAGCGTTACCGAGGAAGGGACGGAGGCCGAGCTCGTCGTCGCGCTCATCGCGGGAGAGCTCACCGAGGAGCACGCGTTCGCCTTCGGTCTCGAGGACGAGGGTCTCAGCCTGCCCGGCCCGGAGATCCGCGTCCCGGCCGGCGAGCCGGTCTCGATCACGCTCTTGAACGTGCAGGAGTTCGAGGGACCGTATCCGCACAACTTCGTGGTCGTGACGGACAAGGATCAGGTTCCGCCAGCTCCCCTGTTCGGAGCTATCAGTGAGGGCGGACTCGACCCCGGCGAGCGAACGACGTTGACCTTCACGCCGGATGCCCAGGGGAGCTACTTCTACATCTGCACCGTCCCCGGTCACGCCGCCGACGGTATGTGGGGCAACTTCATCGTGGAGTAGGTGCGCCGAGACCTCGCTAGTTGAGCGACGGGTCGAACGGCATCGAGGCCATCAGTGCGTGGCTCGGGCCCTTGCGGCGGAGGACCTCGCTCCACAAGGCGTCGGCGTCCTCGGCGAAGACGTCGGTCGCCTGAGCCGGCTCGACGATCCATCCGCCTTCGGCGAGCTCGGCGTCGAGCTGACCCGCGCCCCAGCCGGCGTAGCCCGCGAACACCCGAGCCCGCCGCAGCGTCCCGAGCTCCTGCGGGTCGACCTCCTCGGGCAGGAACCCGATGGAGCCGAACGCGACCACCTGGACCCGCTCGGGGTGCTCGAGGTCCGCGAGCACCACCGCCGACTGCGGCTGGACGGGGCCGCCGATGAACAACCGCTCCCCCGGCGGGACGAGGTCCGCGAGCGTCGGCACGGCCTCGGCCACCTCGACCTCGGTCTCGCGGTTCAGCACAACGCCGACGGCACCGTCCTCGTCGTGATGCCCGACCAGCACGACGGTCCGCCGGAAGTTGGGGTCGACGAGGCTGGCGCTCGCGATCAGCAGGTGTCCCCGGAGGCTGTCCACCATCCCATCATGCCGCCACGGCGACGAGCCCCCAACCGTCCAGGCCCGCCGTGGCCACACGATGGCAAGATGGCCGGATGCGCTTACCCGTGATGCCGCCCGTCGCGCCGATGCTCGCCAAGCTCGTCGAGGAGATCCCGGCCGGCGACTTCAGCTACGAGCCGAAGTGGGACGGCTTCCGCTCGATAGTGTTCCGCGACGGGGACGAGGTCCAGATCGGCAGCCGGAACGAGCGGCTGATGACCCGCTACTTCCCGGAGGTGGTCGAAGCGATCACGGCGAACCTGCCCGAGCGCTGTGTTGCCGACGGCGAGATCGTGGTCCCCGACGCCGAGGGACGCCGCCTCGAGTTCGAGACGCTGCAGCTACGGATCCACCCGGCCGACAGCCGCGTGAAGATGCTCGCCGAGACGACGCCCGCGCACTTCGTGGCGTTCGACCTGCTGGCGCTCGGCGATCGGAACCTCACGCGCGAGCCGTTCGCCAAGCGGCGCCGGCTGCTCGAGGACGCCCTCGCGGAAGCGCGCTCCCCCATCCACCTCACGCCCGCCACCAGGGACCGCGAGGTCGCCGAACGATGGTTCGACGAGTTCGAGGGCGCCGGCCTCGACGGCGTGATCGCCAAGCCGCTCGACGGCACGTACCAGCCCGACAAGCGGGTGATGTTCAAGATCAAGCACGTCCGCACGGCAGACTGCGTCGTCGCCGGCTACCGCGTGCACAAGAGCGAGGAGGGCGCGGTCGGCTCGCTGCTGCTCGGCCTGTACGACGAGGGCGGCGAGCTCGCCAACATAGGGGTCGTCGGCGCGTTCCCGATGGCCAAGAGACGGGCGCTGTTCGAGGAGCTCCAGCCGCTCGTCACGGGGTTCGACGGACACCCCTGGAGCTGGGCCGAGGAGGAGACGGGCACCCGCACGCCCCGGCACTCGGCGTTCAGCCGGTGGAGCCACGGCAAGGACCTTTCGTTCGTGCCGCTGCGCCCCGAGCGCGTCGTCGAGGTCCGCTACGACCACATGGAGGGCCCGCGCTTCCGCCACACCGCCCAGTTCGTCCGCTGGCGTCCCGACCGCGACCCGCGCTCGTGCACGTACGAGCAACTCCAACAGCCCGTGCGGTTCGACCTCGCCGAGGTCCTCGGCTCCTGACCGCGAGATCCGGCCGCGCTTCGATCCTGCCCGAACGCGTTCGTCAAGATCGACGCTTGGAGCCTCTACCGGTTCGACGGGGACCGGAACGTCGTCGCGCACTGGGGGATCAACGACGCGCTCTCGCTAGGGATCCAGCTCGGCGCGTTCCCGGCGCCGGGGGGCCAACAGGGCTGACGATCAGCCCTTCGGAACGTCCTTGTTCGGGTCTAGGAAGGGCAGGGGCGCCGTCACCGCGGGGACCGGCCCCTCGGGCGAGATCACGTGGATCTCGTTCCCGGGCTCGGCGAGATTGATCGGCACCCACGCGTAGCCGATGTTCTCCTCGAGCCGGAACGAGTGCGAGGCGCTCACGAGGCGGCCGACGAGCTCGCCGCCCCGCTCGACGGGCCAGAAGTCCTCGAGCCACATCCGGAACGGCTCGCCACCGATCTTCACGCCGACGAGCTTGCGGTCCACGCCCTCGGCCGCGACCTTCTGCAGCGCCTCCTTGCCGATGAACTCCGCGTCGAACTCGACCAGGCGCTCCATGCCCGTCACGTGGAACGGCGTGTCCTCGACCGTCATGTCGTTGCCGTAGTTGAAGATCCCGGCCTCCAGGCGCCGCTGGTCGCTCGGAGCGATCGCCCGGATGTTCTGCGGCGTACCGGCCTCCATCACGCGGTCCCAAAGCTCGATGCCCTTCGACCCATCGCGCAGGTAGATCTCGTAGCCGACCTCGCCGCTCCAGCCTGTCCGCGAGACCACCACGGGCATCCCGTCGAGGTCGCCCTCCCAGCACCGGTAGTACCGCAGTTCCGCGACCGCGTCGCCGAACAGCGTCCGGATCACGTCCTTGCTCTTCGGACCCTGCACCTGCAGCGGCGAGACGTCCGGCTCGCGGATCGTGACGTCCATCTTCGCGAACGCCTGCACGCCGAGCGCGTACAGCAGCGCGTCCGAGTCCGCGAGCGAGAGCCAGAAGTGGTCCTCGGCCAGGCGGAGCAGGATCGGGTCGTTCACGATGCCCCCGGTCGGCGCGATGATCGGCGCGTACTTGCACTGCAGGACCTCGCACTTGGAGAGGTCGCGGCACGTGAGCAGCTGCGTGAAGGCCGCGGCGTCAGGACCGGTGATCTCGACCTGGCGCTCCACCGCGACGTCCCACAGCGTGACGTGCTCGAGCAGGTGCCAGTACTCCTTCTCGTCGTCGTCGTAGAGCGTCGGGATCAGCATGTGGTTGTACAGGTCCCAGCTCGTGCATCCCGCCTCGACCGTCCGCTGCCAGTACGGCGAGCGCCGGTACCACGACGCGGTGTAGAACGTGAACGAGTACGGCTCCGCGGGCATCAGCCCCTCCTCTTCCGGCGCTTGCGGTCTCGGCGGATCTCTCGGACGCAGTTGTAGGCGGGGATCCCGCAGACGCCGCCGCCGGCGTGGGTCGCGCTCGAGCACTGGTATAGCCCGGCGATCGGCGTCCGATAGTCGGCGTAGCCGGGCGCCGGGCGCATGTGGAACAGCTGATCCGCCGAGAGCTCGCCGTGGAAGATGTTGCCGCCGATCAGCCCCCACTCGGTCTCCATGTCCCAGGGCCCGAGCACCTGCCGCGCGATCACCGACTCCTTGAACCCCGGGGCGACGTCGTCGTAGCCCTGCACGACGCGGTCGGCGTAGGCCTCGAGCTCCTCGCGGTGCGGCTCCTGGCTCCACGTGTGCGGCACCCACTGCGTGAACAGCGAGACCACGTGCGCGCCCTCGGGCGCGAGCGAGGGGTCGAGCGTGGTCGGGATCACGCCGTCGGAGAACGGGAACGTCGCGGCCACGCCCGCCCGCGCCTCCTCGAACCCCTTCTCGAGCGCGGCCAGCGAGGGCGCGATCTCGAACCCGCCGCTGAAGTCGGTCCACTCGGGCTTGGCCTTCAGGCGCGGCAGCTCGCCGATCGCGAGGTTGATCTTCACGACCCCCGAGCGGCTCGACCAGTGCTCGATGTCGTGCACGAAGCCTTCCGGCAGCTCGGAGCGCTCGAGCTGACGCAGGAAGGTGATCTGGGGATGACACGCGGTGACGACGACGGGAGCGCGGAGCTCCTCGCCGCCCTCGAGCACCACGCCCTCGGCGCGCCCGTTCCGCACGAGGATCTTCTGGACCCGGGCGTTCGTGCGTACCTCCGCGCCGAACGAGCCCGCGCTCCGCTCCAGCGCGGCCGCGACGGCGCCCATCCCGCCCTCGGGCACGCCCCACGATCCG
>Ga0209341_10001883_pt1 | contig 20409 bp, 31 predicted proteins | sample RifCSP13_2_FD_184020 | JGI IMG/M metagenome (GOLD analysis project Ga0209341, IMG submission 184020) | Soil microbial communities from Rifle, Colorado - Rifle CSP2_sed 13_2 (SPAdes) (version 2) | ecosystem: Environmental > Terrestrial > Deep subsurface > Rock core/Sediment | place: Rifle... | reverse complement strand
AGTTCACCGTCAATCTGCCGACGGATACATCCGCCGGGACTCGAGCCCCCGGCGACGTCGTGGCAACCGGCCCGGTCGAGCTGATTTTCTATGTCGAAGACTCCAACGCTGCCGCCACCCACGAGCAGGACGTCAACCTGTACCGCGGGCTCCGCGGGACCGGGCCGATCAAGGCGTTCCGAACGTCCGAGGGCCTGATGTTCGGCTTCACGCTGAACGACCTCACCCTCGAGAGCTACGCGAAGATCCTCAACGACGCCACCGTCACCGACGGCGGCACCGACCGCTCGATCCCGATCCACCAGGGCCCCCAGGTCGCGACGTTCGCGCTCTACGCGAAGAGCGCCGACGGGCCGTACGCCGACGGGGCGCCGATGACGTACTACGTCCCGAAGGTCTTTCAGTCGGGCTCGCCGGCGGTCGTCCACCGGAAGGGCGTCCCGGCCGGCCTGGCGCTCGTGTTCACCGCGCTCGAGGACCTCGACGCGGCGAGCGAAGAGGAGCGGTTCGGGGTCATCCGGGCCCGCGACGTCGCCGGGTCCTAGCCTTCGGAGGGTTCCGCTCATGGGATCGGCACAGGCGCCTGGCGCCACAGCCGCTCTGCTGCAGGAGGCGGCCGATGCGCTCGTCGAGACGGCTCGACGGGAGAAGCGCTCGGCCGCCACTCATCGCCGGAACGCCGCGGCAGCGCGGCAGCGCCTGGCTCGCCTGGAAGGGGCCTGCAGGGAGCTCGGGATCCGGCTCGTCATCCGCCACAGCCCGGAGGGCACAGACCGATGACCACGAAGCCGCTGCTCACGCTCGAGACGCTCGAGCCGGAGCGGCCGTTCCTCACCATCGACGGGAAGGCGTACGAGCTCGCCGTCCTCGGCGACTTCGGCCTCGTCGAGCAGGCTCGCCTGGCGCGGCTCATGGCCGAGGCCACCGATATCGAGAGCGCGAACGCCGCGCCGCTGGCCGGGCCTCTGACCCGTGACCAGGAGATCCTCGCTGACCGCGCGATCGTGCTCCTCGACGAGGCGGTCGGGATGATCGTCCGGGCGCTCCCGCCCGAGGTCCTCGCGCAGCTCAGCCAGCCGCAGAAGATGGCGATCCTCCAGGCTTTCTTGCCGGTGGTGCAGGCGATGGCGGCACCGAAGCGCCCGGAGGACCATCGGAGCCGGTCGACGTCGGCTGGCTCGCGGCGACCCTCACGGCGACCTACGGCGTCGGCCCGTGGCTGACCATGCCGACGCGCGAGCTCACCGCCTACGTCGAGGCGCTGCCGGCCGTCATGGCCAGCCGCTCGCTCGAGGCCGTGGCCGAGCTCGCGGTCGGGACGGGCTCGATGAAGAAGGCCGCTCGGGACGAGATCCTGGCCGCCTGGCGCCGCGACATCCGGCTCCGGCAGCGGGTCGCTCGGCCGTCGCCGGGCGAGCTCCGCGGGATGGCGGCCGCGGCCGGCATCGGCGTCCGGCCGCTGAAGCGGAAGGAGCCTAGTGCCGGGGCGTGAGTTCCTGGGTCGCGCCGTCCTCGAGCTCGCGGTCGATCCGCGCAAGCTGAAGCTCGGCCTGGCCGCCGCGCGGGCCGACGCGCTCCGGGCCGTCGGGGATCTCCAGAAGGGCCTCACGAACATCGGCCGGGCGATGTCCGAGGCCGGCGGCCGGATGACGACCGGGATCACGCTCCCGGTCCTCGCGATCGGCGCCGCGGTCGCGAAGGTCGGGACCGACTTCGAGACGGTCATGAAGCGGGCGGTCGGGCTCGCCGGCGTCAGCGCCGACGCCATCGGCGGCGTCAAGGCCTCAATCCTCGCGCTCGGGAAGGAGGTCGGCAAGACGCCGCAGGAGCTCGGCGAAGCGTTCTATTTCGTCGCGTCGGCCGGCTTCACCGCGGCCGAGGCGATGGACGTCCTTCGGATCGCCGCGATGGCGTCGGCCGCCGGGCTCGGGACGACCCAGGACGTCGCGAAGGTCCTCGGCCTCGTCATCAACGCCTACGGTCACGAGAACATCACCGCCGCTCGAGCGGCCGATATCCTCACCGCCGCGGTGCGCGATGGCACCGCCGAGGCCGACGCGTTCGCGTCCGTCCTGGGTCGCGTCGTTCCGACCGCGGCCACGCTCGGGGTCAGCTTCGACCAGGTGACCGCGGCGATCGCCGCGATGACCCAGTCGGGCCTCTCGGCCGACGAGGCGGCGACGTCGCTGAACCAGGTCATGGTCTCGCTTCTCAAGCCGACCCGCGAGGCCGAGCAGGCGATGGCCGACATGGGCCTCAGCGCCGAGGGCCTCCGCAAGCAGCTCCGGGAGCAGGGACTGCTCGCCGTCCTGCGGACGCTCGAGGAGCGGTTCGCCGGAAACGACGAGGCGGCGTCGCTCGTGTTCGGCAACGTCCGGGCCCTGCGCGGCGTGCTGTCGCTCCTGGGGCTCGATGCCGAGCAGCTGAACGACATCTTCGCCGACACGATCGACAGCCAGGGCGACCTCGCCCAGGGCTACGCCGACACCGAGGGATCCGCCCGCGAGTTCGCCCGGGCCGAGGCCGAGCTCCACGCGCTGCTGATCGAGCTGTCGGAGGACGTCCTACCGGTCGTCGTCGACGTCGTCCGAGGCGTGGTGGGCGTCGTGCGGGACGCCGTCAGCTGGTTCAAGCAGCTGCCCCAGCCGGTCCGCGAGACGATCATCCAGGCGCTCGCTCTGGCGGCCGCGATCGGCCCTGTCCTCGTCGTCCTCGGCGCGCTGGTCAGCACACTCGGCGCGATCGTCGGGGCGGCGAAGCTCATCGCCCTGACGTGGATCCCAGCCCTGGTAACCGGCCTCGCCAAGCTGGCGCTCACCGGCGTGTTCTTCGTCCAGCTCGGGGGCGCCGGCGCGGCGGCCCAGGCGGCCGCCCTCGGGTTCAAGGCGATGGGCCTGACAGCCGTCGCGGCCACGCCGCTCCTGCTCGGGCTGGCGGCGGCCCTCGGCGCCGTCCTCTTCGTCTGGGGCGAGGTGCACGGCGCGATTGCGGCACAGGCGGCCCAGATTGCGCAGGACGTCCAGGGCACGATCTCGCGCGGCGTGAAGGATGAGCTCCTCGCAGCGAAGGCGGCGCTAGAGAAGGGACTCGCCGATCTCGACAACCTGAAGTGGTTCGGTCCGCCCGTCGGTCCCGGAAGTCTGCTCGGTGGTCCGTTGTCGGCCGACGCCCGGGCCGAGCTGGAGGCGCAGCTGGCCGCGGTGAACGCGGCCCTCGATGCCGCGTTCGTTGGGCAGCGGGAGGACTTCGCGGCCTCCGCTGAGGCCGTCCGCACGTGGCGTGAACGGATGACCGGCGGCTTTGACGGAGCAGCTCGCGCCACGCGCGACTACTCGGCCGATGTCCAGCTGTCGCTCGACGCGACGCTCCAGGCGCAGCGCGATTTCGTGGCCGGGATGCTCGCGTCGATCCAGAAGTTTCGGACCGATCTCGAGGGCGCGTTCGGTGCGGCGAAGGATGCCGAGCTCGACATGAACGACACGCTCCTGTCGATCGCCCAGAAGCAGGCCGAGCTCGCGGAGCTCGACGCCGAGACGTCGCGCAAGATCAAGACCGGGACGTCGGTTCAGTCGCTCGAGTACCGGAACCGGCGCGAGCACATCCTGGCCGAGCTGTCCGAGCTCAAGCTCCACGCGGCGCTGATCGGCGATGACATGCACAAGGTGTCGGCGCTGACCGCGCTCCTCACCGGCGAGGACATGGCCGAGGGCCTGACGTCGCCGCTGCCCGAGGTGGTCGCCGCGTACGAAGCGCTCCGCGACCAGTCGCTCTTCGCGCTGGGCGATCTCGCCGAGAAGGGCGGTCCTGCCGGCAAGACGGCGGCGCAGGCGATCGCCACCCTCTTCAATCCGAAGAACGTCCAGAGCCCATTCCACGGGATGAAGAGCTGGGGCAACGCGGCGGTCTGGGCCTGGTTGAACGGCATCCTCGACGGTCTCCACGCGGGGATCGTCGACGTCGAGACGGGCCTCAAGCGGGCCGGTGCGCTCTTCCATGCGACCTCGCCGCCCGGGCCCGAGTCGCCGCTCCACTTCATCGACGTCTGGGGGCTCCGGACAGGGCAGGCCTGGATCGACGGGATGGTCGGGGCGATCCGCGCCGGCGTCGGCGCGCTCCGGACACCGCTCGGCGCGATGGGCGATCCATTCCGGGCCGTGAGCCTGCCGGAGCTGGCAGTCGCGGCATCGGCGCCCGGGCTGGCCGGGCCGGGCACAGCGACCCGTTATGCGGGCGATACGGAGGCGCCTGGGGGTCGGGCCGGCGGCGGGCCGGTGAGCTACAGCACGACGCTCATCATGAAGGGTGCCTCCACCCGTAATCCGTTCGAGGTCCTCGACCGGGCCGCCCGCTATCAGCGGTTCGGCGTCATCAACCCGCCGGCCGAGGCGACGGGAGATCGGGAGGCGACCGCGTGAGCGCACTCGTCGTCGTCGAGCTCAGCTTCGATGGGACCGATCTGTTCAACGACGACGGGACCCGGATGTTCGGGATCACGAAGGGCCACCCGGGCTCGCCGCCGGTCGTCCGCGGCCGCGACACCACCGTCCCGCATCGGACCGGCCGGATCCGGCGGTCGCGCGTCGCCAGCAGTCTCGGGATCGTCCTCGAGGGCTGGGAGACTGCGCCGTCGGGCCTGGCGCTCGACGATGCCCGGGCCGCGTTCCGCCAGGCGGTGCGGGGCCTGTTCGCGCTGTTCGACGGGACGACGGATCCGCGGGTCCTGCAGGCGCTCCTCGAGGATGGCTCAATCGCCACGATCGACGCCAGCCCGCTCCCGCCGCTGCTCTACAAGGAGACGGTTCCCGGGCTCGCGGCCGAGTTCAACATCGAGCTCGAGAGTGTCGATCCGTACTGGCTGATCGTGGACGGCTCGTGACAGTCACCGACGGGACCTGGAAGAGCCTCGATCGGGCGATCAACGGCTCATTCACCAACCCTGAGCCCTCCGGTTGGCACCTGCCCGGGTTCGATGATTCGGGGTGGGCGGCGGCGCTGGTGGTGGACCTCGAGGACTCGCGTCCCTTCTACGACCTCTTCCCAGCAGCCATCCCGGGCGCCAGCTTCATCACGGACCCGGCCATTCACGCCGGCCTCAGTTTCGCCGGCGATTCGATCGGGATGCTCCGTAAGAGTTTCACGCTAGGGGTGACGCCGACCGCGGCCGTGACCCTCTATGTCAACTGCGATAACTGGTGCCGGGTGTGGGTAAACGACCACCTGGCGATCGAGTTCAGCCCACCACTCGACAACTGGAGCACCGTCACGGAGGTGTCGATCCCGGCGGCCTGGCTCGACGCCGGCGAGAACGTCATCGCAGTTGCCCTCGTGAATGACGGCAACTCACCGAACCCGGGCGAGTTCGATCCGAATCCGACCTTCGTCCAGGCACTCTTGGACCTCGACTGCCCGTTCGCGGCTTTCACCGCCGTCCCGACCTCGGGCGGGATCCCGCTGACCGTCGCCTTCACCGACCTCTCGAGCGGCAACCCGACGGGCTGGGCCTGGGACTTCGGTGACGGCGGGACCTCGACCGAGCAGAATCCGAGCCACGTCTACACGGTCGCCGGGCTCTACACGGTCGAGCTCGTCGTGTCCTCGTCCGGCTGCGACGACTCGACGTCCGTCCGGGCCGACTACATCGCGGCCGCGACCGACTGCCGGCCGATGCTCTTCGACATCTACCGCCTGGGCGTCCCGTCGGGCGATCCCACCGAGCTCGTGTTCGTCGCGACGTTGTGTGAGGCGTTCGACCAATGGATCGCGCTCGAGGAGCTCGACACCGGCTCGGGCGGTCTCACCATCAACCGCTACGGCGAGGACGCGACGGTCGCCGTCCTGGGCGACGGCCAGGCCGACGTCCGACTCGCGAAGGTCCGGATCCCGGATATCCAGACCGCGCCGCTGTTCGCGGTGTTCCTCGAGACCGGCGACTTCCGGATCCTGTCGGGCGAGGAAGAGGGCGGCGAGGACCTGACGTTCCAGGGGCTCGGGGCGCTCAGCTACCTCGGCCGGGCCGCCATGGCCACGCGGGCCTACCTCCGGCTCGACGCGGTCCCGCCGGCGTTCGCGCTGCCCGACCCGGTCGACGGTGTCTGGCACTTCGAGCGTCCCGACTACGCGAGCAGCCTTGCCTTTCTCGCGTCCGCGGCCAACGGCACGGGCTCGCTCGTCTCGTCCTGGCAGCTCCCGGCGATCAGCCCGACCGGCGACGACGTGCTCCTCCTCGCGTTCCTCCAGGTCCGCCCGAACGAGGACGTAACCCTCGCAGCCGGCTGGACCGAGCGGGCCAGCCAGGACACGGCGCTCGGCGGCGACGAGCTCCGCTACATCCTGGCCGACAAGATCGAGGCGACCGAGGCGGCGCCGTACGACGACACGTTCACCTCGGCCGCGCCGGCGCGCTGGACCGCGGCGCAGCTCGCGTTCCGCTCCACCGGCGTGCCGACCGGTGAGTTCGGGACCGCGTATCAGGCCGAGTCGACGCCCGAGGGCGTGATCACGGCGACCCTGTCCGGGCTCCCGACCGCGGGCAACATGCTCGTCTGCTACGCCACCGAGACGACCGACGGTGCGGGCGTCATCAGCTACGTGTTCCCGGACGGCTGGACGCTCATCCAGCGGATCCCGAACGCCAATCACTACACCGGCTACGCCGCGGTCGCCTACAAGCCGGCCGACGGGACCGAGACCGACGTCGAGGTGACCATCCGGGTCGCCGGCGGCTCGAACCTCACGTCGACCGTGCTCCTCGTCGCCGAGTACCCGATCCTCTACGCGCCGCTGAAGGCCGGCGAGATCCTCTACATGATCCTGGCCGAGCTCCTCGCGACCGAGCGGCCGGTCAACCCGGTTCCGATCCTGACGCTCAACTTCACCTTCGAGCTCGACTCGAATGGCGATCCCTGGGACGAGACGCCGTCGACCGCGCAGTTCACGGCCCGGGTGACCGAGAACGTCCTCGATCCGGTGCGCCGGCTCCTCGCGACGGGCGCGCTGGTCCTCGTCATGGATCCGGACCTGACGCTCCACGCCTACAACCGGAGCACGTACGGTCGAGACCTCACGGGCGGCGCGTTCGGCGCCGGCATCGTCCGGCTCGAGGCCGGCGTCGGGATCGCGTCCGAGCTCCGGCGTGACCGCCAGATCCCACGCGCCGCGACGCACGCCTGGGTCGCCGGCGACGACGACTCGTCGGGCTTCACGTCCCTGCCGGACGCGGCGAGCCGGGTCACCCGCGAGGTGGGCGTCGTCGCGTCGGGCACGAGCGATGGGGCGGCGCTCATCGGGATCGGCGACGACGAGCTCGCCGGCCGGCTCGAGCGCAGCGAGCGAGTGTCGCTCGGCCTGGCGCTGGGGTTCGACGAGCTCGCCGGGTTCTACGTCCCGGGCCCGGACGGCAGCAACGGGCACCTCTGGTTGGGCGACTCCGTCACCGCCGACACCGGCGCCAGCCCGTTCGACTACGTCGACGAACCATTCCGGGTCGCAGCGATCACGTTCGCGGAGCCGACCGGGCCCGACGCCGCGGTCACGAAGGCGACCGATCTCGAGTCAACGATCCGGCTCGGCTCGAACATGGATCCGCGGACCGACGTCGGCTCCGGCGGAGGGGGTTCCGGCGGCGGCTCGGGAGGCTCCGGTGGCGGCGGCACGATCACGAACCTCACGAGCTACCAGCTCCGCTCCGAGAAGGGCCAGCCCGACGGCTACGCCTCGATCGACACCGACGGCCACGTCCCTCCGTCGGAGCTCGGGACCGGGGCGGCTGGTCTCGGCGCGCTCGGGCTCCGCGATGACAAGACCTGGCAGCCGGTCGCGACGCCAACCTCGACGCCGGTCGACCACGGCAACATGGGCGCAACCGAGGCGATCGACGCGGCCGCGAGCGACTGGCACATCGGGGTCCTCGACACCGACGTCACCCTGACGGTGTCGGGGTTCGTCCTGGATGAGGGCCTCGTCGTCCTCCTCCGGGTCACGCAGGACGGGACCGGCGGGCACGCGATCACGCAGGACGTCGACGTCGTGTTCGCCGGGCCCGATCAACCCGCGCAGGCGCCCGGGGCCGTGACATGGTTCGCCTACTGGTCCGACGAGGGCGATGGCACGATCTATGGGGCGATCCTCGGCGGCGCCGGCGCGGTCTACGATCTCCCGGCACTCACCCTCGGCACGGCGGCCGCGGAGGGCGCCGCGGAGTCGGCCATCCGGACCGACGCGACGCTCCCGCTCTTCGACGACGTCGACCCGACGACAGCGGCGTTCGACGATGTCGCGGATCCGGGTGTGGCGCTGTTCGCAGCGCGGTCGGATCATCTCCACGGGATGCCGGCCGAGCCGGCCGGCGGGACCGGTACCGGGCGGCTGCTCCTGGCGAGCGACCACTCGACGCCGATCGTGTTCGACGACATCCTGCAGGCGAGCGACGGCAGCGACTTCCTGTACGCGAGCGAGTAGGAGGAAGCGGAATGGCGGCGATCGAGACCCATAAGACGTTTGCGATCAAGATCCGCGAGAGCGCCACGGACGGGTCCGATTTCAGCAACCCGGACGCCGACTACCGGGTCCTGTTCCTGGGCGAGGATGCCGGGCTTCATCTCAAGGACTCCGCCGGCGCCGTCACCGATGTCGGCGGCGCGGCGGGCGCGCCGGACGATGCGACCTACATAGTCGTCGCGGCCGCTGCCGGCCTGTCGGCCGAGGTGCCGCGGCCAGAGCTCGATGACAAGTCGCTCGCCGGCGCGACCGCGATCGACTTCACCAACCCCACGAGCGAGGCTGGCGCGACCGACTCGGCCGAGTCCGATCACGCCTGCAAGATCGTCTGGACGAACATCAACAGCCGCGTCCACTCCTACGTCAGCGAGGCGCTCGGGACCGGCGACTTCGACGTGCGATGCCGGATCACGGCGGCTCAGATCACCGCGCCTCATACGTCCGCGTCATCGGTGTTCTGTGCGCTCTTCGTCGCGGACAGCTCGCTCACCGCGTCCACGCGACAGTCGCTCCAGATCAACCTCTCCACCGCGGTCACCTCGAGCGTGCCCTCGATCCTCGCCGTCACCAACGCGTCGGGCATCGGCCAGACGCTCTTCTATCCGCGGCTCCCGATCATCCTTCGGATCGCCCGGGTCGGGACGACGATCACGTTCTACTACAGCGAGAACGAGGGCCGGACCTGGACGACGCTCGCGACCGCGACCGCGTCGACCGACTTTCAGCGCGTCGGGATCCTCGGCCAGGGCGGTTCGGCCGGATCGCAGACGCTGGCGGTCCTCGTTCATTGGCTCCGGAAGTTCTAGGCCATGCCGTCGTCGGCGCGGCGGCTGCTGCTGGCCGCGCTCGGGGGAGGAGGAGGGTTTACCGTGCCGAGCTGCTGTTTCGGTCCTCAGCCGGATCGACCGCCGGACGTGCCGCACGCCGCAGACGAGGAGTTCGATGCGGCGCTGTCGGGCTGGTCGGTCATCGACTCGGGCGCGTCGGGCTGGGCCTACGATGTCGACACCACGGTCCGGTCGTGTCTCTTCATCGATGCACCGAACGTCGGCGCGCACACGCCGGGGCTCTACAAGGCGGCGCCGACGCTGCCGTTCCGGGTCACCGCCAAGATCGCGGGCTATGCCTGTGCGCTGGCACCCTCGACCCGGGCCGACGTCGGGCTCTTCCTCGGCGAGGCGACGCCGGGGGCGTTCATTCATGGCTGTCTCGACGTGGCCGAGGACAACTACATGTGCATCGTCGGGTCGAAGTGGACGAGCCCGACGGTCTGGTCGGTGAATATCGGCGATTTCCTCAACGGCGGATCCGGGGCCGGCTCCCGCTCGCGCGTCCCGGGCTTCGGCTACATGCGCCCGCATTGGGTCCGGTTCGACGTCCACAGCTCGACCGACGTCGACGGTTACGTGTCCTGGGACGGGCTCCTTTTTCTCCCGTGGCTGACCGCCTACAACCCCGGCTTCACGATCGGCTCGGTCGGGATCGACATCCATACGAACGGCTCCGATAGCGCGGTCGCGGTCGATTCGCTCCGGTTCGAGGATCTGTAAGCGGAGCGCGGCTGGTGGAATCCTTGATCGCGCTCGCGCAGCTCGGCGGGTTCGCGACGCTCGGCCTCGTCATGACGCTCGCGGTCCGGATCCTGTTCGCGGCCTGGCGGAATGGCGACCTCGTCAGCAAGACGGTGTGGGATGCTACGGAGGCTCGAGCCGACAAGACGTCCCTCCAGCTCGAGCGGAACACGGAGGCGCTCGGGCTCGTCCACCGAGACCTCGCCCGTCTGGCGGCCGCGTCGGAGCGGCAGGCGAAGGCGCTCGAGAAGCTCGCTGACGGCCCGGCGGGGATCTCGCGATGATGGATCGACTGCGGGCCTGGTGGCAGCGGCGGGCATGGCGGCCGGAGGAGGACGCGGTGAAGGACGAGCGGGCCGAGAAGGCACGACAGGCGGCGATCGCGACGCGCCGCTCACTCGAGGGGTCGACGCGCAGCCTCCGGACCTCTGCCGCGAGCGTCGAGCGGTCCGCCGGGCGTCTCGAGCGATTGGCCGGCGCCTACGTCAGGGCCGAAGCGTCCGAGGCGCACGCGGGTGCCGACTACCGGGCCGCCGAATCCCGACGCCGGAGGAAGGCGCCTTGAGCATCCCGGGCCTGCTCGGCCTCCTGACCCTCGTGGTGGGGGTGCCGCTGAACCTGTACCTGACGATCCGCCTCTGGCGCATCGCCCGGGCGAACCCCGACCTCCGGGCGCTCCGCGAGCGCGCCATCACGGCGTCCGCCGTGCTGCTCCTGGTGCTCCTCTTCGGGCTCATCTTCCTGAACAACGACACGATCCCGCCGTGGCTGGCTGGCGAGCAGACGAAGCTCCTCACCAGGCTCGCGATGTTCCTAGCGTCGGTGGTCCCGGCTGCATACTGGCTCTGGCTCTACCGACCGGGCGCCGACTGAATGACGCCCGACGCCTTCTACGCCGGCACGCACCGCAGCCAGTACGACGGCTCGACCTACGCGAACCAGAATTGCACGCCGGCGTCGGGGGCCAACGGCGCCCGCGCGGCCACGGGCGGGCGGCTCGATCGCTCGGGCGGCCAGATCCGGGCGCTCGTCAAGCTGTCCGAGGAGACGAACCCCGCGACGCCGGGTTGGTCGCTCGGGGACCTCGAGCTCGCGATGACCCGGCTCGGCGTGCCGTTCGAGCGCCGGTCCGGTGCCTGGGCGACGGTCGTGGCGGCTCACGACGCAGGCCTGTTCGTCGTGCTCCAGGGCGACAGCGACCGGTTCGTCGACGGGACGTGCTCCGGCCGATTCGACGGTGATCATGCCGTCGGGCTCCACCCGGGCACCTACGCCGACGGCACCTGGCCGCTCGCGGATCCCATCTGCCTCGCGCGCCGGCCCGAGCGTCCCGCTGTGCTCCGGGCCTACGGCGAGAAGCTGTGGGGCGCTACGCTCCGGTTCGGCGTGTTCACGTCGCCGGTTCCGAAGGAGGAGGACATGGACGATCGGATCATTCCCGAGGGCCGGGCCACGGTGAAGGCCGGCCCGGTCTTTCGCGATGCGGCGCTGACGTTGCCGCTCTCGACGCTCGCGGCCGACACGCCTGGCATCCAGCTCTACGGCCGGGCCGCGGCGCCGGCGGTTGCCGCGATCCGGATCGACCTCGCCGGCGCCGGCGTCGAGGACATCCACGTCGGCTACGTGCCGCTCGCCCGGGTCGCCGTAGCGCCGATCGACTGTTCGGCGCAGACCAAGCCGCTCACCGACCGGATCGCCGGGATGAAGGCGAAGGTCGCCGGCTTCGCGGCCGACATCGCGAACGACTGAAGGAGGCCACCATGATCTGGGGACGACCTACGAACCTCTGGCTCGGCGTCGTGACGGCCGTTGCCGGCTTCGTCTCGGTGATGGCGCTCACGGCCGGTGTGGACCCGGTCCTCGTCGCGCAGCTCACCGCCGGCGGCACGGCGGTCATGGGCTCCGTCATCGCGCTCGTCGCCTACCAGCCACCGACCCTCAACCCGGGCGACACGTTCCACGTCGTGACGCCCGAGGGCCAGCCCAACGCCACGACGACCGTGGCGATCCCGCCCACGGCCGACGCTCCGCCGCTGATGCACGGCGGGGGTTGACGTCGGGCTCGGCCGGGCCGCATCATCGGCGGCGTCCGGTACGAGCCTCCCTCGAACGGGACAGGTGGCCTAGACGCCCGGTGGAGCGATCCGCCGGGCGTCGTGGTGTCTTGGGGCCGGCGCTCCCGTTGCGACTTGACAGGGGGCGTTATGCACCGCTACCGTGCGACCTCGCCGGGGGCTCGCTCCGGCTCCGAGGGAGGCAGCCGAATGGCGCACGACGCTTCATGGCTCCGGGCGTTCCGGCAGTCGATCCCGATCTCGCTCCGGGAGCTCGCCCGGCGGACCGAGATCAATTCGGGCCGACTGTCGATCATCGAGCGGGGCGTCGAGCCGACGCCCGAAGAGCGGACCCGGATCCTCGCCGCGCTCGAGGCCGCGAAGGCCGCGCCGGCGTCGGCCGAGATCGCGTCATGACGTACCAGGCGCATCGGACGTCGCCGGCCTGCCCGTGCTCCGCCCACCGCGCTGAGCGCCGGGCGAACGCGCTGTCCGGTCTCCTCATCGTGTTCGTCGGCGTGCCGGTCGCCGTGATCGGCGTCTGGGCGCTCCTCGTCCTGGGGCTCGCCTAGAGCTCGTCCGCGCGCTCCGCCCACCTGTCCGCTCGAGGAGGAACCGTGCCACGCACCACCATCGTCGTCCGGCCCGATGGCCGGGCGATCATTGCCATCGATCAGGAGCTCTCGACGGCGGATCGCCTCCGCCTCCTCGAGGCGCTCCGGGCCTGGGAGGCCGACCCTCCGCGGGTCCTCGTCCTGACCGGCGTCGAGGTCACCCAGGTGACCGAGCTCGACTTCGAGGATCTCGTCGGGCCGGCGCCGCGGCTCCACGAGCACGGGCCCGGGTGCGCCTACCCATGCGCCACCCTCGCCGGGTCGCCGGAGCCGGCATGATCGCCTGGCTACGCCGCCGACTCGCGCTCCGGCGGCTCGCCGCCGCGGAGCGCTGGATCTATGAGGCGATCGAGTGGATCCGCGAGAACGACCCGGAGTGGCGACCGGCGCTCGAGCGGATCCGGGCGGTCCTCGTCGCCGAGGATCCGGCCGATGCGGCGTATGTCCGTCGGGTCCTGGAGGCCGTTCACCGCGAGCTCGACGGCGCCGGCGAACGGGCGGGGCTCACTCGATGAGCTCGCCGGTCCTCGCGCGCTCCGATGGCTCGCACCGGTACTACCTCTGGGGCGATCCGCCCGAGGGCTACTGGAGCGTCACGACGATCATCGACGGCGGGGTGCCGAAGTACCTCACGGCCTGGGCGGCGAAGGCGGTTAGCGATCTCGTCATCGCCGACCTCGAGACGATGCGGCCGCACTCCCGGGCGTCGACGCTCCGCCACCGCTGGACGCGGGCCGGTCGCGACTACGTCGGCGCGCTGCAGGCCGCCGGCAAGCTCAGCTCGATCAAGCGGGCCGCGGTCCTCGACGAGCTCGAGCTCATCGGGCGCTGGCTGAAGGGTCAACCCGAGCGGATCCGCGACACCGCGGCGGAGCTCGGCTCCGACGTCCACACCGAGGCCGACGCGCTGGTCCGGGCCCTCGCGCTCGAGAGCGCCGAGGCCTACGCTGCCGGCCTGCCGATGCCCGTCTGGCCGGAACGGCTCGCCGGCCACATGCGATCGTTCGAGCGGTTCCTCCTCGAGCGCCGGCCGCGCTACCTCGCGACCGAGGCCACGGTGTTCAATCGGACCGAGGCCTACGCCGGTACGGGCGACGCCTGGATGGAGGTCGACGTGTCGCTCCGGTCGCTCCTCGAGCTCGAGCCGAACCTCCGCCTGGTGTATGGCGGCGCCGACGTCGGCGCGACGCTCGTCGCGCGCCGGCTGATCGTCGACTACAAGAGCGGCCGGGCGGTCTATCCGACGGTCGCGCTCCAGCTGGCGGCCTACGCTCGAGCCGAGTTCATCGGCCTGCCCGACCGGGTCAGCCAGGTCCCGCTGCCAGCCGTCGACGGCGGTGCGGTGCTCCACCTCTTGCCGGCGCCGACGAAGGACGCGCCCGGCGGCTACCTCTTCCGGCGCGTCGCGATCGGGGACGCCGTGTTCGATGCGTTCCGCCATGCCCGGGAGGTCTATCGGTTCAACCGTGAGCTGGCCGGCAAGGTCCTGGGCAGCAACGTGTTCGAGAAGGAGGCGGCGTGATGCCGGATCTACACGCGGTGCCCGACGACCAGATCGGGATGGATGAGCGGGTCGTGATCGACGAGGACCTCTCGAAGCTCCTCGAGAAGCGGCTCCGGGCGGCCGATGACCGGAAGGAGATCGGCAAGGTCTACAAGGCGGCCGACGTCGCGGCGAAGGAGGGGATCGGGCGCCACCAGATCGACGAGGGCACGGCCATCCGGGTCGGCCGGTTCCGGATCGCGAAGCGCTCCGTCGCCTCGCGGCACGTCGAGTTCGACGCCGACGAGACGTCGCGGATCAACATCAGTCTCTGGGACAAGGGCTGATGGCGCGGCCGGCGGCCTGGACCTCGAGGCGGGTCATGACCGCATCGGGCCGGGTCGAGCTCTACCAGACGCTCACCGATCCCGGCGACATCGGCGAGCCACGGGTCGTCCAGGCGGACGGCGTCACCTACATCGCGGTCCCGCACTTCGACCTCTGGCCGGCCGAGGACGGGGTCCGGGTCGCGCTGCCTGCCGACCTCACGCCGGCCGAGGCGCAGGCGCTCATCGAGCGGCTCTCGCTGATCGCGGGCCCGGCGTGACCGCCGAGCGGCGGATCCTGCTCCTCACGCCGCCGGAGCGAGAGCTCGTCGAGCGGGCGCTCGACACCTACATTCGGGAGGTCCACCGGATCCGGATCGTCGAGGAGCGGGTCCTCGCGCCTCACCTGAAGGCGGCGATCCACGACGAGATCGAGCGGGCCGATCAGCTCCGCCAGGACATTCGGGACGAGAGGAAGGGCTGATGCCGAAGGCGCTTACGATCACGCAGCCGTGGGCGTCGCTCGTCGCGCTCGGCATCAAGCGGATCGAGACGCGGTCCTGGGCTACGGCCTACCGGGGCCCGCTCCTCATCCACGCGGCGAAAGGCAGCCCGGATCGTGACTTCGAGCATCGCCTGAAGGAGCGATGGATCCTGCCGATTGCAGGGCCGCTCCCGCTCGGGGCGATCGTCGCCCGTTGCCGGCTCGTCGGGATCCACTCGACGAATGAGCCGGCTTTCGTCGAAGGCCTGGCCGAGCTCGAGGCCGAGCTCGGCGACTACAGCCGGAATCGGTTCGGCTGGCTCCTCGAGGACGTGGAGGCTATCGCACCGCCGATCCCGTGGCGCGGTGCGCTCGGACTCTGGGAAGGGCCGGCGCTCTGATGCCGATCGCGACGCTACAGCGGTCGATGCGCGAGCTCGGCCGGATCCGGACCGGGACCTCTCGTCCTGGCCGGGGCGGGAAGAAGGTTCCGACCAAGCTCGAGACGTTCCGCCTGACGTCGTCCTCTCGCGAGCTCGTCGAGCATGCGGCCGCGGTGTTCGGCGGGACCGTCGAGCCGTGGGAGGACCGCCAGTTCGAGGTGATCACCGACGCCTCGTCGATGGACATCGTCATCCCGCCTGGCGAGCTCGTGAGTCAATGGTTCGAGCTCTGGAGCGGCGGCGGTTGCGTCCGGCGCTGCGACGGGAACCAGAACGTCCTATCGATGGGGCCGTGCGAGTGCCCGTCCGATCCGGTCGAGCGCAACGAGCTCGCCGGTCGGGGCGAGGCATGCAAGCCGACGACCCGGCTCCGCGTCATGCTCCCGGCCGTCCCGGACATCGGCGTCTGGCGCCTCGAGTCCCACGGCTACTACGCCGCGGTCGAGCTCACCGGCGTCGCCGACGTCCTGGCGGCCGCGACGCAGCGGGGGATCCTCATCCCGGCTCGGCTCCGCCTGGATCAGCGCACGAAGAAGGTCCCGGGCCGGCCGACGAACCAGTACGTGGTCCCGGTCATCGAGCTCTACCAGACGCGGATGGCCGACCTCGTCGAGCTCCCGTCGGGCGGGGCTCCGGTGCCGCGTCTGGGCGCCGGCGGGCCGGTCGCCGTCCTCGAGCCACCGCGCATGCCACCGCCGGCCGGCTCCGACTTCCGGGCGCCGGTCGACCTCGACGCGGAGATGGATGCCGAGATGCGGGTCCCGACCGAGCTCGCCGCCATTGCCGACGCGGTCGCCGCGGGCGGGCCCGAGGTCCGGGTCGAGCACACGACCGACGGCCGGGTCCTCGTCGACGGGGCGCCGGCGGGCGACCATCCGGCGTCCGACGGGATCGAGCTAACCGAGCTCGGCCGAGCGATCCGCGATGCGCACCGCTCCGCGGCCGGCCAGCCGTGGGCCGTGGCCGAGGTGACTGGCGAGCAGCGCCGGACGCTCGAGGTGATCTTCGAGGGCATGGCCGGGGCCGACGTCGGCGCTGGCGCGTCGCTCGTGTTCGGTCGGGCCGGCAATGTCCGGATGAACGCTGGCGAGGCGGCCTCGATCATCGCGCAGCTCGTCAACGTTGACCCGGCCGGGTTCCGCCACGCCTGGCGAATGATGCTGGAGGCAGTCCGATGAAGGGAGAGTCCACCATGCGCAGGGCCATCGCCGCGGTCGCCGTCGTCCTGGTTGTCGGCGTCGGGATCGTCGGCTGCAACGACGCCGACGTCGTGTCCAACAACATCAGCCGGGAAGCTGACCAGTTCCGGGTCCTCCGCCGGGTCGTGTTCTACAACGGCATTACCGACCAGTACATGCTCACCATCGAGGGGTTCTGCTCGCTCGGCAACAACGACGACCCGGGCGAGCTGACGGTCACCTGTAAGGTCGGCGAGAGCGATTACAAGAAGCATTTCCTCGGCCTGAGCGACAACGTGACGTATTTCGTCGAGCAGCTCGATGGCTCCAACGTGAGCTCGGATCAGTACCGGGTCATCTTCAAGCCGACGGTCATCGTTCCCGACATCGAGGTCCGCTGAACGTGAACCGCCACGAGCGGCGCTCGCTCCGCTCCCGGATCCGCGGCGCCGTCGCCGGCCTGGCGCATCCCGTGCCTGACTCGGTCGCGCTCCAGGGCGGGCCGATGGCCGGCTGGATCGTGAAGCCGGGCGCCGCGTGCCTCGCGCCCGACTGGTATCGGACCTGGATCCCGTCGATCGAGGCTCGCTGGGCGCCGGGCAGCTACGTCCTCACCGCCGGCGGCCGCCGGGCCCGCTGGCGCCGGCTCCAGGGGGGTTCCGATGTTCCCGGATGACGAGGTCCCCGCCTGGGGCGGCTGGACGATCCCGGCCGGCTGGCAGCCGACGAACCTCGGCCGCTGTCGCTCGTGTCGGGCCGAGGTTCTCTGGTGCGTCACGCCGCGCGGCAAGAAGGCGCCGATCAATGCCGACGGGGCGTCGCATTTCGCGACCTGTCCGGAGGCCGAGCAATGGAGGAGGCGGCCATGAGCGATCTCGTCATCGTGGTGATCGGGCTCCTGTTCGGTCTCGGGTTCGGGGTCATCGCCGGCGCGCTCTGGGCGAGCCGGGTCGCCGGCCGAGCGTTCGGCGACGCGATCAAGCGCGAGCTCCGGGCCGGCACGATCGATCGGGCGGTCGCGATGCGCCTTTCGGAGCTCATCTGATGACGGTCGACGCGCGCCTCGAGCGTCCCACGGTCGACCGGCCTGGGGAGAGAGCGGGTGCAGGCATCGTCCGGCCCGTGGAGCTCCAGGCCGAGGTCGATGCGTCCGGCGCTCGAGGCGCGCGTCGACCGCGGCTCGACGAGTACCCGGTCGACCAGGGCCGGCTGTCGGAGGCCGAGCTCTTCGACGCCTACCGCCGGGTCCGGCGATGACGCGGCCGGCTCCGCCCTACGGGCTCGACCAGTTCGCGCATCGCTCGGGGCTCGAGTGGGCCGTCCGCGAAGCGCCCGGATGGCGCCTCGTCGAGGGCGAGAAGCGCTGCCGCGCCGGGGCGTCCCGGAGGCACACGGCCTGCCGCGCGCCGGCGGTCGCCGAGCTCGCGCGCCGGCGGGCCCGCTACGTCGAGCCGATGAACCTCAACGGGACCGTCGCCTGGTGGGCGTACTGCGCCGACCACATGTACGGACGCTGGATCGAGAACGGGCGCGTCCTCGAGTGGATCATCACGTCGCCTGGTGGCCGGTCATGAGGACCCGGCTGATCCGCCCGGAGTTCTTCACCGACGAGCTCATGGCCGAGGCCTCGATCGAGACGCGCCTCGTCTACATCGGGCTCTGGACGCTGACCGATGACGCCGGTTACTTCGAGAGCCGGCCGCGCCAGGTCGCCGCGGTGCTCTTCGGGTTCGAGGATCCCGCGCCGCGGGAGGCGAGGGTCGAGGCGGCGCTCGCCTGGCTCGTCGACCACGCCCGGGTCCGCCATCTTCCCTGCGGCTCGCACGCCGTCATCCCGACGATCCCGCACCACCGGACCTCGGGCGGCGTCCCGCTCTTCACCATCCGGAAGCGTCACGAGACCCGTTGCGCTCGCGCGTCCTACGTAGATACTACGGAGGGCTACGGACCGGTATCGGTATCGGATTCGGAATCGGGATTGTCAAACGCGCAGGCGCGACGGGACGCGGCTCACGCGCTGATGCGAGCTCAGGGCGGGTTCGCGGCGTCACTCGTCGGAGGTGCGACATCGGCGGTCGACGGGACCCAGGGCGACTCTGGAACGGACCGGGCAACCGGCTCGTCGTCGGCGCGCGTCCCGCTCCACGTCGTGGGCGTCGAAGGGTGAGCACCGAGCCGTGTCTCCTCTGCGGGAACGAGGTCCTGGCCGAGGTCCGGGTGTCGCTGGTTCGCTACAAGGAGCCGACTCCGGGGCGGCCGTTCGAGCATCTGCCGCGGTGCGTCAATCGGGAGGCCTGCCGAGCTCGCCTCGAGAAGCTCGGCGAGCCGTGGCCGGTCGCCGACACCGTCGCCGAGCTCCCGCGGGTGATCCCGCCGTCGCCGGCGCCGGCGCCATGACGCCGCTCATCTACGAGGCCGACCCGGCCGAGTTCATGGATCGGGCGAAGCGCTCGCACGCGCTCCACGCCGAGCTCCGATCCGGCATCGGGATCGCGGATGCCCAGGCCTGGGCCGCGGCGATGCGGGCGATCCTTGCCGAGGTCGCGCTCCCGTCGCTCGTCGTCGGGGTTCGCTACCGGCTCCGGGTCCTCCGGGGCGAGTTCGTCATGAAGCATGCGCACGGCCGGACCGCTGAGGGCGAGCTCGTCGGCATGGACGTGCCGATCCTCACCGACACGGATCTCGTCGAGATCGAGGGTGTCTACGGCGCGCGGCGGGCCCTACGCGAATCTCCATCTGTTCGAGATGGGCGGCCGGTGGGCGGCGATCGCCGACACCGACGTGCTCCGACTCGAGGAGCGCCCGTGAGCCCGGTCCTGGCCGAGGCGATCGACGTGGCGACCGACCTCGCCTGGCGCCCGGTCGCGAATCTCCCGGGCTCGCTCCGCTACCTCGAGCGGCGGGACCTCCATGATCGGCTCGTCGGGCTCATGGTCCGGGTGAGCCTCTCGGCCAACGCGTCGGCCGAGCTCCGGTTCCTCGTCGACGCGATGCGGCGGGTCGCTCGAGCGAGTTTCTCGAACCGGCGCGGCGAGCCGTACTACGAGCGCAAGGCGGCGGTCCTCGAGCTCCGCGGTTGCCTGGACGTCTGGCGCCGGGAGTCGGGTCGCATGACGCCGCTCCATCGAGATCAATGGTTAGACCTGTATCTCGGCGACGCGGCCGAGGTCCTTCGCTCGCTCGAGCCTGAGTCGGTTCACGTCGTCGTGACGTCGCCGCCCTACTGGAACCTCCGCGACTACGGGGTCGACGGGCAGCTCGGCCTGGAGGCGGGATGGCTCGGGCGCAGCGGTCGATCTGCCGATACCGGCTCCGGACGGTTCTCTCTGGGAAGGAGTCAGCTGATGGGCGTGCGTCTGACTGACGTCGAGGCTCGGGAGCGGGCGATGCTCGAGGACGACTTCGCTCGGCTCCTGTTCGCGACCGGCAAGCATCCCGGCCTGGCGACGACGCTCGGCTGGGAGCACATGCACATCCGCCCGGGCGTGTTCCGGGCCGGCCAGTTTCGGACGTCGACGTCGGGCTCGCTCTGGGCCTGGCCGGACCACACCCTCATCCGGGTCCGCGATCGCCGGCTGATGTTCGTCGAGCTGAAGCGCGAGCTCGGGAAGGTCAGCGTGGAGCAGGAGCTCGTCCTGGCGGTCCTGCGAGGGCTCGAGTGGCCGGAGGGCGCGAGGCTCGACCCGGCCGTCGGGCTCATCGGGCCGACGATCGAGGTTCACGTCTGGCGGCCGTCGGGCCTCCGGGACCCGATCGAGAC
>Ga0209341_10001882_pt1 | contig 20417 bp, 17 predicted proteins | sample RifCSP13_2_FD_184020 | JGI IMG/M metagenome (GOLD analysis project Ga0209341, IMG submission 184020) | Soil microbial communities from Rifle, Colorado - Rifle CSP2_sed 13_2 (SPAdes) (version 2) | ecosystem: Environmental > Terrestrial > Deep subsurface > Rock core/Sediment | place: Rifle... | reverse complement strand
GCTCGGATGGCGGGCCAAGCGCCCTGTAGCGACAGCGTGGCTGGAATTCGGGGGGGCGAGTGGCGCCAAGGGCGCCTAGCGACGGCCTGGCTGGAATTCGAGGGGTCGAAGGCTGGTGCGGGCGGCCCGACCGAGACGTATTCGTCTCAGTCGAGGAGCGCGTAGGCGCGCGGGGTGAGGAACGCCTCGAAGTCGTCGGCCAGGACGAGGGCGTCGAGGATCCCGGCAGCGTCGGCGAGGTGCCCCGCGCCGGCGCCGGTACCGCGCCCGCGAAGGGCGGCGAGCTCCTCGTCGCGGATCGCGCGGTAGCGATCGGCGGTCAGCGGCCGGCCGTCGTCGAGCGGGGCCCGCGTTACTCGCCACTGCCACAGCTGCGAGCGCGAAATCTCGGCGGTCGCCGCGTCCTCCATGAGGTTGTTGATCGCGGCGGCGCCGTTGCCGCCCAACCACGCGTCGAGGTACTGGAGCGCGACCGATACGTTGAGGCGCACCCCGGCCTCCGTCACCCGGCCGCCGTCGACATGGATGTCGCGGAGCTCCGCCGCGGAGACGCGAACGTCGTCCCGGAGGCGGCCTTTCTGGTGCGGGGCCGCGCCCAGCACGCCGTCGAAGACCTCCGTCGCGAGCGGCACGAGATCGGGATGGGCGACCCACGTCCCATCGAACCCGTCGCTCGATTCGCGGACCTTGTCGTCGCGGACCCGGGCCATCGCGGTCGCGTTGACCTCGGGGTCCCGTCGCGACGGGATGAACGCCGCCATGCCCCCGATCGCATGGGCGCCGCGCCGGTGGCACGTCGCGACGAGCAGCTCCGTGTAGGCCCGCATGAACGGCACGGTCATCGTCAGCTGGGCGCGGTCGGGCAGGACGGCCGGCGGCCGCGCGCCGAACGTCTTGATGCACGAGAACAGGTAATCCCAGCGGCCCGCGTTGAGCCCCGCCGAGTGCTCGCGGAGCTCCCAGAGGATCTCGTCCATCTCGAAGGCGGCGTGGATCGTCTCGATGAGGACGGTGGCCCGGATCGAGCCGCGCGGGATCCCGAGCGCGTCCTGGACCCAGACGAAGACATCGTTCCAGAGCCGCGCCTCGTGGTGCGACTGGAGCTTCGGCAGGTAGAGGTACGGGCCGGTGCCGCGCGCCAGGCGCTCGGCGGCGTTGTGGAAGAGGTACAGCCCGGCGTCGAACAGTGAGGCGGACACCGGCGTCCCGCCGACGAGCACGTGGCGCTCGTCAAGGTGCCAGCCCCGCGGCCGGACGAGGAGCACGGCCGGTCGCTCGCCCAACCGGTAGGCCTTGCCCTCGGGCGAGTCGAAGGCGAGGGTTCCGCGAACCGCCGCGGCGATCGCGGCCTGGCCGCCGACGACGTTCGCCCACGTCGGCGAGAGGGCGTCCTCGAGGTCGGCCATGAAGACTCGTGCGCCCGAGTTGAGGGCGTTGATCATCATCTTCGGCTCGGCCGGGCCCGTGATCTCGACCCGCCGGTCGAGGAGGTCGGGCGGCGTCTCGGCGACGCGCCAGGACCGGTCCGCCCGGATGGCCGAGGTCGACGGCAGGAAGTCGGGCTCGACACCGGCCGCGATCACGAACGCGCGCGCGGCGCGGCGCTCGAGGATCGCCGCCCGCTCGTCGCGGAACCGCCGCTCGATGGCGGCCAGGAACTCGAGGGCGGCCGGGGGCAGGACGCCGTCGAGGCCGGGGAGGGGCGGGCCAAAGACGTCGACGCCGAGCGGGACGGATGGGCGGGACGTTGGCATCGATGGCCTCGTCAGCGGCTGCGCCGGACCGTGGCGTCGATGTGGCCGTGTGGCTCGGTCGTTGACACGAACACCATGCCGGGGTTGTCGAGCCCGAACGGCTCCAGGTTCACCGTCCAGTGGTGGAGGTTCGGCAGGACCATGCGGACCCAGTCCATCGCCGGCTCGGCCTCGAGCATGGCCGTCGCCATGATCCAGATCGAGGTCTGGACGGACGGGCTGAAGTGCTCGGCCAGGACCGTGAGGAGCGTCCGCCGCGCCCGCTCGAACGCCCCGTCGAAGTCGAAGCCCGCCTCGGCGGCCGTCTCGCCGTAGCCCCACAGCGCGGTGATCTTCGTGGCCATGAGCCGGTCGTCGACCTCGGCCAGGGTCGTGTAGCGGTCGCGATCGAAGCCGCTGAACGCCGACTTCGTCGTCTTCATGACCGTGAGGTCCTCGATCCCCGCCTCGACCGTCGCTCCGCCGACCGACGCCGTAACGACCGCGACCCGGGTCAGGTCGCCGGAACGGGTGAAGGCATCGGGGGCCGGTCCGCCGGCAAGCGGGATCCGGGCCCAGCCGTGCTCGCGAAGCGTGACCGTCGCCCGGTCGACCTGGGGATAGCCGGCGAAGTGTCGGGCGAGCTCGAGCCCGAACGCCTCGGCCGAGCCCGTCAGCCGGTCCCGGGCAAAGGCGTACACGGTGTTCTTCATGGTGTCGGTGGCGATGACGTTGGCGTTGTCGCCGTCGACGTGGGCGGCCGTGAAGTCGCCCTCCAGGGCGACGTCGACGGTGAGGTCCCGGAGGAGGTGCCGGTCCGGCTCACGGGTCACCGTCACCAGCCGGATCCGCGACTTGCCGTAGCGGTTCGCGCCGAGCTCGTACATCGACCGTTCCTCGCTCACGAGGCAAGGGTAGCCGAACCCGAAACGGGCCAGCCGACGCGAGAAGCGAGGGGGCCCGGGCATCCCCTCGAGCTGCCCGGGCCACGAGCCGTTCGCGAGGTCGGCCGAGGCTACCCGAGCGCCTCGCACATGAGCGCGTTCGCCTCCTCTTCCGGCAGCACCCCAGGCTGCTGGCCGTGGGCGACCTCATCACTGATCTCGAACGTCTCGCCGTCCGGCGTGATCGTCAGCGTCAAGGTCGCGTCGTAATAGCCGGCCTCGCGGTAGATGACTCCGTCATCCGGCGTGCTCCACACGCGGCTCCCATGCGCGACCTCACGGATGACCTCCATCCATGAGCCAGATTCCGGATCGCCGATGATCTCGAACGTGGAGGGCACCCACGTGTAGTGGACCATCTGCTTCAGCGAGCCGCCCGGCCCGATTCGGAAGCGTTCGGCGTGGAATGTGGTCACAGCACCGTCGGGGCTCGAGATAATCGAGAAGTCGGTTCGATAGTCCAGCCAGACGTCGAATCCGCAGAGCCAGGATACAGACTCGTCATATTCCGAGCCCGAGGCTCGATCGCGAAAGACATCCGGCCGGGCCGCCAGCGCGCTCGACGCTGCGGCGAGTGCCAGGATGACGGCGGTCACCGGTGCGATGGTCTTCTTCATCGGAAACCCTCCTGCTGTCGCCGCATGAGGCGGCGCTTCGACCCACAGACCCGCTGCGGGTGCGCAACGGGTCGAATGACCTCGCGGGAGCTTCGCGTCGGCCATTGACCCGTTTCGCCCGAGGCTGCGGTCAATCCGTCGAAAGGCAGCACATCCGTGCCGCCTGGATATGGAGGGACTCGGTCCGATGCGCAGATTCATGTTGGGACTCGGTGCCGCATTGCTCGTCGCGGCAGCGGTGGCGCCAGTCGCCGCGGCAGCCAACCGCGAGGTCGTCGAGAAGAGCTCCGTGGCCTCGCTGCACTTCGAAGGCCTCGACGCATGCCTCGGCCAGGGCTATTCGTTCACGTACACGGGCGACTACGTCCGGACGCGGACGACGACGCTCTGGTACGACGCGAGCGGGGCGCTCGTCAAGGAGGTCCTGATCATCCACTTTGACGGGACCGAAACGAACGACAGTGATCCGACGAAGTGGCTGATCGTCAACGGCGAGCGCCGTCTCGTCTTCGACTACCTGGCCGGCACGTTCACCGAGACGGGCGCCCTGCGCCATGTCACGGCGAAGGGCGAGGGCATCGTCCTCCAGCAGGTCGGTCGAGTCGTCAACACGATCGACTTCAGCGCCAACCTCTTCACGGGCGGCCCGCACGACATGGACGCCGGCAACTGGGCCGCCTTCTGCGACGCGCTGTCCTGAGGCCTGACGACTCTGGAGCCGGAGCGATGTCAGTTGGCCGCCGCGACCCGCGCGGCCAGCTGCTCCGGCGTCAGCGCGTGGTCGTAGATCGCGATCTCGTCGATCTGACCGGCTGTAGATCCGAAGTTGGAGGAGCCCAGCGCCCCGATGGGGAGGAGCGCTTCGAAGGGCGCCGTCATGAGCGGCTCACCATCAAGGAAGAGCGTCACGTCCGGTCCCGCGCGGTTGAGCGCGACGTGATACCAGCGAGCATGCTCGACCGGCTCCTCGGCCCAGACGACGTCGCCGCGATTGGAAGAACCGCTCCACAGGACCGGCTTCGCATCGCGGAAGACGAGGATCGGGCCGAATCCACCGTCCTGCGAGAACAGCCCGTCCTCGTCGGTGATGTCGTTGTCGCACAGAAAGATCCAGCCCTCGATCGTGAAGTCGGCGGGGAGCTCGATGTCGCCGATGTTCACCCGGTCGCCATCGCCGTCGAGCCCGAGCGCGCGACTGCCCGGGATCGGGCCGGCCTGGCCGAAGACGCCATCGCCCTGGATCGCGCCATCCTGGCCGACGGTCGCGATGGCCAGCGGCCCGGCCTCTTCTTCGAAGCGCCAGTACGCGAGCGGTCCGTCGGCGAGGACCAACGCCTCGTAGGCGTCGGACTTGGGACTGCCGGATGCGACCGGGTCGCCGGCCGGACAGGCGGGCGGCAGCATCGATTCGAGCACCTCGACCGTCGTGACGGCCGTGCAGCCGCCCGCGGTGAGCTCGATCCGGGCAGGGCCGATGTTCTCCCGGCCAGGGAACAGCTCAAAGAGGACGATTCCCCGGATGTCCGATCGGAGGGCCGGGTTCGTCGCCTGTGTCAGCGTCAGGGGTTCCGGCGGGCCTTCGATCGTGAGCGTGGCTGGTTGATCCGGCGGGTAACCCGATCCGGTCAGCATGGCGTGCGGTCCGCCGTCGACGAACTCGACCGCAACCGCACACGACGGCGTCGCCTGACTGACCGTCGGAGCAATGCTCGACGACTCACAGGCCGCAGCAACGACGGCGGCCAGGAGTGCCGCACAGAGGACCCGCCGACGCCCGGACCAGGTCACGGTCGTTGGAGCCCGACGATGCTGTCGCCTTTGAGATTCGCATACCACAGGGCGTCGTCGATGACGACGAACGCGCCACCGCCGAACCGCTCCGTCTCGACTCGCTCTGCGACCGTGAGGCTGGCCGTGTCGATCCGGGCCAGGCTCGTCTCGGATTCCCGGACCCACAGCCCACCGCCGCCGAAGGCGATCGGGTGGTCGCCGAAACCGGTCCCGTCGATGGAGCCGAGGTCGATCTCGACGCGGGTCGGCGCATTCGTGGCGGGATCGATGCGGAAGACGCTGCGGGTGGCCTCATCCACGACCCACATGGCGCCGTCGGCCTCGACCATGTGGACCGGGTAGGAATCAGCCGTCGGCAAGGCGATCTCGGCGATGACGGCCTCGGTCTCGGGATCGGCCCGGATGACCACATGGCCATCGGCATCGGACACCCACACGGAGTCAAAGGCGTAAACGGTGATCCCCAGGCGCGTCGTCGGTATCCGGACGACGGTCGCGAGGGTCGCCGGATCGAGGCCCTCGATCGCACCGGCATGGGGCATCCATACCCGGCCGCCCCCGAAGGCCACCCGGTCGCCGCCATAGCCGTTCAGTCGATCGATCTGGCGCGTCCCCGGGTCAACTCGAGCGAAGAACGCGTTCGGCGGACAGGTCGTGAACCACAGGTAGCCGAAGGCTGCGGCAAGCTCACCGCAGATCCGGTTGCCGGTCGGGATCTCGTCGATGACCTCGCCCGAGGAGGGCTCGATCTCGAAGAGGACCGCCTCCTGGTAGCCACCGGCCCAGATGGAGCCGTCCAGGGCCGCCACGGCCCACGGCGAGCCGTGCAGGTTGATCGTGACCTCGGATTGCAACGGCGCGTAGTCCTCCCGGAGCTGGCCGACGAGATAGATCGCACCGGCAGCGAGAGCGGCCACGAGGGCGAGGACCACCGCGAGTCGGAGGGCTCGAGCTCGCCCGCCGTGCCGGCGACGCACGAACCCGAGATCGACGGCGACGCGCATCGCCATGTCGTCGGCGGGGGCGGCGCGGCGCGCGACTGCCTCCGCGCGTGCGGCGAGGTACCGCCGTACGTCGGTCTCGCTGAATGGCGGGAGGTCGCGGACCGTCATGTTGGGTCGAGCTCCATCCGCAGTCGGTGTCGAGCCAGGCGGATTCGTGAGCGCACCGTCTCGATCGGGGCTCCCACGACCTCGGCCGTCTCGGCCACCGAGTAGCCGGCGTAGAGGTGGAGGGCCACGACGGCGCGCTGCTCGGCGGAGAGGCGGGCGTAGGCAAGCTTCAGCTCGGCGACCTTGGTCGCGTCCGTCGCGCGTGGGTCGACGGGCTCGATGATCACTTCATCGCGATCGCGCCCAAGCAGCCGCCCGAAGACGCTCTCGCGCGAGCGGGTGATCCGGATCGCCTCGCGAACCACGATCCGGTCGATCCAGGGTTTGAGGCGCGCGGGATCGCGGAGGCCGGATTGGTTCCGCCAGCCTCGTTCGAGGGCCGCTTGCACGGCGTCCTCGGCGTCTGCGACGTTCCGACACACGAGGCCCGCGAGCCGGATGAGACGGTCGTTGTTGTCGCGCACGAACTCGGTCAGATCCGCAAGGGGTCGGCCGCCAGCCAGGCGTGGACCAACCGGCTGCGATGACGCGTCGTAGTCATCGTCCTGGCGACCCATAGACCGCGCCAGCCGGCCAAATGAGTCAACGAGGCGATCGATCCAGCGCAAGAACCCGTTCGGGGTCAGGTCCGGCGCGAGCATGCCGGCAAGTCTCGCACCCGGCGAAAGCGGGTTGTATCCCTATCGCTGCCTCAGCCCTCCACCTTGAATCCCGCGAGCCTCGCCATGGCGATGTCGACGACCGCGTCGAGCGCGCGGTGCAGCTCCGCCGTTCGATCCGCGGCGACGGCCACCGCCATCTCCGGCATGAGCGCCTCGTGAGAGCGCCCGGCGACGAAGACGCAATAGCGGAAGCCGTGGCGCTCTTCGTAGGCCTCGTTGAGGCGCTCGAGCTCGGCGGCCGCGTCGACCGGCGCGAGATCGGGCCGGTCGTAGCCCTGCTCGCGATACGAGAGCGCACTGACCGTGCCCGGCGGCGCGCCGAGCCGCGGATGGGCATCGATGAGCTCGACCTGCTCGATCTCCGACATCCCGTGTGCGATCGACCGGGCGACCTCGAAGAGCACGTCCCAGCCCGGGAACGGGCGCGCCGCCACGAGCCGGCCGAGGAACCGCGGCGCGCCCTCGAAGAGCGGGGCGAGGGCCGCCGACGCCGCCTCCGGCTCCGCGTCGTTCAGCTCGTCGAGGTCCAGGCCGCTCACCAGCCCCCGGCGTCCCGGACGATCCGGTGGAGGATCCGCGCGGCGACCGTCCGTCGGTAGTCGGCGGTCGAGCGAACGTCGTCGATCGGGCTGAGCTCGGCGGCGAGCGCCTCGGCCGCCGCATCGGCTGCCTCGGGGGTGGGCCGGGCGCCCTCGAGGGCCGCCTCGGCGGCGGCCGCCCGGATCGGCGTGGCCGCGACCGAGCCCAGGGCAACCCGGACGTCGGACCACCCGGCCGCGGGGCCGTGGGATCGCCAGGCGACGGCCATCACGACCTTCGAGATTGCCTGCGCCCGGCGGGTGCCGACCTTGCGGAACCGGGTCTGGCGACCGGCCTGAAGCGGGATCCGGATGCGAAGGATGAGTTCGTCGGTCGCCAGGGCCGTCTGCCGGTAGGCCGGGAAGAAGTCCGCCGCGGCGACGCGCCGCTCGCCGCGATGGCTCCCGACCTCGATGTCGGCGTTCATCGCCAGCAGGACCGGCAGCGTGTCGCCGGCCGGGGAGGCATTGGCGATGTTGCCGCCGAGCGTGCCCCGGTTCTGGATCTGCGTGGCGCCGATCGTGGCCGCGGCTTCGACGAGGGCCGGGGCGTGCTCGCGGCAGAGCGTCGAGCGGCGGATCTCGGTGTACGTCGAGCGGGCCCCGAGGACGAGGGCGCCGTCCTCCAGGCTGATCCCCTCGAGGGCTTCGAGGCGCGACAGGTCGAGCATCCGCTCGGGCAGCGGCCCGAGCTCGCCGGTGATCCGGACCATGATGTCCGTGCCGCCGGCGATCGGGACGAGCGGACCGCCGGCCAGGAGGGCGTACGCGTCGGAGAGACGCGCCGGGACCTCGATCGGCGGCTCTGCCGGCACGGCCCGGCCTCAGCCTTTCCGCTGTCCGCGCCGGCGGAGCCAGATGATGAGCCCCGCCATGAGGGCGAAGCCGCCGATGATCTGGCGCGGCGACAGGCCCGTGACGAGCTCGCCAGGTTCGCGGCCGGCGCGATCCTCGGGCCGCTCGGGACCGCCCTCCGCGGCGGCCGGCGCGCGACCCTGGGGCGGCTTCTCTGTCATGCCATCTCTCCCGCGGCGACGGCCGCAATTGCCTCAACGATCTTCTGGTAGCCGGTGCAGCGGCAAAGGTTGCCGGCGATGCCCTCGCGAATCGCGTCGTGGTCCGGCGCGCCCCCGCCGTCCAGGTAGGCTCGGGCCGCCATGAGCATCCCCGGCGTGCAGATCCCGCACTGGGCGGCGCCGAGCTCGAGGAACGCCTCCTGGAGCGTGTCGAGCGTCCCGCGCTCGCGGGCCGCCAGCGCCAGCCCCTCGACCGTCCGGACGATCCGGCCGTCGACCTGGCACATCGGGACGAGGCAGCTGTCGACGACCTGGCCGTCGAGAAGGACGGAGCACGCCCCGCACTCCCCTTCCCCGCAGCCCTCCTTCGTCCCGGTCAGCCCGAGGTCCTCGCGCAGGACGTCGAGGAGGCGGCGCATCCCGGGGACGTCGACCTCGGTTGGTGCGCCGTTCACCAGGAACCGGATCGTGCTCACGCGGCGGGTACCCCTGCGTCACCCCCGGCGGTCGCATCGAGCGCCGCGAGGATCCGCTCCGGCGTCGCCGGCAGCTCGGTGATCCAGGCGCCGACGGCGTCGTGGATCGCGGCCACCACCGCCGGCGCGCCGACGTCCATCGGCAGCTCGCCGACGCCCTTGGCCCCGTGCGGCGCCCCGCTGAACGGCGCCTCGACCAGGATCGTCGTCATCCGCGGCGCGTCGAGGGCCGTCGGGATGAGGTAGGTCGCGAGGCGGTCGTTGAGGTATCGCCCGTTCTCGAGCTTGATCTCCTCGATCGTGGCGTAGCCGACGGCCTGGAGGGTGCCGCCCTCGACCTGGCCCTCGCACAGGATCGGGTGGATGACCCGCCCGACGTCGTCGACGGCGACGACGTCGCGGACGGCCACCTCGCCGGTGTCGAGGTCGACATCGACGCTCGCCACGCAGGCCGCCCAGCCGAAGGCGGGGTAGGCGTCGCCGCGATAGGTCACCTCGTCGAACTCGACGTTCGGATAGGGCTCGAAGCGCTGGTCGATGCGGGTGAGCCCGTGCCGCGTCGCATCCTCGTAGCAGATCTCGGCGAACGGGCGGCCGTCGTGACGGCCCTCGACCTCGGCCCGGAGCCGCCGGGCGGCGGCAATGCACAGCCCGCCGACGACCATCGCCGTCCGGCTCGCGACGGTCGGCCCGCTGTCGGGGACCTCGGCCGTGTCGACCGGCGCCATGTCGATGAGCTCGGGGGCGAGGCCGAGCTCGCCGGCGACGAGCATCGGGAAGATCGTCGTCGTTCCCTGGCCCATCTCGGTCGACGCGATGAGGACCCGGATCCGGCCCTCGCCGGTGAGCTCGACCGACGCGACCGAGCCGATGTGGACCTCGCCCGCGCCGGTGAAGCCGGCCCCGTGCCAGCCCAGCGCCAGCCCGATACCGGACGCCGTCCGGGCGCCACCGGTGCGGAACGGGCCGGCCGGCACCTCGCCGGAGCCGCGCCGCTCGGCCGCCTCCCGGGCCGTGGCCGCCCGGAGCCGGTCGAAATCGCCGGCCTCGACCGCGAGCCTGAGGACCTCCTGAGCGGCGACGCTCTCGCGGAGGACCTGGCCGGTCGGGGTCGTGTCGCCGAGCTCGTAGGCGTTCCTCCGGCGGATCTCGGCCGGGCCCATCCCGAGCTGCTCGGCGATCTGGTTGAGGTGGGTCTCGACGGCGAACTCGACCTGGGGCGCCCCGAAGCCCCGGAAGGCGCCATTGGGCGGCGTGTTGGTACGCGTCGCCCGGGCCCGGATTCGGACGTTCGGGCAGCGGTACGGGCCGCCCGAGTGGAGCGCGCCGCGCGACAGGACGACCGGGGTCAGCGTGCAGTAGGCCCCGCCGTCCATGACGAGCTCGATGTCCTGGGCGAGGAGGGTCCCGTCCGCGGCCACCGCCGTCCGGTGGCGGATCATTGCCGGATGGCGCTTCGTCGTCGCGGCGATGTCCTCGTGGCGCTCGTAGATCATCCGGACCGGCCGGCCGGCCTTGCGAGCAAGCAGGGCTGCGTGGAGGGCGATGATCGAGGGGTACTCCTCCTTGCCCCCGAAGCCGCCGCCAGTCTCGGCCTGGACGACGCGGGCCTGGTCCGCCGTCAGACCGAGCGTCTTGCGGAGCGCCCGGTGGACGTAGTACGGACACTGGAGCGAGCCGTGCACGGCCATCCCGCCGTCCTCGCCGGGGACGGCGATCATCGCCTGGTTCTCGATGTAGAGCTGCTCCTGGTGACCGACCCGGTACTCGCCTTCGACGATGTGCGCGGCGGCCGCGAAGCCCGCCTCGAGGTCGCCGTTGACGATCTCGTACTCGGCGAAGACATGATCCGACTGCCCGGGGTCGAAGACCGGCGGGAGGGCCTCGGTCACGAGGCTGATGCCGGCCCGCAGGTGGCGGATCGTTTCGCGGTCCGGGGCGGCGATGAGGGCCACCGGCTCGGCGTGGTGGCGGATCTCGCCGCCGACCGGGACGAGGACCGGCTGGTCCTCCTTGATGGCCGCGACGAGGTTCTCGCCTGGGATGTCGGCGGCGGTGACGACGACGACCTTCGACCAGTCGAGATCGGGGTCAAGCTCGATCGCGACGAGCCGTGCCCGGGGCTCCGTGGACCGGATCGTCGCCCCGTACCAGGCGCCCGGGAAGACCAGGTCGGCGGCGTACTTCGCGGCCCCCGTCAGCTTCGCCGGTCCCTCCCGGCGAAGCGGGTAGCCCCGCGCCCGGCCGCGGGTCGTGACGCCGGGGGCAAGGACGAGGGCGTCCGTCGCGGTGTGCTCCGGCGCGGTCGCGGGGCGCGGCAACGTGCGGGTCGTCATCGGACGACGGGCTCCTCCGGAGTTGGGCTGCTCTCGTTGGCCCGAGAGCGTATCACCCGGATCTAACGTCGCAGGACGGGGTGTCGCGCGGCGGCGCAGCGTCGCCGCACGGGGCCTCAGTCGTGGCCGCGGCGCAAGGCCCGGCCGGGGGTGGCACCGGTGTGTTTGCCGCCCTTCACGACCGGGACGCCGGCCACCAGGACGTGGTCGATGCCCTCGGGGAACCGGCGTGGATCGTCGACCGTGGCGAGGGATCGGACCTTCAGCGGATCGAAGACGACGACGTCGGCGACATACCCGTCGGCAAGCCGGCCCCGGTCCCGGAGGCCCAGCCGGGCCGCCGGCATCGAGGTCATCTTCGCGATCGCCTCCTCGAGGCCCAGGACCCGCTCGTCGCGGACGAACTGGCCGAGGATCCGGGGATACGAGCCGTACGTCCGCGGGCTCGGCCTGGCCCCGATGAACGTCGAATCCGTGCCGACCATCGCGACCGGGTGGCGGTAGAAGCGGCGGATGCCATCGGTGTGCGGGCCGGGCGTCACCTGGTTGAGCCGGAGGCCCTCGGCCAGGAGGAGGTCGCACAGCAGGTTGACGAGGTCCTCGCCGGTCTCGCTCCCGACCTCGCCGAGCGTCCGCCCCTCCCAGCGCGCGTGCTCGGGCCGGCCGAAGTAGCCGAGCCGGATCTCGGCGATCCCGCCGGCGCCGGCGTAGAGCACGCCGCGCTCCTGGAGCTCCCGCCGGATCCGGGCCCGGACCAGCGGGTCGGCCAGGCGCTCCTTCGTCGGGCCGGGCCCGCCCGCCTGGACCCACGTCGGGATCGTGATGAGGAGGCGGGTCGAGGCCCACTCATAGGGGTAGGCGTCGAAGGTGACGTCGAGGCCCTCGGCCCGGGCCTCGTCGATCAGGCCGAGCATGAGCTCGGGGCTGCCCGTGAACGTGGCCCGATGGTAGAAGTGGGTGATGTGGACCGGCGCCTCGCCAAGCCGGCCAATCTGGATCGCCTCCCGAAACGGGTCGAGGAAGCGGTCACCCAGGCCGTAGCGGACGTGCGTGTGGTAGAAGCCCCCGCCGCGGGCGGCCTCGTTCGAGAGCGCCGCGAGCTCGTCGGTCGAGGCGAACGAGCCCGGCGGGTAGTCGAGGCCCGAGGAGAGCCCCCAGGCGCCGCCCTCCATGCCCTCCCGGAGGATGGCCATCATCCGGCCGATCCCCTTCGCGTCGGCGGGGACGTCGTCCCAGCCGAGGGCCGCAATCCGGAGGGCCGAGTTGCCGACGAGGAAGGCGATGTTGACGCTCACCCGGCCGTCGAACCGCTCGAGGTAGCTCGGGACGGTGTCCCAGTCGGCGACGCCGCCGGGCGGATGGCCGTCGAGGCCGGCATTCAGCTCGACGAACGCCGCGAGATCGGCAGGATCGCGGAACGGAGCATAGGCGTTGCCGTCGACGCCGATGACCTCGGTCGTGACGCCCTGGCGGACCTTCGGCTCGTGACGAGGCTCGGACAGGATCGCCAGCCCCGAGTGGCTATGGAGGTCGATGAAGCCGGGTGCGACGACCTTGCCCCGGGCATCGATGACCCTGCCGGCCGCCTTTGAGGCAGCCTTGATCTCGTCAGGCTCCCAGAGGAGGCCCATCCGGTCCGCGGCGATCACCACCGCGCCGGGCCTTCCCGGCGACCCGGTGCCGTCGACGAGCGTGCCCCCCGAGATCACGATGTCGAACGCCTGCACGTGGGCATCTTGGCAGGACCGCCGGAGGCCCGCCAACGCGCGGCCGCACCCGCGAAGCCCATGGAGCGACCGCCGGGGAACCCGACCGCCGCGGGAGGGCCGGCGACCCCGTGCTAGCATCGCCGACCGTGAGCGCGTCCCCGAGCCCGATCGACCACCCGGCGCTGCCCGATCGACCGCCCTTCGTCCTGCGGGCCCGGATCCTGACGCCGACCGAGGCCGGCGCCACGGCCTTCCACCGCGACGGAATCCTCGAGGTCGATGCGAGCGGCAGGATCGCCTGGGTCGGCCCGGCGGGCCTGCGGCCGGCGCCGGATCCCGCCACCGCCGCGCTCACCTCCCCGCCCACGCCCGAGATCGACCTGCGGCCGCTCGTCCTCATGCCGGGCATGGTCGATCTCCACGCCCACCTGCCCCAGCTGCCGAACGCCGGCCTGGGGGCGGGGCTTGATCTCCTGACCTGGCTGGAGCGCTACATCTTCCCGCTCGAGCGCCGCTTCGACGACGCCGCGGCCGCAGCCGAGCTGGCACCGGCCGCTTTCCGGACCCTCGCCTCGGTCGGGACGACGACCGTCCTGGCCTACGGCGCGGTGTTCGAGGCCTCGATGGAGGGCGCCTTCCGGGCCGCCGAGGCGCACGGCATCCGGGCGATCCTGGGCAAGGTGATGATGGACCGGATCACCTACGACGAGCGGATCGAGCGGTCGACGATCATCGATCGGTCGGTCCGCGAATCGGAGGACCTGTGCCGGCGCTGGCACGGCGCGGACGACGGCCGCCTGGGCTACGCGGTGACGCCCCGGTTCGCGGTCTCCTGCACGGCGGAGATGCTCGCCGCCTCGGCGGCCCTCGCCGCCAGGACCGGGGCCTGGTGGCAGACGCACGTCTCGGAGGACCCCGGCGAGATCGCCGAGGTCGGGCGCCTGTTCCCGGACGCCCTCGACTACGTCGATGTCTACGATCGCGCCGGCGGGCTCGGCGAGCGGACGATCCTGGCCCACGCCGTCCACCTCTCCGACCGCGAGCTGGGCCGCCTCGTCGAGACCGGCACCCGCGTCGCCCACTGCCCGGCGTCCAACCTCTTCCTCGCGTCGGGCGTCATGCCTCTCGGGCGGTTCCTCGAGGCCGGCCTTCGGGTCGGGCTCGGCACGGACGTCGCCGGCGGCCCCGACCCCTCGATCTTCTCGGTCATGCGCGTCGGGGCCTACGCCCAGAACGCCCGCCGGATCCTCGTCGGCGACCGTCACCCGGTTCTCGGCCCGCTCGACTGGATCCGGCTGGGGACGCTCGACGGGGCGCGGGCGCTCGGGCTCGGCGAAGTGATCGGGTCGCTCGAGGCCGGCAAGGAGGCGGACCTCATCGCCGTCGACGCCGGGCTGACGGCGCCGGTGCGGCACGTCGACCTCGAGCTCGAAGGGTCTGTCCGGGCGTCGCCCGGCCACGCTCACTCCGGAGGCGTGTACGGCAGCGGCGACGATCCAACCGAGATCGCCAGCCGCCTCATCTTCCGGCCCCACCCCGACATGGTCCGGGGGGCGTGGGTCAGGGGCCGGCGACTCGACGGGCCGGGCGCGGTGGGCTGATGCCTGGCTGATGTAGCTGCAAATGCCGGCTCAGCTGGCTGCAGCGCAAGGCGGCGGCGAGCAGGCGAGGCGAGCGCACCAAGTGGTGCTTGAGCCGAGCCGCGCAGCCGCCAACGCGGCGATGCGGCCGGATCAGCCGGCTCTATTTTCTCTTGGTACGGAACTGATTCAGGTGGGTCGTCCAGTCGGAGCCGCCGGTCGCGTTCGTGGCGCAGCTCCCGTGCCAGCCGCAGACGCAGGTGATGAGCTGGTCCTTGTGGCGATACGTCTCGATGACGTGGCGGAGCGGCTCGGGCTCACCGTTGCGCAGGGAAGGGCGGGTCAGGGAGAGTGGGCGTCCGTTCACTGGAGCTCCTGGGCACGGGAGTGACCGCGCAACGGCGGGGGCCCCATATTCTGCCTGAATCCGGCCTTTCCTGCTCGGCGATCCGACAGCCTGGTCGCAGCCACGGACGCGTGGGCCGGTGCCGGCTCGGCGTCAGCTGCGGGGCGAGGTCCCCTCATCCGCCTCGACGACCGCCTCGGCCGTCGCGACGTCGGTGACGAGGACCTTGATGAGCCCGGTCCGGAGGGCGCCGAGCATCGGGATGACCTTCGACACCCCGGCGGCGACGGCGATCGTGGTCGGGACGCGGGCCAGGGCCTCGGCGTCCACGGCGATGACCCGATCCCGGAGGTGCTCGCCGATGAACCGGCCGCCGACATCGAACGGCTGAACGACGATCTCGCCGACGGCGCCGGCGGCGTCGAGGTCGGCCATGGCTTCGTCGCCGAACGTCTCCGAGGTCCAGACGCGGTGGCCGATCCCGAAGACGGCCACGTCCAGTCGAGCCCACAGGGCGCGGACGTTGCTGATCGTGGGGTGCGCGTCGAGGCCCGCCCGGGTGGCGGCATCGGGCACGATGGCCGGCGCGTAGAGGCTCACGGCCGTCGCTCCGAAGGCCTGGGCGACCCTCCGGAACGGCTCCTCTCGACCGCCGCCGAACCACCAGCCGCCCCCGAGGGGCACGACGATCGCGGCGATCGACTCGGGAGCCTCGGGCAGCGCGTCCGCGAGGGCCGACATCTGGGCACCGTCCGACACGCCCAGCACCACGCCGTCCCGGAGGTGGGTCCGGAGCACGTGCGCGGTCAGGCGCCCGACGCTCCGCCGGAGGATGTCCTCCGGGCCCGAGACCGCCGGGGCGAGATGGACCTCGCGGAGCCCGAACCGCTCCTGCAGGACCGGGGCAATCGTCGGCGTCCCGCTGCCGTCGCGGACGCGGATGTCGACAATGCCCCGTTCGCGGGCGAGTTTGAGAAGGCGCGACACCTGGGGCCGGGTGAGGCCGACGAGCTCGGCGATCCGCTCCTGCGTCTCGCCCAGCTCGTAATACAGGCGGCTGATCCGTACGAGCGTGTCGGTGTCGCGCATCTCCCCCCGTGGCTCAGGCGAGTCCGCCCGTGGCTCCCGGCGATGCGCACGGCGATGAGCCGGACGCGCGCACGGCGGGGCATCATCCCGGCGCCGTCGAAGCGCTGTCAACCCGGGCAAGGACCGTATGCGCCTCGGCCCGCTCGAGTGGTTCGAGGGCAGGACCCAGTGCGAGGGCCCGGGCCAGCAGCTCCCGGGCGGTGCGCAGGTCGCCGAGCGCCGCGGCGATCGCCCCGGCGTGGGCAAGGGTCCGGGCGTCCGCAGCACCCGACGCCCGGGCCGCCAGGCTCTCGATCCAGGCCTCGTCGTCCCGCCCGAGCCGGTGGAGCGCCCAGGCCACCGTGTCGTGGCCGGCGGCATCCGGCCTGGCCGCCAGGGCCGCCCGCGCGGCCACGAGCGTCCCGACCGTGGCCGTCCCGTGGTCGAGGTCGAAGAGGATGAGCTGGCGGTCGTAGACGGCGCCGGCGAGGACCGACAGTTTCCGCGTCAGACGGACCGTCCCGAGGGCGGTCGCGGCCGCCCGGGCGTCGGCGGCGCGCTCGGTGTCCGAGCGCGCCGGATCGGCCGCCCTGATCGTCAGGAGGTCGCCGAGGAGCGCCTCGGCCTCCGGCGTCGGCGCGATCGCGACCGCCGATTCGAGGGTGGCGATGGCGGCATCGACCTCGCCGTCGAAGGCCTGGACGCGGGCGAGCCCGAGGAGTGCGCCGAGGTCGGTCGAGCGGGCCGCCAGGGCGGCCTCGTAGCCAGCCCGTGCCGGGGCGGCATCGCCGGCGATCCTGGCGTACTCGGCCAGCGCGTACTCGTAGAACGCGGCGTCGACGCCGTCGGCGATCGCGGCGGCGCGGGCCCGGCGGGCCAGGTCGAAGGCGCCGTCGAGGTCGCCCGACACGGCGGCCAGCCGGGCGAGCCGGACGTCGACGGCCGGTCCGCCGGTGGCGTCGGCAAGGACGTCGAGGTCCCGACGCGCGGCCTCAAGGTCGCCGAGCTCGATCTCCGCGTCCGCCCGGGTCGCGAGCGCGCCGAGCTGGGTCGGGTCCTCGCGATAGAGGGCGTCGGCCGCCGCCAACGCCGCCCGGAAGTCGTGGAGCGAGAGGAGGATGGAGGCTTCCAGGAGCCGGGCGCCCGGCTGGGTCGGCGCGATCGCCATCGCCACGCGAGCGGCCTCGAGGGCGCGCTCGTGGTCGGCGAGATCGGCCGTCAGGCGGGCCCGGGCGTGGTAGAGCGTCGACAGGTTCGTGGCCGAGATGAAGTCGAGCGGGTTCGCCTCGAGGTTCAACGTCCAGGCGGCGATGTTGTGGTCCAGCTGGGCCAGCGACCCGGCCGGCAGCGAGGCGATGCCGGCGCCCGGGATGGGCACCGGCACCTGGTCGACGATCCCGCCGGTTCCCCCGGCCGGCCGGCCGGCCGGGTCCGGGTTGGCCGGCGGGGCCGTCACGGTCCCGAGGCCGGACCAGCCGGCGAGGACGGTGCCGGCGGCAATGAAGAGTGCGGAGGCGAGGAAGCCGAGGGCTCGAGGTCGCCGGCTGCGGAGCGAGATCGCGGTCACGTGGCGGCTCCGGGTCTCGGTGGGTTCGATGGATGGTCGTCGACGAGAGGAAGGCAGGGCTGGAGCGCGGCCCCCCACGAGCACGCTCCAGCCCTGCGGGTCAATGCGGGACGCCGAGGTACGGGAAGGAGGCGAGGTAGTCCGTGTGCGGGCCCACCCCGTCGCCGTTCACGGCAGCGGAGGCATCGCGATCCGGGCCGAGGCCGGTCAGGCCGTCGGCGCCGAAGAGGTTGAGCGGGTCGCCACCGGTGGTGACGATGAGCTCGACGTCGATGACGTCGTCGGCGAGCGCCCGGCCGTTGAGCGGCGCGGGCAGGCCGAGGGCGTTCGTCCGGCTGTAGACGAGGACGTCGGGGATGAGGACGCTGGCCAGGAAGCCGGCCTGGTCGTTCGAGTACGCGCCCTCGCTGTCGAGGCCGGAGAAGAACTGGAGTCCGTTGATCACGTTCGTCCGGAACTTGCCGCCCATCGCCGTGGCCTGGGCCGAGGGCGCGGTCACGTTGAAGGCGTTCTTGTCCGCGGTCGGGTTGAACACGGTGTTGATCGCAGGGCGGCCCATCTGGTCGGCCGCCTGCCAGGTCGTGCCGTCGTACCAGCTCGTGGTCGCCCAGACGCCGATCGTGTCGGGCAGCTGGCCGTTCGGGATCGACAGGACGATCGCGTTCGTGTTCAGGTTCGCGAAGAAGTCGGTCGGGTCGTTGCCGAGCGCGTCGCCACCCACGGCCGTGCCGGTCGTGAGGAAGGTCGTCGTGCCGATGAACCCGGTGAGGTCGAAGAAGAACGGGTCGGAGCGGACGCCCGCCCAGGCCCAGACGTCGTTGCCGCCGACGGCCTTGACGCCGTCGTTGGCGTGGCCCTGGGCCACCGTCCGGCCGCCGTTGAGCGAGCGGGCCTTGGCCCCCTCGTAGAGCGACAGCTTGAACTTCAGATCGCCGGAACCGTCGTCGGCGAACGTCGCGACATAGGCGCGGTCCTGGACGTTGTCGCCGTTCGTGTCGATGTTGATCACGTACCGGACGTTCGTCCCGAAGTCGCCCCCGAAGAGGTTGATCGCCGGGTTGACCGTCATGGCGATCGCCGTCCGACCGGGGTCGGCGGGCGCCTCGAAGACGTAGAGGTCGTTGATGTCGCGGTCGCCGTGCTCCGAGTGCGGGGCGATCATCCCGGCCGCGGTGGTCCCGCCGAGGGCGGGCGCGTCGAGGTGGTCGGCCGCGCTCGTGAGGAGCGGCGCCGCGCCGATGGTGAGGACCGTCATCGCGGCCCCCAACGTGGCGAGCTTGCTGATGGTGCGCATGGCTGGGGTCTTGTTCCCTTCTGTATCCGTTGGGTCTTGGGGACGTCCGGCTCGCGGTGTCGCGACTCCTCCACGGGCCGTTCGGGTGGTCATGCGCGGCCAGTGTCGGATCGGATGAATCGGGCCGACTGCCGTGGCACGACGGCCCCGCTCACCTGCGCTCCCCGATCGTGTTGACCGCGGTGGCACCACGATCCGGGGCCGTACATGACCGAGCGCGCGGCGGGCCCGCCGACGGTGGTCCGGCCGCCGACCGAGCCAGGTGCGGTTCACGAAGCCGTCGTTGACGAGAGCATCGAGCCCGCTGATGCGCCTCGTTCATGGATCGGCGCGCATCCACGGTCGGCCGAGCTTCGTCAACTCGTTGATTCGACTGGAATCGCGCTGGGCCACGCTCATCTGTCGCCATTCCCATGAGCCAGCCGCATCAGGCCGGCGGGACGGGCGAAGCCGGCAGGGGCGGGCGGAGCGGGCGGGGGCGGGCGGAGCGGGCGGAGCGAGCCCTGACCGATGCGGCAACGGGCAGAGCCCTGACCGATGCGGCGCCGGGCGCCTGAACCCATCGACGACGTGCCCGGGAATCTCGCCTGGTCTAGAGCACGCGCCCCGGGTTGAGGATCCCCTGCGGGTCGAGGGCGGCCTTGATCGAGCGCATGACCGCGACCGCGCCCTCGCCGCGCTGTATCGGCAGCCACTCACGGCGGGCCGCGCCGATGCCGTGCTCGGCGGTGACCGTCCCGCCGAGCGCCAGGGCGGCCCGGAAGATCTCGTCGCGAACCGTGTGGGTCAGCTCGGCGGCGGCCGGATCGTCGCGGTCGAAGATGAAGTTCGGGTGGAGATTGCCGTCGCCGGCATGGCCGAACGTCGCGCAGCGGACGCCATGGGCCGCGGCGATCCGCTCGATGGCCCGCAACAGCTCCGGGACGCGGGACCGGGGCACCCCGACGTCCTCCATCCGGACGGTCCCCTGGCGCTCGAGGGCGTGGAGGGCCTCGCGCCGGGCGTGGCGGAGCCAGTCGGCCTCCTGCGCATCCGCGGCCCGGACGATCGAGCGTCCGCCGGCGTCCGTGCAGGCGGCCTCCGCGCGATCGAGCTCGGCGGCGGCGCCCGTTCCCGGCGCGTCGGATTCGACCATGAGCATCGCCGCGGCCGTGACATCGAGCCCCAGATGGTGCCAGTCCTCGACCGCCCCGATCGTAGCCCGATCCATGAGCTCGAGGGTGACCGGTCCGAGGCCGGCCTCGGTCATCGCGGCGACGGCCTCGCCGGCGGCCTCGAGCGTGTCGAAGAACGCCAGCAGCGTCTGGCGCGGCGGCGGCGCCGGCCGCAGCCGGAGGGTCGCCTCGGTGATGATCCCCAGGGTCCCTTGCGACCCGACGAAGAGGTGCGTCAGCGAGTAGCCGGCGACGTCCTTCACGTTCCGGCCGCCGGTCCGGATGACCGATCCGTCGGCCAGGACGACCTCCAGGCCGAGCACGGAATCGCGGGTCTGGCCGTACTTCACGCAGCACAGGCCGCCGGCGTTCGTGCCCAGGTTCCCGCCGATCGAGCAGGTCTCGTAGCTCGCCGGATCGGGCGGGTAGAGATC
>Ga0209341_10001878_pt1 | contig 20436 bp, 50 predicted proteins | sample RifCSP13_2_FD_184020 | JGI IMG/M metagenome (GOLD analysis project Ga0209341, IMG submission 184020) | Soil microbial communities from Rifle, Colorado - Rifle CSP2_sed 13_2 (SPAdes) (version 2) | ecosystem: Environmental > Terrestrial > Deep subsurface > Rock core/Sediment | place: Rifle... | reverse complement strand
AAAGATATGCGGGCCTGGACGGCGTTCTCCCAGCCGAGCATATCTTTTGGCGTGACGGAAAGTTCGCCCCGGTCCTCGTGCTGGTCAAAGATGGTCAGTTTGTCCACTGAGCCGGGGTATTCGAAGTTGAGCGCCGCCGGCACGCGCATAATGGTGCGGGCGGAGTCTTCGGCCTGAGCGCGGATGGCCTTGAGCGCAGGAGAGAAGCGCCTTTCGCTGATCTGATGCGCCGTCGTGATCGAGACGCCTGTATCGCCGCTCTTCGTCTCGCCCTGCTCAACAGGATAAAGCGCGTGGCGCATCACGGCCTCGTAGACGAAGCGGAAATGCTCGCCGTGCTGCTCGGTGAGCTGCGGAACGGGGGCCTGAATCACCTGCTTGATGTCCCACCAGGCGGTCGTACCGCCCGGCTTCATGTCCTCGACCGTGGGGCGGCCGGCCTTTATCATCTCGTCGGGGTACTCTGCCCGGTCGTGAATCTGCATGACGTGGCCGAGAGCGGTGTTGTGCGAATTGGTGGAGCGATCGCTAATGAGTTTATCGAGTTCCTTGATAAGCCCCTTGGCATGGTAGAGCTGGGGCATCCAGCGAATGCCACGGTCACTCTCAACGACGTTCGTCTCGGCTAGGGAGTAGGGATTCTTGTTGAGGTGGTGCTCCCAGACGGGCACGGCTTCCTCTGGCTCCTTGAGATCAATGACGGTAGCGCAACATCTCCAGTTGGCGTAGACGTAGACGTCATGGTCGGTGCCCTTCTCTTTGCCGCAGCCGCAGTCGATATCGTAAGCGTCCTTGATGGACTCGCAGGACATCTTACGGCACTCGACCACCTCGGGGAGCCAGTGCTCGCCGCCGAAGGGGGCGTAGGTACCGATGGGATTCACGTACCGGATGCGGATGGGCCAGTTGTCACGCTGATGCGCCTCAATCTCGGAGAGAATGGCGACCTTTTTAGCAGGGTCCTCCTCGTTCTTGGCCTTCCCCACGAGGGCATCGATCTCCTCTGTGGCCCAGACCCGCGGGACGTAAGCCACCCATTCCCAGTACCGCCCCTTGCCGATGAGGTCGCGGCGCTGCATCTCGATCATGGCCGGGAGTTGCCTGGATTTCGGCTTCGCCGAGTTGATGAAGCCTTCGAGGAGTGAGGTGTGCGCCTCTTCTTCCTTTGATGTGGGGTCACGCGGGCTGACGTGAATGAAGTCGTCTACCGTCAGTACCGCCGCGTCGCGCCGCACGAGCTGGTTCCAGATGCCGAAGTGGAGGGCTTTCGGCGTCTCCGCCGTATCCGGTTTCGTTGCCATGTTGATCTGGTTGTCCATCAACTCAAGGGCCTGGATTTCGGCGTCGAGCGCATCCTGGCGGCTGTACTGCGCCTTCATGCGGGTGGCGAAATCCTTGACGTACTTGGCGTCTACGAGCGTGTTATAGGCCAAAGTCGTACTCCGTCAGGTCGCCGCTGTGGTTATCGGTAATCGAGTCGGTCATCTCACGGCTCCGACAAGTTGAGCCGGCTGGGGCAGCGCGGTCTTTGGGAACTGGAGTTCCTGCAAGCCGTAGGCTCCGGCGTCGTAGGCGTGGTCTGCCGTGCTCCGCGCCCACGCCTCGGAGTATTCCTCGTCCCCGACCCTCTTCCGCCGAAGCTCAAGGAGTTCGTTCCAGAGCATAGGGCAATCCGGCGAGATGAAGATGCTCGGGGGGCGCGTCTCGTGAGACAGGCCCGTCTTCCAGACGTTCAGCCGTCCCTCGTGGGTCTTGTCCCGCGCCCGGACGAACCTGATCCCGTGGACGCGGCTCCAGTACAGGAGCGTCCTGTCACTGATGGCGGGATCGCAGAAGACCCGCAGCGCACCCCGGTCGGCGAGCCACTTCACCCATTCGTATTCGTCGGCGTCGGGCTTATAGAACTCGGCCACGGCCCACTTACGGAACTGCCGGTCCAGCTTCCACTGGATGATCGCCGTCGGGGCACTGCCGCCGATGTCGAAGCCGAACACCGTCCGGGTGAACACCGTATCCTCCGGGGGGTAACGCAGGTGGACTTCCGGGTCGAGCATCCCGAACACCGTGCCCTCAAGGGCGATGAACTCGCCCTCCAGCTCCTGCTGGGCCTCACGGCTGTTGCCGAACTCGCTCACAAGCGACTGGATTGCCTCCGCCTCCAGGTGGTAGTTGTCCACCGTGCGCGCCCGGAAGATGGGGTAGTCCTCGGGGGGCAGCGGGTCTCCGGTCAGCGGGTTCAGGTGGTCCGCCCACCTCTGCTTCACCCACTTGCGCTCCACCCGAGGGGTGCTCGTGACCCATATCTGGTGGGGGAAGCCCGGCTGTCCGCCGAACACCGCGGGTTGCAGGATCTGGAAGGCGGCGTGCTGGTCCTCCGTTCCGATCTCGTCCATCGCGGCCGCTGCCAGAGTCGGCCCGCGCATGGAGTCCGGTTCCGACGCTGGCCTGACGAACACCACTCCACCCTCCCCGTTCGGCCCCCGGTGCTTCGGGAAGACGATCTGACTCTTTTTCTCCAACCACCCCCACATATCCCCCTCGAACACCCCGAAGAACTCCCGCATCTTGGGAAGGAGAATCCGGTCCACGTCCCCCAAGGTCGGGACGGTGAACATGAAGTACGCTCCTGGATACGACGTCATGTAGCGCACCATCTTGATGACCGACGCCGAGGTCTTCCCGCCACGCCGCCCCGCAAAGTACCCCGGATACCGCGCCTCACTCCGCACGAACTCCGCCTGCGCCCCCGCCATCACCTCGATCACCTTCGCGTTCGCCGGATACGCCGCCACTTCAGCTACCACATTCGCCACCCATCAAAAAACCGCCCCGAAAGGCGGTAAAGAGAAACGCGCGCCGTTCGCCTTCTTACGTCTGGCCAATGAATGTTACCTGGTAAACGTCAGTCTCAGGGACTTCGGTGCCGTCCTCGTCCACAAAGGCAGGGAGCGTTACGAGTTCGGGTCCTGACTCTGACATCGTGACCGCGCCTTTCTCTTTGAGCGCTACCCGAGCCCGCTCTCGAACTTTCTCCCTAAACTCCGTGTTGTTATCCCATGCCGTCGCCTTGACCCTCGGCGACAACATTATCTGCGTGGCGTATTCAGTCGTCATACCCTCACTCCGTTCCCCTTATATTGTGTCGCGCGCGCGCCCCTCCCCTCCCCATGGTCTAGATTCTTCCCGCGTGCGTATACGAACGCCTCTGCGCCCAAAAGGTTAACCGCTAACCGTAGAAACTTTCCGGTAGCCCGAAAACCGTTTGCCCACACCCCGTAGGCGGATGGTAGCCGCAACGGTACTCCCGACGGACGCGATCCCTGAACCCGTTTCCGGCTACTGACATGGGCATGGGTGACGCGCCACTGCTGACATTCGGCGGTAACCGAGTGCCCCCGGCTTAACTTAGCAAGCGTGGACGTGACCATAACGCTCCTGATTACGGCGCCCGTAGACGTGGAGGTTCGCACTATAGTCCTTATGGTGACCAGCGATCCCTGCCATGGGTGCTAAGTTAAGGGCTTTTGGCGAGAGAGGGGGGCCGCTAAACACCACCATTACCATCATGCCAATATGGCCCTTCAGGGAGCGCATTACGCTTGTGGCCCCGCGTCTATGGTTAGCGGCTGTGGATCGGGTGCTCGATCCAGTCCTGGGAGCACGATAACGAGGGTGGGATTACCCTGAGTTGGCTGTTCGGCCTTCATGTGCTTATCCATGGCGATACCCCAAACAACTGCAAGTTCCTGGGGCTTGGGGGCGAAGTCTTCGGCGTCGATCAAGTCCCACATACGTTGACTGAGGCGGGCGGCGATACGGGGGCGGAGGTCATTGATTACCTGCCTAACCTCGTCAAGGTGCTGGTAGTTGTTGACCGTGGCATGCGAGACACCAACGATGGGGGCAATCTCGCGAGTAGACTTCCCGGCCGCGGTTAGATGGGCGACAGCCTGAAGCGTCTCGGGATCGGCGGTCATCGTTGTGGTACTGGCCTCGCACTGTACAGCATGGCGTCAACGCGAACGTGGGACTGCGTGAGCCTGCTCCAGAGATAGACTACGGTCATCGTGCCTCCTGAACGCTCGCTTCGCGCAATTGTCCTATCGTAGCAAATGTAAATCCGCCGTCTATAGAAGTCAAGTTCCGATGTCGCGCTTGGCTGGCGCGAACACCGACGACTACGGCTAAATATGTAGTCCATAGGGGTTGACATTGCCTGACAACGTGTTACAGTAGGGGCATCGAACAGGTAAGCGAAAGGACGGGGAACGATGGAAAAGCGCAAGCCTCCAACGAATCAGTATGACCCTTGCGTGTACTGCGGTAGCATGCGGCACCCTTCCGGCGCATGCCAGTAGGCTAGCCTAGCACCTCTCACGGTATCCGCCAACCTCCACGTTGACGGACTCCGCGAACGGTTCTAGCAAGCGGAAAGGACGGGACAATGACAAAGCGAGAGGCACTCAGAGCCGGGAAGCAGTTGATAACTGCCGGATGGCCCGAGCCAGCCGAACTAATCAAGTGGCAGGAAGGCGGCTGGTCCGTAACGGTCGGCGGGAAGCGCTTCGACACACTCACACAAGTCACCGAACGCCTGGAGGAGGATCAGCGATGAGCGTGACGACTAAGATTTGCGCCGCCGACGGGTGCGGCAACCCGATCCCGCCCAGCAAGCGATTCGACGCGCGGTACTGCTCCCGCAAATGCGTCAACCGCACCGCACAGAGACGACGGAGGGCCTTGCTTAGCCCTCCGTCACGGGGCACGAACGGAGAGATGGGGTAGAAGTGTCCAGGTGTTCGGTGCCAGTTGAGCTACGGTGGCTCCTGACCGTCGCTCCGTCAGGTTTCACTACACCACTAAGCCACCGGGGGACCACCTTCGCTGCCCCACGCTGCCCGGCCACGAGGGCCGGTCGCTCTTTTGGACTGCGACTAACAGGAGTATAGCATGGTTGCACCAACGACCGACTACGCAATCCCCAACCCCTCCGTCACCGCGTTAGGCTCGCAGCCGTCGCCCTCAAGCAGCCACCAGACGAACCACTTGCCCGCCTCGTACCAGCCGTGCGCCGTCTCCTGCGTCAAACCCAGGAGTTGCGCCACGCCCGTACCCCGTTCGTTGTACCAGCGCTCACAGGCGTTGTCGCATTCGTGCTTGGCGTCGCGGGACTGGTCGCAACGGCGCTCAATGTCGTGCATCAGCAGGGTGTACGCCTTAACGTGCCGTTTGCGGAGCGCCATCATCGCGTGATCCGCGGAGAGGACGGCGGCCACCAGGTCCATCGGGTCAGAGGGCGTACCGTCGACGCGCACGCCCAACTCCTCGCGCCACTTACGGGAGGCGAAGCCCGTCAAGCCCGCGAAGTAGTACACGCGGAGCATACGGGAGGCGCGGCGCCATGCCTGCTCGACTTCCGGCGGGGCGTAGATGGCCAGTGTCACTCGCCGCCCAGCCCGAAGCAGCGGTCGCAGAGGAAGGTGCGGAGATCGCCGACGAATTCCTCCACGATCCCTGGTGTCCAATGACCATCCGTGTCACAGCGCATCGCCACTGCCAGAAACACATCCGCCCACGTCACCTCGACCACGTGGCCGGCGGCGCGGGCGGCATCCAGGTTGTCTTGCTCACCAGCGACCTCCGCAATGTGGTACTGCTGCACGGCACCGTCATCGTCCGTCACCGCGATAGGGGTAAGGGTTATCGGCATCGTCAGTCTCCTTTCGCTTCACCTTGGCCTCTTTGTAAGCGCCGATTGTAATGTCAATGCTAATCAATGCCTTTTGCGCCGCCTCGATATCAATCCACGCTCGACGACCTCGGTCCTCCGCAAGCGCGAGCCACCTTTCTGCCTCGGATCGCAACAAGGCCATAGCGGCCTCGAAGTCAGCCTCCTTTCGCTTCATCGTTGTACGTCAAACCCCCAGAGCGCGTCCGCAAGCCGCCCCGTCCACGCCAGCGCGCCCCGGATGGTGTACCCCGCCGCCAATACGAGCAGCCCAGGGTATCGCTGCCGCTTGGACCACGACCCCCAGCGCACGTCAACCCAGGAGCCGTCACGCGCCGCCCGTTTCACCATTCCCGCCATCGTCACGCCGTCATCTCGCGGAACTGCCAGCACGATATCGCCTCGACGGTAACCCCTCATCCCAGCACCGCCTCATGCTTCCCGCAATCGTCTCGCAGTTCCCAGCAGTCGGCGCACGCCACTTGCGGCCCTAGCATGTCGGCCATCGCCTGCACGTGCAATGGATGCGGCGGATAGTCGCCGGAGCCAGCCTCTAGCGCCTTGAAGATGTGCGCCCACGTCAGTTCGGCGCCTACAGTTCCCGGCGTCAGGGTGAAACCGTCCTCGCTCATCCCAGCACCGCCCGCAGGTCCGCGATGGACGCGGCCAGGGCGCAGTCGGGAGCGTGAATCCACTCCTGGCAACACGTACGGCAACGCCCATAGTCGTCCTGTTCAAGCTTCCCGAATTCAGCCGCCTCCAGCACCCGCAGCGTCCGCTCTGCCTGCTCTCGGGGCACGATGACGTTATCGAATGTCGGTGCCGGTTCCCCCTTCTGCACGGCGATTCGCCTCTGTACACTTCGGCTGCTCTCGCTCATCGCAGAGCCAATAGCCTCCATGCGTTCCAGTTCAGTCATCGTGTCTCCTCCTTCGCCGCCCAGCCGCCGCTTCACCTCGGGGCGGTCACGGAAGGCGCGGTAGCGCTCAGCCCATTCGTACTGCTGCTCAGAGGTGCTCGACGGCGTGGGCATGGTGCCCAGCAGTCCCAAGCACTCATCGAGCAGCGCCTCGGCCGCTTCACGGCTGCGCGGGTCGGGCTGACCGTCGATGTCGGGGTAGTGGACGGAGGTGCCATTTGGACGCACGTAAACTAGGTCGTCGCCCTCATGGTAATGGGCACGGTGAACGCCTACCGTCAGCATATCCTCGTGCCGTATCTCGCTGCCGTCAGCCGCCGTGTGTGGGTGCTCGTGCTCGCTCATCCTGTCCCGCCTTCCTTCACCGGAAGCGCTGGCCTCAGCAGGCGCTCCAGTCGAATGCTAAGCACAGAAACGGCAGGCGGTAATGGTCTGGTCTCGTCAAGCAGCGCCCGTATGCCCGCCTCCAGCTCCGCGATCCGCGCCTCGGCCTTCTCCGCTCGCTTTACGTTGGCCGCTATCAAATCGTCGCACTGCGCGTGCGGCCCCAGCCCAACGTCTATCGCCTTATCGCTCACGCCGTCGCTCCCTTCACCAGTAGACCTTGGTCGGCTCGATTGTCGGGATTGGTGTAGCACATCGACAACGCACCAAAATGGCGGTTGGTGGCAACACCTTGACGGGGGCACGGCATCTCTGGCAATACCAAACCAACACGGCACCGTCGCTCATGTCGCCGTCGCCCCCTTCACCTTGCGGTATCGGTCCTCGTGCGCGTCCCTTGACTTCGGGATGTCCCCCCAGGCACCTGACTTGAGTCGCTTATCAATTTCCAGCGCAATTTTGCCCAAAGCCTCAGATGGGGAGAAGCCGTAAACGACTGCATCGAAGCCAGATTCTTCAGGGCCAGTCCATCCGGAAACCTCCGCCATCCAAGAATGCTTCGATGGACTGAGTAGCTGAGCCTTAATCGTGATCGAGCGGATGGGACAGGTCATGTAGTCGCTCCCTTCACCTGGCTCTCTCGATAGCGGCGCTCAAGCCATTCCGCCTGCGAATCGTTGCCGCTGGCGATCACGATTGCGCTGTAGCATCCCTCCGCCTTGTGGCGCCTCATGATGGCGCTGGCGTACTTCCAGTTGCGCGCACCGTTCTCAGACGCTTCCTCCAGGCAGTGGATTACGCAGGGCGCTCCATAGTCTTCGATGGCCTCTGAGATGATCTTTCCGGTGTGAGCATCGACCGTGCCGATGCAGTCCTCAAAGACGCGGCAGCAGCGGCGGAAGTCTGTATCTCCTTCTACCTCTCCCTCTGTATCTTCCTCTGTTCTGCTCTGCATCTTCTTCTTCTTCTTATCTACGCCGCCATCTTGCGGCGAGTTCGCCGCAGAGTCGCCGCGACTTCGCCCCTCGGTCGCCCTGGCGTCGCTGTCGGGTTGCCACTTCTTCCAGTTGTGCATCGCCGCAGGTTCACCGTCCACCAGGCCCCGGACTATGAGCTTTCCCAGATACGATTCGGCCTGTTTCGCCGTCAAGTGGAGGGCATAGGCGATGTCATTGACTGGCGGCAGTGTGCCCCTGGGTTCATTGGCATTGGCGAGGCAGAGAGCGTTGACCCAGAACTTGAAGAGCGGCGGCGGAAGCTCCTGAACCTCGCGGTGATAGGCCGCTTCGGTGTAAAACCGGAACCATTTAACGGCCAAGTGGCCCAACCTCTCTCAAAGAAAAGCTCCCTGACTGTGGACGCCGACGCCGCAGGTTCTCCCGGTGCGTCACGTATTCTAGGTTGGTGAGAGCGCAGTTCCAGCGGTTGGCGTCTTTATGGTCTACCTCGTGCCCGTTCGGTGGCGCCCCAAGGAATGCTCGGGCTACAAGAACGTGGACCCGCCTAACCTCTACCCTGCCCGGTCTACTGAGTCGGACTTGTGGATATTCCGCCTTGCTGCTCGTGCCCCGTTTCAGGATGCGCCCAGATGATTGCGGACACCGACCCCAGCGGTTGTGAATGTCAGCGTCCCGTCGTACTCGTCCCAGACTGGACACGCTGTACCACCCTTCGTATCCAATAACGGGTCGCCACTCTTCGGCCATAAGAAAGCCCTCCTTGGTGAGTGCCGGATTCGTTGCTGACGCGAACCGGCCCAAGGAGGGCTGAACAATCATAGCACCCACACCCAAACCAGTCCGCGTCAGCACCCCCATTATACCGCTTTCCGCTTCCCGGCGCACCGGCCGCAGACGCCGCTCGCGTTCAGCACGCTGATCTCGTGGCCGCAGACCGAGCAGCGGGGGCCGCTCACTAGGATCGCGCCGCACGTCGAGCACTGCACCCGGCCCAGGCGCGTCTTCACCACGGCCTGAGAGCCGCAAACAGGGCAGGTCATGCGGTCGCCTGCTTCTGTAGCGCGTGGATGATGGTGGAATGGCTACGGCCTCCGGTCTCCCGCCCGATCTCCTTCAGCAGCAGCCCCATGGCGCGTAACCGTCGCATAGCGTGGTCCCGAGCCCTGACTACCGGTACGGTTCGACTCCGCCCACGTATGTCTGCCACCGACACGCCAAAAGCGTCAGCCGCCTCGTAAAGAATACTTTCGATCTCCGCCTCTCGCGCCGTCCACACCATCTCAAAGCCCTTCCCGTCACAGGTCGGGCACGTTACCCTTTTCATTCCGTCACCCCCTTAACCGTCATCGTTTCAAAGCACTTCGGATGAACGGTGACCGTCTCTCCGCAACGGTCCCCGACCCACGTCTGCACGACGATTCGCGGCGCTGTCCACGCGATCTGCCCCCGGCACTCGCTGCAGATGACGTGCGTCATAACCGTACCTGCTGGCTCTCGCAGGAGCATTCGGACGTGTGCCGGTGGACGGTGCGCGTCGGCACGCCCAGCGCCTTCGCTATTGCCTGCGGCCCCAGGCCCAGCGCCCTGAGCGCCCGCACCCGTTCGTGCATCGCCCAGCGCGCCTCCCAGCCCTGCGGCCGGACCGCCTGCGCCTTCGTGACCCGCGTTGGCGTCTCGGGATAGCGGCTAGTCAGTGGCGCTGGCGGCCGCGCGTACTCACGATGGCCGCAATTCGCGCAGACGAGATCCGGCTCGCCGTAGTCGTGTACGTCCTCCGTGTCACGGTAGACATAGCCCGAGCAGCGAGAGCAGCGGGTCACGCGAGCACCTCTATCTCTACCCGCTTGCCCGCCTTCGCCGCTATCCGCATCAGACTGACGTATTCGACCTGCCTGTCGTCGGCGTAGACGATCCCCGTGAGCGCATCCAGTGGTCCCTTTATCAGGTTATCGACATCGCTGTTCGCCCGCGCCCCGAAGCACTGGATACGAACCTGCACTGGCCCCGTGATTACCGGCCCCCGGTACTGGTCGCGGGCCAGCCAGCGGGCGTCTCTGAGCCACTGCGCGTACCGTGGAGCGATGTACGTTCCGTTCTTCGTGACACGGGGGCGGCTCGCCGGCACGGGCTGGCCGGGGATCGTCAGCCTCACGTCAGCACTTTCGCGCTTGGCTGCCGAAAACATCGTCGGCAGAAACGAAAGGGCCAGCGGACATCCTGCTCAGCCATATGCCACAAGCCACACTCCGTTAAATAGTCCGTGATGGGTTCCGCGCGATGGTTGTCGAAGCTAAACATCGGCACCTCGCGACTCTTTATGCCGACATGCCAGATTTGAACAGGGAGGCGGTTACGAGTGACGAAAACTAATCTCACGTCAGCGCCTCCTCGGCCCCGCACGTCTTGCAGCGCTGCACCGTCTCGTAGTCGTGGACGTGCGCCGCCGCCAGCCGCTGCTCGTACGCGGTCAGCGTCTCGTCCGCGAACGGGCAGCGGCCGGTGTGCCGCACCCAGTTCCCAGTCTCCGGATAACCCTCCCAGTCCCCGATCAGCGGATAGCCGTCTGGGCAGCCGCAAGCCTTCGCGCTCACGGTGCCGTCACCCGCAGCATATGCAGGCAGCGTCGGCAGACCTGCGATTCCTGCACGGATGTGCTCGCCAGCCAGTCTGTGTACCGCTGGTCGCAGAGCGTGTCCCAACCATCGGAACGCAGGTGGGTGACGCAACCCGTTCTGGTGACGGCAAGCCGCATGCCTTCGGGCAGTAGCTCGCCGCTAGGGAGCAGCGTCACGCGGTCAGGCGCGCTCACGGTGCCCCCTGCTCGCCGTCAGTACGTGCTCCACTGGCACCAGCCACACCCGCCTGCGTTCTCCCTGTCGAGCCAGATGAGGAAGGCCCAGCGAACATTGAACTCGGGTAGCATCCAGTGCTCCCAGAAGTCCGGTATGCCTTGCGCGTGTACACTCGCCTGCAATTGGAAGACGCCGTAAGAACCGTCGCCCACAGCGTAATCACCGTCCAGTATTCCATTTGCGTCTACTCCCGATTCCGCTCGGGCAATACGGAGTGCGGTTCCCCACTCCTCGGCAGGCCAGACGACGCAGATTTGGCGCTCAATGGGTCCGCGCTCACAGGCCGATAATTCCACAGCGGCCACGACTGGGGGGCTCTCGCTCCCTGCCCCCGTGCCCGACTCTCCCGTATCAGCCGGTCCATCGCCTGGGTCTCCGCCTCCCGGCACTTCCAAGCCTCGTTCAGGCGATCCAGCAGCACCCAGGCGGGAATCTGCAAGCTCAAGACGAGCAAGTAGAGCCACCACGTCAACCACAGCCCGCTGATGAACGCCAGGGCCAGCGTCACCCACGCCAGCGCCAGGACGATTCGTCTCACTGTCATCATGTCCCCCTTGTGTACTGAGCACTACCAAGCACAGAGCGGTTAGGCCGGTAGCTAACGCAGCCGCCGCTCGGTGCCATGTCAGCGAGTCCCTCTCAGGTTCGTCACGGGTTCTCCTTCCGTTTGGCGGGAGCGCTGATCGGGCAGCGCCAGCCAGTCCTCGATGAACTGGGCGCAGCACGGCTGACAGCCACCACATCGTTCAATAGTGGTGCCCGTTATCTGGCAGGCGCGACCGGCGGGAAGGAACCTATTGGCGAAGGCGAGCAGGTCAGTCGCTTGCCCCAGCGCCTCGCGGTCCTCGTCCCACGTTCGCGTTGGTGTCGGTATCGTCATCGTCTATCCCCTTTCGTTTGGCGGGAGCGCTGCCCGATCAGCGCCCCCGATTGCCATTACCCGGCGAAGAACAGGGCCGGGGCGCCGAACGCCAGCGCGGCCAGGATGACGAGATTCGCCAGCAGTATCTTCATGCGTCCCCCTTTCCCTTGAAGGTCCCTCTCAACCGAATGCCTGATGCGGGCAGGCGGTGATTATCCGACGGGACCGAACGGCCATAACGGTGACCTGTCCGGGTTGTAAATCGGCTTACGCTTATCGTTCATCGCTAACCTCCTATCGCCGGTTGGCGGGCGAGCGCGTGCGGCGGCCTGGGTCACGGAATGCCTGTGCAGCCCGGTGGCTGGTTGTCATATCGTTGCTCGGTGACCTTGAACGCGCCGCAGGAGCAAGCCCACTGAACTGACATCATGTGCTGCCTGTCCCCCAGGCGACGCTCGCTAGGCACCTTCGTGCAGTGCTGCCCGATCAAGACCCAGTCGTGCTCGTGGTCGGTCGTCATGCGAATGGAATCTCGTCTGCCGCTTCCGCCTGCGGCTTGGGCGTGGTTGACGAGAGCGTCTTCAGGATCATGGCGCAGGCCCCGTCCTCGTCCTTCACGCCATCAAGGGCGATCACCTTTTCGATGTAATCGCTCCACGCCTGTTGCGGATTGCCGCCAGAGTCCACGCCCAGCGCCTTCAGCACGTCGCTGCCCGTCATCGCGTTCCGCTGCATGTAGGCGATCAGCGCTGCCTTGCCTATCGGCTCACGAACAGCAGGCGCATCGTTGCCGCCGACTAGTTCTAGGTTGTAGGCGGTGCCGTTCGTCAGCGCGATACTGCCGTGCCGTAAGCGAATCGGCAACATGCCCTTGGCGAGAATCGACTCCACCTGTCCCATGACGCGTACGCCACCGAGCCAGAACTCTTCGTCTTCCTCGGCACCGTCCAGCCGAATGGTGCCGATGTACGATACCGTGGGCTCGTCGGTCTTCGGGTCTTTGCCGTGATGCAGTACCGCCGACTTCAACGTGAAGGTTAGATTTATCAAGTCCTTTTGCTTCCGGGCCTTACCGCCACTGGCCTCGTCACCCGCTTCCTGTAGCCAGTCGTTTGTCATCCGTAATCCTCCATTCGGTCACGCTTGTTCTTCTGTTCTTCAATCACGTAGTCGTACCACCACGCCTCTTCCGCGCTCATCGGCGGGACACGCCGGCCGGTAGACGCGCGGGCCGTCGCCAACGCTCATGTTCGTCCACGGGAGTCTGTGCTCGTAGCCGTCTGCGGGAACGGGGGCGCTGTCAGTCATCGGTTCGCCTCCTCGATGGCATCTGCCGTTAGCGCACCATCTGGCAAGGGGGCGACAGACAGGATTACCGATGTCGGAAGGATGAGCGATAGCTTCCGCAGATTCCCATTTAGGCCAAACTCGTCCCCGAGCATGAAGCAGGTGCCTGTCCATTTGGCATACTTTGCTTCCACCTCAATAACCACTGAATAGCGCCCCGCGCCCTGTATTTGTATTCGCCAAGGAGTCATCACTCGGCCCCCGCTTCCGGTTGCGCTGGCTGGCGATGCGCGTTACAGCCATCGGCGCAGCCCCAATACGGCCCTCTGTTGCTGGGTGCGGGATACCACCGACAATCGGGCAGATGATTCGCAGCATTCGGTGGCAACGCGCGGCACGTCTGCACTGGCGGCAAGCAGCCGCGGGGGCAGAATACCCACGCATCAGCGCCATCGCGGTCGAGTTCGACTGCCTTTAAGTGCCCGCTGCCCCCGCACTCGTCGCACGTCGGCGCTGGCGACTCCCCGCACCGGCAACAAGTAGCGCTCTCGTCAGCCTCCAGCAAGCAGAAGCAGTGCGAGCACGTTGACACCGGCACCGGCTCCCCGGCCAGCAGGCGAACGATGTCTGGGCGGGCGAGGAAGGCGCGAGCAAGCCTTGAGTACGAGCCAAGGAGAACGTCGCGCTCAATACGGCGGAGCAGCGCCATCGCCTCCCGCAGCGCCTCCCGGTAGCGGTCCACGAGCATGTTCCCGAGACCGTCTACGGTATCGCTGGCGGGCTGCGGCTCGCGGGTCACGGTCCCACGCTCCAGACAAGCCGCGAGAGCATCGCCTCCAGTTTGCGGTTCTGCGCGCTCCACGCCGCGCTCTCCGCCGTGCTCTCCGCCGCGCTCCTCGCCGCGCTCTCCGCCGCGCTCCTCGCCGCGCTCCACGCCGCGCTCCTCGCCGCGCTCCTCGCCGCGCTCCTCGCCGCGCTCCTCGCCGCGCTCTCCGCCGCGCTCAATTCTTCGTCTGTGGCCTTGCCTTTCATCCACAGCCGCTTAACCTTGATGGCTCGCCACGAATCGGGGTGCGGCTCCCGCCCTGCCTTGCGCTCCCCCTTCAGCGCCCGCTCCGTGCACCAGCAGGCGAACTCATGCAGAGCCATCGTCGCGTCGGCCATCGCCAAGTGTGTCCGCTCAGAGGCTGCGTGCTTATCGACGGGCGAACCGTGCGCCACGACATCGCCCCCTAGCGTGACCCGCCATGCGATATTGCCGTGGCCGTACTGGAGTGCGTCTATCGCCCGCTCAGAGGCATGCAGGCCGCTGGCGCAGGGTACGACCTTGCCCTTGACGGTGTACGTCTTGCCCACGGCCTGCTTGCGTCTGCTGCCGTTCGCCTCACGGCCCGACGAGAAATACCAGTGGGTCCCAGGTAGCGTCATCGGTTCGCCGCCTCGATCGCGTCGTGCGTGAACCAGACGGCCTGCTCGCGGTCGATCCGCTCGACGCCGAGCATATAGACGAAGTGCTCACCGTGAGCGCCGCCGAAGCCACGGCAGAAGCAGACGTTGACCGGCCCCGGCTTGACCTTGTGCCAGCCGCCGTCCTCAGCCGCGATCCGCTCAGCGCGAAGCACCAGCCGTTCGGCCTGCTCCTGGAGCGCGGCGGCGGCGATCATTCGGGCAGCGCCAGCGGGGGAGAGGCCACTCATCGCTCTGCTCTCTCGATCTCCGCCAGCAGGGCGCGGGCAGCGGGCATCTCGTCCTCGATTGCCTTGACGAAGAGGGCGGGCGTGGAGCCGACACCGTAGGCGTCCACGAGGAACCGCAGCGCCGCCGCCAGCCGGTCATGGTAGTTGCACGCCTTCACGGCGTACTCGGCGTCCACCTTTGCGCTCAGGTGCAGGATGTCGCCCACCGTCCACGGCAGCGGGCTGTGCGGCTGTGTTACGCTCTCGTCAACGGAGCGCGATGGTGATGTCATCGTGTCCTCCTTTCGGGGCCGGTGACTATGCCGGCCCCCTTTTTCGTTATCGATCAGTGGGGCCGGCCAGCGTGTGCGTTGACATGAAAGCCTCTCTGTGCTCTACCGCTTGAGGCAGCGGAAAGGTCTTGAGCGCAGGGACTATTCGCTTCACGCTGGCCGGCCCAGGAAGGCCGTCACCGGTGCCGCTTGCAGTAACACCGGCTGTCGGTACGCTCGTGCGCCCGTGGCCGCAGGCGAGTGCGGGCTCGCCCACGGCACCAAAGGGGGGTATCCCTTGCCGTTGGGGTGCGGCCACGGAAACACGAACGGGGTCGGCGCTCACCGTCGGAAGAGCCTTTCCACATCAACGGGGAACCACCGCGACGAAATGCCATGAGTTACCGATAACACGGCTCGACCGCACTCCGGGCACGGCCACGATATCCCGCTGCCGCCGTGCGGTGGCTTGTCGTAGTGCTGGTAGGCCAACCGCTTCTCGATGCGCTTCGCGCGTTCGATACGGCTCTCGGTCACCCTCACCGTTCTCACGTAATCCGCCCACGAGGAGTAGTCGCCGGTGCCGTGGAGCTTCGCGCGCCTCATGCGGGCGCTCCAATGCAGTCGGAACAGGGTACTCTGCTCGGGCAACCATCTCGGCAACGACAAGCCCTGATACGGCTCCCGCCGCAGGTGCCGCACGCCAGCGCTCGGTGCTCGGCAAGGTGGGCCTGAGCTGCTCGCTGAAAGGCCAACAGTTCCATGAGGCGAGCGCCATACATGCCAAACACCTGCACGGTCACCTTCGCGCCCGCCTCTAGCAGCCGCAGGCACTCAGCGCAGCCGTCTGCGGGAACGCGCGTCATGCGAGCGCCGGCTTACGGGTGGCGGGAGCCGACTCCCCTTGCTCGTAATGGACGCGGTTCCTGGCATTAGCGCACGTTTTGCACTGACGCCCCCGTTGATAGGTGTATGTGTTCTCCTCGGTCAGAGGATGGCCTCGCTTACAATGCGTCCACCTAGGTGCCCCCGGCTTCGATGAATGCAGATAGGCCAATGCCGCTTCGGACGGGTGCCGTCGAGCGCAGGGAACCGAACAAAAGATGCGTCCCGTGTAGCGCGAATCATGCTGGGCACGGATGACGTGATTTGCTCGCTTCTGGAAACTGATACCGCAACCATCACAAATTACGGTCACCCAGGCCCGTGCCTGCTTGCATTGCTGATGATAGTGCCGCGCATCTCCGGTCAGGCCATCACCGCAAATCTCACAGATTCGCCTTGGTGGCCGAGCCGTCTGCGCTGCAATCTTGTGCTTCCCCGCTTTGGCGATCACCTGCCGCACCCGCTCTCGTGAGATGCCGTAGTAGCGGCCGATCTGCTCCAGCGACGAGCACGGGTTCTCCGTCGCCCAGCGCACGATCTTTGCATTCCGCTCGGCCAAGGGGGTCATGCGGTCACTGCCTGCGGCTCCGCGTGCTCCTTCAGCCAGTCCTCCAGGGCGCGGGTGACGACTGCCGAGAGCGACAGGCGCTCCACCCTGGCGACGGCCATAAGGCCCGCTTTGACTGGGATCGGGAGCACCACATTCATGGTCGTGGAACCTTCGGCGTAGAGCGGGGTGCGTGCCATAATCTCTCCTATAATTCCTTGTCAGTCATTGACTACGGTCAGAGATTATCAGTGTCCGTGACGGCTGTCAATGACCCACTTGACCCTTTATGCTACAATCATTGAGCAAAGTTGACAGTGGTCACGGACTGGGTAGAAAATGGTCAGTGTTATGAGCATCCCTCAGATCGTTGAGGGGTTGCGCCAGCGTTATGGGAGCGTGAATGCAGCAGCTAGGAAGCTCGGTATGCCCGAGGCGACACTCCACCGATTGGGGACAGGCGAGCGCCCAAACCCCACGCTGGACACGCTGCGTAAGATCGCCGATGGCCTGGACATGCCCCTCTCAGACCTCATACGGCTACTTGAGGACGGGGACGGCTCGCACCAAATGACATAACAAGGATTGGCAGAATATATCCTGCCTATGGCATAACTGCCATTACTTGTCATATCAGATAAAGGGCGTCGACATAACTAAAGCGATAACCCTAGAACGGTAACGAAATGGTTGCGGTGAGCGTCAAGTCTACGATGCGCCCACGTACCAGCCTCGACTGTGTTTGCGGAGGCAGCCGTTCCCTGTGCCCCGGCTGTCTAATCTCGTTCGCCGTCCTCATGCGGAAGGAGCACCCGGACACGCTGTCCGTGGGGATGCTCAGACGCAGGCTGACGGGGATCAGCGGCCGGGAGGCGGCGCTGCTCTTGGAGATGAGCCGCCGGATTCGGTAGGCGTTTTGGTGGGCCTGGTAGGATTCGAACCTACACCTGCACCGCTTTTGAGACGGTTGCCTCTGCCATTGGGCTACAGGCCCACTTTGGCGGAGCGGGCAGGAATCGAACCTGCGCACGGCGAACCGTGTACGGATTAGCAATCCGCTGCCTTACCGCTCGGCCACCGCTCCGTTTGGCGGAGAGAGTAGGAGTTGAACCCACACTGCCTTTCGGCTTACCTCTTTTCGAGAGAGGATGCCACGCCAATGGCGGTCTCTCCGTGTCGCCCTCAAGGATAACAGAAAGCGCCCCCAATAACGGACTCCGCTATCAAGAGCGCTCGCTGATGGCCCTGCCGTTTCCGCACTCTGGGCTGCCGCCCCAGCGCTCTTGCGAGCCAGGTTGCGAATCTACCATGAGCTGACCGCTGACCAGGACTTCGACGGCCATTTAACGGATATCCCCGCTATGAAACCCGCGCGAGCCACAGCGGGGGAGTAGCCGCTCCCGATTATAACAGAAAGTCCGCCCCGAAGGACGGACTCGCTGCTCATGAAAGCTCACGCCCGAGCGTGTGCGCCCATCAGTATAACAGAAAGCCCGCCCGGCTGATCCGCGTTATCGTAACGGAGGATTCGTCTACCATCGTCAGAGAATCCAGCATGATAAGAGTACTTCCAGGTTCGAGCCTCGATGCGGCCGGAGCGCTCGCGGGTTTCATACAGCTTCTGGACTTCCAAATAGACGCCCGCGTGACATTCTATACGCCCGCGAATTTCGCCGAACCCAGCCTGCTCAGGCTCGATTGTAATGTCGTGACTAACGACGAACGGGTGATCGCTTAACACCCGCAGCAGGACGTGCAGGTAGTTTTCTCGATTGTTCCACCCGTGTTTCCCTAGCATTCTCTAGCCGGCTGAGTGCCTCGATAGCATAGAGCCATTTAACTACGCCAAGGCTCTCTTTGATACGTTTGCTCTGCAATGCGGCCCTTAACTCAACCGAGGGTAGGCTATACTCGCGCTCGAAGTACTTGACCTCTTGCTTCAAAGAGGCAAGATATTCTCGACGCACCTCCGGCGAGTTAGCCCTGGCAATAGCCAAGCTAATGCCTTCAGCCGTCAGCGGGACCGCGCCATTCTTTCCTCTCATTGAAGTGGCCCTCCTGCCGCCGGAAAGGTCTGGTGTCAAGTGGCATTACGCCACATAAAACTCGTGCGCGGCTCACCCGCGCATCCGTCGTGTGAATACTATCACTTACTAGCAACGCCGAATACAACCAGAAAGTTACAATTCAAGGAGAATTTACATTAAGACTTACAGGCGACTCAAGACATCACTGCTCGGAATGGCCCTCCACGCCAGGAACCTACGTGGAGCAGACCAACAAGCCGACCTCGGGCGAGTTCGACAACCAGTGCCTAGCTAAGGAAAGAACGGGCAACTGCACGAACTAGGTGCCGTAACGACTGGCGGGGGCGTCGGCCCCCGCCAGTTCGTTGAAGAACGAAATAAGATGGCGCCGAGAACGCCCCAGTCTCCCTGATTCTTTTCCGTCGAAGATCACTTCAATCACCGGTCCCACCTCACGCCCATAGCGGACACAGACTTCATCCACCAGTGGAGAGCTGTAGAGCCTCGACGCGAGCCCCTCAAACGCGCGAAGTAGCCTTTCCTCAACCCGCAGCCAAAGTATCGCTCGCTTAAATGTGCGGCCCTCCGCTTTACGCTCGGAGGACTTGTGCCCTGAGCAGGACTGAATTACGCACACCCCCTCGATTTCGTTTAAGCGATCAACAAGGCCATAGATCTCTGGGTCAGGCGTCCCCGGCACACTATGGTCAACCGAGACCGCGCGCAACGCATGCCACTCGCCTAATCGGCTGTCTTTCTCCTGGGATGTTAGATGCTTCATGGCGGCGCACTAAAAGGCGACGGACCCGAGAGGACTGTTACTGCTCAGCGCTGACATCGCAACCCTAGATTGCGTTAGCCGAGCCTCTATTCTACCATGAACCACTACTTCAGCGTCACCGGCGTGGACGTGAGCAGCCGTAGAATCACGTTGGCCACGGCCCAGAGCCCGCCGACGATGGCGGTCTGCGCCTCCTCGTCAATGATGTCGCCCTTGCCGGTCACGAGCGGCAGGATCAGCACCAGCCCTGCCACGACCTGCGCCCAGAACGTCCGGCTCTGAAGAATCGTCTTCGCTTCCATCATCTCGCTCCTTCCCTTCGTAGTCCCGCACCAGCAGGACAATCGTCGTCATCGCCGCGCCCATGATCGCCGCCGCCACCGAGAGCAGCAGCATACCGTCCAGCGTCATCGTTGCACCTTCCGCTCAATACGCTCCGCCCTGCAACGGTTAAGGCCTGTATCGTCATTGAGAGACATCGCCCCGATACCATCGAACCGCCCCGACTCCCGAAGGAAGAAGAGCTCTAATCCGTTGATGGTGAGAATCGTGTATCGGGGCGATGTCCTGATCTTTAGGCTCTGGTCCGTATACTCCCCTGAGTATTCCATCGGACGAACGAATCCAGGGGCCTTGAACACTTGAAGCACCCTGCCTAACAGCGTCATCGCCTAGTCGTCCGTTGCCGGGCCGCCGTCATTGACGCTTCGCACCTTCCAGATGGCGTTGTTGGCAGGCAACTCTTCGACCTTGCTCAGGTCGTAGCCCAACGCCGTCGCCCGCTCTGCGGACACCACGCTTTCGAGGTGTGCCCCGGTCACCACGTAAACGTGCGAGGTCCCCGCCTTGCGTACCAGTCTTGCCATGTCTTCCTCCTGTCCCTTGATGCGTGCGGCCACTTCGGCCACGATGCTGTCTATCGGTAGCGTGCCTGGGTCGCTCCGGTTGTTCGCCACCTCGTAGTGGCCGATGATGTGCGCCCGGTCAGCCGGGATTCCGTACTTCTGGCAGGCGTACACCGTCCAGTCCACGAGCGCCTTGCGCTGCCCCACGTTGAGCGTCTGCCCAATAGTGGCGGCGTAGCCCTCAATCTCAACGCTGATGCTTTGCAGGTTCAGGGAGACGCTGGGATCGGTGCCCGCCGGATACGGCTTGCCCACCGTGACCCCGTTGGCGATGGCTCGCCGGTCCTCGGGCACGCACAACCAGACCTCCCCCGTCCACGATACGAAGTAGTGCGTCGAGCCTTCAGCGCCG
>Ga0209341_10001877_pt1 | contig 20438 bp, 17 predicted proteins | sample RifCSP13_2_FD_184020 | JGI IMG/M metagenome (GOLD analysis project Ga0209341, IMG submission 184020) | Soil microbial communities from Rifle, Colorado - Rifle CSP2_sed 13_2 (SPAdes) (version 2) | ecosystem: Environmental > Terrestrial > Deep subsurface > Rock core/Sediment | place: Rifle... | reverse complement strand
CGCCCTTCTCCTCGGGGTGCACGTTCTGCGCGCCGAGCCCGTAGAGCAGCCGGTCGGAGTCGATCAGCGTCTGCACGGCGCGGAGCGCCGTGAAAGGTGGACAGATCACGACCTCCACGCGCTCGGCGTCGTCGCGGTCGAGCAGGTACGAGAGCTTCTGCACCGCCTGGATGGCCTCCAGGTGCGTCTTGTGCATCTTCCAGTTGGCGGCGACGATCGGCCTCCGAGCCATCTAGGCCACTTCCAGCGCGGCGATCCCGGGGAGCGTCCCGCCCTCCAGGAACTCGAGCGAGGCGCCGCCACCGGTGGACAGGTGGTCGAAGGAGTCCTCGAGACCGAGCCTGCGCACCGCCGCGAGGCTGTCGCCTCCGCCCACGACGCTGAAGGCTCTCGATCCGGCGATCGCCATGGCCACGCCCCGGGTACCGGCGGAGAAGGGCTCGAGCTCGAACACCCCCATGGGGCCGTTCCATAGGATCGTTCCGGCGTCGGCGAGCGTCCGGGCGAACTCCTCCACGGTGCGCGGACCGACGTCCAGCGCCATCTCCCCCCTCGGCACGTCGTGAGCGGGGACCGTCCGCCGCGGCGAGTCGACCGACATCTCCGCAGCCGCGATCGCGTCCTCTGGGAGCTGGATCAGCACGCCGCGCTCGCCCGCCCTGCGCTGTGCCGCCCTCACGTCGTCGAACCTCTCGGGCTCGCAGAGGGTGGCGCCCACCTCGCCGCCGCCGGCCGCGATGATCGTGAAGGCCATCGCGCCGCCGATCAGCAACGCGTCGACCCGCTCGACCAGCGACCCGATGGTCGCGAGCTTATCGGAGACCTTGGCTCCGCCGAGGACGGCCATGTACGGCCTCTCCGGAGCGTCCCGGAGCTTCGACAGCACCTCTACCTCCCGGTGGAGCAGCCTGCCCGCAACAGCCCGCATGTCGTTGCCGCGGAACAGCTCCGGCAGCGCCGCGACCGAGGCGTGCGCGCGATGAGCCGCACCGAACGCGTCGTTCACGTAAGCGTCCGCGAGCACCGCGAGTCGCCTCGCGAAACCCGGGTCGTTCGCCTCCTCACCCGGGTCGAATCGGAGGTTCTCGAGGAGGACGACCTCGCCGGGCCCGATGTGCTCGCACACTGCCTCGACCTCGTCGCCTACCGTCTCGTCGAGCGCCATGACGTCGGCGACAAGCAGCTCCGAGAGCCGATCCGCCACCGGCGCTAGCCGCATCCCTTCCGCGACCCTGCCCCTCGGCCTCCCGAGATGCGAGGCGAGGATCAGCGAGGCTTCGCGCTCGAGGAGCTCGGCGAGAGTGGGAAGCGTCCGGCGGATGCGAAAGTCATCGGCGACGGTCCCGCCCTCGAGCGGGACGTTCAGGTCGGCGCGGACGAGGACCCGCTTCCCGGCGACGTCGCCGAGATCGTCGAGCGTGGGCAAGCTCACAGCGAGGCGGCGACCATCTCGACCAGCTCGACGAGCCGGTTCGAGTATCCCCACTCGTTGTCGTACCAGCCGATCACCTTGACGAGGTTGCCGATGACCATCGTCGACTGGGCGTCGAACGTGCAGGACGCCGGGCTCCCGACGACGTCGCTCGACACGATAGGGTCCTCCGTGTAGACGAGGCGGCCACGCAGGCGCTCGGTGCCGGCCGCGACCTCGAACGCCCGGTTTATCTCCTCGGCCGTGACCTCGCGTCCGAGGATCGCGACCAGGTCGGTGACCGAGCCGTCGGGCACCGGGACGCGCATGGCCGTGCCGTCCATCTTGCCCTTGAGCTGCGGGAGCGCCAGAGACGTCGCCTTGGCGGCTCCGGTCGAGGAGGGGACGATGTTGATCGCGGCCGCGCGAGCCCGGCGTAGGTCCTTGTGGGGCAGGTCGAGCAGGTTCTGGTCGTTCGTGTAGGCGTGGATCGTGGTCATCAGCGCGCGGTCGATCCCGAACGAGTCCTCGAGCACCTTCGCCAGCGGCACGACGCAGTTCGTGGTGCAGGAGGCGTTCGAGATTATGTTGTGGGCTGCGGGATCGTAGCCGTCCTCGTTCACCCCCATCACGATCGTGATGTCCTCGCCCTTCGCGGGCGCGCTGATGATGACCTTCTCGGCGCCGGCGGCGATGTGCGCCTCGGCCTTCTCCCGATCGGTAAACAGCCCCGTCGACTCCAGGATGATCTGGGCGCCGAGCTCCTTCCAGGGGAGATCGGCCGGGTTGCGCTCGGCCAGGACCTTGAACGCCTTGCCGTCGACCGAGATGCCTTCGTCGGTTACTCGGATGTCCGCGTCGAGGACACCCAGGACGGAGTCGTACTTCAGCAGGTGGGCGAGGGTCTTCGAATCGGTGATGTCGTTCACCGCGACGAAGTCGAAGTCGGCGCGGGTCTTCCTAGCGGCCCGGAGGAAGTTGCGTCCGATGCGACCGAAACCGTTGATGCCGATCTTGACGCTCATTTCTCCTCCTAGGGGTGAGGCCCGGGCGCTCCCATCCTAGCGAGCGCCGCTGCGGGCGTCCGGCCTAGCGGTCCAGGTCGCGGTGATCCACGCCGACGGGGTAGCCGCGGTCCTTCAGGAACCGCGCCAACTCGTCCACGACGACGATAGAGCGATGTCGCCCGCCGGTGCAGCCGACGGCGATCGTGAGGTAGGACTTCCCCTCGGAGACGTACGCCGGCACGAGCAGCTCCAGCAAGGACTCGAGACGCGACATGAACTCCCAGTACAGATCCTGGCCCGTCACGAACTTCCGCACGCGCTCGTCGCTCCCGGGGAGCGGCCGTAGGTCCTCGATCCAGTGCGGGTTCGGCAGGAACCGGACGTCCAGCACCAGGTCGGCGTCCCGCGGGGTGCCGAACTTGAACCCGAACGACACGAGCGAGACCTGGATGCTCTCCTCCGGAGGAGCCTCCGCGAAGGCCTCGCGGATCCGGTCCCTGAGCTCGTGCGGTGTCAGCCCGGACGTGTCCACGATCAGGTCGGCCTCGCCGCGGAGGCTCTCCATCATCAGCCGCTCGCGGCGGATGCCCTCCACCACGCGGTCGGCGGGGGCGAGCGGGTGCCTGCGACGTGTGGCCTCGTACCGGTTCACGAGATCGACGTCCGCCGCCTCCAGGTACAGGATCCGGTAGGCGATGTGGAGCTTCTTCAGCTCCTCCAGCGCCTTCGAGAGTTCGCCGAAGAACACGCCTCCCCTAGCGTCTACCACGATCGCGACGCGGTGCGGACCGCCGGGGCCGGCGGCGAGCTCCGCCATCTTCGACAGCAGCGCCGGCGGAAGATTGTCGACGACGAAGTAGCCGAGGTCCTCCAGACACCGGGCCGCCTCCGAGCGGCCGGCGCCCGAAAGGCCGGTGATTATCGTGAAGCCCGGACCTCCGCGGGCGGCGGCCACGACTTCCCTCGTCCTACCCTTCGCCCGGCCCGCGCGCGCCGGCTCCGCCATCAGGCGCTCGCCCTCCCCTCGACACGATGGACCCGATCGTAGACGGCGCGGGCGAGCTCGGGGCCGAATCCGGGCGTAGCTTCGATCTCTCCGAGCGAAGCCCGGCGCAGCTCGGCAAGCGACCCGAATCTCCGCAGGAGAGTCCTCTTCCTCGCCGGACCGACGCCAGGGACGTCGTCCAGCGGGGAGGCCAGCGCGCGGCGAGCCCGCTTCTTCCGGTGGTACGCGATGGCGAACCGATGAGCCTCGTCGCGGAGGTGCTGGAGGACGAAGAGGGCCTCCGAGCCCCGCGGGATCCGCAGAGGGTCGGGACGGCCGGGGAGATAGACCTCCTCGAGGCGCTTCGCGAGCCCGACGGCGGGCAGCTCGAGTCCATGCTGCGCCAATGCCCTTGACGCCGCGCCGAGCTGCCCGCGGCCACCGTCCACGACGATCAGCGAGGGTGGGTAGGCGAACCGCCGGCGCCCTGGTTCCTCGTCCTCGCCCTCGGCCAGCTTGGCGAACCTTCGCCGGAGCATCTCCCCCATACTGGCGAAGTCGTCCTGGCCGGGTACGCCCTTGATCTCGAACCGCCGGTAGTCCGAGCGCTTCGGAATCCCGTCCTCGAACACCACCATCGAGCCGACCGTGTCCGTGGGGCCGAGGTTCGAGACGTCGTAGCACTCGATCCGGAGGGGCGCCTGTGGCAGGCCGAGCTCGTTCGCGAGCTCCGCCAGCGCCCGGGAGCGTGCGCCGAAGTCGGAGGCGCGGCGGAGCTTGTGCCGCCTGAAGGCCTCCTCGGCGTTCCTGGTCGCGGTTTCGAGCAGGCGTCGCTTGGCGCCCCGCTCAGGAACGCCGAGCGATACCTTTCCGCCACGCCGCTCCGAGAGCCACCTCTCGAGCACCGCCCGGTCCTCCGGCATCACCGGTACGAGGAAGCGGGGCGGCACCTCCGCGTCCTCACGCTCCATCGCGAGCTCGCGGATGAAGGAGGCGAGCAGGGCGGGCGGGTCGAGGTGCTCCACCTCGTCCACGACCCAGCCCTTCTGGCCCGTCACCCGGCCGCGCCTGACGAAGAAGACCTGGAACGCGGCCTCGAGATCATCCTCGACCAGACCGACGACGTCGAGGTCCTCCGGCTGCGTGAGGACCATCTCCTGGCTCTCCATAGCGCGCCGAGCGGCGGTGAGCTGGTCGCGGAGCTTGGCAGCCAGCTCGAACTCGCGGCGCTCGGCGGCCTGCCGCATCTCGTTTTGAAGCCGCGCGAGGACGGGTCGCTCGTTCCCGGCCAGGAAGTCCTCCAGCGCCGCGACGTGGGCGCGGTAGGAGTCCTCGGTCACGCCTGTCGTCTCGGGCACGCACGGACCCGCGCACCGGCCGATGTCGTAGTAGAGGCACGGCCGTCGCGCGCGGGCTCGCTGGTCGAAGAACGAGTTGGAGCAGGTGCGGACCGGGAAGACTCGGGTGAGCGCGTCGAGCGTGTCCCGGATCGCGTACGCGTGCCCGAACGGGCCGAAGTACCGCGCGCCCTTCCTCTTGCGTCCGCGGAGAACCTGCGCCCGCGGCCACCGCTCCCCGACCGTGATGGCGAGGTATGGGTAGGACTTGTCGTCCTTGTACCGGATGTTGAAGCGCGGCCGGTGCTCCTTGATCAGGTTGTACTCGAGCATCAGGGCGTCGACCTCGCCTGAGGCCACGATCCACTCGACGGACTCGGCGGCGGCGAGCATGGCCTCGGTCCGGGCGTGCTGGGGTTTGGCCCAGTAGGTCGAGACGCGCTTGCGGAGCGAGCGCGCCTTGCCGACGTAGATCACGCGCCCGTCGCCGTCGCGGAAGAGGTAGGCGCCGGGCTCGTCGGGGATCGATGATCCTTCAGGCCGCGGAGCGCTCACGCGGCCATTGTAGGAGAGGGCACCCGCCGGGGCGGGGTACCTACTTGGTCTTCGCAACGGCCGAGACGAAGGTGCCGGTCATCGTCGTCGGGTGCACGTCGCAGCGGAAGAAGAAGACCCCCTCGTCAAGGGCCTTTACCTCGTAATCGATCGAGTCGGGGCCGGCTATCAGCTCACCGACGAAGAGCTTCGCCGCGGCGGGATCGGCCAGCGGATCGGTCTCGTGGATCGCCACGTTGTGCTGGACGCCGGCATCCTGGTTGTCGAAGCCGATCGTGAGGTCCTCGCCGGCCGGCGCCGCCAGGCAGTCGGTGTCGAAGCCCGACACGGCCGCGCCGGCAGGGGCGACGATCTCGAGCTCGGTTCCCTCGGGCTCGCACGCCGCCGCCGGAGGCCCCGTCGGCGGCGCCGCGGTCTCGGTCCCCGGCCCGCCCGTCGGGCTCGGCATCGCGAGCGCCAGGCCCTCCGTGTCGCCCAGGGCTCCGAGCAGCAGGTCGCCGTTCTCTCGGTCGTACCAAGCGAGGTAGACGGTCGAGCCGTCGGGCGCGACGCCCACCGCGGGCGAGTCGCCGCCCTCGGTCCCCTGGGTCTGGACCGGGGCGAACGACGAACCGCTCCCCGATGCCAGCCCGATCGCTTCCGACGCCCGGTCGTACCAGGCCACGTACTCCGTTCCCTGATCGTCCACGGTAACGCTCGTCGTAGCCGTACCAGTGCCCTCGCCCTCACCGAGCGTGGCGGCGGTGCCGACGAACCACCCGCCCCCCGAGGAGGAAGCGACGTGTACCTCGCTCCCCCCGGCCGCGAAGTAGGCGACGTGCGCGTTCCCGTCGCCGTCGACGGCCATCGAGAGCCCGGCGCCTCCTCCTCCCGTCTCGACCGGCGCGGTGCTCCAGGAGTCCTTGGGGCCGAGCCTGGCGAACATCGGGCTTCCCGCCGCGGTGTCGACGTAGGCGACGAACGGCTCGCCGGCCGCGTCGAATCCCACCGCGGTTCGATCGGGCTGAGGGCAGCTCGAGCACCGGGCGATCTCGGCCACGCTGGCGCTCTCCCAGCCCTTCTCGCCTGGCCTTGCCAGCGTCACCGCCTGGGACTCCCCCTCGTTCAGGGTGTAGGCGACCGCTGGGCTCCCGGACCCATCGACCGCGATCCCCGGCGCGCCCAGAGGTCCGGCTGTCGTGAGCGGCTCTTGCAGCACAACGACCTGCTCCACGGCGAAGGAGCCGCCCGCGTTCGTCCCGTACCAGAGGCCGGTGTCTGCAGCCCACGCCACGTGAAGCTTCCCCTGGTCGTCGACCGCGACCGCCGTGCCGTTCACGTTGGTCGGGGTCGCGGTCGCGAGCTCCTCTAGGATCTGTGGCCCGAAGGCGACCTCCACGTTGGCGATCTCCTCAAGCATCGCGGCGGCGCCGCGGGTCCAGATCCCGCCGGAGATAGTTGCCACGGACACCGCAGGCAGGGAGGGCGCCCCTATCGGTCGCTGCACCGGGAGCTCTCCGGCCTCGAGCTCCTTCACGAACGAGAACGACACGACGTAAGGGATCCCGTTGGAGTCGATCGCGATCGACGGGTCGGCGCCCGCATCGTCCAGGAACTCGACTACTAGGGGGACGAACCGACGCCCGTCGCCGAGGTCCACCTCGGAGGCCGTTGGTTGCGCGCAAGCCGCAGCGATTACGCCTAGCGAGCAGACGAGGACGAGCGCTCTCCTGGACAAGACGGGGCGCATATTAGCAAGCCTTCTAGGCGGGCGAGCCGCCTCCGCCGCGAGCAGAGACCGCGACGCGGGGCGCCCGCGGTGTCCCAAGGACCTCCGCCAGAAACCGCCCCGTGTGGGACCCCGGGTGCGTGGCCACCTCCTCCGGCGGACCCGCCACGACGACCTCGCCGCCCGCCGCTCCCCCCTCGGGCCCGAGGTCGACGATCCAGTCCGCCGTCTTCACGACGTCCAGGTTGTGCTCGATCACGACCACCGTGTTGCCGCTCGAAACCAGGCGCTGAAGGACCGCGAGGAGCTTGCGGATGTCCTCGAAGTGCAGGCCGGTCGTCGGCTCGTCGAGCGCATAGAGCGTGTTCCCCGTGGCCCGCTTGTGCAGCTCCGAGCCGAGCTTGATGCGCTGCGCCTCGCCGCCGGACAGCGTCGGCGCCGGCTGCCCGAGTTTGATGTAGCCGAGCCCCACGTCGGATAGCGTCTGAAGGTAGCGAGCCAGGATCGGGATGTTCCGGAAGAACTCAAGCCCCTCGTCCACGCTCATCTCCAGGACGTCCGCGATCGAGCGGCCCTTGTACCTCACCTCGAGCGTCTCGCGGTTGTACCGCCTCCCCTTGCAGACCTCGCAGGTCACGTACACGTCGGGAAGGAAGTGCATCTCGATCTTGATCTGGCCGTCGCCGGCGCAGTTCTCACACCGCCCCCCGCGAACGTTGAACGAGAACCGCCCGGGCTGGTAGCCGCGCACGCGCGCCTCCGGCGTCTGCGCGAACAGCTTCCGGACGTGATCGAACATGCCGGTGTAGGTCGCGGGGTTCGACCGCGGCGTTCGTCCTATCGGCGACTGATCGATGTCGATCACCTTGTCGATCTGCTCCCAGCCGACGAGGCGCTTGTGCTTGCCGGGCAGCATGCGGGACCGATAGACCTTCTGGTTGAGTGCCCGCAACAGAACGTCCTGGACCAGGGTCGACTTCCCAGAGCCCGATACACCGGTCACGCACACGAACAAGCCCAGCGGGATCTGGATCGTCACGTCTTTCAGGTTGTGCTCGCGGGCGCTCTCGAGTCGAAGCGTGCGTTCCCCGGGGACGCGGCGGACCTCGGGAACCGGGATCGAGCGACGCCCGGATAGATAGGCACCGGTCAACGAGCCCTCCTCGTCGAGAAGGCCCTTCAGCGGCCCTGAGTAGACGATCTCCCCCCCGTGCTCTCCGGCGCCGGGGCCGATGTCGACGACGTGATCCGACGCCTCGATCGTAGCTTCGTCGTGCTCGACGACGATCAGCGTGTTCCCGAGGTCACGGAGACGCAGCAGGGTGTCGATGAGCCGCCGGTTGTCGCGCTGGTGCAACCCGATCGATGGCTCGTCGAGGATGTAGAGCACTCCGACTAGGCCGCTGCCTATCTGCGTCGCTAGCCGGATCCGCTGCGCCTCGCCGCCGGCGAGCGTCGCCGACGCGCGGTCGAGCGAGAGGTAGTCGAGGCCGACGTCGACCAGGAAGCCGAGCCGGGCGCGGATCTCCCTTAGGAGCCGCTCGGCGATCATCCGCTCGCGGTCCGAGAGCTCGACCGCGTCGATGAAGTCGAGCGTGTCGCGTATCGACTTCGTGGTGAGCTGCCATATAGTGATCCCGCCGACGGTCACTGCCAGGCTCTCCGGCCGGAGACGCGCGCCCTTGCAAGAGCGGCAGGGAACCTCCCGCATGAACTGCTCGAGGCGCTCGCGCTGCGTGTCGGAATCGGTCTCTGCGTGCCGCCGCTCCACGTTCGGGAGCAGGCCTTCGTAGGCGGTCCAGTACGACCGGAGCCGCCCGTATCGGTTCCGATACCTGACGTAGATCTCCTCGTCGGAGCCGTAGAGGATCACGTCCCGCGCCTTCTTCGCTAGCTTCTTCCACGGCGTGCTCACACCGAACCCATGCGCATCGGCGACGGCCTCGAGCACGCGGTCCCAGTACTCGAGGCGCGAGCCTCCCCAGGGCGCGAGCGCTCCCTCGGAGATCGAAAGGTCCGGATCCGGCACTACGAGCTCGGCGTCGACCTCGAGGCGGATGCCGAGCCCGTCGCACGTCTGGCAGGCGCCGTAGGGCGAGTTGAACGAGAAGTTCCGCGGCTGGAGCTCGTCGAAGGAGATGCCGCAATGCGTGCACGCGAGGTTCTGCGAGAAGCTCTGGACCTCCTCGTGCCCGTCGGTCCGCACCGCGACGGCAGCGATGCCCTCGGCGAGCTGGAGCGCGGTCTCGATCGAGTCGGCCACCCGCCGGCGGATGTCCGGCTTGGCGACGAGCCGGTCGACGACCACCTCGATCGTGTGCTTGTAGTGGCGTTCCAGGCGGATCGACTCGGATAGGTCGCGGACGTCGCCGTCGATCCGGGCGCGGACGAACCCCTTGCGCGCCAGGTCGCCGAGGAGCTTCTCGTACTCGCCCTTGCGACCCCGGACGACCGGCGCGAGCACCTGGAACCTCGTGCCCTCCGGCAGCTGGAGCACCTGGTCGACGATCTGCTCCGGGGTCTGCCGGCCGATCGGGCGACCGCACTTCGGACAGTGTGGGTGGCCGATCCGCGCGAACAGCACCCGCAGGTAGTCGTAGATCTCGGTGATCGTCCCGACGGTCGACCTTGGGTTCTTGGAGGTCGACTTCTGGTCGATCGAGATCGCCGGCGATAGCCCCTCGATGAAGTCGACGTCCGGCTTCTCCATCTGCCCGAGGAACTGGCGGGCGTAGGCGGAGAGCGACTCCACGTAGCGCCGCTGACCCTCCGCGTAGATCGTGTCGAAGGCGAGCGAGCTCTTGCCCGAGCCGGAGAGGCCCGTGAACACGATCAGCCTGTCCCGGGGAAGCTCGAGCGTGATGTTCCTCAGGTTGTGCTCACGGGCGCCGTGGATGATTAGCTTCTCGGTGCCCACGGCGGGCATTGTAGTGCGGGTCCCAGACAGGACTTCCTCGGGTCGCTACGCTCGCGCCATGCGGCGACCCGAGGTGCCCTTCCGGGAGGCGCTCCGGTTCTGGGTCAAGCTGGGGTTCGTCAATTTCGGCGGGCCGACCGGTCAGATCGCGATCATGCACCATGAGCTCGTCGAGAAGCGCCGCTGGATGGAAGAGGACCGGTTCCTCCACGCGCTCAACTTCTGCACGCTGCTCCCTGGCCCGGAGGCGCAGCAACTCGCGATATACGTCGGGTGGCTGCTGCACAGGGCCCGGGGCGGCATCGTCGCCGGAATCGCCTTTGTGCTGCCCGCGATGTACCTCATGCTCGGGCTCGCGTGGCTCTACGCGGTCCACGGGGAGCTCTCGTGGGTCGCGGCGGTCTTCGACGGGCTCGGGGCGGCCGTCGTGGGCATCGTCGGCGCGGCCGTGATCCGCATCGGGGCGCGAACTCTCTCTAGCGGCGCGATGGTTGCAGTGGCCGCCGCCTCGTTCGCCGGTCTGTTCCTGTACCGGCTGCCCTTCCCCGCGGTGATCCTCGCGGCCGGCGCGCTCGGCTTCGCGGGTGGGCACCTCCGCCCGGACGTGTTCTCCACGATCCGTGACCAGAGCGATTCGAGCGAGAACCTCGACGAGGAGGTCGCGATGCACACGCGGCCGAGCTTGGGTCGGTCCGTGAGGGTCCTGGGGATCGGGCTCGCGGTCTGGTGGGCTCCGCTGGTTCTCGTCGCGCTCCTGCGCGGTCCCGGTGACGTGTTGACCGACGAGGCTCTCTTCTTCAGCAAGGCTGCTGTGGTCACGTTCGGCGGCGCCTATGCGGTGCTCGCCTACATCGACAGGGCAGCGGTCGGCTACGGGTGGCTCACTCCGGGCGAGATGGTCACCGGCCTCGGGCTGGCCGAGTCCACGCCGGGGCCGCTCATCATGGTCACCCAGTTCGTCGGGTTCGTCGCGGCGTACCGCTCACCCGGCGGCCTGGATCCGCTGGTGGCCGGTGTCATCGGCGCGCTCGTGACCGTATGGGCGACGTTCGCGCCGAGCTTCCTCTGGGTGTTCCTGGGAGCTCCGTACGTGGAGCGACTGCGCGGGAACGTGCGACTGCGGGGCACGCTCGCCACGATCACCGCGGCGGTCGTCGGCGTGGTGCTCAGCCTCGCCGTCTCGTTCGCCCTCCGTGTGCTGTTCGAGGACGTTCGCGTGTTCCATCTTCTCGGCGCGACGATCCCCGTCCCGACCCCGTCCTCGCTCGATCCGTTCGCAACGGCGGTCGCGCTCATCGCCTTCCTCGGCATCTGGCGTAGCCGCTGGAACGTGGTACCTGTGGTCATAGCGAGCGCGGCCGCGGGATGGCTGCGTTCGCTGATCTCCTGAGCCCTCGGGGGAACTACCTACTGGTCTGCCGCCCAGCGTGGACATATCGTGGCTGTGATGCGATGGAGCCACCTCGCGACGCTGGCCCTGGTCTTGGCGGGCCTTACTCTGGGGGGGATCGGCGCGGGTGCTCGGCCCGCCGATCCACCCAACGACGCGCCCAAGGGAACCTCGTGCTTCTCAGGGGCAACGACGTTCCTCGGTGGGGACCCCTTCCCCACGCCGCAGGAAGCAGTTCAGCACTTCGTCGACATCTCGGCGGAGCAGATGGCCGAGCACGAGAAGATCTACGACTACGAGACGGTGCCGGTCGAGGAAGCCACCGTGAACGAATCGACGGTCGAGGACACCGTGACGGTGGTTCACCTAGGTCGGCTGACCACGTACACCCTCAGGGAGACCGAGAAGGGGTACGTGGTCGAGTCGATCGAGTGGCACCACGTCTGCCCGAAGGCAGATGCCTGACTGATCCCCTCCGGGGAAGACGCTCGCCGTGGAGGGTGGATCCTCTCCTCGACGGGTCCTCAGCTCGATACGATGCGACCGGCTCGAGGAAGGAGAACCGCATGAAGGAGCCGTGGGACGACTGGGGTGTGGACAGGAAGCCCGGGCTGACCCGGGAGGAGATGGCCGAACGCGCCAAGCGCTCGACAGAAGCGTTCATCGCCGAGATCGAGACAATGCCCGAGGAGGCTCTCGCACGCCCGGCTGCCGTGGGTATCTGGTCGGGCCACGAGGTCGTCGCCCACTGCGTCGTGTGGCACGACTACGCGGTCGAGGTCCTTCGCAGGAGCCTCGACGGCACCTTCCGGGTCGAGGACTTCGAGTACCCGGACGAGGACGAGTACAACGAGCGCACCGCCGCGGAGCTGGCACCACTCGCGACCACCGAGCTCCTCGGCCGGCTGCGCTCCGCGGCCGACATGGTCGGTGAGCTACTGGAGCGCCTTCCCGAGGATGAATGGCGCGCGCGGGATCGCTACGAGGTCGTCGTCACCGGGGAGCTGGTCGACCATCTCGACGAGCACATGGAGGACCTCCGCAAGCTGGGCTAGACGCCGCGCACGACCCGGCCGGTCCTGACGACGATCCTCACGTCGGCGAGCGCGTCCAGGCCTTCCAGCGGATCGCTCCCGACCGCCACCAGATCGGCGGGGCTGCCCGGTTCGAGCGGGCCGGGCGTCATGGCCTCGAGCACCTCCTCGGGCGACATGCCGATCGCCTCGTGCAGCAGCAGCGCCTCCCGAACGTCGATCCCCGGTGGTATCGGCCCGTTGCCCAGGTCGGTGCCGTAGACGATGGGTCCGCCGGCGGCGCGGAACCGGACGAGGTTGTCCGCGGCCGTGCGCAGCTCCGGCGTGACCTCGCCGTAGGAGAGGATGTCCAGCGTCGACACGATCCGCAGTGTGCGCGCGGCCGCCTCGAGCACCCGATCTTCCACGCGCTCGCCCCAAGGCGCGTGCGCGAGCTCGTCGACGCCGGCCCCGACCGCGCGCTCGACCTGACCCTCGCCCTGCGCGTGGGCGGTCACCGGCAACCCGCGTCCGTGCGCAGCCTCGCAGATTCCCGATAGCTCCGAGTCCGACAGGGTCGGCCCTGCCTCGGCGTTCAGAGAGACCTTGATCGCGGTCGCCCCCCGGTCGGCCAGTTTCCCCACCTCGGCCGCGGCTTCGTCGCTGCCGGAGACCTCGAGGCCCGTCCCGGCGGGTCCCCAGCCCGCCCGGGTCGGGTACCCTCCGGGCGCCGTCAGCATCGGCCCGGTGGCGCGCACGAGCGGCCCGTTGAACGAGGGCAGCTCGGACGCCTCGGCGAGCGCGAAGATCTCGTCGGCCGGCCACGCCAGGTCGCGCACGGCCGTGACGCCGCCCAGGAGGACGGCCGCAGGGTCCGAGAGCAGAACGTGCACGTGCCGATCAGCGACCGCCGGCATCAGGAACCCGTCGACCTCCAGCCGCTCGTCGACCGGCGGGGCACCCGCCGACGGTCCCGCGTATGCAACAACGCCATCCTCTGCGACCACGCCGCAGTGACGTACCAGGCGGCCCGCACCTAGCCAGCCGAGGGGGGCCTTTACGAGGAGGCTCCCCAGCTCAGGCTCCCGCCACGCCGGCCTCGCGAAGCGCCTTCAGCTCCTTGCGCAGGTCGACGACTTCGTCGCGAAGCCTGGCCGCGTACTCGAAGCGGAGGTCCTTGGCCGCCTCGTGCATCTCCTCCTCGAGGCTCCGGATGAGGCGCTCGAGCTCGTCGGCCGGCAGCTCGGGCTCCGCTCGGCGCCGGCGTCTCTTCTCCGGCGTCTTCCGGCCGTCCTCGGCCTGCATCGACAGGAGGATGTCGGACACCTTCTTGCGGATCGTCTGCGGGTCGATCCCGTGCTCGCTGTTGTAGCCGAGCTGGATCTTGCGCCTTCGCTGGGTCTCCGAGATCGCGCGCTTCATCGAGTCGGTGACCTCGTCCGCGTACATGAGCACCGTTCCCTCGACGTTCCGCGCCGCGCGACCGATCGTCTGGATGAGCGAGGTCTCCGAGCGCAGGAACCCCTCCTTGTCGGCGTCGAGGATCGCGACGAGCGACACCTCGGGGAGGTCGAGGCCCTCTCGGAGCAGGTTGATACCGACCAGGACGTCGAACTCGCCGAGTCGAAGGTCGCGGAGGATCTCGATGCGCTGGAGCGTGTCTATCTCGGAGTGCAGGTACCGGACCTTCACGCCCATCTCGATCAGGTAGTCGGTCAGGTCCTCGGCCATCTTCTTGGTAAGGGTCGTGACGAGGACGCGCTGGCCCTCCTCCGCGCGCCCGCGGATCTCGCCTATCAGGTCGTCGACCTGCCCGCGCGTCGGCCTGACCTGCACCTCCGGGTCCACGAGACCGGTCGGGCGCACTATCTGCTCCACCACACGGCTCGAGACCGACAGCTCGTAGGGCGCCGGCGTGGCCGACATGAAGACGACCTGGTTCACCCGCTTCTCGAACTCGGCGAACCGGAGCGGCCTGTTGTCGAGAGCGCTCGGCAGCCGGAACCCGAACTCGACCAGGGTCTCCTTGCGGCTCTTGTCGCCCTCGTACATCCCGTGGAGCTGCGGGACGGTCACGTGGGACTCGTCGATCACGCAGAGCCAGTCGTCGCGGAAGTAGTCCAGGAGCGTGTAGGGAGGCTCTCCGGCCTCACGGCCGTCGATGTGGCGTGAGTAGTTCTCGATGCCGGAGCAGAAGCCCATCTCGCGGAGCATCTCGAGGTCGTAGGTCGTGCGCATGCGGAGGCGCTCGGCCTCGAGGAGCTTCCCCCGCTGCTCAAAGCTCGCCAGGCGCTGCTGGAGCTCCTCCTCGATGCGGACGATCGCGCGCTTCATGCGCTCCTCGGACGCGACGTAGTGCGAGGCGGGGTAGATCCACTCCTCGCCGACCTCTCCGAGGATCTCCCCCGTGACGGTGTCGAAGCGAGTGATCCGCTCGATCTCGTCGCCCCAGAACTCCACGCGTACGGAGGTCTCCTCGTACGCCGGGTGGATCTCCAGCACGTCGCCGTGCACGCGGAAACGTCCGCGGGCGAGATCGCCCGGCGTCCGGTGGTACTGGATGTCGACGAGCCTCTGGATCGCGAAGTCGCGCCCGATGTCGACCCCCTTGATGAGGCGGAGGACCTGTCCCATGTACTCCTCGGGCGTGCCGAGGCCGTAGATCGCCGAGACGCTGGCGACGATCAGCACGTCGGGGCGGGTGAGCAGTGCCGCGGTCGCCGAGTGCCGCAGGCGCTCGATCTCGTCGTTTATCGAGGAGTCCTTCTCGATGTAGGTGTCGGTCTGCGGGATGTACGCCTCGGGCTGATAGTAGTCGTAGTAGGAGACGAAGTACTCCACGGCGTTCTCGGGGAAGAACTCCCGGAACTCGTTCGCGAGCTGGGCCCCGAGCGACTTGTTCGGAGCGAGGACCAGCGTGGGCTTCTGGACCCGCTCGACCAGGTGGGCGACCGTGAAGGTCTTCCCCGTGCCGGTGGCTCCCAGCAGCGTGACGTGTGGCTCGCCCGCGAGGACGCCCTGGGCCAGTTCCTCGGCGGCCTTCGGCTGATCGCCCGCGAGCTCGAAGTCGGCGTGGACCTTGAACGGTGGCACGGACCGATTGTATGGCCCAACCGCGACACGGGATCGGCGATCGGTGAGCTTCAGAGCCTGCCGGCCTCGACGATCCGCTGGAGGAACTGCTTCGTCCGCGGCTCCCGGGGCGCCGAGAAGATCTGCTCGGGTGGGCCCTCCTCCAGGATCACGCCGTCGTCCAGGAAGCACACCCTGCTCGCGATGTCCCGTGCAAATCCCATCTCGTGGGTCGCGATCAGCATCGTCATGCCGGCCGCGGCAAGCTCGCGGATGACGTTCAAGACCTCGGCGATGAGCTCCGGGTCCAGCGCGCTCGTGACCTCGTCCAGCAGCATGATGTCCGGGCGCATCGCGAGAGCCCTGACGATCGCCACGCGCTGCTGCTGGCCGCCTGAGAGCCTGTCTGGATACTCCTCCGCTTTGTCGGCAAGACCGAACCGTTCGAGCAGCTCGCGCGCCTCGTCATCCGCATCGGTGCGCTGCTTGCCGAGCACCTTCTCCGGCGCCAGTGTGACGTTCCGGAGGACCGACATGTGCGGGAACAGGTTGAACGCCTGGAACACGATGCCTATCCGCCGACGGATCCGGTCCTCGTCGACTCCGCGTGCGGTGATGTCCTCACCGTGCACGATGATCCTGCCGGCATCGACCGGCTCCAGCAGGTTCACGCATCGCAGCATCGTCGACTTCCCCGACCCGGATGCACCGATCAGGCAGACGACCTCGTGCTCCGCGAGCGAAAGGTCGACCCCCCGGAGCACGCGGTTGCCGTCGAAGGACTTGTGCACGCCCTCCAGCCGAAGCGCTTCCTTCACGGGGCTCCCCGCGCGGCGCGGCGCCGACGGTCCCGCTCGATGAGGTGGTCGGTGAAGCGCGCGAGCGGGATCGTGACCAGGATGAACAGGAACGCGGACACCACGAAGCTTGAGTAGTTGAACCGGTACGCCGAGTAGATCTGAGCGGCGCGCGCGGCCTCGATCACGCCGAGGACAGCCAGAAGCGCCGTGTCCTTCTGGAGGCTCACGAAGTCATTGAGGAGCGGGGGGATCACCCGCCGGATCGCCTGTGGAAGCACCACGTACCTGAGGGACTGCCACCTGGAAAGGCCGAGGGACCGAGCCGCGGCCATCTGGCTGGCGTGAACGGACTCGATCCCGGCCCGGTACACCTCCGACACGTAGGCAGCGTAGGAAAGGACCAGGGCGGCCGTTCCGTAAACCACCTCGTCCTGCGTGGAGAGCCCCCGGATCTGGAGAGCCGGGATCCCGAAACCGAAGATGTAGATGACCAGGAGCAGGGGCGTGCCGCGGAACAGGTCCGTGTACATGATCGCCACGAGCCGGAACGGGAAGAAGACCGGACCGGGGATCTGGCGAACGACGGCGACGACGAGCGCCAGGACCAGGATCAGGACCTCGGCGACGAGGAACACCTCGACGTTCAGGAGGAAGGATGGCGCGATCCCCGGGAGCCCCTCCTCGGGCACCCCGAGCAATGAGTCCTTCATGGCCGCCCAGTCGAAGAACCCCTCCCTTACGCTCTTGAAGCCGGGCGCCAGAACGACGATCAGCGCGAGCGCCCCGAAGAAGATGACGGTGCTCGCGGTGGAGATCAGGACGCCGCGGTTCCCAAGCAGCCGCGAGCCGCCGTGCCCGGACAGGGGGTCGGGTTCCCCCGCCTCGTCGACCGAGGGCCCGGTCATCTCGAGCCCGTGCGATCCGTTACTGGATGACGAGGACGGCTAGGTAGTCGGCGAGCCACTCGTCCTGGAGCGTCGACAGCGTCCCGTCGCCCTTCATGTCGGCGAGCACCTCGTTCACGCAGTCTCGCAGCGGGTTGCCCTCTTCGAACAGGAGCCCCAGATGCTCCCCTGTGCTGGGGAACTGTCCGACGAGCGCGCTCCCCTTGGTGCCGATCGTCGCCTCGTAGTAGGCAGTAGGCAGGTCCAGGATCAGGCCGTCGACGCTGCCGTTCTTGAGCGCGGACTTCGCGTCGCTCGTGGTGTCGAACACCTTCGCCTGCTGGCTGGGCTGGATGACCGTGTTGATGAACGTGAGGCTCGTGGTCCCGACCTGTGCGCCGTAGACGTAGTCCTTGACCTCGGTCAGTGTGGTGGCGCCTTCCAGCGGCGAGCCCTCGAGCACTAGAAGGGCCTGGGTCAGGTCGTAGTACCCGTCGCTGAAGTCGACCGCCTGCTCCCGCTCCTCCGTCACCGATATGTTGTTGATGTCGAAGTCGAAGTCCTTCGGCCCGGGTGCGTAGGACTTGTTGAAGGGTTCGATCACCCACTCGACCTCCGACGCCGAGAACCCCAGGCGCTCGGCCACCTCGTAGGCCAACGCGCCCTCGAATCCCTTGCCGTTCGTCGGGTCGTTCTTGATGATCCACGGCGGGAACGAGGGGTCATCCGTGGCTATCGTCAGCTGCCCGCGGGTAAGCAGCGGCAGGTTCTCCTTGGCGCAGGCCTCCGAGCCGGTGGCGGTCGGCGGCGTGACCGACGGCTGATCATCGGCGCAGGCCGCGAGGAAAAGCCCCGACACCGCCAGGGTCGCGAGGATCTTGCGCATGGGTACTACCCCCTCTTGTCGTCTCCCACCGTGGATACGGCGCCCGCGGCGCTCGAGGTCGGAGCCTAGCACGCGCTAGCCGAGCGGCAGCAGCGGCACGTCCTCCCGCGACAGCAGCCAGCGATCTTCGAGCGCCTGGAGCGTCCCGTTCTCGCGAAGCCGGTCGAGCACCGCGTTCACGCACCGCACCAGGGAGCTTCCGGCCGGCATGACGAGCGCGTACTCATCGCCGGTCACCACCCGGCCGACGGTCTCGAGGTCGGGGTGGACCGATTCCGCCCACCTAGCCATCGTGAGGTCCAGGAACAGGGCGTCCACCTCGCCGCTCTGGATCGCGGCCAGCCCCTGCTCAGGCCCCTGGAACGCGAACGGACGCTCCTTCGGCCGGATCACCGTGTCGATCACCCGCAGCCCGGAGCGACCGACGAGCGCGCCGAGCCGGAAGGGGCGAAGGTCGGTCAGGCTGGTTGCGCCCCCGACCGGTCCGTCGCCCTTAGCCAGGATCGCCTGGTCGACCTGGTAGTAGCCCTCCGAGAGGTCGGCCTCGGTCTCGCGCTCCGGCCGAGCAAGCGCCCTGCCTAAGAAGATGTCGAATCGCTTTTCCCCCGGCGCGAATGCGTCCCAGAAGGCTACGTCTGTCCACTCGACCGCGTCTCGGTTGATGCCCAGCCCCGCGGCAACCTCGTACGCGAGAGCACCCTCGAAGCCCTCGCCGCTCGTGACGTCCCGGGAGAACCACGGCAGACGGCCGGGCAGGTCCGTCGCGAAGGTGATCGCGCCATCCCGCCGGAGCGGCGGGTCTTCGACATCGCAGGTCGGCGTTCCGTCGTCGGCGACGGGTCCGCTCGTCTCCAGTGGGGAGGAGGGACGGCCCGCGAAGTAGGCTCCCGCGCCGATCCCCCCCGCGACTGCGAGGACGAGGACCGATGCGAACAGCTTGCCGACCCGGCCAGAAAGTGCGCTCATCCCGAGGGAGGGTACCCGAGCCGCTTGTCGACCCGGTTGTGAAGAGGCGCTCCTCGCAAGAACCGGTCGAAGTTGTCGAGGAACAGCTCCACGAGTGCCGCTTCGTAGCCCTCGAAGTCGCCCGACATGTGCGGCAGAACGAGCACGTTCGGCATCCCCCAGAGCGGGCTGTCGGCGGGAAGCGGCTCCTGCTCGAAGACGTCAAGGGCCGCGCCGGCGATCCTCCCCTCCCGGAGCGCGGCGACGAGCGCCGACTCGTCGACGGTCCCACCGCGCCCCACGTTCACGAACCGCGCGGTCGGTCGCATCAGCGCGAACTCGTCGGCGCCGAGGAGACGGCGCGTCTCCGATGTCAGCGGCAGGGCGTTCACGACGTAGTCGGCCCCCCCGAGCACCTCGTGGAGGCTCCCGACGCCTGCCACCTCGCCGAAGACGTCGTCCTCGCGCGCCGTTCGCGCGACCGCGGAGGCTCGCATCCCGAGCGCCTTCGCCTTTGCTCCGATCGCCCGCCCTATCGATCCCGCGCCGAGGACGAGGAGCGAGCTTCCCGCCAGCCGACCCGTGTAGCGGTGCTCCCAGAGTCGCACCCGTTGGCGATCCAGGATCCCGGGCAGGTCCACGACGACCGCCAGCAGCAGCCCCACGACGCATTCGGCTATCGACTCGTCGAAGATCCCGCGCGCGTTCGTGAGCTCGACGTCGCTCTCGACGAGTCCGGGGAATAGCACCTCGTCGACGCCGGCCGATGACGCCTGGACCCACCGGAGCCGGGTGGCCGACGGCCAGGCCGCCTCTAGGAGCTCGCGGCCGTGGTCCCAGAGGAGCGCGACCTCGGCGTCCTCGAACGCACGGGCGGCCTGTTCGCGTGAACCCGCGTAGCGAACCTCGGCACGCCCCACCAGCGCGTCGATACCGGGAGGCGGGTCGGCCTCCGTTCCGGTTACGACGACGGCGAGCTCGCTCACGGCAGCGGTCGCCGCCCGGCGAACCCGGACTCGAGGTCGTGCCAGTGACCCACTCGCGTCTCCCCGAGCCGCCAACACAGGTACACCCGTCGCCCGTCCAGCTCACCGGGGAAATCCACGAGCCCGGTCTCCGGATCGCGCAGCAGGATCCCGAGCTCCGCGAGGTGCTCGACGTGCCCGCGGAGGGTCCGGATGGCGTTCCAGTACTCGGTCCCCTCGTGCCCTCCCCCGTCGGAGGCGACCATCTCCTTGATCCGCTCGCCCGCGCGAAGTACCACCTGTCTCGCCTCGCGGATCGCCGGCAGGATCTCCTCCAGCTCGGAGAGCATCGCGTTGGCCTCGTCGACGGAGTACGTGCGCTCGGTCACGGGAGCCCGAGCACCTCCGGGAGCTCGGCCATCGACGTGATCCTCGTCCCCGGTGCGTTCGGGTACCTCCCGCGCCTGTCGATCAATACAGGGAACATGCCGAGCGCCCGTGCGGGATCGACGTCGAAGACCGGACTGTCCCCAACGTGAGCGGACTCGCCCGCCTGCACGCCG
>Ga0209341_10001874_pt1 | contig 20452 bp, 15 predicted proteins | sample RifCSP13_2_FD_184020 | JGI IMG/M metagenome (GOLD analysis project Ga0209341, IMG submission 184020) | Soil microbial communities from Rifle, Colorado - Rifle CSP2_sed 13_2 (SPAdes) (version 2) | ecosystem: Environmental > Terrestrial > Deep subsurface > Rock core/Sediment | place: Rifle... | reverse complement strand
GCCTGAGTTTGCGCTAGAGTCTGTATGCAAACCGCCATCGTCAGCAAAGCTGACGCTGTCATTGCGAGGCCCGTTCCCTTCGTGCCTCAGGGCATGCTTTGGGCCGAAGCAATCCCCGTTTTGCCGTCCGAGTGGGAGATTGCTTCGCAAAAACCGCTCGCAATGACACCAATGACAGGGTTTGCATACACGCCCTAGCAATGCGATCTGGGTTTTAGTGTAGCGCTCTCATGGAAACGATCGCGAAAAGAGCGGACCAGCTCGACAAAACGGTAAACATCGGCGAAATTGGTCACCAGGCCGAGCGAAACGCGCAGCGCGCCGGAGCTGGGCAGACCCACCGCTTCCAGGTAATCATCATAACTCAGCCTCTCCCCGCTCCCAAAAGCCCTCTCCAGCGCATCAGGTGGGAGGCTGAAAGCGATCTCACCCGCCCCCGGATTGCAAAAACAGCCGGTGCGGATCGAGATCCGTTTCTCCATGGCAACCTGCTCAACAATCCGTTCGTCAACCACTTTGCCGGCTGGGTCCAGCAGGTTCAGCGGGACCGTCCCACCACGCATGTGCGTGTCTGGGGGGCCATAGACCTTGACCAGGGGCATGCCGTTTTGATGGCGCAAAGATTGCAGGGTCTCCAGCAGCCAGCCGGTCAGGCAGATGACTCGCTCGTGGATCATCTCCATGCCGTTGGCGTCGAGGTGGCGCAGACCGATTTCCACGGCGGGGATATCCAGGTAGTTCACGGTGCCATCTTCGAAGCCTGCCTCGTCAGCCGCCAGGTAATAAGCATCGCCACGGACAGAGGCCGCAAAAACTGCGCCGCCGGCGAACCAGGGGCGGCGCAGTTTTTCGAGCGCAGATTTGCGCGCCAGCAGGCAGCCCAGACCGGTGGGATAGCCGAACATTTTGTAAAACGAGAGGGGCACAAAATCCGGTCGCCAGCGGCTGAGGTCCAGGCGGTTGGTCGCCACGAACGCGGCGCAGTCGGCGATCACATCCCAGCCTCTCTTCTGGGCTTCGGCGACCCACTCCAACGAATGCTGCACCCCCGAGAAATTGGATTGGGCCGGAAAGGCGAACAGGTTGTTCTCGTTCGGGTCGGCGTCCTCCAGGTGAGAGATCAACTGGCTTTCGTCCATGCGTAAATCTGGCGCGCTCATCGCCAGGTAGGTGTGCCTGGCGCCCCGGACGCGGGCATATTCCCGGATGCCGTTGACCGAATTATGGTTATCAAAGGTGAGCAGCAGTTGTGAGCCAGGGCTGAAGGGGTAAGACTCCCCGATCAGCTTGAGCGCTCCGCTGGCGTTAGGGGTGAAGATGACCAGATATTCTTTCGCCGGGGCGTTGAAAAACTCGAGCACGTAGCACCTGGCTTTTTCTACCAGCTCGGTCGCCAGCGTGGAAGTCGGGTTGATGGAATGGGGGTTGCCGAAAACATTGTCGAGCAGCATGTGCTGGTGCTCACGCACCTGGCGCTCGGCGTACAGCCCCCCGCCGGTGTAATCCAGATAGGCGTGTCCCAGACGGTCCAGGCGCGCATATTCCCGCCTTCTCAAGTCGTCCAGGGGTTTGGTCGCGGAGTAGGAGGGATATTTCCGGCCGAAATCCGCATACAAGGCTTCCATTTTCAGATCGGTCTGCGAGGTCCCTTGAATTATGGTCATCTTACCTCCGATTTTTTACCAGGCTTCTCCCGCTGATGTTACACCGTTTCTGATACGGTTGTTGCCTCCGGCGAGTCTCCATTAAACTTTCTAACGTAAGAGTGTATTATATCTGATCCGGCTGGCGTGGTCGCTGAGCCGGTAAAGCCGTGTGCATAAAAGTTATGCCGGATACATCTTCGACTAGGCTGCGGGGTGTGTCGTTTTCGGATTGTCGAGAAATTTCCCTCACGAGAAACCCAATCTCGATATGTGACATTATTCACTTTTCTTTTAACCGATTTTCCTGTAAATTTATGATGGTTGGGGAATACGAAGTTCTTGGATGTACAGGAGAGTAACCATGATCCACAAGGCTTATCAGAAACGCCTGGGTAGATGCACAAGCCTGATGAAGCGGACCGGCCTGGACGTTTTGCTGCTCAGCAAGCCGGCCAATATGTTCTACCTGACCGGAGACGGGCGCCTCTGCGCCTACACCATGATCACCCAGGAGGGGAAAGTCGCCCTGGGCGTGCCCTCGACCGACCTCGAGGATGTCAGCCGTCTGGCGCATTTCGACCACATCACCGGCTTCGAGGACGAGGTGGGCATGATCCATTCCATCGCCCATTACTTCGAGCACTTCGGCCTTCAAGAAGGTACGCTGGGCCTGGAATACACCTTCCTGACCCAATCCATGATGGGCATGTTCACCCACCCGCACGCCAAGCCGGCTGGAGTTCAGGTCAAAGACTGTACGCACATCCTGTCGGAGCTGCGCATGGTCAAGGAGGCCGAGGAGATCGACTGCATTCGTAAAGCCGCCACGGTGGCGGTAGTGGGGATGGCGGCGGCGGTTAAAGCCCTGCGTCCGAGCCTGACCGAGAGTCAGGTGGCAGCCGAGGCGGAGTACGCCATGCGCCAGGCAGGGGCGGAGGAGTTCTGGCGCAGCTACGTTTCTTCCGGCCCGCGCACCAACATCGCCCACGGTCTGCCGACCGCGCGCGAGCTTCAGGCCGGCGATCTGGTGATGATCGATATCCACCCGATCGTGAGCGGCTACAGCGCGGACATCTGCCGCACGGTGTGCGTGGGCGGCCCAACTGAAGAGCAGCAGCAGGCCTTTGATCTCTATCTGCGCGCCCAGCAGAGCACGATCCAGACGGCGAAAGCCGGCGTGGGCGTCGCCGATCTCGAGCATCACCTGCACCAGGTCATCCGAGACGGCGGTCACGGCGAGCACCTCTTCGGTCCCCCTATCCACGGGGTGGGCATCGAGTTCGAAGAGGCGCCCCTGCCGCCCGGACACGCATTCTTCCACGGCGAGAAAGCCCCGCCCCCGCTGCCTGCCAACGTGGTCATCGCGGTCGGCAACTGCGGGCTGTATACCGGTCCCTGGGGCGTGCGGGTGGAAGACACGGTGCTGATCGGTGAAGCCGAACCCACTATATTCACCGAATATCCGCGCCGGTTGGTTGTGTCAGACAGGTGAGCAGGGAAATATCGTTCCATGCTGGTATATCACCCGGATACTGCATGATCCACGTCGATCCGGCAGGGACAGGCGGAGACCTTCAGGAAAGTGGCTCTTGAGGCTCGTTGATATTGAGGCGGAATACGAACCAGGTGATGACGCTCATGATCAGCATCTCACCCGCGTCCTCGATAGCGGCGAGAACCTGGGTCCCTGTGGGATGGCTGGCCATAATTTCGACCATGTCTAACAGAACCCCAAAAAAAGCCAGGCTGATGATCAAGCCGATCAAGTAGTGAAAAACTCTGCGCGTGGGTTGATCGCTCAGAATTCGGTGACGATTAATAAGATCAGCAGCTTATCTCTTTCGACGTCAAATTTCATTATCCAAACTCTTGTGGCGGGAATTTTACCTGATCGGCAAATAGCGTAAGATGGCGCTGAACTCGCCCAGGGAGGTCGCTCCGCCGACCGCCCAGACGGTCATCCAAATCGGCTTTGATGCTGAAAGTTCTGCCGCTGATTAGTCCGGCACCAGCTGCAATAGGGGGCACCTTTGCCGTTTGTGTGGTGGAACCCACATTCTACAGGATGATCAAGTCTTTTTTGTTTTTCCTTAACTAAAGATACACTACCCTTTAAGAAATCCATGGCTCTCAACCCTTTAAGTCATGTATAATTTGTAATTAGTCGGGAAAATTTTTATAGCTTCTCGTCTGGACTTTTTCCCAGAGGATAGCTCTTATGGATGCGATAATCCGGTAATTTATTTGCTCGCTGGTTTGCCTTGTAGGGCATCGTAGTTATCGGGGCGCAAGAAGCGGAACCGGCTGCAGGGTGGCTTTCGTGTTTTTACCGACTGTTTATCGGTTCTTAGGGAGGTTGATATGCATAACCCCATTGGTGAACGTGCAACACAACTCATAAATATCCTGATCGTTGACGACGACCCGGAACTATGCACCCTGGTGGAGATGCTCTTCCGGGGACAGGGATACGCCACCCAGGTGGCCTATAACGGTCGTGAAGCGATTCGCTGTGTTGAGAGCGGTACGCCAGATGCCGTCGTGCTGGACGTGATGATGCCCGATCTGGATGGTTGGGATACCTTCAAGCGAATGCGTTCATCTTCCGATATCCCCGTACTTTTCCTGACGGCCTTGGCTTCTGGGGAGGCTGCGGCGCGTGCCCTCAAGATGGGAGCCAACGATTTCATGAGCAAGCCGTTCCACCCTGCCGAACTGCTGGCGCGCGTCGAGATGCTGATCGCCAGTACCCGACGTGAATCTCACCCTGTCCACCCCACCATCACAAGCTTCCAACGTCCCACCGTATCTGTGATGATCCCGACTCTAAACGAGGCAGAAAATCTTCCCCTCGTTCTACCATACCTGCCAATGGACTGGATCTACGAAGTGCTGCTGGTGGACGGACTTTCGACGGACAACACAGTGGCGGTGGCTCGTGAACTCATGCCATCGATCAAGGTCGTAATGGAGACCCAGCCGGGTAAAGGAGCTGCCCTGCGAGCCGGTTACCGGAAATCCACAGGGGATATCATCATCGTTATGGATGCCGATGGCTCTAACGACCCGCGCGAATTCCCGCGCTTCATTACGGCGTTGATAGAAGGCTCCGATTTCGTCAAAGGCAGCCGTTTTGCCCACGGCAGCGGAACCACGGATATGCCTCGCCTGCGCCAGTATGGTAACCGGTTCTTTGTCTTTCTGGTCAACCTTCTTTTCAACGTCCGTTTCACCGATCTTTGCTATGGCTATCATGCCTTTTGGCGCTACTGCCTAGATCTTCTGGACCTGGACGACGTGGATGGCTTCGAGATCGACACAGCCATCTATGTGCGCGCCCTATGCCAGCGCTTCCGGGTGACCGAGGTGCCCAGCTTCGAGGGTTATCGCTTCCGTGGGGTTGGCAAACTGCGCACCTTCCCTGATGGATGGCGTGTGCTGAGCACCATCATCCGTGAGGCGGTTCGCCATCTCCGTTCGCCGGCCAGAATGACCCGCGAGGGATTCCGGGGCCAACGGCCGCGTGGTGTGCCCCTGCTGACAAATCCGAATGTAAAGGCTGAAGAGATCAGGAAAATTTCGAACAAGGCGAATTTCACGAATGAGTGAGAAGGAACTGAGATCGGGGTCAATCCGCATTTGTCTGGTTGGATCGGGCACGCGCTTCTTGAGCGGTATCAGCTATTACACAATCTGCCTTGCCAATGCGCTGTCCAAATCTAATCGGGTTTCCGTAATTTTAATGCGACAGTTGATGCCTGCCCGTTTTTATCCCGGGCAAAGTCGAGTGGGGGCACCGCTCTCTCGTCAGAAATTCGTTCCGGAAGTTAAGGTCTACGACGGTGTGGACTGGTACTGGATACCCAGCATCGTGCGCGCCGTTGTTTTTCTCATCCGTGAAAGACCGGACGTGATCATCTTTCAGTGGTGGACGGGCACAGTGCTGCATTCGTATTTGCTACTTTCATGGATTGGTCGTCTACTGAACGCCAGAGTCGTGATCGAATTTCACGAGCTGCAGGATACCGGTGAAGCACGCCTCCGTCCGGTTAGGACTTACGTGAGATGGTTCTTGCCCTGGTTGGTCCGCAGCTCAGCGGGCTTCGTCATCCATTCAGAATTCGACCTGGCCGCGTTGAGACGACAATACCGGCTTGGCGATCGTCCAGTGTCCATTATCCCCCACGGACCCTATGACCAATACCCCTTATCTGGGGAACAGGCGCCTTGGCGAGAAGCTCCTGCGGACTGCTGCAACCTGTTATATTTCGGAGTCATCCGGCCTTTCAAGGGTTTGGAGGACTTGATAGCAGCATTCGACGCCATCCCCGAAAACGAGATCCATCAATACTGGCTCACGATTGTGGGTGAGACCTGGGAGGGATGGACGCTGCCAACGGAGTTAATTGCCAGGAGCTGCTACCGCGAGCGCATCACCTTCGTCAATCGCTATGTACGCGATGAGGAAGTTGCAGCATTCTTTGCCGGTGCAGATGCCGTGGTGCTCCCCTACCACCGTTCTTCAAGCAGCGGGCCCTTACACATTGCGATGAGCCTGGGGCTTCCCGTGGTGATTACGAATGTTGGAGGCTTGAGGGAAGCAATAGACGGATATGAAGGCGCGATTCTGATCCCGCCCCGAGACTCGAGAACTCTGCGAGACGAGCTAAAGCGGGTCACAACCCTGCGAGGTAAACGGTTTGATAATCCCCGTTCGTGGGAGCAGAATATCACACGTTATAACAGTTTATTTGGGTCTATGGGTTTATGGCAAAAAGCAGGAAATCCACGATGAGGATCGGGTTTATCAGCCCGCGCTATAGGCCCTACCGGGGTGGTGTAGAAACCCTGGTTCAGGCGATTGCTGAATGGTTAGCCTTATGGGGTCACCAGGTAGAAGTACTCACGTTAGACACCAGCGCTGCGCTGCCAATCCAGCAGGAAATCAACCGCGTGATGGTGCGTCGTTTCAGAGAGTGGGTGCCAGGAGATGTGTACCTCGTGGGATTGCCAATGCTCTTCTACCTACTCGCTCACCGGGAGGACTATGATATCGTCAATGCCCACAGCTACCACGCAATGCCTCTCTTGTGGGCCGCTATCGCCTACGGCAACCGACTTGTAGCCTCAACTCACTATCACGGAGGAGGTCACACTGCTCAAGCCAATTGGATGCACTTGCTCTATCGTCCATTCGGCCGTTGGGCGCTTCGGCGCGCACAGAAAGTCATCTGCGCCTCTGAATTCGAGCGGGAACTAGTCTGCACTCATTTGCAAGTTGCAAAAGGCAAAACAGAAATCATTCCAGATGGGATCGATCTGCGTGCATTGCGCGCCGCGCAGCCGCTCGATATTCCCGCGCCTGCGCTGCTGTATGTCGGGCGGTTGGAGAGGTATAAACGCGTCGATTTAACCATTGCATCCTTATGCCATCTACCCGCGGATTTCCGACTCTATATTATTGGCAAAGGGCATGAAGAAGAAAATTTAAAACGTCAGGTGAGGCAACTAAAGCTGGATGATCGCGTGATTTTCATGAAAGACGTTGAAAATGATATGCTCTATCGATGGTACCGGAGCGCACAGGTATTGGTGATGATGTCGGAAGCCGAATCCTTTCCGATGACCTCTATAGAAGCCGCTGCGGCTGGCTGCCGGGTTGTTTGCCCACAGCCTGCCGGTCTGAGAGACAACAGCGGCGCTCGCTCTCCCTTCACTGAATTAGCTAACCAAATTCCGGAAGTGATCTTCCCCATTCGAGATCCTACTCCAGGCGCCCTGGCTAGCGAGATCATGAGAATCGCAAGTCTTCCTGGCCGGGTGAACGTCGATTTGAACCCATACGATTGGGATCAGGTTGCACGTATGACTCTGAAAATTTTTGAGGGGGTTATTTGATGCGAATTCTCTGGCTGTCGGACTTCTACCCGCCTCATATTGGAGGCCTCGAAAGGCACGTTCAGATGATCGCCGGCGAGTTAGCCTCCCGTGGACACGAAGTTTCCGTTGCGACGATCTGGCACGAGGGGACGCCGTCCTTCGAATGGGACGAAGGGGTTCGGGTTTATCGATTCAAAGGAACTGCCCAAAGCTATGGATTTCTGTTCAGCGACGCTCATCGCCGATTCCACCCAACAGCACCCGATCCGCTCATCGTAAAAAGCATCCTTGAGGTGGTGAGCAGGGAGAAACCGCAAATTGTAATCGCCTCCGGCTGGATTCTCTATTCCTTCTTGCCCATCAAAGCCCGTTCCAAGGCAAAATTATTCGTAAGGCATCATGACTATGCATTCATCTGCCCCAAGCGAACGCTGTTCATGAATGGCGCGGTATGCACTGGCCCGGGAATATACAAATGCTATCCTTGCACAGCAGACCATTATGGCTGGCTGAGAGGCCCGATCATTAATACGTCATTTAGGATCTTCAGCCAATGGCACGGATTGGTGGACCTCCATTTACCCATCAGCCAATACGTCGCCGAGATCTTTAAACGCTCTCATGTCCTCCACCCGGATTCTATTCGCGTGATCCCGGCACCCGTTCCCGATGAAATCTTCGAGTATCAACCTCAGAACAGGCTCCCAAACCAGATTTCAGAGTGCGACGGTTTTATCCTGTATGTGGGTGCGTTGACCAAGACGAAGGGCCTGAACATCCTTTTCGAAGCCTATCGGGGCCTGGAAGAAAGGGCAAAACTGGTACTGATTGGAACGGAGTGGCCTGATTCGCCATCCAGTTATCCGGAAGGCGTGATTGTGATCAAGAATGCGCCTCATCACACCGTGATGGAAGCCTTCTCCCGCTGCTTGTTTTCGGTTGTGCCTTCAATCTGGCCAGAGCCATTCGGACAGGTGGCTGTCGAGGCGATGGCCGTCAGGAAGCCAGTCATTGCCTCTGCCCACGGGGGATTAACGGATATCGTTATCCATAAAAAAACCGGCCTCCTGGTAGAGGCGGGAGAGGCGTCGATATTGCATCATGCGATGAGTCAACTCCTTGGAGATAAGATTTTGCGCCAAGAGTTAGGCGCAGCGGGTTATTCGAGGGCAAAACAACTATTTACACGGTCACAGGTGACAAACCAATTGGAAGCGATTTGCGAAGAAGCGATTGAGACATCTCGGGCTGATTATGAATACAAAGTTGCTTGATATAGCTGATTTCGAGAGCGACGCCGCCGTATCCAGCTCGCCGTGGTCATTGTACCCATGGGTCGGACTCCTGGGGGGTGTTGGAGTTCTCGGGCTGCTCTATATGCAGGCCTCGCAAACGCAAGCGCCGTACCTTTTTGAACGTTTCTGGTTGGGGATGTTTTTGTTCTACATTCCGGCATTTTGGCGGCTGCTATCTCCTCGCAGTTCAAGATCTGAGCGTTTGACCTTGCTGATGGCGACGGCTTTATTCAGCTACGTGCCAAAACTGTTTCGTTGCCCCTATTATTTTTGTTTCTCAGATGAGCTGACCTGGTGGCGAGGCGTTCAAAATCTCCTTGGAGGCAGCCCTGTGCTCTCAGACAACCCGCTCGGCCTGATTCAAGGGATGTTCCCGGGGTTGCCGTTGCTGACCATCTTGCTTCAAAAAGCCAGTGCATCCTCGACATTTCAGGTTGGGTTGGCGCTGATGGGTATCCTGCGTGTGCTTACCCTGATATCCGTTTATTCGCTTGGAGAAAAAATTTTCGATTCGAGCAAAGTGGGCTCAGCCGCAGCATTGGTCTATATGATGAATGCGAACTATTTTTTCTTCAGCTCCCAGTTCAGTTATGAATCTCTTTCAGTCCCCCTCCTGTTGGCCACCCTGGTTTTTCTCCAGCATCTTTTGCAGAGAAGTGAGCGACATTCACGGATCGCCTGGACCCTGGTTATTCTCTTGAATATTGTCGCCATTGTCATCACACATCACCTGGCTACTTACATGCTGATCGCGATTCTTACCATCATGACCGTTCTGGCCAGGTTATTGCCGCGTTTTACTCCGCTAAGATCCTCGCGACAGCTTGAATCCATTACTCTCTTTTCCATCCTTGCAGGCGTAGGTTGGTTATTATTCACGTCAGCAAACGTTGTTTCTCATTACGGAGACCCGATATCCAGAGGAATCCAACAGGTAGCTTCTCAGACGATCCGCCGGTTGTTTTCTGGTATCGCCCTCCCATGGTATGAGGTCGCCTCGGGATATGTATCAGCAGTTCTTATCGTTCTCCTGGCGCTCCGCGGGGCAATCATCTTGATCGGCAGGCGGAAAGCTCTCTTCGCCGAGCAAGTTGGTCTGCTGGCTTTCGGAAGCCTGTACATTGTAACTGCTCCGCTGGTGCTCACGTCCTGGGGAGCAGAAAGCGGACGGCGAAGTTGGGTCTATTCATTTATCAGCCTAGCCTTGTTGTCCGGGATTGCCCTGGCTTGGCTTGTGCAGTCAGATTACTTTGGTAATCGCTGGATTAGTGAGATCGTGGGCCGTATCGCATCAACATTTGCGCTTTCCTTGCTGCTGCTGGGTGCTGTCGCTACAAGTACATCCATTTCCTATCGTTTTCCAGGCGAATATTTGCAGAATTCAGATGCGCGCTCATTCACGCCAGAAATTATCGAGGCTGCGCAATGGATGCTCCAGCAGGCGGGCACTGACAATCGAGTTCTTGGTGATCGTACAACCGAGCGCATTTTCGGCTCGTATGGCCTCCAAGAACCTGCGATGTATGGCGGGCCTCGGCCCTGGGAAGTTTACCTCCCCACCTCCTGGACACCCGACGTTTTATACTGGCTGGAAGATGCCGATGCGCGCTTCGTCGTGGTCGATAAACGCATGGCAGAAGTGTCGCCACAAATGACTATTCGTTTTCAGGGCGGCGAGCCCACAAGTGCCTATTCAGATCGACCAATCCCTGCGGCGTCGGTAGAGAAATTTGATGAATTAGCCCAATTAGACCGCATCTATGATTCCGGGAATCTTCGCATCTACACTTTCAACAATACCGATCAAAGCCTTATTAAACCCGGGAATAGGACAGGAATTTCTCCGGGACAGGATCCTGTCAATGGGGTACACGACACCGGAACTGGTTCAAACCCAAATCTAAGCTCATTGAGTGCGTTCTTTCGCACCATGTTCTCGATCGCCCTTTTCCTGATCATCTTTGGGTTTGTGATGGGTAAGCTCGTTTTTCCTGACTGGTCGCGGATCGAGTTGGCTACCCGGTTCACTCTTGCCATCTCAATCAGCATTAGCATAATGATCCTGGCTACCTTTGCCCTTGCTCTGATGCTTTCCGATGTTGGGAAAGCCGCTACTATTGTGCTTTTCCTGATTGGTTTGCTTCTCTTCGTTAGATTCATGCTGTTTCTTGAACATCGATTATCAGAAAACCCGGCAAAGAGCTCTCGTGAAAAGCTATCCTTGCGAGCCGAAGGTCTGGCGTTCCTCGCGCGGTCCTATCTGACCGAAGGACTGTCCGCTCATTGGAAAGGTCAATCAAAGGATCGCCTCAAGGTTTACGCCATATGCCTGGCGAGCATCTTGGTTGTGGTATTCCTCATGGGGAAGATGAAGCCGAGATACGAACCCCGAACTGATTTTGCCTTTGATTTTTCTTCAGCAACGCCCAGCGTGCAGATCGCAAATCACGAAAACGGAGACGAAGTCTATCAACTAATCATTTCTAATGACGCGACCAATGTCCGAATCTCCCAACAAATACACCTGGACCGAGATCAAACCGTCGCGATCGACCTCCGACAACCATCGCTTTCCCTGCCAACGCGGAGCAGACTGTATCTGGATCTGTATATTGAGAGTCAGGCAAAACCCTATCGCTCGCTGCACTTCTTATGGGAGGAATTACCGGTAGGCCAGGCTATGGACTCCAATGACCCATGATTTAACCCAAGTTTGGGAAACCCTTCTGATAAATGCTGGCTCGTTGGTGGGTACGCAAGCGGTAACCTCGGCGCTTGGTTTTCTCTACTGGTGGTTGGCCGCACGCAGCTTCTCGTCTCAAGTGGTGGGGTTAGCTTCTGCTTCGATATCCGCGATGCTGCTGCTCGGGACGATGGGCGTCATGGGATTCGGCACGCTTCTCATGGGGAGGTTACGAAGAGAATCGGATCAAGATGGCCCTCTGATCGCCAGCGCTATCATCACTGTTAGTATCGCTGGAAGTATCATCGGGCTACTCTTTGTTGGACTTATTTCCTGGATCCCCTCAGATCTGAATGTATGGTCAGGGGATATTGGGAGTGTTCTCTTGTTTTCATTCTCGGTCGGCTTGACATCGATGGTACTCGTGATAGACCAGGCGTTGATCGGACTGTTATGGGGCAGCCTCCAGTTGTGGCGCAATGCGATGTTCGCCCTGGCTAAACTCAGCATACTCTTCGTTATTAGCTTGTGGATCACCGAGGTTTCCGGGTTCACAATTTATCTGACCTGGATGCTCGGCATTCTGATCTCGTTAGGTTTTTTAATCGGATTTGCTATCTGGAAAGGGGAGCGGATATTTCGTTACCGGCCAAAGATCGGATTAATCCGAGAGATTGGATTGGATGCGCTGATCCATCACCTCCTCAATATAGCTTTACAGGTTCCTGGATTCTCTTTACCGGTGATCGTGACCATCGTGCTTTCTGCACGTTTAAATGCCTATTTTTATGCCTCCTGGATGATCGCAAGCTTCGCTTTTGTCGGCCCCATTGCTTTGGCAACGGTGTTATACGCCGTGAGTTCAGTAGATGCGGCCATGCTCGCCCAAAAAATTCGTTTTACACTCGAACTCTCTCTCCTGATTGGTTTGCTTGCATGCGGTGGGTTATTGATCCTGGCGGATCAGGTGTTACGGTTATTTGGAGCGGAGTACGCAGAACAGGCTGCCTGGTGCCTGAGAGTTCTCAGCCTGGCTGTTTTTCCGATCACCGTCAAGAACCTTTACGTGGCAATCCACCGCATCCGTAACCGTATCCTCGACGCGACGCGCTGGGTGATTGTAGGGAGTTTCCTGGAGCTGCTTCTGGCCACATCCGGGGGTTGGCTGGCGGGGATCGTGGGGTTGAGCATCGGCTGGGTTATCGCAGTATTCTTGGAAGGATTGATCATGTTTCCGACGGTTTTTCGTGTCATACGCAAGGAGTAATTCGTGTCGTTCATTCCTGTAGCTGCACCGGTGATCGGTGAGCGAGAAATTGCTTACGTTACAGATGCGGTGCGTTCCGGTTGGGTTTCTTCTATCGGCGCTTACATCGGGCGATTTGAGCAGGAGTTTGCGCGTTATGTAGGCGTCTCGCATGCGGTATCTGTCACTAATGGAACGACGGGGCTGTACCTGGCTTTGCATGCTTTAGGGATTCGCCCTGGGGATGAAGTCCTGGTGCCGGATCTAACCTTCGTGGCGACCGCCCATGCAGTTCTCCAGGTCGGGGCGACGCCGGTGTTCGTAGACATCGAGCCGGATACCTGGTGTATCGATCCACAGGCGGCTGAGCGAGCCATTACAGATCGTACTCGGGCGATCATCCCGGTACACCTCTACGGTCACCCGGCGGATATGCAAGCGATAACTGACCTGGCCCAAAAGCATGGGTTACTGGTGATTGAAGATGCAGCCGAAGCGCACGGCGCCGAATTAGACCGGCGGCGAGTAGGGAGCCTGGGAAATGTGGGGGTTTTTTCATTTTATGGCAATAAAATCATCACCACAGGTGAAGGGGGCATGTTGACAACGAATGATGCGGAGCTTGCCGGGTACATTCGCTATCTAAAAGATCACGGCATGAGCCCGGAACGGCGTTACTATCATACCGAGCTGGCCTTTAATTTTCGGATGACGAATTTGCAGGCTGCCTTAGGGTTGGCGCAGTTGGAGCAGATCGAAGAATTTATTGCCAGGAAACGGGAAATCTACGCCTGGTACGCCGACGCCTTAAGCCAGGTTCCTTGCCTTCAATTACCCATCTCACGACCGGGAGCGAGGAATGTATTTTGGATGTTTAGCATCGTGCTGGGGCAGGCGTGTAGCTTGTCGCGGGCGGATTTCGGCCTGGCTTTACACCAACAAGGGATTGATTGGAGGCCTTTTTTTGTCCCAATGCACCAGTTGCCACATTTGTCAAAGTATCGCATAGTGGGCAGGGAGGGGAAACGAACGCTCGTGTCAGAACATATCGGAGCACGCGGCTTGAATTTGCCCAGCGGGTGCGCTTTGGATGAACCAACCGTGCGCCGTATCGCGGACACGGTGGCTCGAATCGTGATGGCCTAAGGATTGCCTTGATATTCGAATGCGCCCAGGTCTGGGATGTGGTTGACAGGCACCGGGCGATTGTCGAAATCCAATGAATACCCGAGAGCTATTCCGGCATCGATCGCAGGACTTGTTGGTGTCAGATGGAGGTCCAGGTTTGGCATATCGACAAATTGTGGATCGGCAATCTGCTCTGCCGCGCCCAGATGAAAACCAAGGAGGGTCAAATTATCGAGAGAATAGAGATTATGGTCGTGGGTAAAAGACGATTTGTTTGAAATGGCCTGGAAATTTCGTACGGAAAGGATATTGTTCCGCACAAGAAAAGTATCGGCGCGGGGATCTCCTTCAAAGCTAAAGATCACCCAGCCGCGCGTCCCCATGGCTTGCTCGACAATGGTATTATTCTCCACTCGGAAATTGCTTACATCGCTGGCGAAATCTCCGCTCAAGTTGAGCAGAGAGAATCGGCCATTATTAATCGAAACATTGTAGGCTACCCTCGCTCCTTGAACTGAGCCAACTCCAACTTCTAAGAACCCCGCGTTTTCATTTGCCACATTATGGTGAACGTAATTATTGCCGGCGTCTCCATACCATTCGACCGCTCCGCCATCTACGCCAAAATCATAACTGTCAGCCTTACAACGGAACATGCGATTGTAGGAGACCTCATTATTCGAATTGGCTAGAACAACCCCAACTGCACCATAGTCATCCTCGCCGCCTGGGGTGTTGCGAATAATGTGGAGATCGTGAATCGTATTTTGGGTGATCAGATTATATTGTCCGTGGATAGAGATGCCTTCTCCCACATTCGTCACTTCGTTATTACGAACGACATTATGGTCTGAGCCTTCGGAGATATAAATGCCCACGTCCTGGGTATCTCTCACCAATAAACCGGCGATCACTATCCAGTCGGCGTTAATGAATATGACGCTGGTCCAGCTCGCTCCTTGTGCTGGATTGCTAAAGACGGGGGGAGCGCCGCTGCCATAAGTGGTAAAAGTAACAGGACGCCCGTTGGCTCCGGGGGTATCAATGTAGAGCTGGCCATTCCAGGCAGAGCCACGTTTGAAATGGATCCTGCTCCCAGGAGGGAAATTCGTCGCATTCACGGGTGCCAGGGTCTTCCAGGGTCTATCGACAGAAGTGCCGGAATTCCTGTCGGAGCCGCCCACACTATCAACGTAATAGCAATTACTGCACGCACTGGTTACCAGCGGGATAAAAACCCGCGTGGCTTGAGCCGGGTCAGGCACCCTGGCTCCTTCAGCAATATAGGGGTGTGAAAAGATCGTGCAGGAGACGACGATGATCTGAAGTAGTATCCCAAAAACCGCCGGTTTGCCAGGCGTTTTTGAAATGAACTTCTTCAATCTCCTGCTTTGGCAACGAAATCGGGAATGCTCCATAACAATCCCAATTTTGATTCATCTTGAATTTCTTGTCAACCCCGCGCGCTCTTTCAAATAAAATGTTAACCGAAGGATAATCGTTCCCTCAAATGAAAATGTTACCGAGGGAACGATGTCACATGAAGAGCGCATAACGATTGATGTTGGCATTCCCATTCTGATGGCTTTGAGTGACATCACTATGGCGGCGATGTTCATCTTCTCGCTGGTGACGCTGCCCGTGGTGTTAAACGCCAGTGATCGGACATTAAAAGCGCTCAAACAGACAGGGCTGGCTGTGGGGGAAGAGGTCGAAGGAGTGCGCCGGGTTCTGCGCGCCGCGGCTTTTACCTAACTGGCCAGACTTGCCCAGCAATTTGGGCGATTCCTGTTCTTTGTCGTGATGGTCGCGGTGGCGAAAGGGCTTTTCTAAATATGCGGCATTGGTCGACAGCGCTGGACATTTTTATAACACCTGGCTGGTCAGGGGTTGGATTGTATCAACAGCTCTGATCACCTGTTCGCTGAATACCGCAAGATGGTGCTGAACTCGCCCAGGGAAGTCGCTCCCCCGACTGCCCAACCCTTGTCTGCGGAGAGCATCTCCAGGTCGAGCAGCGAACCGGTTGGCAAGGGGACCCCTGTGAGGTGTTGCGGCTGACGGTTGAAAAGGCACTATATTTCGACGCCCAGCGCGGTGCGGATGAAGTAACCGATGACGAAGCTGAACGTCGCCACGCCCAGGCTCAGCCCGGCCATTTCTAAGAAGCGCCGGCGAAACGGCTCGTCTTTAGCGACTGACACGTAGTAATTAAAGATGGCGATAATCAGCACCGCCCCGCTCAGAGCCAAGGCCAGGCAGAGGTAATAGTTGTCCAACAGCAGGTAGGGCAGGATCAGGACCGTCACCGTCACGATGTACGCGACGCCGGTGTACAGGGAGGCCTTGAGCGGGTGTTTCTCCGTCTCTTCAGAGCGGGTGGAGAGGTACTCCGAAGCGCCCATCGAGAGAGCCGCGGCGATGCCGGTGATCAGGCCGCTCAGAGCGATCAATTGGGTGTTTTGCAGGGCAAGGGTCAGGCCGGCCAGGGCGCCGGTCAGCTCGACCAGCGCGTCGTTCAGACCCAACACCACCGAGCCGGCATAGCGCAGGCTTTCCTCATCCAGCAGCCCGATCAAAGCTTCTTCGTGGGCATTTTCCTCCTGGATGAAATCATCGATTTCTTCGATCTGCCCCTTCAGTTGGGAGTAACTGCTCTGGGCGTCCTCTTCGCCGCGCTCCATCAGCTTGATCCCGAAGGTGAACCCAAAGAGGCGGCTGATCAGGTAGTAGAGCCACAAGCTAAACCGGTTTGGTTTTACTTCTTGGTGGGTGTAGGTTTTCCACAGGTTGTAGTGGTTTAACTCATCGGCGGCGATTTTTTTGAGGATCTCCCGGTTATCGGGCGATTTAATCGTTCTGGCCAGCCGGGTGTAGATGTGGTGCTCGGTGATCTCGTTCTGTTGAAAGGTCAGCAATTGTTGGCGTAATCCTGCGCTGAGTTCCATTGAGCGTCTCCTGTTTGTAGGAAGCCGATTTACTGCAAACAGGTATCATTATAACGCCTGAGATCTATAGCAGTCGACCAGCCCGGGACCCCCATAGGAGGGACAACTACTCGAGGCTTAGGGTTGGCGCATCTGTTCATCCTGGAGAATCTGCTGCCATACGGGGTAGATAAAGTCATCCCGCTTGTAATTTCTATCCATGGCATACTGCTCCCCATCTTGTGGTTCCCCCCAGAAGTTTTCGAGAGTCAGCCCATCCTTTTTAGGATGGTCTCGAAATAAGAAGTTCCATATTTCGTGGAACCACACTTTCCGGCCAATGCGGTAATACCAACGCATCGCGGCTCGTATTCCCCGATCACGATGGGCGAATAGCCGCCACAAGGATCGCGGTCGTAGCTGCATGACAGCTTCGATAAGCTTCACCCACAAGAACACTCGCCACGGCGGCACATTTCGGGTGGCAAGCACCTGGTGTTTATAATCCCACTTCGCGACATCTGTTTGGATGACTTTTCTTTTGGCTGCAAGGCGGAAATAGGATGTCCAGCGGTGTGGGTCGATGAGCTCCCAACCAAGGCGATAGGCATCCAGATCGCGAATGAGCGGCGCAGGTGGGGTGGCGAAAGGCCTCCCGGCATACCAATAAGCAATGCCCGGGATGGTTGGAAAGAATTCTCCCGTTTCCAGCGCGTGGATCAGGCGCAGCGTGGTTTCCTCCCCTTCGCCTCGGACGATAAAATTGATTTGCGGTTCATCGGTCAGAAATTCCCGCCAGTGGTAGGTGGGGAATACGCCGCCGTAGATGATCCACGTTTTCGCCAGCGCCCTGCGCAGCAGGCGGGTTATCTCGGCCACGATGGGATGCCCGGAGGTCGAACCGGAATGGCCGATGAGAATGGCTTCTGGCGCATAGGATGTCGCCTGTTTCACTATTTGGCGAGGTGAAAGCGGACCGAGTTCTGCGTCCAAAAGCTGTACCTTGTGACCCGCATCGATCAACGGACCGCCTACGGATAACAGGCCCAACGGCGGCAAATGCTCTCGGGGTATGCGGCTGCCTATGGAGGGATGGGGTGGGTTAACCAATAAGATACGCATGGTAATCATCTCCTTTGTCGAATAGCAGGTTTACCGGTTTTCCATGCCCATGTATCTGATATTCCTGTAACGTCAGTTGTTTCGGTAACAACCGAAATCATGTGACAAAAAAATAAATCATTTCTCCCTGGCTAAGCGGAGAATCCTGCCGACGATATCGCCCGTTTTGGCGATTCGAGCGATTGTTTTGGTTGGGACTTTCCGAAATTCTATATAAATATTGGAAGCTGTCTCGAGCACGTCGAGCAATTCGCTGAGCTTTTTCCTGGTGTGGGTCTCTTCGGAGTCATCGCCAAGCCGGTTTACGGCGTCTTGCAACATGATCACGGTGGGGTCCAGTTCATTTTGGATGCGCCGGTCAGCGATCAAACGGAACATTTCCCAGACATCCCCGATCAACTCGTAATAGTCGGTGCGATCTCCCAGTCTATGAACGACATAAACAATGCCCCAGTATTGGAGCTCGCGCAGCCCCACGCTGACCGTCGAGCGAGCCACCGACAGCGTCCGGCTGATCTCTTCCGCGTTGAGTGGTTGGGGGGAGATGTAAAGCAAGGCCTGGATCTGGGCAACGGTTCGGTTGATCCCCCAGCGTTCTCCCATTTCACCCCAATGGACGATGAAATTCTGGACAGCAGGTGTCAAATCGGTCATTTCTACTATTTCGGTTATAACTGATAATACTGCAATACTCGATATTTGTCAATACTGGGGAGTATGCGTGCGACATGAATTATGCGATAATGAGGGTGTAAATTCCCGTATTTCAAAGGAACAGATGGCATTTCGATGCTGGAACGAGATTCTCGCTCGCATCACAGAATTCGGTCCAGGCGAAATCGAGTGACACACGAGTGACACAAGCATGGGGCTTTCAAAAGCCGGGTAAAATGCGATGATATGGGTGAAAATTCCTGTGTGCGAATTTCCTGGTCGCCGGATGGATCGAAGCTGGCCGTAGGTAGTGAGGAACGAACCGTGGAAATTTGGAGCTTAAGGTGAACGAAATGACCCCAAGTATCGCTATAAAGAGGATCAGAGTATACCTGTTCATGGGAGTAATCATAGCCCACCTGGCGCTGGCGGCGTGCGTGCCAGCAGCGACACCGCCACCGCCAAGCCCAACAGTGACCGCGACAATCACGCCTCAACCAAGCCCCACGCTTGCTGCCCAGGAACCCTCACTCACCGCCAGCCCTGCCACCGCATCGCCCTCCCCGCCGCCAGCGAGAGATCCACTGGCCTTCGACGTGGCGGCGCAAATCGGCGGTTCGTTCGACGCGCTCGCCATGGATGGGAATACCGTCTACCTCGGCATCGGGCCGCGCCTTGCCACGGTGGACATCCGCGATCCCGCCGCGCCGCGCTTGTTGTGGCAGAGCGAGGCGCTGCCCGGCCTGGTTGGGGCGCTTGCGGTGCAGCCTGGCCTGGCTTACCTGCGGTTGGGCGGCGAGATGCTGGTCTACGACGCCAGCGATCCCGCGCTGCCGGCCCTGGTCGGCAAGTTTTCCGGTGTTTCCGGCGACCTCTTCGCAGCCGGCGGATTTGTCTATACCCTCGCCCCCGGAGCGGACCCAAGGCCGCTGATCGCCATTGACGTCAGCGACCCGGCGCATCCTGCCGAGGCAGGCCGGCGCGCAGTCTCCGCCAACGCTGCAATCGTGGTGAGCGGGGAGGTGCTCTACCTCGCCAGCGGCGGAGGCGCTCCGGACGCCGTTAACGCGCCGGGCACACTGCAATTGGTTGATCCCACCGATCTCGAGCGAACCTTCAGCGAGATCACCCTGGGCGGCGCTTCGGATTTCCGGGTCGCCGTGGAGAAGGATTTCGCATTCGTTGTGGAGAACAGGCACCACGAAAAGCCTGATCTGCTACTCGTATTGGATGTCAGCGATCCGGCGCACCCACGGGAAATCGCCCGCCGAGAGATGGAAATCGAACAGACCATCGACAGCATCGTGGCGACCGATGAGACCCTTTTCCTGCTGAGTCGATCCTTTCCGCACTCGGGATGTCCTACTTCCCTGTACATTTTTGACATCACGGACCCGGCGTCGACACCGGCTCCGGTCCGATTCGAGCCACAAAGCTGCATCAACCGCTTCGCAGCGGCTGGCGGCACGCTGGTCGCCACCAGCGAACGCGGCCTTGAGATATTCAACATCAGCGAGCCGGCAAATATCGCCCTCAGCGGTGAAGTGGCTCCCCCGGCTGGCCTCATCGCGGTTGAAGGGATCGCGCTGAACCAGGGCATGGCTTATCTCCTGACCACCGCGGGCAGGAACAGGCTGCCACGGCTGCGCGTGCTGGATGTGGCAGGCCCGACTCCCACAGTGCTCAATGGCGAGGGGCTCGATTTCGGAGATACGGAACCCTCTATATTCGAAGGGCCTGAGGTGCGCGGGAACCGGTTGTACGGGTTAAACGCCGGCGTTGTAGATATCAGCGATCCGGCCAGCCCTCGCCTGATCACAGAAGGTCAAGGCGCCTATTTCTACTGGCCAACCCCTGCCCTGGTCGACAAC